>ERZ894217.263-NODE-263-length-32625-cov-35.253915_pt1 | contig 32625 bp, 26 predicted proteins | sample MGYA00380291_ERZ894217 | MGnify/ENA primary metagenome ERZ894217 (study PRJEB32331, sample SAMN06328480) | human gut metagenome | biome: human gut microbiome; feature: stool | host: Homo sapiens | collected 2013-07-05 ...
CACGTATTGCCGGTATTGACCTGCCCAAGGATAAGCGAATCGAAATCGGTTTGACCTATATCTACGGTATTGGCAGAAAGAGCGCCCAGGACATCCTGGCGCAGACTGGGATCAACCCCGACACCCGCGTGAAGGATCTGACCGAGGCCGACGAAGCCAAGCTTCGTGAAGCCATCGACCAGAGCTACGTGGTGGAAGGCGACCTGCGCCGTCAGGTTGCCCTGGATATCAAGCGGCTGACCGAGATCGGCTGCTACCGCGGCACCCGTCATCGCCGCGGCCTGCCCGTGCGCGGCCAGCGCAGCAAGACCAACGCCCGCACCCGCAAGGGCCCCAAGAAGACCATCGCCAACAAGAAGAAGTAAGGAGGGAAGATAGAATATGGCTAATCCTAAGACCGGTAAGAAGGTCATCCGCCGCCGTCGTGAGAAGAAGAACGTCGAAAAGGGCCAGGTCCATATCCGTTCTTCCTTCAACAACACCATGGTCACCGTGACCGACAGCCAGGGCAACGCACTGTCCTGGGCTTCCTCCGGCGGCCTGGGCTTCCGCGGCAGCAAGAAGTCCACCCCCTTCGCCGCACAGAGCGCCGCCGAGACCGCCGCCAAGGCCGCCATGGAGCATGGCCTGAAGACCGTTGAGGTCTTCGTGAAGGGTCCTGGCCAGGGTCGTGAGGCCGCCATCCGCGCCCTGCAGGCCGTGGGCCTGGAAGTGACCATGATCAAGGACGTCACTCCCATCCCCCACAATGGCTGCCGTCCCCCCAAGCGTCGGCGTGTGTAATCGGAACAAGGAGGATAAGTAAGATATGGCTAAGAATATGCAGCCTATTGCCAAGCGCTGCAAGGCGCTGGGCATTTCTCCTACCGTCATGGGTTACTCCAAGAAGGAGACCAAGCGCAACCCCGGCGGCCAGATGAGAAAGAAGAAGAGCGAGTATGCCATCCAGCTCAACGAGAAGCAGAAGGTGAAGTTCGTCTACGGCATCCTGGAGAAGCAGTTCCATATGTACTATGAGAAGGCTTCCCGCATGCCCGGCAAGACCGGCGAGAACCTGCTGACCCTGGTGGAGCGCCGCCTGGACAACGTGGTGTATCGTCTGGGCTTTGCCATGACCCGCCGCGAGGCCCGTCAGCTGGTGAACCATGCGCATTTCACCGTCAACGGCCAGAAGGTGAACATCCCCTCCTATCTGGTTCGCGTTGGCGATGTCATCGAGGTCCGCGAGAGCAGCCGCTCCTCCGTGGCCTTCAAGCGCCTGACCGGCGAGGATGCCCCGCTGGTCACCGTCCCCCAGTGGCTGGAGCGTGACAAGAATGCCCTGAAGGGCACCGTCACCAAGATGCCTGCCCGCGAGGACATTGATATGCCCATTGAGGAACACCTCATCGTCGAGTTGTACTCCAAGTAATAGGGTCGAGACCCTCATAAAGCAAAGGAATCCAAGTAAGTGCGGACTTGTCCGCACCGTAACGAGAATGAAGGAGGGTACTGCATGATCGAAATTGAGAAGCCCCAGATCGAGTGTATCGAAACGCCCGGCGATGCTTCCTATGGAAAATATGTGATCGAACCCCTGGAGCGCGGTTACGGAACGACCCTGGGCAATGCGCTGCGGCGCATCATGCTCTCCTCTCTGCCCGGCACGGCGGCCACCAGCATCAAGATCGCCGGCGTGCAGCATGAGTTTTCCACCATCCCCGGTGTGAAAGAGGACGTGACCGAGATCGTTCTGAACGTGAAAAGTCTGCTGACCAAGCTGCACTGCGAGGGCACCAAGACCGTCTATATTGAGGCGGCTGGTCCCTGCGAGGTGACGGCCGGCGACATCAAGAGCGACGGTGAGGTCGAGGTCCTGAACCCCGAGCTGCACCTGGCCACCCTGGATGTGGGTGCCACCCTGAGCATGGAAATCACCCTGAGCCACGGCCGGGGCTATGTGTCCGCCGACCGGAACAAGGCCCAGCGGCCCGGCGTCATCGGCGTGATTCCCATCGACTCCATCTATACCCCCGTGTACAAGGTGAATTACACGGTGGAAAACACCCGCGTCGGCAGCATGAGCGACTTCGACAAGCTGACGCTGGAGGTCTGGACGGATTCCACCATTTCCGCCCGCGACGCCGTATCCCTGGGCGCGAAGATCCTGTGCGATCACTTTGCCCTGTTCACCGATCTGTCCGACACGCTGGACGGCCGCCCCATCGTGGTGGAGAAGTCCGCCGACCCCCAGAGCACGGTGCTGGATATGACCATCGAAGAGCTGGACCTGTCCGTCCGCAGCTTCAACTGCCTCAAGCGCGCCAACATCAACACGGTGGCGGATCTGATTTCCAAAACCGAGGACGAGATGATGAAGGTGCGCAACCTGGGCCGCAAGTCCCTGGAGGAGGTCATCGGCAAGCTGGAGGCAATGGGCCTGTCCCTGGCCGACGAAGAGAACAACTAACGCGCCCCTGTGCGCATATCCTTACAAGGAGGAAACTGAAATGCCCGGAACTCGTAAGCTCGGTAAGACTACCGATCAGCGTATGGCGATGCTCCGTCAGCAGGTCACCGATTTCCTGGACAATGGCCGGATGGAGACCACCGTCACCCGCGCCAAGGAGATCAAGCCCCTGGCTGAAAAGATGATTACCCTGGGCAAGAAGGGTGATCTGGCTGCCTATCGTCAGGCGCTGAGCTTCATTACCAGAGAGACCGTCGCTCACAAGCTGTTCAAGGAGATTGCTCCTGAATATGCCCAGCGCAACGGCGGCTACACCCGCATCATCCGCACCGGCATCCGCCGCGGCGATGCTGCCGAGACCGCTATCATCGAACTGGTGAAGTAAAAACCCCAAACCGCAAATGAGCTCTTTTGTATGGCACAGCCGCCATACAAAAGAGCTCATTTTTGTGTCTTCTCCGCCGCCGTCCCCTTGACAGGACGGATTATGTATGGTAGACTAAAATCGGTTTACGATACATAACCCGAAAGGAGATGCTCTTATGAATCCCATGCACCAACTGACCCGGCGGCCGGTGAAGGCGGCCTTCGGCGCACTGCTTCTGGCTCTGGCGGGGATAATTCTGGCCCTGTCCGGGGGCCAGTTCTGGGCGGCAGCCCGGACCCGGGCCGGGGTGGAGGCGACCTACACCACCGTGGCGGTGGTTACCGGACGGATCTCCTCGGATGAGGTTCTTACTCCCTCCGCTGAGGGGGGGAGCAACGCGGAGAGCCTCCGCAAGGAGAGCGCCATGGCCGCCGCCATCTTCCTGGCGGAGCCGGAACAGCAGAACTGGAGCATCATCCGTTCCCGGCCCAGAGTGGGCCTGGTCAGCGGGTACAGCCCCGGCCTGAAGCCTGCCATCTCCCTCTACACCGGCCATAGCAGCAGCGATGCGCCCTATGAATACTCCATTGTCGAGATCCGAGCGGACGCGGTCACGGAAGTAAACAACGATTGGTTCGGCGAATCCGGCGGGGCCAATTGGCAGCTGGAGGGCCAGGTGCTGGGGATCTATGGCCTGAACGATGCTTTTCGGGACCCCTCCGGCCAGCGGGCCTCCGTGTCGCTGCACCAGGAGTATGACGACCCGGCGGAGCTGCTGCATCCGGAGGCGGGAAAGCACTATCTGCTGCTGTCCCACAGTTACGGAGACAGTGAGTGGTCCCTGCGGCGGAACGTAGCCGACTGGGTTTTCATGGAAACCAACGTCCAATTGGACCCTTGGTCCCTGGACATCCCCGGGAATCTGATCCGCTATGACCAGCGCAAGAACCAGAGTGAGCACTGGTATCACACGGCGGGCGATGCTGCGGAGGAACCTGTGGAATTTGCCCCGGAGGAGCTGATTTACCGGGACCCTACCACCGGCGCGGAGGTCATGAACGTCGATCCGGACGCCTTCGGCTGGTTCAGCTTTGCCGTCGATGCGCTCAAGGACACCGGGGAGATCATGGTGGAGGACCCCCAGCAGCCGGGGAACTGGCGCCCGGAGACAGTGGACTATACCCAGTATAACCTGCCCAGCATCCAGGAATTGCCCGACGGCGTCACCGCCCAGGAGGTCATTGACAACACCTCCAGCTGGCGCATGGCCATGGAGTCCATCCGGGTCAATAACCACAGCGTGCCGGTGCTGGCGGTGGATTCCGTGGAGGGCATGCTGGAATTTGCCTCCGGAAGGACCCAGATCACCCAGGGCCGCAGCATCAGCCAGGAGGAGTACCGCGACGGCGCGGCGGTGTGCCTGATCTCCGAGACCCTGGCCCGGGAAAACGGCCTGAATGTGGGGGACGTTCTGCCGCTGTCCCTATATGAAAACGAAAAGGACCTTCCGCCGACGCTTCGGAATCTGGTGGGGGACAGCGATCCCACGGCGTCCTATTACCTGCCCCAGCGGGGTTTCCAGCAGGAGACGGAGTATACCATTGTGGGGTTGTACCGCCAGAATAACGAATGGAGCCAGGGCGTGGCCAGTTTTACGCCCAACACCGTGCTGGTGCCGCGAAAGAGCGTCACCTGCGCCGTGGAGACCGGCGAAACGGGGCTGGGGGTCAGCTCCGGCTGTCTTTGGGAGACGATGGTTCTGCAAAACGGTACCATCGACCAGATGGAGGCCCGACTGAAGGAAAATGGCCTGGGCGGCACGGTGACTTACTACGACCAGGGGTACAGCGATATCGTGGAGAGTCTGGACGGTTACACCCGGGTGTCCCGGACAGTGCTTCTGGTGGGTTTAGCCCTTTGGGCGGTGGTGCTGGCGGCGTACTGCGTACTGCTTCCCATGCAGGAGGGGAAAACCGCCCTGCGTATGTGGACACTGGGCGCAAAACGCCGGGATATTGCGGGACAAATCTGGACGCCCTCGGCATTGATGGCCCTGGCGGGGACAATCATCGCGTTGGCGGTCAGCATCCCCGGTATGTCCTGGGCCACGGACAAAATCCAGGCCCTGACCGGCTCTGATCTGACGCTGAAGGTATCTACCGGCCAGACTGTGGCCCTGTGCGCCGGGGCCCTGGCCATCGCCCTGGCGGTGATTGCCCTGGTCAGCGTATCCATCGCACGGCGGGGCATCCGCAAGGCGGAATAAGAAAGGAGATGCTCTGATGAATCCCATGCACCAGTTGACCCGGCGGCCGGTGAAGGCGGCCTTCGGCGCACTGCTGCTGGCCCTGGCGGGGGTGATCCTGGCTCTGTCCGGGGGACAGTTCTGGGCGGCGGCACGGACCCGGGCCAGGGTGGAGGCGACCTACACCACCGTGGCGGTGGTCACTGGCGGGGACGAGCAGGCGGGGGACTCCGACCCATCCCTCGCAAGTGCCTCCGCCGCATGGGAGGCGGCCCGGTTTCTGGCGGAGCCGGAACAGCAGAACTGGAGCATCATCCAATCGCGGCCAAAGGTGGGGCTGGTCAGCGGCTATGCGTCCAATCTGATGCCCTTGCTGGATATGTACAATTTCCGCAGTTACAATGGCGATGAGACCATGGACTCCGCCCCGGACGCCCCCTATACATACTTTATTCTGGAGGTTCTGGTAACGGACGCTCTGGAGCGCCATGACCGGCCACAGGAGGGGGCATCCTACTCCGAGTCCACATGGTCCATATCCGGGCAGGTGCAGGGGGTGTACGGCTTGCAGCAGGGGCTGCGGGACCCCACCGGATGGCAGGCGGATATCCGATTCACCCAGTATTACAGCGATGGGGACGCCCCCATGCGGCCGGAGGCGGGGAAGCGATATCTGCTGCTGGCCTGCACCTATGACGACACGGAGTGGGAGGAGCGATGCGGAATCGCCGCCGAAATTCTGTGGCAGACCAATGTCAAGCTGAACCCCTGGTCCCTGGACATTGAGAACAACCTGATCCGCTATGACCAGAGGACCCGCCAGGAGGAGCAGGTTTTGGACGAGACGCTTCAGGAGCTGCCCCCGGACGCCCTGGGTTATCGGGACCCCACTACCGGGGCGGAGGTGTTCAGCCTGTCCATGAACGCGACGGACCATCTGCGCACCAACGTGGTCCGGTATTCCGGGATGATGGAAACCCTGGCCCCGGACGGGGATTCCGGCCTGTGGACGATGCAGACGGTGGACTATGGCCGCTATGACCTGCCATCTATCCAGGAGCTTCCGGAGGGCGTCACCGCCCGGGAGATCATGGACGGCACCGCCTCCTGGCAGACGGCCCTGAAAGCAGTGGACGTCACCAACCACAGCGTGCCGGTGCTGACGGTGGAAAAGGTAGAGGCCCTGGCGGATTTCGCCGCCGGGAACGCCATGGTCACCCAGGGCCGCAGCTTCTCCCAATCGGAGTATGACTCCGGAGCAGCGGTGTGCCTGATTTCCGAGTCCCTGGCCCGGGAAAATGGCCTGAACGTAGGGGATTCCCTGCCCCTGTCCCTGTATGAGGATGACCCGGGGCTTCCTCCGATCTATGCCCGGTTTCAGGAGTCCTGCAATCCCCGGGCGTCTGTGTTCGTGCCCCAGGAGGGCTTCCGGCAGGAGACGGAATATACCATCATCGGCCTGTACCGCCAGAGCAGCGAGTGGGTGACTACCCCCACCAGCTTTACCCCCAACAGCGTGTTCGTGCCGGAGAAAAGCGTCAACTGCCAGACGGTAACCGGCAACTACGGCGTGTGGTCCAGCCTGATTCTGCAAAACGGCACCATCGACCAGATGGAGGCCCGGCTGGAGGAAAACGACCTGGGCGGTACAGTCACCTACTACGACCAGGGGTACAGCAACATTGTGGAGAGCCTGGACGGCTACACCCGGGTGTCCCGGACGGTGCTCTGTGTGGGTCTGGCCCTGTGGGCGGTGGTGCTGGCGGCGTACTGCGTACTGCTTCCCATGCAGGAGGGGAAAACCGCCCTGCGTATGTGGACACTGGGCGCAAAACGCCGGGATATTGCGGGACAAATCTGGACGCCCTCGGCATTGATGGCCCTGGCGGGGACAATCATCGCGTTGGCGGTCAGCATCCCCGGTATGTCCTGGGCCACGGACAAAATCCAGGCCCTGACCGGCTCTGATCTGACGCTGACCGTTTCCACCGGCCAGACCGTCGCCCTGTGCGCCGGGGCCCTGGCCATCGCATTGGCGGTGATTGCCCTGGTCAGCGTATCCACCGCACAGCGGGGCATCCGAAAGGCGGAATAAAAAGCAAAGGCGGGCCAGCGGCCCGCCTTTGCTTTGAAAAAATCTGTTTTAAAACGCCGGTTTACTTCGTTTCGGGGGTCAGATCCCACTTCCACTCCCGGACCTCCGGCAGGTCCACGCCGTTGTCCCGGATATACTGCCGGTGCTCCACCAGCTTATCCTGCATCTTCTGGACCAGGTATGCGCCCCGGTTGCCCAGCTGGGGCAGACGGCGAACCGTGTCGATGACCAGGTCAAAGCGGTCGATGTCGTTGAGCACGCGCATGTCGAAGGGGGTGGTGATGGTGCCCTCCTCCTTATAGCCCCGGACGTGGAGGTTCTTGTTGTGGCGGCGATAGGTCAGCTCATGGACCAGGGTGGGATAGCCGTGATAGGCGAAGATGATGGGCTTATCCTTGGTGAACAGGCCGTCATACTCCTCGTCGGTGAGGCCGTGGGGATGCTCGGTGTGGGGCTGCAGCTTCATCAGGTCCACCACGTTCACCACACGGATCTTCAGCTCCGGCAGCTCCCGGCGCAGGATGCTGACGGCAGCCAGCGTCTCCAGGGTGGGGGTGTCGCCGCAGCAGGCCATCACCACGTCCGGCTCGCACCCGGCGTCGTTGGAGGCCCAATCCCAGATACCGATGCCCTGGGTGCAGTGCTTCACCGCCTGCTCCATGGTCAGCCACTGGGGCCGGGGGTGCTTGCTGGCCACCATCACGTTGACATAGTTGCGGCTCTTGATGCAGTGGTCGAAGCAGGAGAGCAGGCAGTTGGCATCCGGCGGCAGATAGATGCGCACCACGTCGGCCTTCTTGTTGGCCACATGGTCCAGGAAGCCGGGGTCCTGATGGGTGAAGCCGTTGTGGTCCTGCTGCCACACGTTGGAGGCCAGAATATAGTTCAGGGAGGCGATGTCGTGCCGCCAGGGCAGCTCGCTGCACATCTTCAGCCACTTGGCGTGCTGGGCGAACATGGAGTCCACAATGCGGATGAAGGCCTCATAGCTGTCGAAGAAGCCGTGGCGTCCGGTGAGCAGGTAGCCCTCCAGGAAGCCCTCGCAGAAGTGCTCGGAGAGCATGGAGTCCATGACCCGGCCGTCGGGGTCCAGGTGGTCGTCGATGCCCGGGATCTGCTGGTCCAGGAAGCGGCGGCCGGTGACCTCAAACACCGCCTGCAAGCGGTTGGAGGCCGTTTCGTCCGGGGCAAAGATCCGGAAGTTCCGGGCGTCCATGTTCAGCTTCATCACGTCCCGGACATAGGTGCCCAGAACGTACATATCCTGGGCCTCCACGCCGCCGGGAACCGTGACGTCCACGGCATAGTCCCGGAAATCGGGGGTCCGCAGATCCCGCAGCAGCAGACCGCCGTTGGCGTGGGGGTTTGCACCCATGCGCCGATTGCCCGCAGGGGGGAAGGACGCTACCAGCTCCACGGGCGTACCGTCGGAGTTGAACAGCTCCTCCGGCTTATAGGAGCGCAGCCACTGCTCCAGCTGGGCCAGGTGCCGGTCAGTGTCGGCGCCCATGGAGATGGGCACCTGGTGCGCCCGCCAGCAGCCCTCCACCGGCAGGTCGTCCACCTCCTTGGGTCCGGTCCAGCCCTTGGGGGTGCGCAGCACCAGCATGGGCCAGCGGGGCCGCTTGGCCTGGCCGCTCTTGCGGGCTTCCCGCTGGATGCGCTTGATCTCGCGGATGGCCCAGTCCAGGGCCGCCGCCATCTGCTGGTGCATGAGCATGGGCTCGTCGCCCTCCACAAAGCGGGGCTCCCAGCCGCAGCCCCGGAAAAAGCTCTCCACCTCCTCGTGGCTCATGCGGGAGAAGATGGTGGGGTTGGCGATCTTGAAGCCGTTCAGGTGCAGAATGGGCAGCACCGCGCCATCGGTGATGGGATTCATGAACTTGTTGCCATGCCAGGAGGTGGCCAGGGGGCCAGTCTCGGCCTCGCCGTCGCCCACCACGCAGGCGGCGATCAGGTCGGGATTGTCCGCCACGGCGCCGAAGGCGTGGGCCAGGGAATAGCCCAGCTCACCGCCCTCATGGATGGAGCCGGGAGTCTCCGGGGCCACATGGCTGGGGATGCCGCCGGGGAAGGAGAAGCGCTTGAACAGCTTCTGCATGCCGTCCTTGTCCCGGGTTATGTTGGGATAGACCTCGGTATAGCTGCCGTCCAGCCAGTCCTGGGCCACCATGGCGTTGCCGCCGTGGCCGGGGCCGGAGAGATAGATCATGTCCAGGTCGCTGCGCTTGATGACCCGGTCCAGATGGGTATAGATGAAGTTCTGGCCCGGGCAGGTGCCCCAGTGGCCCACGATGGTCTGCTTGAGGTCGCTCTTGCGCAGCGGACGCTCCAGCAGCGGGTTGTCCAGCAGATACAGCTGGCATGCGGTCAGGTAATTGGCGGCGCGCCAGTAGGCGTCGATCTGATAGAGCTCCTGCTCGTTCAGCGGCGGCTTCTTGGACAGCCGCGCACCGGGCTTGAATTCGGGCATGATGATTCCTCCTTGTGCAATTGCCTGGGCTTGTGTGTGCCGCAAGCGGAATTAAGATTCGGGTTAATTTGAATTTTGGCCTGAAATCTTAGATTAGCATTAGCATAACACATGAATTACAAAAATGGAAGCATGAATTTGTAAATATTTCTTGAAGAATCAAATTTAAGTTTAGAGTTAATGCACGAATGGCGGAGGATAAGAACGGGACGGCTGCTCTTCGTTCCGCTGCGGGGAAATGGAGCTGTAGGTTTCTCCGGCTGCAAATTTCCTGTTGCCAACCGAGGGGAAATGTGATAAGATATCTTCATGACGACTCCTCCGCCGCCAGCTGCGGAGCCGGTCTCGCGCAATGGATACCCACGAATCATGTCAGGCGGGGAACCGAGCAGCATTAAGAGGGATCATCCATGTGCCGCGAGTCCACCGGCCCCGTGGCTGGCAGCGGAGGAGTTTATTCTGTTCTGATTTTTCGGCCGAAGGGAGGGCTGGTTCATGTATCAGGCACTGTATCGGAAATGGCGGCCCAAAACCTTTTCCCAGGTGGTGGGCCAGGACCACATCACCGGCACCCTCCAGCGGCAGGTGGCCGAGGGCCGCACGGCCCACGCCTATCTGTTCACCGGCACCCGGGGCACCGGCAAAACCACCTGCGCCCGGATTCTGGCCAAGGCCGTCAACTGCCTGCACCCGGAGGACGGGGCCCCCTGCAACCAGTGCGAGGCCTGCCGGGGCATCGACAGCGGCTCCCTGCTGGACGTGACGGAGCTGGACGCCGCCAGCAACAGCCGGGTGGACGACATCCGGGAGCTGCTCAGCGAGTCAGTATACACCCCCACGGTGCTGAAAAAGCGGGTCTATATCATCGACGAGGTCCACATGCTGTCCACCCAGGCCTTCAACGCCCTGCTGAAAACCATTGAGGAGCCGCCGGAGCACCTGATGTTCATCCTGGCCACCACGGAGCTGCACAAGGTCCCGGCCACCATTCTCTCCCGGTGCCAGCGCTTCACCTTCAAGCGCATTCTGCCCCGGGATATGGAAAAGCACCTGCTGGGAATCGCCCAGGCGGAGCAGATCGACCTGACTCCCGACGGGGCGGAGATCCTGGCCCGGATGGCCAACGGCGCCCTGCGGGACGCCCTGAGCCTGCTGGATCAGTGCCGGGTGGCCCAGGGCCAGCTGGACAGCCGGGCGGTGCTGGATATTCTGGGCCTGGCCGGCAGCGTCCAGACGGTGGAGCTGATGGACTGCATCCTGCGGCGGGACGCCGCCGGGGCCCTGACCCGGCTGGATGAGCTGTACCGGGGCGGCAAGGATGTGGCCGCCATGCTGGGGGAGTTGGGGGACCTGGCCCGGGACATGACCATTCTCAAGGCCGCCCCCGACGGGGCCGCCGCCCTGCTGACGGGCATGTACGATACCAAGACCCTGAAGCCCCTTTCCGGCAGCCAGCCCATGCGGCGGTTTCTGTATCTGACGGAGACGCTGCAGTCCTGCTGCGCCGGGCTGGGGGACAGCTTCCAGCCCCGGACGGATGCGGAGCTGTGTCTGCTGCGGCTGTGTGACGAAAGTCTGTCCGGCGACCTGACGGCTTTGAGCCAGCGGATCGACCGTCTGGAGGATCGGGTTGCAAACGGAATACCGGTAAAAACTGTCCCGCAAACCGCCGGGACGTCCCCAAAAACCGCCCCTTTGTCCCGGGACAGCGCCGGGACAAGCCGGGACGTGCCAAGCGATGACCGGCCCCCTATGCCGGAGGAGCCGCCCCTGCCGGAGGAACCCGGCGGGCGGGAGCGGGTATACGATATACCGGACGAGGAACCGCCTGCGGCTCGCCCTGCCGCCAGACCGGTCCGGAAGCCTGTGGCGGCAAAGTCTGCCGCCGTGGTGGGCGACACCGGCAAGTGGGACGCCATGAAGGAGCACTGCAAGGGCCGCCTGGCGGTGAACCACCGGGTGTTTCTGAACATGGTCCAGGGAGCGGTGGACGGCGACTGCCTGACGCTGTACTGCCAGAACGAGTTCGTCCGGGACTCCCTGAACAACAACACGGTGCTGCACGTGCTGCAGGAGGTGGCCTCCGCCGCCGAGGGGCAGACCATCCGGGTGGCGCTGACGGTAGGCGGCGCCCCGGCGGGGAAAAAGCCCGCCAAGCCCCGGTCCAAGCCGGAAAAAGTGACAGAAAAAGCGCCGGAGAAGCCCCTGGAGGAAGTCCCGGAGCCGGAGCAGACGCCCCCCTGGGAGGAGCCTCCGGCGGAAAAGGCCCCGGACAAGCTGGACGAGGTGGCCGCCCAGGGCCGCCAGCTGGAAAATTTCAAAATCAAGTGATCGCACGATATTAAATCAGTATTATAAAGGAGATTTCAACCATGGCTAAGGGATACAGCGCCCGCAACGGGTTCGGCGGCAGCGCCGGGATGATGCGCCAGCAGCAGCAAATGCAGCAGAAGCTGGCCAAGATGCAGCAGGAGATGGAAAGCGCCCAGAAGAACGTGGAGGAGAGCAGCTTCACCGCCTCCGTGGGCGGCGGCGCGGTGCAGGCCACCGTGTCCGGCAAGAAGCAGCTGACGGCCCTGGCCATCCAGCCCGACGCCGTGGACCCGGCGGACGTGGAGATGCTGCAGGACCTGGTGATCTCCGCCGTCAACGAGGCCCTGCGCCAGGCGGAGGAGGCCATGGAGTCCGCCATGGGCGCCCTCACCGGCGGGTTGAACATCCCCGGTTTGTTCTGAATTTACATGAGAAATAGCAAAAAAGCAGCCGAAAGGCTGCTTTTTTGCGTTTGGCACGACGGTGGGCAGACATGGGCCCCGCCCATCAGGCCCTCTCTGTCACCTTCGGTGACAGCTCTCCCAGAGGGAGAGCCAAGTCCGTAGGGCCTGCTGCCCTCGGCGGGGCGGCTTGGAGGGAACACCTTCGCAACGGGCAGAACCCCCGCAGCCCACCGGCTGCGGGGGTTCTGCCTATAGGGGGAAAGGAAATCAGTCATCTTTCTTTCTGCGCAGGAGGACCATGCAGGCGGCCGTAGCGCCGCTGAACAGGGTCAGGGCCAGCCAACCGGCAGAGAAGCTGTCGCCGGTGGCGGGCTTGTCGGCCTGCTTGCCATCGTCCGGCTGGTCGGGCTGGTCCGGCTGATTGGGCTGGCCGGGCTCAGGCTGGTCCGGAGTGGTGGGCTCGCTGTTCTTGTCGTACTGAGCGGTGACAGTCAGGCCGCTGCGGACGTTGGTGAAGGCAGCATCCCTGCCGGAGAAGGTATAGCCCTCGTGCTGGGGAGCCTGGGGGGCAGCGGCGTCCTTGCCGTAGGCCACGGTCTGGGTGTCCAGAGTCTCGCCGGTGATGCCGTCCACGAAGGGGACGGTGAAGGTGATGGGCTCGAACTCGGCCCGGATGGTGTGGCCGGTGGTCAGCTTGCTGAAGGTGTGGCTGCTGACAGCGCCCACGCTCTGGCCGTCGGCCACATACTGCTCCAGCAGGGTCTCGTGGTTGATATCCTTGTGGACCACCTTGTGGAAGATGGCGGCGGCGAGGGGATAGCCGCATCAGGTGGTTTCACCCTCCGGGGCCCACTGAGCGGCCAGGGCCGCCAGCTCCTGCCGGGCCGTGTCCGCCGCCGGGCGCAGCAGCGCCTCCAGCTGGTCGATAAGCTCCGGGGCCTGGCCCGGCTCCTCCCAGGGCCGGACGCTGAGGCCGCCGTTGGGCGCAGAAGGGGGCGTTGACCTGTTGATACAGCGCCTCCAACGTCTCGTATAGGGTTATCGGTCTGCGCTGCATGATTCCGCTCATGGCTGCTCCTCCTGTGTTCATAGTGGCCCTATTATACGCCATCCGGGGACATTTGGCCATGGGGCGGATGCAGCGGGACGCGGTTTTCGGTTCTATCCCCGCCGCCGGGGGCATACACTGCTCCAAAAAGGGGGAATGCGCTATGACAGACAGACCGCGGCCCGCCCGGCGGCGCCGGACGCCGCCGCCTCCGCCCCGGGGCAAGCGGGAGCAGCCCGCCTCCCGGCGGGGGGACCGCCGCCTGGCCCAGCTGGCCGTCAGTGCGGTGCTGCTGCTGGCGGTGGTGGTGGTGAAGATCACGGCCCCGTCGGCTATGGACCGGTACCGGGGCAGGCTGCTGGACCTGATGGCCGGGCAGACGGACTTCCGGGCGGCGTTTTCCGCCGTGGGCCGGGCGGTATCCGGCCAGGGCGCCGTGGGGAAGGCGCTGAACGACGCCTACACGGCGGTGTTCGGCCCCCAGGATACCGGGGTCACGGTTCCCCAGGACGCGGCGGACCCGGCGGCCTATACGGCGGAGAACACCCCGGGGGACGTGTGCCTGACCCAGCAGGTGCTGGGCTTTGCCTATGCCAATCCGCTGACCGGGCCGGTGACGGACCGGTTCGGCTATCGCCAGGACCCCAACGGCGGCGGGCAGCAGTTCCACTATGGCCTGGACATCGCCGCCGACGAGGGAGCGGTGATCACGGCCTTTGCTGCCGGGACCGTCACGGCGGTGGGAGACAGCGCGGAGCTGGGCAATTATGTGACGGTGCAGCACCCCGGGGGCTTTGTCACCCTGTATGCCCACTGTAGCCGCATCAACGCCTCCTCCGGCCAGCAGGTGCGGCCCGGGGACCCCATTGCGGAGGTGGGCCATACCGGCAACGCCACCGGGCCCCATCTGCACTTCGAACTGATGAAGGACGGGGTGTATGTGAATCCCATCTATTACTATGCGGCCCCCTGAGCGGACCCGGATCCGGGTGTCGCCGGGGGCCCCGGCGCTGTTGGCGGTATTTGTGTGGCTGTCGTCGCCGGAGGTGCTGGGGGCGGTGCTGCTGGCGGCTCTGTGCCACGAGCTGGGCCACTATGCCGCCCTGCGCCGCCGGGGCGGCTGGGTCCGGGCGGTGCGCATCTCCGCCCTGGGGGCGGAGATGCAGGTAGCGGGGCGGATGAGCTACGGCGGCGAGCTGCTGGCGGCCGCCGCCGGACCGGCGGTGAATCTGCTGCTGGCGGCGGCACTGGGACTTCTGGGCCGGTGGTGGGAGCCGCTGTATCTGCTGGCCGGGGCCCAGGCGGTGCTGGGCTGCTTCAACCTGCTGCCCATCCTGCCTCTGGACGGCGGGCGGATGCTGTGGCTGGCCCTGTGCTGGGGGACGGACCCGTTTCTGGCGGACCGGGTGACCCAGGCCGTCAGCCTGGCGGCGGCGGGCCTGCTGACCGCCGCCGGGGCGGCCCTGGCCCGGCGCAGTCCCTTTCTGCTGTGGACGGCGGCGGCTCTGCTGGTCTGCGCGGCGGCGCCGTGTATAAAACGGCGGAGATCGGTCTATGCTTCCCATAAAGGAAGGTGAAGCGCATGAGCGACAGAAAATGGCGCACCTGGGAGGTCCTGGGGCTGATATTCGTGCTGGCGGCGGGGAATCTGCTGCATTTCGTGTATGAGTGGTGCGGCGAAAGCCCCATCGCCGGGGGCCTGGCCTCCGTCAACGAGTCCACCTGGGAGCATATGAAGCTGCTGACCACCCCCTGGGTCCTGTGGAGCATCGTGGAGCTGATCGCCCTGCGGCGCACCGGCCTGCCGGTGCTGACGGCCCGGGCGGCGGGCCTGCTGGCGGGGCTGGCGGCTATCCCGCTGCTGTTTTACGGGTATCAGGGGGTTCTGGGCCGGGATATCATGTGGCTGGACGTGGCCATTTTCCAGATAGCCGTGCTGCTGGGCTTCTGGGTGACCTGGGCCATGCTGCGCCGCCGGGCCCTGGCGTCCCCGGTGTGGCAAGTGGCCGGGGCGGCGGTGCTGGCAGCGGTATGGGCGGCGTTTATCCTATGGACCTTCGCCCCGCCAGACCTGCCGCTGTTCGCGGACCCGGAGACGGGCCTGCGGGGAATCCGATAGGGTTCTTTTCCCCCGCCCCGGCGCATAGGGTAGGGCCGGAGGTGGGGGAAATTGAGGCGCTATATCCTGGGATTTTTCACGGCGGCGGCAGCGGCGGCGGCGCTGTGGCTGCTGCACAGGACCTTTCCGTGTCCGCTGACGGCCCTGCTGGCTCCGGCCAACGGCAGTCCCTGGGAAATGGGGAAGCTGCTGTTCTGGCCGTATCTTCCGGCGGCTCTGGTGATCTGGCGGCTGGGCCCAGAGGGGGGCTGCCGGGGCGGGCACTGCCTGCTGCTGGCGGCGATGCCCCTGTGCATGGCGGGGCTGTGCTGGCTGCTGCCGGGCCGGTGGCTGCGGCTGTGGAGCCTGGTGCTGGCCGGGGGACTGACCCTCCACGGCACGGTGCTGTCCCGGCGGGTCCCCGGCGGGGAGCTGGTGTGGTATGTGCTGGCCATCCTGGTGGGGATCGCCTATCTCCTGCTGACGGTGGGCGCTCCGGACATCGGGCCCTTTGCCGACCCGGCGGCTGCGGCCATGGGGACCATCCCTTTCTGAAAAACTTTGTGATTTTTTTGACCAACTGTTGCATATGCCGCAGAAATGCGGCGCGAAACCTGTTATAATACGACTATACCAAACGAGGAGGCGCTGCATATGGCGATTTTGCATGTGAACGAGAGCGAATTTGACCGGGAGGTCCTGCAGGATAGCGGCACGGTGCTGGTGGACTTCTGGGCCACCTGGTGCGGCCCCTGCCGGATGCTGGCCCCGATTCTGGAGGAGCTGTCCGGCCAGCACCCGGAGCTGAAGATCGTCAAGGTGGACGTGGACGAAAACCGGGACCTGGCTTTGCAGTACGGCATCGAGAGCATCCCCACCCTGCTGGTGTTCAAGGGCGGCCAGATGGCGGACCGGTCCGTGGGCCTGGTATCGCCCCAGGAGATCCTGGACCTGGTGAAATAAACGCAAAAGCAAAATACAGGGACCTGCGATTTTCGCAGGTCCCTGTATTTTGTTATAGCCGTGTGTTTTCCGCCGCCTGGATGGTGTGCTTGCAGAGGACGGCGGAGGTGACGGAGCCTACGCCGCCGGGAACCGGGGTCAGGGCCACGTCCAGTCCGGCGGCCTCCGCCGCCACATCGCCGCAGAGGGTTCCGTCCGGCCCGGGATGGACGCCCACGTCCAGCACCGTCTGCCCCGGACGGAGACAGTCCACCGTGATGAGGCCCGGCCGTCCGGCGGCGGCAATGACGATGTCCGCGTCCCGGGACAGGGCCGGGATATGGCGGGTGCCGGTGTGGCACACGGTAACGGTGGCGTTGCGGCGCTGGAGCAGCAGGGCGGCGGGCTGCCCCACCACCAGGCTGCGGCCGATGACCACCGCCCGGCGGCCCGCCGGGTCCACGCCGTAATAGTCCAGCAGCTCCAGGCAGGCCTGGGCCGTGCAGGGGGCGAAGCCGCCCCGGCCGGTCAGCAGTCCCGCCAGGGAGCCGGGGGTCATGCCGTCCACGTCCTTGTCCGGGGACAGAAGCCGCCCGGCGGCTTCCTCCGCCGCCTTGTCCGCCAGGGGACGCAGCAGCAGGCAGCCGTGGATGGCGGGATCGTCGTTCACGGATCGGATGACCTCCGGCAGGGAGGCGGCGTCATCCAGGGGGATGCGGCGCAGGTCGATGCCGCACTTGGCGCAGCGGGAGGCCGCGCCCTTTTCATAGGCCAGGCCGCCGGGGTCCCGGCCCACCCGGATGATGGCCAGGGTGGGGGTCACGCCCCGCTGCCGCAGGGCGTCGGACCGGGCCTTCAGGTCCTGGGTCAGGCGCTCCGCCACGGGAGCGCCCGGCAGAAATTCAGCCATAGGGGTTCACCTCGCTTCGCTTATTCCCCGGAAAACCGGAGAATGTCCCGGGAGACCGGGGTGTAGAACAGCTTTTCCGCCTGGGCGAAGTCCCGGGTCTGGCCCAGGATCCACATGAGCTTGCACACGGCGGACTCGGTGGTCATGTCATAGGCCTCCAGCACCTGGAGGGTGTGCTTCAGGTGGCCGCCCACATGGTATACCGTCAGGTCGCTGCCCTCGTTGGGCACCTGGGTGGTCATGACGATGAGCTTGCCCGCCTCCGCCGCCTGGCGGACCACGTCGTAAAACCCGTCGTATTCCGGCAGACCGCCTACGCCGAAGCCCTCGATGACCAGGCCGTCATAGTGATCGGCCATAAAGGCCAGCAGCTCCCGGCGGGTGCCGGGGATCAGCTTCAGCAGGCCCACACTGCCGTCCAGGGCGTCGTAAAACCGGGGGGCGGGGCGGCTGCCGGTGGTGATATATTGCAGCAGGCGCTCGTCCTGGATCAGGGCCAGCTCCGGATAGTTGACGCTGGAGAAGGCCTGGAAGCTCTTGGAGAAGGTCTTGCGGGCCCGGGTGCCCAGAATGACCTTGCCGTTGAACACGATCTGCACCCCGCCGCAGCCCCGGCAGGCATACAGGAACGCGTCGGTGAGGTTGCGCTTGGAGTCGGTGCCGTCGTACCAGATGGGCTTCTGGGCCCCGGTGAGGACGATGGGCTTGGGGCAGTCCTGGATGAGATAGCTCAGGGCCGCCGCCGTGTAGGCCATGGTGTCGGTGCCGTGGCTGATGACGAAGCCGTCATACTGGTCGTACCGCTCCCGGATGGCCCGGGCCAGGCCCAGCCAGTGACAGGGGCGGATGTTGGTGCTGTCCAGACTGTACAGCTGCAGGCAGTCCACCCGGCACAGCTGGGCCACCCGGGGGGTGTCCTGCAAAAGGCGGCTGGGGTCCAGCTCGGGAGCAAGACCCTCCGCCGTCTGGCCGGAGGCGATGGTGCCGCCGGTGCCGATCATGAGGATGTTTTTCATATCAAAGCTCCTTGTTGTCCATGGCGGCCAGGCCGAAGCGCACCGCCTGCTCGATCTCCTTCTGCCGCCGGGGGTCGGCGGCGTCATATTCCTGGCGAAGCCGGCGCAGAAACAGGCCCCGCAGGGTATCATCGCCGCAGCGGTCCCACAGGTCCCGGCGCAGACGGGCGTCGTCCGCCAGCTCCAGCTGGAAGAAGCCGCCGGACAGGGCCTGCTCCAGGGCGGGCAGGGTCAGCGGCTCCGCCGTTTCGCCGGTCAGGCGGATGCGGTAGATGTCCCGGGAGGTGTCCGGCGGCAGATGGCGGCGGATGGCCTCCAGGGCGTCCCCCTGGGACACGTCCACGGTGAGGACCTCGTAGCGGCGGCGGGCAAAGGGGACAAACTGCATATCCACCCGGCCCGGCTCCACGTCGCCGAACAGGAAGCCCCGGTCGCCGGTCTCGTCAAAGCCCCGGCCCTGGGGACAGCCGGGATAGGCCCACACGGTGCTCCCGGCCCGGTTCATGGCCGAGGGGGCGTGGACATGGCCCAGGGCCAGATAGTCCAGGCCCGTGGCAGCGATCTCCTCCGAGGCGATGGGGCGGTAGCGGCCCTCCCGGCTGCCCACGTCTCCGTGGAGGACCATGATGCGGGCGTTGCCGTCCGGCTGGGCATAAAAGCCGGCCAGGCCGCTTTCCGCCTCCTCCGGGGCGGTGAAGGCCGCGCCGTATACGGTGCAGCCCAGCTCCGGCAGGGTCAAGCGCTCCATGCCCCGGCCCAGGAAGATGCGGACATTCTCCGGCCAGATGGGCTGGCGGTAGGGACTGGCGGCGGAGAGCCAGTCGTGATTCCCCGGGGCGATGACCACCGTGCCCTGAAAGCGGGCCAGGGCCTGGGCCAGCATCTGGGCCGTCTGGCTGAACAGCCGGTTGGAGTCGAACAGGTCCCCGGCCAGCAGCATCAGCTGGGCTCCGTGGTCGTTGGCCCAGTCCACCAGGCGGCCGGGCAGCTCCCGGCTCTCCTGCCGCCGCAGACGGGCCTGCTCCTCCGGCAGGGAGCGGAAGGCGCTGTCCAGGTGGAAATCCGCCGCGTGAAGGACCTTAGCCATCCGTCTCCTCCTGCCAGCCCTTGCACACGTCCACCCAGGAGACAAAATTGGTCCCGCAGCAGCGCTCCAGCTGGTCACAGGTCAGCTCAATGGCGCTGGCGGCGCTGCCCACGGCGGGGAACACCGTGTCAAACCGCCGCAGGGATTCGTCCAGATAGGTTTTCACGTCCTCCGGCAGGGCGAAGGGGCACACGCCGCCCACGGCGTGGCCGATGCGCTCCACCGCCTCGTCGGGGGTGAGCATTTTGGCCTTCATGCCGAAAAGGTGCTTATACTTGCTGTTGTCGATTTTTGCGTCGCCGGCGGTCACCACCAGGATGGGGTCCTCCCCCAGCTTGAAGCTCAGGGTCTTGGCAATGCGGGCGGGCTCCACCCCCACGGCCACGGCGGCCAGCTCCACGGTGGCGCTGGACACATCGAACTCCCGGATGCGGTCCGACACGCCGAAATGCTCCAGATAGGCCCGGACTTTTTCAACGGACATGATACGGTTCCTCCTCTGTATTTATCGGATATCCACGCGCTCCACGGCGGTGCACAGGCCGGTGGAGGACTCTAAGGTAAACAGAGCACCCTGGGCCTTGCAGGGCCCCTCCGCCGGGCGATAGCGGCCCGGCAGGCCGCCCAGGAAGGTCTCCACCGACTGATCCGGGCGGATGCCCAGAACGGACTCCACCGCACCGGTCATGCCCAGGTCCGTGATATAGCCGGTGCCCTGGGGGAACACCCGCTCATCGGCGGTGGGCACATGGGTGTGGGTGCCCCACAGGGCGGACACCCGGCCGTCCAGATAATAGGCCATGGCCAGCTTTTCGCTGGTGGCCTGGGCGTGGAAATCCACCAGGGTGAAGGTGGGCTTTTCCCCGGCCTTCAGCAGGCGGTCCGCCGTGGTGAAGGGGTTGTCACTGCCCCAGGCCAGGTCGCACCGGCCGATCAGGCACAGCACCGCCACCTGCACCCGGCCCAGGTCATAGACCCCGTAGCCCCGGCCCGGAGTGCGGGGAGAGAAGTTGGCAGGCCGGAGGATATAGCGGTTGTCCTCCAGATAATCGGTGATCTGCATTTTGCCCCAGGTGTGGTTGCCCAGGGTGATAACGTCGGCCCCGGCGGCAAACAGATCGTCGGCCTGCTGGGGGGTCAGGCCGGTGCCGGAGATGTTCTCGCCGTTGATAACGGTGAAGTCCACGCCCTTCATTTTTTTGAAGCCCGGCAGATGGCGGCGCAGGTGGGCAGTGCCCTCCTCGCTGGTGACGTCGCCAATGGCCAAAACGCGAAATTCCATGTTTTTCTCCTTTTTATACCACTTTATACCACCTGGAACAGGTAGAATTTCAGATAGCTGGTCTCCTCCACGCCCCAGAGAATGGGGTGGTCGGCGGACTGCTGCCGGGCCTCGATCTGCCGCAGCTGGACCCCGGCGTCGTGGGCGGCGGCGTGGAGCATCTTCCGGAACAGCTCCTCTGTGGCGAAGTGACTGCACGAGCAGGTGGCCAGATAGCCGCCCCGGGGCAGCAGCCGCATGGCCCGGTAGTTGATCTCCTTATACCCGGCCATGGCCCGCTGGGTGGTCTGGCGGCTTTTGGTGAAGGCCGGGGGGTCTAGGATGATGAAGTCATACTGCCCCTTCTGCAATTGGGGCAGCAGGTCGAACACGTTGGCGGCCACGCAGTCCACCACCTGGGACAGGCCGTTGCGGGCCGCGTTTTCCCGGGCACATTCCACGGCGAACTCCGACACGTCCACGGCGGTGACGCGGGCCGCGCCGCCCCGGGCGGCGTTCAGGGCGAAGGAGCCGGTGTGGGTGAAGCAGTCCAGCACCGTTTTGCCCCGGGCCAGCCGGGCCACCGCCTGGCGGTTGTACTTCTGATCCAGGAAGAAGCCGGTTTTCTGGCCGTTTTCAAAGTCCACGGTATAGCGGATGCCGTTTTCCACAATGTCCGTGCGGGTGAAGTCCGGCAGAGGCTCCCCGGCCAGGGGGTACCAGCCCTTGCCCTGGGCCATGCCCTCCTTGTCCCGCAGGGCAACGTCGTTGCGCTCATATATCCCGGCGATGTCCTGGCCGTCCTCCCGCAGGACCCGGACCAGCTGGGAGAAGATGGTATCCTTCACCCGGTCCAGCCCCAGGCACAGCACCTGGGCCACCAGCACCGGGCCGAAGCGGTCCACCGTCAGGCCCGGGAAATGGTCCGCCTCGCCGAAGATCACCCGGCAGCAGGTCAGCTCCTCCGGGGCCATGACGGTCTTGCGGTAGTCCCAGGCGTATTTCACCCGCCGGGCCCAGAAGTCCGGGTCAAACCGGTCGTTGGGGTTGCGGGACAGAAGCCGCACCCGGATCAGGGAGCGGCTGTTGTAAAATCCGGCGCCCAGCCAGCTGCCCCGGCGGCTTACCACGTCCACCAGGTCGCCGTCGGCGGGGCTGCCGGTGACGGATGTGACCTCACCCTCGTACACCCAGGGGTGGCCGCCGGTCAGGGCTGCCTCCCCCTTGGGAGTGATGGCGATCTGGGGATAGGGTCGTTCTGCTTTCATAATGGGCACCGTCCTTTTGTCGTATGAAACCATTGTACCACACCCGGTAGGAAATTACCAGTGCGCAGAGCCGGTATTTTGGCATAGAATGACCAGGAAAGGAGAATGCCCATGCCGAAAATTTATCTGAGTCCTTCCACCCAGGAATATAACCCCTATGTCACCGGGAACGGGTCGGAGGAATATTTCATGAATCTGGTGGCCGACGCCATGGAGCCGTATCTGCTGGCCAACGGCATCCAGTTTTCCCGGAACACCCCGGATATGACCGCCGCGTCCTCCATCCGCCAGGCAAACCGCGGGGACTACGACTTCTATCTGGCCCTGCACTCCAACGCCTCCGGCCCCGGCAGTGAGGGGCAGAACCGGGGGATCATCGCCTTCTATTATCCCACCAGCGCCAACGGGTGGCGGGGGGCGGAAATCATCGCCCGGAATCTGCAGGAGATTTACCCCCTGCCGGAGCGGGTGGTGACCCGGTCCACCACCAGTCTGGGGGAGGTGCGCCAGCCCCGGGCTCCGGCGGTGCTGGTGGAGATCGGGTATCACGACAATGAGGCCGACGCCCGCTGGATCGAAAGCCACATCGACGCCATCGGCCAGAGCCTGGCCATGAGCATGGCGGAGTATTTCGGCCTGCCCTTCACCTATCCCGGCCCCAGCCAGCCCGGCGTCATCGCCACGGAGTCCGGCGGGCCGGTGAACCTGCGGGGGGAGCCGTCGGTGTCGGGACAGGTGCTGGCCCGGATCCCCAGCGGGGAGACGGTGACGGTGTTCGGCCAGTACCGGGGGTGGTACGTGGTGCTGTATGACGACATTCTGGGCTACGTCAGCGCCCCATATGTGCAGATTTAGACACCTGAGCGAAAAAATAGCAGGGAACATGCGAATATGCTCTTGACAGTTTTGTGCAATCCGATTAAAATTAATGAAGATTATCATCGGGGGGACAGGGGATTCTCCCGGTTATTATCTGCCAGGAACGGAGTCATCCGTTTGCATACACAAATTATGAATAGGAGGAACACCAACCATGACACCTACCGGTTGGATCGTAGCAGCGGCCGCCTTTGCTGCGGCGGCAGTGCTGTTTTTCCTCCTCGGTATTCGCTATCGCAAGCGCGTGGCCGAAAAGGAGATCTCCAGCGCGGAGGAGGAGGCCACCCGCATCATCAACGAAGCCATCAAGAGCTCTGAAAGCAAGAAAAGAGAGGCCCTTGTGGAGGCCAAGGAAGAGATTCTGAAGTCCCGCAGCGAGTACGAGAAGGAAGTGAAGGAGCGGCGGGCCGACCTGCAGAAGCAGGAGCGGCGCCTGCAGCAAAAGGAAGAAAACCTCGATCACAAGATGGACGCCATCGAGAAGAAAGAGGAGGCGCTGGCGGCCAAGCACGCCGCCGCCGACAAGGCAAACGAAGAAATTCAGATCATCAAGCGCAGCCAGACCGAGATGCTGGAGCGCATCTCCGGCTTCACCGCCGACCAGGCCAAGGATTACCTCATCGCCCAGGTGGAGTCCGAAGTGACCCACGAAACGGCCCTGAAAATCAAGGAGATCGAGGCCCGGGCCAAGGACGAGGCCGACAGCCGCGCCCGGGAAATCGTGGCCACCGCCATCCAGCGCTGCGCCGCCGACCATGTGGCCGAGATCACCGTCAGTGTGGTTCCCCTGCCCAATGACGAGATGAAAGGACGCATCATCGGCCGCGAGGGCCGCAACATCCGCACCCTGGAGACCCTGACCGGGGCGGACCTGATCATCGACGACACGCCGGAGGCCATCACCGTCTCCTGCTTCGAGCCCGTCCGGCGGGAGATCGCCCGGCTGGCTCTGGAAAAGCTCATTGCCGACGGCCGCATCCACCCCACCCACATTGAGGAGATGGTGGAGAAGGCCCGCCGGGAGGTGGAGGCCACCATCCGGGCCGAGGGCGAGCGCGCCGTGCTGGAAACCGGCGTCCGGGGCCTGCACCCAGAGCTGCAGAAGATGCTGGGCCGCCTGCGCTACCGCACCAGCTATGGCCAGAACGTGCTGCAGCACTCCATCGAGGTCAGCCACATCGCCGGCCTCATGGCCGCGGAGCTGGGGGCCGATGTGCAGGCCGCCAAGCGGGCGGGCCTACTGCACGATATCGGCAAGGCCGTGGACCACGAGATGGAGGGCACCCATGTGGCCCTGGGCGTGGAATTCTGCCGGAAGTACCGGGAGAAGGAGGACATCATCCACGCCATCCAGGCACACCACAACGACGTGGAGTGCAAGACCCTGGTGGCCTGCCTGGTCCAGGCGGCCGACGCCATTTCCGCTGCGCGCCCCGGCGCCCGGCGGGAGAATCTGGAGAACTATATCAAGCGCCTGGAGAAGCTGGAGGAGATCACCGGCAGCTATCCCGGCGTGGAAAAGAGCTACGCCATTCAGGCCGGCCGCGAGGTCCGCGTGATGGTGAAGCCCGAGCAGGTGTCCGAGGACCAGATGGTCATTCTGGCCCGGGAGCTTGCCAAGCGCATCGAAAACGAGCTGGAGTACCCCGGACAGATCAAGGTCCATGTCCTGCGGGAGACCAAGGTCGTGGAATACGCCAAGTAAATACACTGCCGATCAGGCCGCAGAGTTCCCCGCTCTGCGGCCTGATTTTCGTTAAGCAGCCATAAAGATTCCGGAAATGCCGGGGAGAGGCCGTTAATTCAAAGGAATTTGTTGCATAAAGGACCGGAATATGATATACTGAACCATCAGGCTGTGAACCTGCCTGAAATTTCATTACAGAAAGCTGAGTTGGTAACCTTTCTATGGACAGTAGTACTGTCGCAATGCTGGCGGCGCTGGTGGCGCTGGTCGCCCTATCCGCCTACTTCTCCGCCACGGAGACCGCTTTTACATCCCTCAACCGCATCCGCCTGAAAACCCGGGCCGACGACGGCGACAAGCGCGCCGCCCGGACCCTGGCCCTGGCAGCCGATTTCGACCGGCTGCTCTCCACCCTCCTCATCGGCAACAACATCGTCAACAATGTGGCCACCACCATCGGCGCGGTGCTGTTTATCCAGCTCATCGGCCCGGGGAAGGGCCCCACGGTGTCCGCCACGGTGCTGACCGTGGTGATCCTGATCTTCGGCGAGGTGACCCCCAAGAGTCTGGCCAAGGAGCGGCCGGAGGCCTGGGCCATCGTCGCCACGCCGCTGCTGCGGGTGATGGCGGTGCTGCTGACGCCGGTGAACTTCCTGTTCACCCAGTGGAAGAAGCTGCTGCGGGTGCTGCTGCGGCACCAGGACGACGACGGCATCACCGAGGAGGAGCTGATGGGCATGGTGGACCAGGCCGAAACCGAGGGAAGCCTGGACCAGCACGAAAGCGATCTCATCCGCAACGCCATCGAGTTCAACGACATGGAGGTTTCCGAGATCCTCACCCCCCGGGTGGATCTGGAGGCCCTGGCGGACACCGCCACCATGGAGGAGGCGGCGGCCATGTACGCAGACAGCGGGTTCTCCCGGCTGCCGATCTATCACGACAGTATTGACAATATCATCGGCGTCCTGCACGAGAAGGACTTCTACGCCGCCTATTGCCGGGGCGTCAAGCGCCTGTCGGAGCTGAAGAGCTCCGTGCTGTACACCACGGAAACCGCCCGGATATCGGACCTGCTGCGGCAATTGCAGCAGAATAAGGTCCACATGGCGGTGGTGGTGGACGAATACGGCGGCACCCAGGGCATCGTCACCATGGAGGACATCATGGAGGAGCTGGTGGGCGAGATCTGGGACGAGCACGACGAGGTCGTTGAGGAGTTCCGCAAGCAGTCCGACGGCAGCTATCTGGTGGCCTGCTCGGCGGACCTGGACGATCTGTACGACCTGTTTGACATGAAGCCCGGCCAGGAATATGACGCCTCCACGGTGTCCGGCTGGGTCATGGAGGAGATCGGGCGGGTACCCGACGTAGGCGACCGGTTCCAGGCCGACGGCCTGGACGTGTGCGTCACCCGGGTGGAGCACCGGCGGGTCATGGAGATCCGGGTGCGGCCCCTGCCGCCGGAGAAGGAGGAGCCGGAAAAGGCCCACGCCCACAGCGGCACATAACATAGAATAGAATAACAAGTCCCCGGCGCGTCTGCGCCGGGGACTTGTTATTCTATCCAAAATGGGCGAAGCCCATTTTGGACAAAAGGCTTGCAGTCTGCCGCGCGCATAATTTGTTCGCCATAGGCGAACAAATTCCACACTTGCAGACTGAGAAGTATTTTTTGCCAGGTACACGCCCCGGCAAAAAATGATCTCAATTGATTTGCCGCCTGCGGGCGGCAAACTCTGCGAGGCTTTTTGACAGATTGGCAAGGTGCCGGGGACTTGCTTTGCATTTTGTACCAATTACTCGAAGCTCTCAGGATAGAACATCAGGGCCTCGTTGAACCGGAGAATGGAGTCGTCGTCGATGGACCATTTGCCGTCGTCGGTTTTGCTGACGGCCATCTGGATGGTGACGGGGTCCAGGGTGTCCGGCCCGTCCTTCACGGACACCCGGCAGGCGTTGTGGATGCCGGTGGCCCAGGTCTCCTCATACTGGATGTACTCCTGGTCGGACATGGCGTTGAGCTGTTCATCGGTCAGCTCGCCATAGGTGTTGAAGAAGGTCATCAGACCGATGTCCAGGTTGTCGTATACCTGGGCGGGGAAGTTCAGGGGCGTTACGGTGACGTCCACCAGGAAGTGGCTGTCGTCCACCTGGCTGGCGGCGCCGATGGTGTAGTCCGCCTTGGCATAGACCTGCTTCATGATGTCGATAAAGCGGTCGGACTGGTTGTTGTTGACGTCGTTGATCTCGAAGGCGGCCATAATGGCCTGGGCCTGAAGGGCCATGTTCTCCTCGTAATAGGGGAGGCAGTCCTCCTGGGTGCTGTTTACCAGCTTCAGATAGTTCTCGTCGCAGACGCCCTTATACAGCAGGTCCATGTTCCCCTGGACCAGGATGGGGGCGGCGGTTTCCCACAGCTTGGACTCCACCTTTTCCTGCAGTCCGCCGCAGGCCGTCAGTGCCAGCAGGGCACACAGGGCCAGCACCGCGGCGGCGATGCGCTTGATATGCTTCATGGGGTCGCTCCTTTTCTCTCTCTTGATAATTCTTTTATATCATAAATGGGAGAATAAGGCAAGAAAAGAATGAAATTTGGCGAACCACACAAGAAAAACGGCGGCGGATAGGGAAAAATAAACAAGAGGGGAGTCTCTGCCGACGGCAGAGACTCCCAAAATTTGCTTACAGCTTGTCGGCCACGGCGTCCAGCCAATTGCCCTGGAAATCCTCGATGCGGCCCTGGTCCACCAGGTGGGCCAGCTCCGGGTCGATGGGCATCCTGGCCAGCAGGGGCAGACCGTATTCATCGGCAGCCTGCTGGGTCTTGCCCTCGCCGAAGGGATAGAGCTTCTTCCCGCAGTCGGGACAGGTGATATAGCTCATGTTCTCCACCAGGCCCACAATGGGGATGTTCATCATCTGGGCCATTTTCACGGCCTTCTGCACCACCATGCTCACCAGCTCCTGGGGGCTGGCCACGATGATAACGCCGTCCACCGGCAGGGTCTGGAACACGTTCAGGGCCACGTCGCCGGTTCCGGGAGGCATATCCACGAACATATAGTCCACGTCCTGCCACAGCACGTCCCCCCAGAACTGCTGCACCACGCCGCCGATGACGGGGCCGCGCCAGATGACGGGGTCAGTCTCGTGCTCCAGCAGCAGGTTCACGCTCATCAGCTGGATGCCGGTGCCGGTGATGACCGGCAGAATGGCATCCTCGGTGGCCACGGCCCGGCCATGGATACCGAAGGCCTTGGGGATGGAGGGACCGGTGATGTCGGCGTCCAGCACCGCCACATTGTGGCCCCGGCGCTGCATGGTAACGGCCAGCTGGCTGGTGACCATGGACTTGCCGACGCCGCCCTTGCCGGACACCACGCCGTAAACCTTGCCGACCCGGCAGCCCTCCCGCAGGGGCTTGATCTGGAAGGGGCTGCCGCCCTGGCGCTCCGCGCAGCTTTCACCGCAGCTGCTGCAATCGTGGGTACAATCGCTCATAATCAATTCTCCTTTATAATTATGTTGTAGAAATTATTTCTTGACGACGCCGTCCTTCTTCTGGCGCAGTACGTCGATGAGCTTGCCGTGGCGCTTGGAGCGCAGGTTGGGGTGGGAGCGCAGCAGACGGCGCTCGAACACGTCTGCGCCGCTGCGCAGCTGGGCCAGGCGCAGCATCCGCTCCTGCAGATACTCGTCGCTGGCCTTCTCCAGGCCGTTCATCAGGCGGACGGTAAGCTCCTCCACCCGGTTGCCGTACAGCTGGGCCTTTTCGTCCAGGTGCTGGCGGATCTCCTGCTGGATCTTCTGCAGCTTGTCCAGCCGGTGGGACAGCTGGAAGGCGCTGCGGATGGACAGAACGTTGTCCATGATATACAGGCCGAAGATAAAGGACGCCACCGGCACGGTGTACTCCGGCCCGATGCCCATCAGCCACCGCAGCACCGGCGGGTTCACCACATGGCACAGCAGCACGCAGCCCAGGCCGAAGAAAATGCAGTTGGTCAGGCAGATGCGTCCGTTGAGCTGGTACTTGCAGTTGGAATAGTCCCACCAGCGCATGTGGAAAATGGCCTCCATCATCCAGCTGGTGAAATATTCCAGGGCCGTGGTCAGCACCATACCGGCCAGGAAGGTCAGAAGGGGGTTCTTCAGCCCGCCATTTAATACATATAACACCAAAAGCGCGCCGTGTCCATAGATGGGGCAGAGAAATCCGTTGAGAAATCCGCGTTTTTCACTTAAATGCTTGATGACGATGGAGTGATAGATCATCTCGCCCACCCAACCGGCGGTGCTGTAGATGATCATCAGCAGGAAGCATACGCAGATATTCTCAAAGCTATTCAGGGGCAGAAACATAAGACACCTCAATTCAGGGATATAACGTGGGCGCGGTCCCGGAGATAGTCGCCCTCCCGCCGGTGGCAGGTGAACAGCAGGATCTGGCGGCTGCGGCTCTCCTCCAGCAGCCAGTCCAGGGCGGCGGCCAGCCGCTGGTCGTCAAAGTTGGCCAGGGCATCGTCCAGGATCAGGGGCGCGGCCTTATCCCGGGGCAGCACCATCCGGCAGATGGCCAGCCGCACCGCCAGGTACAGCTGATCTCCCGCCCCCTGGCTCAGCAGGGACAGGGCCCTGGGCATGGCGTCCCCGGCGGGCTGGGCGCTGAGGGACAGGTTCCGGTCCAGCAGCACCTTGTCGTACCGGCCGCCGGTGATGGCGGAGAAAATCCGGGCCGTTTCCGCCCCCAGGGCCGGGGAAAACCGGGTTTGCAGGACGGTGTTGGCCTGGGTCAGGGCCTCCATGGCCAGGGCGATGGCGTCGTACTCCGCCTGGAGGGCCTCCAGCCGCCGGGTGCACTGGTCCCGCTGGGCCTGTAGGCTCTCGGGACTGTCCATGGTCCGCAGCTGGCCGGTAAGGCTGTCCACCCGGGAGCGGGCCTCCCGCAGCTGATTCCGGACCTGGGGCAGGGCGGCGTCTATCTGCTCCCGGGACAGCACCGGCCGGGGCAGGGTCTCCTCCGGGTCCGGCAGCGGCGGCTGGGGCAGGTGCCGGGACATGGCATCGCACCGAATCTGGGCCTTCTGCACCTGGAGGGCGGCGCCGTCCAGGGCTTCCCGGCGCCGGAGGGCGGCGGTCAGGGCCACGCGAACGCCGTCTGCGCCGTTGGCCTCGGGCCAGAAGGGCTGCACCTGGGCCAGCAGGGTCACCAACTGCCCCTGCAGCTGCTGGGTGAGACCCTCGGCAGAGGCCGCGGCCGTCCGGGCGGCGTCCTCCGCCTGCCGGGCGTCCTCCCGCAGACGCAGATACTCCTCTGTCTGCCGCTGCAGCGCCGTCTTCCGTGTCTGCACCGTCTGGGCGGCATCGGCGGCCCGGCGGCGGGATGCCATATAATATAGGAACAGCCCCACGGCGGCGGCTGCGCCTATGGCGGCGATGAGCTTCGCCGGAGCCGGCAGCAGGGCCAACGCCACAGCGGCGGAGCACAGCAGCACCCCGGCGGCGATGGGCAGGGCCTTCCCCGGCCCGGCGGGAGCCATCATGCTCTCCGCCTGCTGCCGCAGTTGGTTTTCGTCGTTGGGGTACAGCGGGTGAGCCGACCAGGCTTCCTGAGCCTCCTGGGCTTCCGTCTGCCGCTGCTGGGCGATGCGCCGGGCCTGGGTCAGGGTCCCCCCGGCTTGCTCCAGCAGTTCCAGCTGAGCCTGCATCCGGGCCAGGGTGTCCCGGTCCGGCAGATCGCCGTCCAGCTGCTGCAGGGCTGTCAGCTGCTGGCGGCGGCGGGCCAGGTCCTCCTGGGTCTCCCGCCACTGCCGCAGGGCCTCCTGCTTTTCCAGGGCCTCCCATTGGGCCCGGCGCTGCTCCAGCTCCTCTACCCGGGTCTGGGCGGTGCACTGCTGTTCCCGGGCGTTTTCCAGCTGGGCGGTAAGCTCCGCCTGACGGCGTAGGGCGTCGTCCAGCCGGGCCTGCTCCTGCTCCAGCTGGGGGATCAGCCCGGTTTTGTTGTGGCGGCGGCGGTTCAGCTGCTTTTTCAGCCGGTCATAGCTTTCGGAATAGGACACGTCCTCCTGTCCCGTGGACAGCAGGGCGGCGATCCGGCGCTCCAGCTCCGGGTCCTGGCTGACGGCCAGGCCGCTCTGGCCGATGAAGGCGCTGCGCTGGAATACCTCCCGGGGTACGCCCAGCAGAGTTTCTCCCAGGTTCTGGCCGTTTACCTCCGGCACCGGCTGGGCCGTGCCGGTATAGGTGCAGGCGAAATTCTGCATGGGGGCGCTGGCCCGGCGGGTGTCCCGCAGCACCGTCCAGCGCCGGCCGTCGGTTTCCAGGTCCATCCGCCCCTGCATGGTCTCCCCGGTCCAGGGGGCGAAGCGGTTCTTGTCCGCCAGGGGGCCGCTCTGGCGGGTGGGCAGGCCATACAGCATGGTGCGGATGAAGCTGCACCAGGTGGACTTGCCGGATTCGTTGGGGGCATAGATCAGGTTCAGCCCCGGCTCCAGCCGGAGACTGTCGCCCCGCAGCCGCCCATAGGCGGCCTGCATCTCAAGAATGTGCAAGAGGAAGCTCCTCCTTTATAGATTAGGTCGTCTCCATAGTATAGCATACGGCGGCCATTTTGTCACCTGATAGGAGATATTCAAAAATTTTAGGTTTTTTGCAAAAAGGGGGTTGACATTTCCTGCCAGGTCTGGTATTCTATCAAAGCTGTGTGTGACGCGGCGTTGAGGCTTCCAAAAAACTTTACAAAAAGTTCAAAAAAGCCTTGACAAGGCGGATGATCCGCGGTATAATGAATCTGTTCCGCGGATGCGGGGCGTGTATCTTGTAAATTAAACAATGAACGAACAAAGCGCCAGACGGGAGCACATGAAGATGTGCAACTGAAAAGCTCGGACGCTGGGGTTTAGTCAATTACCCGGCGTTTGAGCAGAGTTTATGAAGCTATGGAAAATAGCTCTGTAAAATGATTAGCTCAGCGGAGACGCTGTGTTGATACGATTTATAGAGAGTTTGATCCTGGCTCAGGACGAACGCTGGCGGCGTGCTTAACACATGCAAGTCGAACGAGAATCACTGGAAGGAGTTTTCGGACAACGGAAGGTGAGGACAGTGGCGGACGGGTGAGTAACGCGTGAGGAACCTGCCTTTCAGAGGGGGACAACAGTTGGAAACGACTGCTAATACCGCATGACACATAGAGATCGCATGGTTTTTATGTCAAAGATTTATCGCTGAAAGATGGCCTCGCGTCTGATTAGCTAGTTGGTGAGGTAACGGCCCACCAAGGCGACGATCAGTAGCCGGACTGAGAGGTTGACCGGCCACATTGGGACTGAGATACGGCCCAGACTCCTACGGGAGGCAGCAGTGGGGAATATTGGGCAATGGGCGCAAGCCTGACCCAGCAACGCCGCGTGAAGGAAGAAGGCTTTCGGGTTGTAAACTTCTTTTGTCGGGGACGAGTAGAAGACGGTACCTGGCGAATAAGCCACGGCTAACTACGTGCCAGCAGCCGCGGTAATACGTAGGTGGCAAGCGTTGTCCGGATTTACTGGGTGTAAAGGGCGTGTAGCCGGGAAGGCAAGTCAGATGTGAAATCCACGGGCTTAACTCGTGAACTGCATTTGAAACTACTTTTCTTGAGTATCGGAGAGGCAATCGGAATTCCTAGTGTAGCGGTGAAATGCGTAGATATTAGGAGGAACACCAGTGGCGAAGGCGGATTGCTGGACGACAACTGACGGTGAGGCGCGAAAGCGTGGGGAGCAAACAGGATTAGATACCCTGGTAGTCCACGCTGTAAACGATGAATACTAGGTGTGCGGGGACTGACCCCCTGCGTGCCGCAGTTAACACAATAAGTATTCCACCTGGGGAGTACGATCGCAAGGTTGAAACTCAAAGGAATTGACGGGGGCCCGCACAAGCGGTGGATTATGTGGTTTAATTCGACGCAACGCGAAGAACCTTACCAGGGCTTGACATCCTACTAACGAAGTAGAGATACATCAGGTGCCCTTCGGGGAAAGTAGAGACAGGTGGTGCATGGTTGTCGTCAGCTCGTGTCGTGAGATGTTGGGTTAAG
>ERZ894217.293-NODE-293-length-30399-cov-18.075435_pt1 | contig 30399 bp, 26 predicted proteins | sample MGYA00380291_ERZ894217 | MGnify/ENA primary metagenome ERZ894217 (study PRJEB32331, sample SAMN06328480) | human gut metagenome | biome: human gut microbiome; feature: stool | host: Homo sapiens | collected 2013-07-05 ...
TTTACAGTTGTGACTTTTGTTATACGGTTCTTCTGATAAGGTTTTGGACACACAGTCGTCGGGAAGGAGCCGGAATTGTCATTTCCAAAGAAAACAAAAAATCCGAACCCTTCTCCTATCGAGAAAAGGTTCGGATTTTCATGGTTTGGTGCGATGGAAGGGACTCGAACCCCCGGCCTACTGATTCGTAGTCAGTCACTCTATCCAGCTGAGCTACCAACGCATACGTTCCGTTCGGAACATGATGTATTTTATCACGAAGGGCGGGGTTTGTCAACAGCTTTTTTAAAATATTTTTATATTTTCCAAAAAAGAACGTCTTTTCTTTGATTTTACTGCGGCTTTTCTGTAATTCTTCTGCCACTTCGGCGCAAAAAGCGGCTTCTACGGCCGCTTTTTGCACGAAGGGCGGGGGACATGACAGGTACAGCTGCACAAAAAATTGGTTTTTCCTGTGCAGCCTGTCTATGCGCAAGGGGACAGAACCTACTGCACGCCTTGCGCCTGTGTGTGGGCGGGCATCCGTTTTCTCATAAAAACCGGGGTAACGCTCCGGCTCAGTCCTCCTGCGCCAGCTGACGGGCGATTTTTACACCGGTGGGGGTGGCAGCAAGGCCGCCCTGACCGGTCTCGCGCAGGTCGGGGGAGAGCAGACTGCCCACGCGGCCCATGGCGTCGATGACCTCGTCGCAGGGGATGGCGTAGTCCACCCCCGCCAGCGCCATGTTGGCGCAGGAGACCGCGTTCACCGCGCCCACCACGTTGCGCTTGATGCAGGGCACTTCCACCAGACCCGCCACGGGGTCGCAGACCAGACCCAGCAGGTTGCCCAGTGCCATAGCGGCGGCAGCGGCGCACTGCTCCGGGGTGCCGCCCTTCAGGTTACACAGGGCGGCGGCGGCCATGGCGCTGGCTGCGCCTACCTCGGCCTGACAGCCGCCCTCTGCGCCCGCCAGCGTGGCGCGGGCGGCGATGACCTGCCCGAAGCCTGCCGCCACATACAGCGCATCGCAGACGGCGTCCTCGTCTGCCTGCCCGGCGCGGGCCAGTGGCAGCAGCACCGCCGGCAGCACCCCGCAGCTGCCCGCCGTGGGCGCGGCTACGATGCGCTTCATGCAGGCGTTGCACTCGGCGGTCTTTAGGGCCTCTGCCGTGACGGCGGCCAGATAATCATCGCCCAGCAGGCGTCCCTGCTGCCACGCCTGCTCCACCTTGGCGGCATCGCCGCCGGAAAGGCCGCTGCGGCTGCGCTGCGTGGGGTCGTATTCCTGACTGGTGGCCTGCATCACCTGCCACAAATGCCGCATGGCGGCGCGACTGTGCGCCTCGGTCAGGCGGCTCTCCTCCAAATCGCTGCGCAGCACCGCTTCTGCCAGCGTGATCTTCTGGCTGCGGGCAGCAGCCAGCATCTCTTCACAGGACAAAAATGCCATGGCTCATTCCTCCGTTTCTTCCGGCTCGTCCACGTTCAGGCAGGTCACCTTCAGCAGACCCGGCATCACCGCCAGCTGCCGTTCCAGCGCGTGGGGGATGTGGGAGTCACACTCCAGCACCATCACCGCATAGCCGCCCGCAGCGGCCCGGAACACCTGCATGGACGCGATATTGATGCGCCGCAGTGCCAGCGCCATGGTCACCTCGGCAATGCAGCCGGGGGTGTCCTCGTTGTGGATAATGAGGGTGTTGCTGTCCCCGCCGAAATCCGCCGGGACGCCGTCAATTTCCGTGACGCGGATGCGTCCGCCGCCCACCGACGCCGCCTTGAGCGAAAGCTGCCGCCCGGTGCGGCTGGTCAGGGTGAGCACGGCGGTGTTGGGGTGGGCAGAGCGCAGCTCTACCGGGTGGATGCTGAACTGCATCCCCCGCTGCGCGGCCAGCGCAAAGCTGTCCGGCAGGCGGGGGTCGTCCGGGCGCAGACCCAGCAGCCCCGCCACCAATGCGCGGTCGGTGCCGTGGCCCTTGCCGGTGGTGGCAAAGCTGCCGTACAGGCCAATGTCTGCCTGCGCCGGTACCTCGCCCAGAAGCTTTTGTGCGGTATAGCCGATCTTTGCCGCACCGGCGGTGTGGCTGGAGGAGGGTCCGATCATCACCGGGCCCAGAACATCAAATAATCGCATAGGGGACAGCCTTCCTTTCCTGAGGGTTTTCCCACTTTTGCGCGGCAGCTGCTGCCGCAAAACGCGCTTTTTTCCTGCTTGAATGGACTAAAATTGCCAAAACGGCACATTTTTATCAAGTTTATTATACCGCTTTTGCTGCACTTGTGCTATAATAACTTTATTAATGTTTGAAAATGTCCCCAAAATGGCGTTCTGGCTGCTGCCTTGCAGCGCCGCCCCGCCGCCAAGGGAACAACACGGAGGGTAGATCCTATGAAACTGGTAAGCGTGGAAACTCCTGAAAAGAGTGTCTGCAAAATGACCTTCAGCGCTACGGCTGAGGAACTGGAGGCCGCCTCCAATGCGGTCTATGAGCGCACCCGCGCCACTTATACCATCAAGGGCTTCCAGAAGGGCGAGGCCGACCGCGCACAGATCGAGGCTGACCGCGGCGAGCACACCTTCTGGTACGATGCCATCAACGACCTGATGGATCAGGATGTGCCTGCTTTGTACGAGGCTGCTTTGAAGGAGCACGGCTTTGCGCCGGTGGATGATCCCAGCTACGATCTGGTAAGCGTGAAGAAGGACGAGGGCTTTGTGGCTACCGCCACCGTGGCGCTGCAGCCCGAGCTGAAGCTGACCAAGACCACCGGCTTTACCTCCCAGTGCGTCACCCCGGAGGTGACCGACAAGGAGATCGACACGGTGCTGGAGCGCCGCCGCAACTACGCCGCAGAGCTGGTGCCCCACAAGGGTCCCGCTGTAAAGGGCAATGTGGTGCACATGGACTTTGAGGGCCTTCTGGACGGTGTGGCCTTTAAGGGCGGCACGGCAAAGGACCAGTCGGTGCAGCTGGGCAGCGGCCGCATGATCCCCGGTTTCGAGGACGGCATTCTGGGTCACAAGGCAGGGGACGAGTTCGAGATCAACGTCACCTTCCCCAAGAACTACCCCAACAAGGAGCTGGCCGGCAAGCCTGCTGTGTTCAAGATCAAGCTGCATGACGTGTGCGTGCGTCAGCTGCCCGCCCTGAACAGCGACTTTGCCAAGAAGATGGGCAAGGAGACCATGGAGGAGTACCGCGCCTTCGTGAAGCAGCAGCTGTTCGATGGCCGCCACGGCGGTGCGCTGAACCACGCCAAGGACATGATCCTTGGTCAGCTGGCTGATGCCGCAGAGGGCGAGATCCCCAGCATTCTGGTGGAAAACGCCTACCAGCAGCAGATGCAGGTCATCCAGCAGCAGCTGCAGATGCAGCGCATGAGCCTGAACACCTACCTGAGCCAGATCCATGAGACCCGCGAGAGCTTTACTGCCAAGGTGCGTGCCGCCGCAGAGAAGAACACCCGCGCCCGCATGGCACTGCTGCAGATCGCACAGCAGGAGAACCTGCTGCCCACCGATGAGGAGATCGACAAGCAGCTGGCTGAGCGCGCTGAAAAGACTAAAAAGACGGTGGAAGAGATCAAGGCAGGCACCGACGTTGCCGCCCTGCGCCGCAACGAGGGCATCCGCAAGGCTGCCGATTGGGTCATCGACCACTCCACCATCGAGGAAAAGGTAGAGAGCAAGTAATTTCAGCTTCAGAATAGAACGAAGGGCTCGTGCAGTGCACGAGCCCTTCGTTTTATTCTATCTTCAGGTCAAGAGGTTGAAGCCCATGATGACCACGCCCAGCACCACCAGCACGACGCCGGTGGCGCGGTTCAGGGTCTTGGGAGTGGCCTTGTTGGCAAACACGGCGGCAATGCGCGCCCACAGCAGGGTGAACACCACGCACAAGCCCCATACCAGCCAATCAGGCGTGCCGCCGATCATAAAGTGGGACACCGCACCGGTCAGGGCGGTAAAGGTCATGATGAACACGCTGGTGCCCACGGCAGTTTTCAGTTCGTACCCCAGCACGCTGGTGAGGATGAGCAGCATCATCATGCCGCCGCCCGCGCCGATAAAGCCGCAGATGAAGCCGATGAGCACGCCGCACACCACCGACTGCACCGCACGCTTTTGCGCGCTGACCCCCTGCATGGCTTCCTTGGTGGTCATCACCGGACGCAGGATGAACTTGATGCCCAGCAAAAAGGTCATGAACACCGAGAAGCCGCCCATGGTGGCGGAGGGCATCTTGCTGGCCACCCAGCTGCCCACCACCGTAAAGGCAAGCACGCTTGCCATCATGATCAGGCCGTTTTTGATATCCAGATTCTTGTTTTTATGGTAGGTATAGGCGGACACCGCACTGGCCAGCACATCCGAGGAAAGGGCAATGCCCACCGCCATGTAGGGGTCCATGTGCAGGAAGGTGATGAGCATGGGGCTGATGACCGCCGCCGCGCTCATACCGGCAAAGCCGGTGCCAAGGCCGGCACCCATGCCGGCAAAAAAGGTGACAAGCACCGTAAACAGCAAGTGCATTTTATCCATTCTCCTTTAAGATCTCGTCCAGATTTTTCCCGATGATCTCCATGGTGCGGAAAAACGCCTCCCGGGTGGCGGCATCGGTGTTTTGCAGCAGACGGGCAAAAAAGCGTTCCTGCACCTCGCGCCCCCGTGCGATGACCGGCTGCGCCTTTTCGGTGCACAGCAGCTGGGTCTTGCGGCGGTCGCCCGCCACGGCGCGGCGCTCCAGATACCCCTCCTGCACCAAGCGGTCCACGTTTACCGACACAAGGTTCGCTTTGATCTTGCGGATCTCCACGATATCCCGGGCGGTGGTGCAGTCCGGGTTGTTGGCTAAAAACATCAGGATATCAAAGGCGGTCTGGGGCAGCTTTAGTTCCTGACACAACGGCTTGCACATGGCGCTGTACGCCTGCGCGGTCTTGAAACTGATTTCTATGGTAGGGTTCATGGAATGCTCCTTTTGTTCTTATATGGACAGTTCATTTTTGAAGTATTATAGTGCAGATGAGGGGAGATGTCAAGAGAAAAAGAGAACCAGCACATCCTGCGGACGCGCCGGTTCTCTTTTTCAATATGATGATTGCGTTCAGAACACCGCCACAGCGACCAGACGCACCAGCAGGGCACACAGCCATGCCACGGCGCACTGGTTGACCACCATGATGGTGGCCCACTTGCCGCCAAGCTCCCGCTTGACCGAGGCCACCGCCGCGATGCAGGGGGTGTACAGCAGGCAGAACACCAGCAGCGGTGCGGCCTGTGCCGGGGTGAGGGCTGCGGTCAGGGCAGCGGTAGAGCCGAAGAGGACCAGCAGCGAGGACACCACGCTCTCCTTTGCCATAAAGCCGGAGATAAGAGCGGTGGAGATGCGCCAGTCCGCAAAGCCCAGCGGGGCAAACAGTGGGGCGATATCGCCCGCAATGCGCGCCAGAATGCTGGTCTGCGGGTCAGCAGTCAGCGACAGATGCAGGTCAAAGTTCTGCAAGAACCAGATGACGATGGTGGCACCAAAGATGATTGTAAAGGCTCTCTGCAGGAAGTCCCGCGCCTTTTCCCACAGCAGCTGCGCCACGTTTTTCAGGCCGGGCAGGCGGTAGTTGGGCAGCTCCATGACAAAGGGCACGGCCTCGCCCTTGAACACGGTGCTCTTGAGCAGCAGCGCCGCCAGCACGCCCACCAAGATGCCGGTGAAGTACAGCAGCACCATCACAAGCCCTGCGTACTTGGGGAAGAACGCCGCCGCAAACAGGCTGTAAATGGGCAGCTTTGCGGAGCAGCTCATGAACGGGGTGAGCAGGATGGTCATTTTGCGGTCGCGCTCCGAGGGCAGGGTGCGGCTTGCCATCACGCCGGGCACGGTGCAGCCAAAGCCGATGAGCATGGGCACGATGCTGCGGCCGGAAAGGCCGATGCGGCGCAGCAGCTTATCCATCACAAAGGCCACACGCGCCATGTAGCCGGTATCCTCCAGCATGGAGAGGAAAAAGAACAGCACCACGATGATAGGCAGAAAGCTCAGCACGCTGCCCACGCCGGTAAAGATGCCGTCGATGACCAGCGAGTGCACCGCCGCATTGACGTTCCAGTTAGTCAGAGCAGTGTCCACAACGCCGGTCAGGGCGTCGATGCCCATTTCCATGAGGTTCTGGAAGAACAGGCCGATGACGTTGAAGGTGAGGAAGAACACCAGACCCATGATGGCGATAAACGCCGGGATGGCGGTGTACTTGCCGGTGAGGAACTTGTCGATGCGGTTGGAGCGCAGCTGCTCCTTGCTTTCGTGGGGCTTGACAACCGTCTGCGCCACCAGCTCCTGAATAAAGGAGAATCGCATATCCGCAATGGCGGCGGCGCGGTCCAGCCCGCGCTCCTGCTCCATCTGCACAATGATATGTTCGATCATTTCTTTTTCGTTGGGGTCCAGCTTCAGCGCTTCCTCAATGCGGGGGTCACCCTCCACCAGCTTGGTGGCGGCAAAACGCACCGGGATGCCCGCCGCCTTGGCGTGATCCTCAATGAGGTGCAGGATGCCGTGGATGCAGCGGTGCACCGCGCCGCCGTGGTCATCCTCGCTGCAGAAATCCATGCGCCCGGGGCGTTCCTGATACTTTGCCACATGGACAGCGTGGTCTACCAGTTCGTCCACGCCCTCGTTCTTGGCGGCAGAGATGGGGATGACCGGGATGCCCAGCATGGCTTCCATCTTGTTGATGCGCACCGTGCCGCCGTTGCCGCGCATTTCGTCCATCATGTTCAACGCCAGCACCATGGGGATATCCAGCTCCATCAGCTGCATGGTCAGGTAGAGGTTGCGCTCGATGTTGGTGGCGTCCACGATGTTGATGATGCCGGTGGGCTTTTCGCCGATGATGAACTGCCGGGTAACGATCTCCTCGCTGGAATAGGGGGACATGGAGTAGATGCCCGGCAGGTCGGTGACCTCAGTCTCCGGGTGTCCCTTGATGGCACCGCTCTTGCGGTCCACCGTCACGCCCGGAAAGTTACCGACGTGCTGGTTGGAACCGGTGAGCTGGTTGAACAGGGTGGTCTTACCGCAGTTCTGGTTGCCCGCCAGCGCAAAGGTCAGGGTCTTATCCTCCGGCAGGGGATGTTCCCCCTCCTTGGTGTGGTACTTGCCGCCCTCGCCAAGACCCGGGTGCTCCACCATTTTTCCATCCACCGGGGTGTGCACCGCCGGGGTCTTTTCGGTGGGGGTCACGGTGATCTGTGCCGCGTCGTCCAGACGCAGGGTCAGCTCATAGCCGTGGATGCGCAGCTCCATGGGGTCGCCCATGGGCGCCAGCTTTACCAGCGTGACCTCTGCTCCGGGGATCAGACCCATATCCAGAAAATGCTGCCGCAGTGCGCCTGCACCGCCCACAGCATCCACTATGGCGCTTTTGCCGATCTGTAACTCTTTTAACGTCATATCTGTTGCCTTCTTTTATATGTACTGTTCTTATGTGTTAGTCTGTGTTAACAAATGTAGTATAGGCTAACTGACAGCGGATGTCAATAGAGAATATAGACATAAAAAAGCACCGCACACTCTCAGGCGAGAATATGCGGTGCTTTGGTTTTATAAGTTACTTCACGGTGTGGTAGCCATCGGGGTTGTTCTTCTGCCAGTTCCAGCTGTCGGCGCACATCTCCTCGATACCGTACTCAGCCACCCAGCCCAGCTCGTTCTTGGCCTTGGTGGGGTCGGCGTAGCACTCCGCGATATCACCGGGGCGGCGCGGGTCGATGACGTAGGGGATCTCCTTGCCGCAGGCCTTGGAGAAGGCGTGGATGACATCCAGCACGCTGTAACCCTTGCCGGTGCCCAGATTGCAGATGAAGAGGCCGCAGCCGGTCTCCAGCTTGCGGATGGCGCACACATGACCCCGGGCCAAATCCACAACGTGGATGTAGTCACGCACACCGGTGCCGTCCGGGGTGGGGTAGTCGTTGCCAAAGACGTGCACCTTTTCCAGCTTGCCCACAGCCACCTTGGCGATGTAGGGCATCAGGTTGTTGGGGATGCCGTTGGGGTCCTCGCCGATCAGGCCGCTCTTGTGGGCGCCGATGGGGTTGAAGTAGCGCAGCAGCGCCACATTCAGGCTGGGGTCAGCCTTGCAGACGTCCTGCAGAATGCGCTCGGTGAAGGCCTTGGTGGTGCCGTAGGGGTTGGTGGTAGCACCCACAGGGAAGTCCTCGGTGATGGGCACACTGGCGGGGTCGCCGTAGACGGTAGCGGAGGAGCTGAACACGAAGTTATGGCAATCATGATGGCGCATCACGTCCAGAATGACCAGCGTGCAGTTGAGGTTATTGTAGTAGTACTCGATGGGCTTGGACACGCTCTCGCCCACAGCCTTGTAGGCTGCAAACTGGATGACGGCGGTGATGTCCGGGCACTCGGAGAAGATCTTCTCCACGTCCTCGCGGCGGGTCATGTCTGCCTTGTAGAAGCGGAAATCCTTGCCGGTGATCTGCTTGACCCGATCCAGAACCACAGGAGAAGCGTTATAATAGTTATCTGCCACCACGATATCGTAGCCAGCGTTCAACAGTTCGATGCAGGTGTGGCTGCCGATGTAGCCGGCACCGCCGGAAACCAAAATTGCCATAGCCGAGTACCTCTCTCATATCGTATTATCACTTTTATCTCTTTGCGCCGGGCGCTGCCCGGTCTGCTTAAAGCATACCGCTTTTTGCCGCCGACTGCAAGGGGCGCTTTCTTTATTCAGATATATTTTTGTTGCATCTTCGCGCATTACACTTTTGATTGACAGAGATTTTTCGCACTTTTCACATGGAGAGAATGCGCTGTTTGTGCAAAACATAGAAATGGAGACGGAGGACACCCCTTTCGTCATCGCTGCGCGATGCCACCTTCCCCGGGGAAGCACGCCCTCTCAGGCGCTCCCGCGCCAGATTCCCCCTTTTGTCACCTGCGGTGACAAAAGGGGGAATCTGGCAAAGCCGACAGGCTTTGACTGAGAGGGCGCAAGGCGCAGCCTCCCACCACGCAAAAAACGTCTGCCGAAGCAGACGTTTTTGCATGGTGTATCATTTTTAAAGCTTTCCGCACTGCTTGCCGGTGAAGAACCGCAGGGTGGTGGTAGCGCGGAACACCTTGCCTGCCCGCAGCACCGTAGAGGGGAACTCCGGGTGAGAGGGGCTGCACGGATAGTGCTGGGTCTCCAAGGCAAAGCCGCCGTACTTCCGCATGGGCTCGCCGCCCTTGCCCGGGGCGGGGCAATCCTGCAAAAAGTTACCGGTGTACAGCTGGATGCCCGGCTGGGTGGTGTACAGCTTCATGCTGATGCCGGTCTTATCACTGGTAGCCCATGCGCAGATGCTCTGGCTGGAGCCGCGTGCGCGGTCGATGACGTAGCAGTGGTCGTAGCCGCCGCCCACCATGGTGGTCTGGGAGAAGCCGGTGTCGATCTCCTTGCCGATGGTCTTACCGGCAGTAAAGTCCATGGGGGTGTTTGCCACGGGCAGGATGTTGCCGGTGGGGCAGGTGGCGTTGTTGCCTTCCAGATAGCGGGAAGCGTAGATGCGCAGCTTCTGGTTCAGCACGTCGCCGCCGCCGTCCAGATTGAAGTAGCTGTGGTTGGTCAGGTTTACGATCGTATCAGCGTCCGAGGACACACGGTAGTCCATGCGGAAGGTGTTATCGTCAGTGAGGGTATAGCGCACCGCGATCTTCAGGGTGCCGGGAAAACCGTCCTCGCCGTCGGGGCTTACAGCCTCCATCAGCAGGGTGTCGCCGAAGTACTTCACCTCATAGATTTTCCGGGAAAAACAGCCGTGCAGGTGGTTTTCGCCGTTGTTTTTTTCCAGCTGGTAGGTCTTGCCGCCCAAGGCAAAGACGGCGTTCTCGATGCGGTTTGCGTAGCGTCCCACAAAAGCACCGCAGCAGGTGCTGCCGGACGAGGTGAAGTCGTTTTCGTAATCTGCCATGGTGTCGTGACCCAGCACCACATCCACCGGGCCGTTTTTGGCCGGGACGATGATATTTTTGATCACGCAGCCGTAATCCAGCACGCTGACGGACATACCGCCGGGATTCGAGAGGATGTACTCGGTAACATTAGCGCCCTCTTTGGTCACACCGAAGGGCTTGGAACGGATCTGTGCCATTGGGCCTCGCCTCCTAAAGCTTTTTTCGGAAATGCAAAAGGGGCAGACTGCCCCCTTTTGCATCTTGTCTGTATTTATGATTATATCACAGTTTTACAGTTTTGTGTTGGATTCCTTTTAGAATTACCATCCATTTTTGCGGCGATTTTTTGTTGGAATCATCGAAAGTGCCTACAATAGCGCTGCTGGCGGCACGTTTGCAGAGAAAAAAATTGTTGTATAAGGGCAGCATCCTCGCCCTCTCAGTCATCTCGCTTTGCTCGATGCCAGCTCCCCCAAAGTGGGAGCCCTTGGCAGTCCACACAAACTTCATCTCTTTGCCAAGGCCTCTCCCTTTGGGAGAGGTGGATTTGCGAAGCAAAGACGGAGAGGGCGAGCCCGCTAAAATCCAAATCGTCCCTCCTGCGGGCAGACAGCCAAAAAGCGCCCCGCACTTCCGGTGGAAATGCGGGGCGCTTTGATGATACAGGCTGGTACGCCTTATGCTTCCGGCTGGGGCTGTGCCGCAGAGGACTGGGCGGCAATGAACTCGGCGGCATCGTCCGGGATGTCGTCCAAGTCCTCGTCGCTGCCGATATCCACGTTGAGCGGCGGCTTCTTGAACAGGATATCGTACAGGATCGGCACGATATACAGGGTCATCAGGGTGGCGTAGCTCAGGCCGCAGATGATGACGATGGCCATGCCGCTCATCAGCTGGCTTGCCATATCGTTGCTGAGCACCATTTGCAGCATCGCCAGCACGGTGGTCAGGGTGGTCATCAGGATGGGGCGCATTCGTGTTTTGCCGGTGGCGATCAGGGCCGCGCGGCGCTCCATGCCGCCCATGCGCAGCTGGTTGGCGTAGTCCACGAACACGATGCCGTTGTTGACGACCGTACCCATCAGCACGATGAAGCCCATCATGGAGATCATGGTCAGCTGCTGGCCGGTGAGCAGCAAGCCCAGCAGACCGCCGGTAAAGGCCAGCGGCACGGTGAACAGCACGATGAAGGGGGACAGCAGGCTCTGGAACTGTGCCACCATGACAAGGTACACAAAGGGCAGAGCCAGTGCCATCCACTGGATCATCTCGTCAGTCATATAGTTGACGCTGTCGCTCTCGCCGCCCATGGAGAAGGAGCAGCCTTCCGGCATCTCGTCGGTGAGGGCAAAGGCATCCAGCGCCTTTTTCACGGCACGCGCCTGCACCGTGGTGTTGTAGCCCGGGGCAGTCTCGGCGGTGACGGTAACGTACTGGTTCTGGTTCTCGCTGGTGATGGAGTCCGGCGCGGTGCCGGTGGTCCAGCTGGCGATATCTGCCAGTGTGCAGGTACCGGTGGCGGTGGTGCCGTCTGCGGACATGACGGTGGTCTCAAAGGTCATATCCATCATGTTTTCCTTGGTCAGCGGGTCCAGATTGTTGCTGATCTGCACATCCATAGTGGTGCCGTCCACGGTAACAGGGGTCTGTGCCGTGGTGGTGGTGGTCAGCTTTGCCGCGATCTGCTGGTACACCTGTGCAACGGTCAGACCGTAGGCACGCACCTTGTCGCGGTCCACCTGCAGGATGATGGTGGAATCACCCGCACCCAGACCGTTGGTGGCATTCTGGAAGCCATCGGTGTTGTTCACGATGTCAATGACCTTCTCGGACAGGGCAGTCAGGGTCTCGGCATCGGTGCCGTAGATCTTGATGGTCAGACCGGTGGACAGCTGGCTGGTCAGGTCATCCGTCATGCCGTACTGCTGGACGGTGGCGGTGCAATCCGCCACCCCGGCCACAGCTTCCTCCATGGCCTTGCAGGCGGCGTCGATCTTGGAAGAGGAAAGCTCCTCGCTGAGCTTGACGTTGATCTTATACTTGCCGTAGCCGTTGGCGGCGTTCAGCAGGTCGGTGATGGCAGAGGGCAGGCCGAGGTTGGAAACATCCATGCCCGCCACGGTGTTGTCGGGGGTAATGCCTACCTCCTCCACGCCGTCCACGGCCATCACAGCCTGCACCACCTTACCGGCTACATCATAGGACTCGTCCTGCGAGAGGGTGTCGGTAGTGGAAAGGGTGATCATGGCCTCGTTACTGGTGCTGGTGGGCAGCAGCACGATGCCCATGGAGACCACCAGCCAGCAGCAGAACACCAGCAGCAGCACGGCGGCTGCCAGCGGTATAAAGCGGTTTTTCAGCGCCTTTTCCAGACTGCGGCCGTAGGCGTCCTGGATTTTATCGAACCATGCCAGCTTTTTGGGCTGGGCGTTCTTCAGCACGGTAGCCGAAGCGGCGGGCACCACGGTCAGTGCCACGATGAGGGAAGCCATCAGGCAGTAGCCGATGCACAGGGACATGGGGCCCATCAGGCTGCGGATGAGGCTGGCAGAGAACACCGCCGGCAGGAACACGCACACCGAGGTAAGGGTAGACGCCACAACGGACATACCCACCTGACGCGCACCCTGCACCGCAGCGCGGGCGGCGGGCACGCCACGGCCGCGCAGACGATAGATGTTCTCGATGACGACCACCGAGTTATCCACCAGCATACCAATGCCCAGCGAAAGACCGGCCAGCGTCATAACGTTCAGGTCAAGCCCGGTGAAGTACATCAGCACCACGGCGCACAGCACCGACAGGGGGATACTGACACCGACCACCAGCGTAGGCTTGACGTCCTTCAGGAAGATGGCCAGCACGATAATGGCCAATGCGGCACCCACCAGCATACTGGTGAGGATGCTCTTGATCAGGATGCTGATGTAGTTGCCCTGATTGGACAGCACCACAACGTGCAGCCCCTCATACTGGGCTTCCAGCTCCTTGAAAGCGTCCAGACAGTTGGCGGATACGTCACCTGCGCTGGAACTGTCGTCCTTGTAAATTTTCAGCACCGAAGCCTGCTCGCCGTTCAGGCGGGTATAGCTGTCGGCGGCGTTGTCGATGATCTCCACGTCTGCCACATCGGAAAGGCGCACGTCGCCGTAGCCCTCCACATGGAGCAGCAGTGCACCGCGGATATCGTCCACGCTGTCGTATTCCTCGCCCACCTTCAGCAGCCACGACTCGCCGCTTTCGTCCTTGACGTAACCGGCGGGCATGGAGAAGTTCTGGGCGTAGATGAGGGTGGCAAGGGTCTTGATATCCAGCTGCTTGGTCACATCGGCGCTGGCAAGCGCCTTTTCCTTGGCGGCCTCGTACTGGGTCTTGGCCTCGCTGAGCTGCTTTTCGTACTCATTCAGCTGCTCGCGGGCTTCGGTAAACTGCATATAGGCGACCATCTGCTGCTGGGTAAAGTTGCCCAGCGCTTTGGAGAACTCGCTCATCATGCCGGGCACGTTGTCCATGGCCTTGATGGTATCTTCCAGCGTCTTATAGATGACGTTCAGGCTGTCCTGCAATTGCAGCTCGTCTGCCAGATCCGCAGCGCCCTCGCCCTGCGTACCGGTCTCGGTGTTGATGCGGTTTTGCAGGGTCTGCAAAGCAGAGGAGAGCTTATCGGTGATATCCCGCAGCTCGGACACGATCTCGATCAGGGAGTCGATATCCCGCATACCGGTGTTGTTGAACTTGTCCATGACCCGCTGCAAACCAGCCTGCACCTCGATGAGTGCCTGCTGCACCTCAGGCTCCTTGACCACGGCGATCAGGTTGTTGACGCTTTGCAGCAGCGCCTCCGCCTGCTTGCGCACTACTTCTACGGCTTCGCCGACCTCGGAGCTGAGGGTGCCCATGACCGTGTTGGACACGGTATTGCCGAAGTTTTTGAACTGCTTATCGTATTCTGCGCGGCCGGCCTTGATCTTGGCCTCGGCCTCCTCCAACTGTGTGTGCGCCACTTCCAGCTGAGTGTCGATAAGCTCCATCAGCTTTTCGTTGATGGCGTCCACCTTTTCCTGATTCAGCTGCACCTGCACCAGCTGCTCCACAAGGCCGCTGGAGGATACGCTGGACACGCCGCCCTTGCGCTGGACGTAGGGAGTCATGGTGTTCTTGATAAAATCAGAAAGGTCGTACACCGAACTGCCCTCGCGGCTGACAGCCACGGTCATAAAGGCGTTCATGTTCATGCTGTACTGTATCACAGAAGGGGTCAGCGCCGTCTCCGGCAGGTCGCTCTTGGCCTGATCCAGCTTGTTGGACACCTGCACCAGTGCGCTGTCCATATCCGTGTCATCCACGAACTGCATCAGCAGCAGGCTGTAGTTTTCAGCCGAGGTGGCGGTGATCTTTGAAACACCCGGCACCGTAAGCGCGTTTTGCAGCACGTCCGAGACCTCGGTCTCCACACGCTCCGGGCTGGCACCGGGATACACGGTGACCACCATCAGATACGGTGTGCTGACATTCGGCAGCAGGTTGGTTTTCATCTTGGTGATCGACACAAAGCCGAGCATCAGCACCATGATGACTGCAACCAGCACCGTAAATGGTTTTTTGACACTGAATTTTTCCATCTTATCCTACCGTTTCTCTGCCGCACCGCCCGGCGCAACAGTTCCTCCCTCTTTGGGGGCAATGGGTTCCTAACATTCCTATTATACACGCAAGGCGCGCGCTTTCAATAGAGGTGCGGCGAATCTTTTTGCGAAAGTTTTGTCAAAATCTGCGAAACGCACAACTTTGCCGTCCCAAAACCGGCATTCTGCCTGCCATCCTCCCCTCTGCCGCCGGACAAAATTTCGACACCTTTTCCCATACTGCATACGGTTGAGCGGGGCGGATCATTGCAGGGGAGGGAAAATTCAGGGGATATAAAGACTTTTCTTTTTGCATAGAAATGTGCTTTTGATTATGGTATACTAACAGCAGACTGAAAAAGCTGCCCCTTGCGGGGCTTATCCGATACAAAAACGAGGAACACTATGAAAAAAGTCATTTCGGTCCGTTTCAAGGAAAACGGCAAAAGCTATTATTTTGATCCCGGTGACGCTGTCATCCATGCCGGGGAGTATGTGATCGTGGAGACTGCCCGCGGCGTGGAGTGCGGCGAGGTGGTGCAGGGCGTGCTGGAGCTGGCGGATGCCGCCGTCCCCAAGGCGCTGAAGCCCATCACCCGCATGGCCGACAGCGTGGATATCCGCCGGATGCGCCAGAACCGCGAGGACGAAAAGCGCGCCTACCGCACCTGTCAGGAGTGCATCGCCCGCCACGGGCTGGAGATGAAGCTGGTGGAAGCCGAGTACACGCTGGACCGCTCCAAGATCATGTTCTACTTCACCGCCGACGGACGGGTGGACTTCCGGGAACTGGTCAAGGATCTGGCCGGCATCTTCCACACCCGCATCGAACTGCGCCAGATCGGCGTGCGCGACGAGAGCAAGATGATCGGTGGTCTGGGTATCTGCGGTCAGCCCTTCTGCTGCAGCCGCTTTTTGAAGGATTTCCAGCCCGTTTCCATCAAGATGGCCAAGGAGCAGGGCCTTTCGCTGAACCCCACCAAGATCAGCGGTGCCTGCGGCCGTCTGATGTGCTGCCTTGCCTACGAGGAGAGCGCCTACGAGTACCTGAACAGCATCATGCCCATGGTGGGCAGCACGGTGCGCACCCCGGACGGTCTGGGCACTGTGCTGGAGGTGAACCCGGTATCCGGCTACCTGCGGGTGCGCTGCGGCACCGAGAGCCTTGCGCCCCGGTACTACAAGGTGGGCGTGTGCGAGTATGTGAGCGGCGGCAAGCGCCCGCCCCGCCGTCCCGACCCGGACGATGATTACTCCGGCGTGCGCAACCCCGCCCCGGTGGTGGCAAGCTCCGACGACGAAAAGCGCCCCGCCTGCCCCCGCCGCCGCACGAATGAGAAAGAATGAGCGTCCGGGTGGTTAGTATTATAAAACTAACTAGACTTCGTGATTTTCGCTAAAAATCTCCGGCAATTTTGGCTATAAGTTAGGCCGTGCTTTTGTGCAACCCCACAAAATATTTTATTTTATTGTTGTGGCGGCACGGTTAGTCTTGCCTTTTCCGGCCTGCTTTGTTAGAATGCAGACAAGGATACAAATTCCGGGGGGCGTGCGTGGCCGTGCCAAGGTACGTTTCTTCATAATTACATCGGCACGGGATAAAAAAGGAGAGTTTATTATGGCACACAAGGTTTCTGACGCATGTGTTGGCTGCGGCGCTTGCGAGGGCGCTTGCCCGGTTGGCGCTATCACCATCGAGAACGGCGCTGCAGTTGTGAACGCTGATTCCTGCATCGATTGCGGTGCTTGCGAGGGTGCTTGCCCCACTGGTGCAATCGCTGCTGAATAATCAGTAGTTTTTGCTGAAAACGCATCAAAAAGGACTGTTGCACATCTGTGCAGCAGTCCTTTTTTGTGGTATCATAAAGTAAATTCATAAAAAACGCAGTTCGGCGCGTCTGCAGACGCGCCGAACTGCTGAATCAAAAAATATTTTTCCGCTGAGCATGGCCAAAGCACACGCGGCGGCCATTCCTGATCGTCCACCGCAAAAGAGGCACTGCACAAAATGCTGCGCAGCCGCCCCCTTTTTGTTTCATGCACAAATTCCGCAGGAAAATACCCTGCATTTTTTGGAAGGGAAACGACACACTGTCTATGGAACATTCTACGGAAGTTTTGTATAATAGAACTATGGTCTACTGCACCCCGGAGCACCGGTTCGGCTCGGATGCGCTGCTGCTGGCACGCTTCTGTGAGCCAAAACGCAGCCAGAAAGCCGCAGACCTGTGCTCCGGCTGCGGCATCGTGGCGCTGGAATGGCACGACCGGGGGCATCGCGGCCCCTGCACCGCGCTGGAGCTGCAGCCCGAGGGCAGTGCCCTGCTGGCGGCAGCGGTGGAAGAGCAGCAGCTCACCCACATCACCCCCGTCTGTGCCGACCTGCGCACATGGCGGCAGGACGAGGGGCAATTTGACGTGTGCGCGTGCAATCCCCCTTATTTTACCGAGGGGCCGCAAAGTAAAAACGCCGCCCACGCCCTCGCCCGGCACGAAAACACCTGCGCTTTGGAGGATGTCTGTGCCTGCGGCTTCCGGCTTTTGAAGGACGGCGGGCGGCTGGCGCTGTGCCACCGCCCCGAGCGGCTGGCCGAGGTGCTTGCCGTGCTGCGCGCCCACCGGCTGGAACCCAAGCGGCTGGCCTTTGTGAAGAACGCCCCGGAAAACGCCCCGTGGCTGTTCCTTGTGGAAGCCCAGAAGAACCGCAGGACCGGCCTGCGGGTGGAGCCGGACGTGCTCATCCGCGCCGGAGCGGCGCTGTACGGACGATAAATTCAGGAGGTAATTATGGCAGGAACTCTCTACATCGTGGCGACCCCCATCGGCAATCTGGAGGATATGCCGCCCCGGGTGGCTGCCACCTTTGGCGCGGCCGACTTTATTGCCGCCGAGGACACCCGTGTGACCATGAAGCTGCTGAATTATCTGGGGCTGAAAAAGCCCATGGTCAGCTACTACGAGCACGCCTTGCAGAAGGGCGAAGCCATTTTGCAGCGCATCGAGGCAGGGGAGAGCTGTGCCTTGTGCAGTGACGCCGGAATGCCCTGCGTGTCCGACCCGGGCGAGGTCATCGTGCGGGACGCACTGGCGCGGGGCATCAAGGTGGTGCCCATCCCGGCCGCTTCTGCCTGCGTCACCGCACTGGCGGTCTCCGGGCAGGACACCTCCCGCTGGGTGTTCGAGGGCTTTCTGCCGGTGAACCGCAAACAGAAAAAGGAGCGTCTGTCCGAGCTTTTGCAGGAAAAGCGCACCGTCATCTTTTACGAAGCGCCCCACAAGCTGCGCACCACGCTGGACGATCTGACCGCCGCCTTTGGCGCAGAGCGCAGCATTACCCTTTGCCGGGAGCTGACCAAGCTCCACGAGGAGATCTGGAAAACCACTCTGGGCGAAGCCGTGGAGCACTACCGCGCCGCCGAACCCCGGGGCGAGTATGTGCTGGTGATGGCGGGTGCGCCCGCCGGTGCCGCCGAGGAAGAGGAGCTGACCCTGGAACAGGCGGCGCAGCGCGCTTTTGCGCTGACCATTGAGGGTTTCAGCGCTTCTGCCGCCGCCAAGGCTGCTGCGCAGGGCACAGCCTATTCCAAGAGCGAAGTTTACAAGCAGCTGCTGTTGTTGCAGCAGGCTACCGAATGAGTATAGAGGAGGATATCTTTCCGTGACAAAACTACTGGTCCTGAGCGACAGCCACGGCGCGCGTGACGCCATTAAGCGCATTTTGAACAAAGAGCAGAACAACGTGGATGCTGTGATCTTTTTGGGGGACGGCCTGCGGGATCTGGAACAGGCGCTGGCCTTTTTCCCCCATCTGCGGGTGTACTCCGTGGCCGGCAACTGCGATTACGGTGCGCTGGAGCCGCTGGACGGCTTGGCGGGCTTCGATCAGACGGTGGTTTTCTATACGCACGGTCACATGTACGGTGTAAAATACGATTTGGATACGCTGGCAGATGCTGCCGCCGCCCGGGGGGCCGAGGTGGCGCTGTTCGGTCATTCTCACATTCCCCACGCAGAGCAGCGGGGCAATGTATTTTTGTTCAACCCCGGCTCCTGCGGGCGCTGCTACACCGGCCCGGACACCTACGGTCTGCTGACGCTGGAAAACGGCGCAGTGACCGCCTATGAGCACAAAGAGGTACCCAAGCAATGAGCATCAACGAGGTGCGCTATCTGCCGGAATGCGGCAGCACCAACGCCTATGTAAAAGAACATTTTGAGGAGTTCGGCCCGGTGGCGGCGGTATATACCGAAAACCAGACCGCCGGACGCGGGCGGCTTGGCCGCAGCTGGGTAAACGCCGAGGGCAAGGCGCTGTACTACACGGTGGCCATCAAGGAGCCGCTGGCACAGCCTGCCACCCTGCCGCTGCTGGCAAGCCTTGCGGTGCGCCGCCAGCTGCAGCTGCGCTACGGCGTGGACTGCCAGATCAAGTGGCCCAACGACCTTTTGCTGAACGGCAAAAAAATCGTGGGCATCCTGTGCGAGAGCGTAAGCTACGGCTACCAGCAGCAGGGGCGCGGCATCCTGTGCGGCATCGGCATCAACCTTGCCCAGCCCCAGAGCTATTTTGACGCCGCCGATCTGCCCCACGGCACCTCGCTGGCCTTGCAGGGCGCTGCGGTGGATCTTTCTACCGATCCCGCATGGCTGGCGGAGGGGCTGACCGACTTCGGCTTTGACCGCAGCCTGTACACCTTTGCACGGGACGGCTTTGCGCCCTTCCGGGAGGAGTACAAGGCCGCCTGCATCAATCTGGGCCGCCGGGTCACCTTTGACCTGCCGGACGGCAGTCAGGGCGCAGGCGAAGCCGTGGACGTGGACGCCGAGGGGCGTTTGGTGGTGCGCACCGATGCCGGGGAACAACACGTTTTCACCGGGGAAGTGTCGGTGCACGGCATCTACGGAGCAGTGTAATTGATAAAAGCGCCTGTCCGGCTTCGCCGGACAGGCGCTTTACGCTTCTTATCTTCTCTTTTTCATCTGACGGCGGCGCTGGTTGAGGGTCATCCCGCCGCCGCAGCGCAGGGTGACAAAGCCCAGCGCGCACAGAATCAAAATCAGGGCGCAGAGCAGCAGCAGGGTGGCCTTGATGTCGGTGCGGAAGTCCGACACATACTCCCGGTGGGTCACAAGGTCTACCTGTCCCACCTCGTAGCCATCCAGATAGACGGTGGCAGTGCCCAGCTTCTGGCCTTCCTTGACGGTAGCGGAGACGCTCTCGGGCAGGTCGAAGGAATAGCTCACCTTATCGTCGCTGTGGCCGTAGCCGCTGACCGGCGCGGCGGCGTACAGCTCCACAGCCGGCTCGGTGCGGCACTTGTTCAGGTCTACGGTGGTCAGCACGGTTTGGGTATCCACCAGCGGCCGGTCGGCAAAGCTGGCAAAGGCCCAGTCAAAAAGGTCGTCACACGCGGTAAACAGGTGATCCGGCGTGTCGCAGCCAAGGATCACCAGCCCGTAGCTGTGGCCGTCCTGCTGGGCAAAGGCTACGATGCAGCGGCCTGCCAGCGTGGTAAAGCCGCCCTTGACCCACTTGACATACTCCCGGTAGTTAGCGCTTTCGCTGTTCATCAGGCTGTTGGAGCTGCTGATGGTGTGCTCTGCCTTGCGCAGATTGGTGGCAGGCAGCACATAGCTGGCGGTGCCCGCCACCTGTGCAAAGGTCTGGTTCTCCGCGCAGGCGGCGGCGATCTTTGCCAGATCCTGCGCGGTGGACACGTTGCCGTAGTCAAACAGGCCGTGGGCGCAGGTAAAGTTCGTGCCGGTGCAGCCCAGCTCCGCCGCCCGGGCGTTCATCTGCTGCACAAAACCCACCACGCTGCCCCCCACGTCCCACGCAATGACGCTGGCGGCGTCGTTGGCGCTGACGATGAGCATCGCGTTCAGCAGGTCGATGCGGCGCACGGTCTCGCCGATGCGCAGCCCCATGGTGGTGCCGTTGGCGTTCTGGATATCCTTGAACTCCTGCGTCAGGTCGGTGGGCACGGTCACTTCACCGTTCAGGTCCTTGCCGCTTTCCACCAGCAGCAGGGCGGTCATCAGCTTGGTCAGGCTGGCCACATATTTCTGCTGGTCGGCGTTCTGGCTCAGGATAGTTTTGCCGGTGTCCGCGTTGAACAGATACACTGCCTCAGTCTCTGTTGCAGTCTGGACGGGCATGGGGTATACTGCAAATACCGGCAGCACTACACTGACGGCGACCGCCAGCGTAAGCACCAGTGCCGCCAGACGGCGGCAGAACGTGTTGTGAAGCATGAAGGTACCCCCTTGAATCCCGCTCCGGCAAAACCGGCGCGCACATTTTTGTTCCTTACTTATAAGAATACCATAAAAGAACCAAAAGAGAAAGGTGGTTTTTAACAATGTTCTTATCCTTTTGTGGAAAAACGCCCCGCGATGAGGGCGCAGCTTTTGTAGCCCCCAGCGCTACCGTGCAGGGAGATGTGGTTTTAAAGCCCGGCTCCACCGTCTGGTACGGCGCGGTGCTGCGCGGCGACGACGGCACGTTGACCATCGGCAAAAACAGCAATGTACAGGATAACGCGGTGCTGCACTGCGACATCGGCGGCTGCGTGACCCTTGGCGAAAACGTCACGGTGGGGCACTGCGCACTGGTGCACGGCTGCACCGTAGGGGACGGCAGTTTAATCGGGATGCACGCCACATTGCTGAACCACTGTGTTGTGGGCAAAAACTGCATCATCGGGGCAGGGGCGCTGGTGCCGGAAGGTATGGTCATCCCGGACAACTCGGTGGCGGTGGGCGTGCCCGCCCGGGTCATCAAGCAGGTGAGTGCCGCGCAGGTGGAAGCCAACCTGCACAACGCCGCGCATTATGTAGAGCACGGAAAGCTGCACGCAGAGCAGATGAAAAACGGGTGAGGGCTTCTCAAACGTTTCATTTTGTATTTTTTTCGCAGTGCGGTACAAAGTTTCAAGAACTTTCTTGAATTTTCACAGAAATGTAATGACTTTTTTCGTAAAATCGGGTATACTGTATCTTGCAGGGACAGTGGGGCCGCAACCACTTCCCCGCACATGATTCCTCCTCACACCAAAGCAATACCCCAAACAAGAAATCCCTCCGGTGTACCGCAAGCGCCGGAGGGGTTTCTTGTTGTTTCGTTATTTTTAAAGGGTGCGCAGCTTTGCCGCGAACACCGAGAGCACCACCTTGGGGTTCACCTGTGCGCCCAGCCGCTGCAATGCGGCATCTGCCAGACGTACCGCCTGCCGCGCCTGTGTGCCCTGCACCGGGGCGTGGGGGCTGCTGCGCAGTCCCGCCGCTGCCACGGCGCGGAAATCGGTCAGCAGGGCAGAAGCCGCCGCCTTGTCCTTTTCGTAGGCGGCAAGCAGCACAGCGGCGGTGTAGCTATCCCGGGCGGCAGCGGCGCGGGCAAGCTCCAGCGCCTTTTCCACCTGTGCGGCGCGCCCTTCGTCCCGGGCGACCGCCAGCACCGTGCCAATATGACCATCGAACAGCTCACTGTACAGTGCAGCTGTTTTTTTGTCCACCCCCTGCGCCGCGCAGTAGCGGGTGCAGTCGGCGGGGGACACCGGTGCCACCGCAAAGCTGACGCAGCGGCTGCGGATGGTGGGCAGCACGCTGGCCAGCGAATCCGCCGTGAGCAGGAACAGCACCCCCTCCGGGGGCTCTTCCATGACCTTGAGCAGAGCGTTGGCGGATTCCTCGTTCATCTGCTCCACATGGTACAAAAGCACCGCGCGCCCCTCGGCGGAGAGGCTGGTGTTGAAAATTTCGCTGCGCATGGCGGTGACCTGACCCACCAGATACTTCCCGCCGCTGCCCATGCCGGACACCGAGATGGCTTCCCGCACGATGCCGGTCTCCACCGTGCCGCTGTCGCGCTTACCGGCTTTTGCCACGGCGCGGCAGCACTCGCCCCGCAGCAGTGCTTCGGCGGCGGCACCGCCGGCGGGGTAGAGGTAGTCGGCGGCGATGCAGCGGGCGGCAAAACCGGTGCCAAGCCCGGCTTCGCCCACCAGCAAAACGCTATGGGTCAGCCGCCGGGTGGCCAGCATCTGCTGCACGCTGGTTTTCAGTTCTGCGTTGCCTTCCATGCGGTCCAGCATCATGATTTATCTCCTATTTTTTCTCTTCCACTGCTCCCGGCGCACCCATGCGCGGAGGGAGCGGTAGGCCATGGGGGCAAAGAAGAGCCAGACGTTGAGCATAGACAACAGGTAGTCCAGCTTGCCGGGCAAGGATGCGCCCAGAAAGCTGAACACCCACAGCACTGCCGCGAAAACGCCGAAGTACTTCACCCGGATGGGGATGACGAAGAAGAGCAGCAGCTGCACCTCCGGGTACAGCATGGCAAAAGCCAGCAGCAGCGAGAGGGACAGGCAGTAGGTGCTGGCGGTCACGCCGGTGAGCAGGCAGCCCAGCACCGTGCCCAGCACACCGGACAGCAGATACACCGTGTAGCGGAAATCGCCCCACTCCCGTTCCAGCGCCGTGCCAATGAACCATGTGAAGTAGATGCCCAGCACCACGCTAAGGATGCTGCCACCAGAAAAGGGGATGAATATAAAGCTGATCACCCGCCAGACCTGCCCCTGCAGCAGCAGGCTGCGGCTGAGCCCCAGCCAGAAGGAAATGGTGCGGTCAACAAACAGCTCGATGGCCAGCACTAAGATCTGCCCCGCTACCAGAATATTGGTCAGGTTCGGGATGCCGTAGCGGCCATACTTGCGCTCCAGCTTATTCAGCCAGTTGTTCATGTGTTTCGCCTCCGTTGCGGGATGCCCCGCCAGTTTCATGTTACCCCTATTTTACCATGACAGGCCCCCGCATTCAAGAAAATCCACGCGGAAGGCGTTGAAACTGCACTTTCTTTCCCGGCAGACAGGCTGCACGCGCAGTTTTTTCACACCGCAGCCGCCGGGATGTGGAAAAGGCGGGAAAAGCACAGCATTCATGCGGGTTTTAAGTCCCAAAACGACAACCGAAAATTGTATGGACTATCCGTTCTGGAATGAACTTTTCACTTTTTCCACCGGGTTTTCCACCGTTTTTGTGAAAAAGAAGCGCAGTTTCCAACGATGTTTTCCACCTTTTCCACATAGTTTTCCACATCTGACGAAGGAAAGCCCTATACAAGCCGTAATGGATGCCGCCGCATTCTGGAAATTTGTGGGCAAAAATGTGGGCAATCTGCCTTTTATAAAAAAGAAAGTCGAAGGTTTTTCTTTTGTTTTTACAGTTTACTCCGGCTTACGGGTTTGCTTTTCTCCAATCTGGAATTTTGCCCCGGGCAGTTTTCCACAAACCGCCGGGGAGAAAAGCCCGGTGTGGAAAACGGACACAAACGGTGATTTTCCACACTGTTTTTATCCCGGCTGAACCCTCTCAGTCGCCTGCGGCGACCATCGGGAGCAGACTGAGAGGGTTGGATGCAAAAATAAGCCCTCTCGGGCAGACAAAGTGCCTGAGAGGGCTTATAAAACCATATTTTATGCCTTAGCAGCGGCGCCCACTAGGGTATGCAGCGGCGCAGGGGTCAGCTTTTCGCTTCCTCTAAGTGGAGATACACCGCAACGTAGGTCTTGTCATCCATAACATGGGTGACAATATCATACTCATCGATCCGGGACAGCTGCTTTTTATCAACAAAGTAAGCAGGTCCGTACTGCGTCAGATTTTCCAGAGTCAGCTTAACTGCCTCAACGGTACTTTCGCCCGAAACATTCAATGCTATCGGGTCTGAGAGGATCATCCAATACCAGCTCTCCCCAAATCCGCACCCGTTCGTCTCATGATCCCCGCCGTCTCCGGCTTTGAACTTCCCGTCCTCGCTGATTTTCGCCAGAGCAGTCCTCATCTCCGAGTGTTTGACGTCAACTTTTTGTACGGTTTGCCCGGCCGCTTGCTGTTGATTTGCTCTACAAACCAATCTTCGTATACCTTGCCAATGGCAGACTGAGGTTGTTCTGCTGCACCGCAGGCGGTGAACAATGCCAAGGCCAGCACTGCGGCCAGTAAAAGTGCTACAAAGCGTCTTGTCTTTTTCATGATACATCTCCGGTAACAAAAATACAGGTTCTATCCAACGTACTGGAACTCAAACGACCTCTTTTATTATTTTACATCATCACACCCGTGGTGTGTCAATTGACAGAGCATATAAAATATCGCCGTCCTTTTGCGCAAATGCGCCAAAGGGTTGGATGCAAAAATGCCGGGCGGTCCGCAGACCGTCCGGCATTGCTTTATTCTTTACATCATATTGCGGAACACCAGCTGTGCGATCTGGAAATAGAGGATCAGGCTGCAAGCGTCCACGATGGTGGTGATGAAGGGGGTAGCCATAATGGCGGGGTCGGCACCCAGCTTTTTGGCGGCAAGCGGCAGCATACCGCCCACCAGCTTTGCCAGAATGACGCTGAAGAACAGCGACACGCTGACCACGATGGCGTAGCCCATCACGTTGGCATACTGGCCGGGGAAGAGGAAGGTGTACATCAGGTAGATGCGCAGGCCATTCACGATGCCCAGCACTGCGCCCACGATGGCAGACACCCGCAGCTCCTTGGCCAGCACCCGCATAAAGTCGGCAGGTTCTACCTCGCCCAGTGCCAGACCGCGCACCATCAGGGTGCTGATCTGGTTGCCGCAGTTACCGGCGGTATCCATCAGCATGGGCATGAAGGAGACCAGCAGCGGCAGGCTGACAAAGGCTTCCTCGTAGTGGGTGGTGACCATGCCGGTAAAGGTAGCGGACAGCATCAGAATCAGCAGCCAAGGGATGCGCTGCTTTGCGTGGGTCCACACGCTGGTGCCGAAGTAGGTGGTGGCGTCGTCATCCGGGAGAATGGCGGCCATCTTCTGCATATCCTCGGTGCTCTCGTCGGTCAGAACGTCAATGGCATCGTCGATGGTGATGATGCCTACGAACATTCCCTCGTTGTCCAGAACGGGCATGGCGGTAAAGTCGTAGCGCTGCATCTCACGCGCCACAAACTCCTGATCATCGGTGACCTTCACGGTGACCAGATTGTCCTCCATGATCTCCGTGATGGGGGTCTTGGGGTCTGCCAACAGCAGATTGCGGGCAGAGACAACGCCCTGCAGCCGGTTGCTCTCCACCACATAGCAGGTGTAGACGGTCTCGGCATTCTCGCCCTGCTTGCGGATGGCTTCAAAGGCCTGTTCCACCGTCATATCCATGCGCAGACGCACATATTCCGGGGTCATCAGGCTGCCGGCAGAGCTTTCCGGGTAGTTCAGCAACTTGTTCAGGCTCTCGCGGGTCTCCCGGGAGGATTTTTCCAGCACCCGCTTGACCACGCCTGCGGGCATATCTTCCAGCAGGTCGGCGGCATCGTCCAGACTCATTTCCTCGATGGCGCTCACCAGCTCCACGTCCGAGAAGGCGTTTACCAGATCGTCCCGGGCTTCGTCGGACATATAGGCAAAGGCTTCGGTGGCAACTTCCTTTTTCAGCAGACGGAACACCACCAGACGGTTGTTCTCGTCCAGCTCTTCCAGCAGCTCGGCAAGGTCGGCGGGCTGCTCTTCCTCGGTCACCTCACGCAACTTGACGTACTGCTTTTTGATCAGCAGCTTCAGCAGACGGCTCTTGGTCAGCATCTCGGGGTTTGCCTTGACCTCTTCGTCATTGGCTTCCTCCCGCTCTGCCTCCCGCATATCCTGCTTCAGATCCTCGGTGGCTTCCTCGTTCAGATCCTCCGCCAGCTTCTGACGCACCTCGGCGGGGATATCGGAGGGCAGCTCCTGCACCGGCAGGTTCTGTTCCGTGTTGGTTTCCAGCTTCTTTTCTTCCATATCCATGGGCTACCTCCTCTGGGTACTATACGGCACGGAGGGCTTTCTCCGCGCCGGAGGATGCAGCAGGTCGGGAAACAAAAAACGCGCCGCCCGGTGCCGGAATGCTGCAAAAGCAGCCGTTTCCGCGCACGCAAAGCCGCGCCTTTCCTATGCCGGGGGCTTTTTAAGCCGCCGGATGCAGAAAGGCGAACGCAGTACTTTTTGTTGTCCGATCTACCGCATCGGTGGATCTACTTCGACTATGATCAGGGTCCATTGTCCTGCGTTCACCTCCCAGTTTTCGTAAATTCCGCAGCCGCAGCACCCGCGCCGGGCGCTGCACTGGCTATATCCTTTTTTATTATAGCGCCGCAAAAAAATGGGGTCAACCCTAAAGCGAAGTTTTGCAAAGATTTTTACGGCGTCTTACAGAAACAAAACACCCTTCTCCGTGTTGCGGCGCACAGAGAAGGGTGTTTTGCTTGGATATTGCCTTGGTGTGAGGAGGAATCATGTTACTTGGGAAGTGGTTGCGGCCCCGCTTCCCATGGCAAAAGTATAACAGCTTTCACAATTCATTTCGTTAAGAAGCTATGAAGAAACTGTAAAAAGGAAGCGGAAAATTCTGGAAGAATTTGTGATAAGCTTTTCGGTTGACGTTCGGTTGCAGAGATGCTAAAATGAAACTGTAAAAGCAGCCATGAAGGAGGGACTTTTATGAGCGATTGTGCATTTTTGAACAACAGCGGTAATTTTACCGCATTCACCTACAACGGCAGAACCATCCGGTTCCGCACACCTTCTTCGCTGGAACGTTACACGGATATTCTGGAATGGGACAAGGGCTATCTTGTAGTCATGGCAAAATACAAGGGTGCTCCCGCAGAAGAAGAGTATATCGATCTGGTTCCCATCCTGAACAATTTGTATATTGATGCCGATGCTTTTTTAAAGCCGATTCGAAAGGTAGAGTTGCAATATGCCTGATATTTTAAGCGTTGCTGACCACGCAGACATGATCGTAAATGGCTATGCCTTTTCAAAAAGCAATGATTCTGTCCGTGTTTTGAATTTGAATAACCCCGCAAGTGCCTGTGTACTGTCTGCCGATGGAAAGGTACTGGAAACCACCATGGATGATATTGAATTAGCCATTGTTCAGGACTATTACAGCCGGAACCAGAAGCATCTGGAGGAATCGTAATGCCGAAATATTATGATTTCAAAATTTGCGGTTACTATCTTTATTTTACCGCGCACTGCATCATTGAATGTATGCACGTCCATGCCAGTGACCGTAAATTGACTGAGGGCGGTTCTGCAAAATTCTTTGTAAAAAGCAATGGAGACACTGTGATACAAAATCGCGGGGTACTGACCGACAGGGAACTGAGCAAGATTCAAAGTTTCATCAAAGACAACTATAAGGAAATGTACCTCAAGTGGGCATCTATGAGCGAAAACGGTTTCTTTGGCGAGAACTGATGCAAAATTAAATTCAGCAAGGGCTGCTGCACCGGATAACGTGCAGCAGCCCTTGCTGTTTTTTTACATAAAAATACGCCCCGTTCACCTTGCGGTGAGCGGGGCGCTAAAAACTGATGCAGTTTTTTCACTGAGGCAAGATCCCTGCAAAGCAGGTCTTATGCCGCAGGCGGAGCAAGGTATCTGCACGCAGACCTTATGCTCCTGACACACGCGGGGTGTGCTCTCAAGGGCCCTCGCGGGCGCTTTGGTATCTCAAGCCCCTGCGCAAAAGGAGGGGAATGAAATCAGGTTTTTAGACCGTTCTGTCAGGTACAGGGCAAAACGTTCAGCCTGTTCTGTGCACGGCAAAGGCAAATTCCACAGTTCCGCACCGCTGCATTGCGCAGTAACCGCCGATGCGGGGCTGCCGCTCTTCACACGGGAAAGAGCAGGGGCCGCTGGTTCATTTGGTGTCTCTGCCGCTGCTTAAAAACAGCTTACTTGTACAGCTCGACCAGACGGGTCAGGTGCTCGTAGCGGTCGTTTGCAACCTCCTGGTTGCGAGCGAACAGCTCCTTAGCACGCTCGGGGAAGGCGCGGGTCAGACGGCTGTAACGGGTCTCGTTTGCCAGCAGAGCCTGATACTTCTCGTTGTCCACAGCCTTGGAGGTCAGGGTGAAGGGGTTCTTGCCCTGTGCCTTGTTGGCGGGGTTGAAGGTGAACAGGTTCCAGTAGCCAGCCTCGACTGCCTTCTTCATCTCGTTCTGGCAGTTGGTCATGCCGCCCTTGACACCGTGCAGCTCGCAGGGAGCGTAGCCGATGATCAGAGAGGGGCCGGGGTAAGCCTCAGCCTCGGCAATAGCCTTGACAGCCTGGTTCATGTTAGCGCCCAGAGCGATCTGAGCAACATAGATGTAACCGTAGGTCATTGCGATCTCGGACAGGCTCTTCTTGCTGATCTCCTTACCTGCAGCAGCGAACTGGCAGACCTCGCCGATGTTGGAGGCCTTGGAAGCCTGTCCACCGGTGTTGGAGTACATCTCAGTATCGAAGACCATCACGTTGACATCCTCGCCGGAAGCCAGAACGTGATCCAGACCGCCGAAGCCGATGTCGTATGCCCAGCCGTCGCCGCCGAAGATCCAGACGGACTTCTTGGCGATGTACTGCTTGCTCTTCAGGATCTCTGCAGACTTCTCGCAGCCGGCAGCAGCAGCCTTCTCCAGCTCAGCGATCAGGGCCTTTGCGGGCTCGTCGTTGGCCTTGGTGTTGTTCTTGGTTGCGATGAACTTCTCGTAAGCAGCCTTCAGCTCAGCAGAAGCCTTGTCGGAACCAGCAACCTCTGCGATCTCCTTGATCAGGTTCTCGCGGATGGTCTTCTGGCCGATGTACAGGCCCAGACCATGCTCTGCGTTATCCTCGAACAGGGAGTTGCACCATGCAGGACCATGGCCGCTGTCCTTGTTGACGGTGTACGGAGAGATGGAAGCGGTGCCGCCCCAGATGGAGGAGCAGCCGGTAGCGTTGGAGATGTACATCTTCTCGCCGAACAGCTGAGTGATCAGGCGAGCGTAAGAGGTCTCGGCACAGCCTGCGCAGGAGCCAGAGAACTCCAGCAGGGGCTGGTTGAACTGAGAGCCCATAACGGTGTCATCAGCCATCTTGGTAGCCTTCTTGGAGATGTTGGCCACGCAGTAGTCAAAGACTGCCTGCTGATCGGCCTGGCTGTCCTGAGGAACCATGGTGATAGCCTTGGTGGGGCAGACGGTGACGCACTCGCCGCAGCCCATGCAGTCCAGCGGAGAAACAGCCATAACAAACTTGTACTCGGGGGTCAGCTTGTTATCGCGGCTCTTGGTCTGGGCAGGAGCAGCTGCCAGCTCGTCAGCGGTCAGCAGGAAGGGACGGATGGTTGCATGAGAGCACACGAATGCACACTGGTTGCAGCCAACGCACTTTGCAGCATCCCACTCGGGGACGTTGACAGCGGTGCCGCGCTTCTCGTATGCAGAAGCGCCCTGCTCCCACTCGCCGTTTGCATTTGCCACGAAGGAGGAAACAGGCAGGCTGTCGCCGTCCATACGGGCAATGGGCTCCATGACGTCGCGGATCTGCTTGACCAGTTCCGGACGGCCAGCCAGTGCCTTGGGTGCGGGATCAGCCTCGGGGTTGGACCAGGATGCGGGCACGTCTACCTTGTGGATAGCGTCAACGCCTGCGTCAATGGCCTTCCAGTTCATCTCAACGACGTCCTGGCCCTTCTTGCCGTAGCTCTTCTGAGCGGCCTGCTTCATGAAGTTGACGGCATCCTCGATGGGCATGACGTCAGCCAGCTTGAAGAATGCAGACTGCAGGATGGTGTTGGTGCGCTTGCCCATGCCGATCTCGATAGCCTTATCGATAGCATTGATGGTATACAGCTGGATGTTGTTGTCAGCGATATACTTCTTTGCCTCGGCGTTCAGGTGCTGGCCCAGCTCCTCATCGGACCACTGGCAGTTGATCATGAACACGCCGCCGGGCTTGACATCCTGGACCATCTTCATGCCCATGTGGATGTAAGCGGGGTTGTGGC
>ERZ894217.294-NODE-294-length-30355-cov-9.050792_pt1 | contig 30355 bp, 24 predicted proteins | sample MGYA00380291_ERZ894217 | MGnify/ENA primary metagenome ERZ894217 (study PRJEB32331, sample SAMN06328480) | human gut metagenome | biome: human gut microbiome; feature: stool | host: Homo sapiens | collected 2013-07-05 ...
CTTTTGGGAAGCATACAATAAAAGGTTTATTAGGTTATTCACAAATTCGAAATGAATATAGATTATTAAAAGCTTCTCGAAAAGATTTACCTACTAATAATTCATTAGGAGAAATTGATGCTGGAGATATTACTACACAAGAAACAGGAGGTAATAGTGTTGCTTATGCTCTCCGCTCTGTATTTGGGCGTGTTAATTATGGGTTTGATGATAGATACCTTCTTGAAGCAAATCTTCGTTATGATGGTTCTTCTCGGTTCCCAAAGAATAACCGTTTTGGTTTGTTCCCTTCTTTTTCATTTGGATGGCGTATTTCAGAAGAAGATTTCTTCAAAGCTGATTTTGTGGATAATCTTAAATTAAGGACCTCATGGGGACAGTTGGGTAATCAGGAAATAGACGATTATTTATTCTATAATACATATTCTTTTGGTTATGATTATAGTTTCGGGAATACTTTATTTTCAGGTATATCTATTAATGATGTGATGGCAAATACTGCAATAACCTGGGAAAAGACAGATCAAATGGATGTCGGAGTTGATGCGGATTTTTGGGGAGGGAAGTTATCCTTGACTGGTGACTTCTTCTTAAAGAATACACATGCTATTTTGTTGAAATTACCGATTCCCGATTTAGTTGGTGTATCTGCTCCTATGCAAAATGCTGGTAAAGTACGCAATATAGGTTTTGAATTAGCCTTAACACATAGAAATCAAGTTAATAGATTTAGATATTCAACTTCTTTTAATTTTAGTTATGTAAAGAACGAAATTATAGATTTGAATGGAGGTGACACTCCTGGACGTTCTGTAGGTGATCCTGTAGATAATATTTATGGTTATGTATGTGAAGGTATTTTTAAATCACAGGAGGAAATTGATAATTCACCTAAACAGGTTTGGGGAGCAGTTCCTGGAGATTTAAAATATGCAGATATTAATAATGATGGTGTAGTAAATCAAAATGATAGAAAATCATTAGGTTCTACATTTCCTAAGATAAATTTTGGATTACGTGTTAATTGTGAATATCGGAATTTTGACCTTACAATGTTATTGCAAGGAGCTGGTATGGTGAAAGGTGTCACAGCAGGAGAAATTAGTCAAGCTTTTATGAATGGTGGAAAAGTGACGGAAGAATGGTTAGACAGATGGACTCCAGAAAATGTGAACGCCTCTTACCCTCGCTTGACCTTAAGTGGATCAAGTCGAAATTATATGACTTCATCATTTTGGGTACAAAATGCGTCCTATTTGAAGATGAGAAACTTGCAAATCGGATATACAATTCCCAAAAATATACTGTCTCATTTAGGAGTCTCTAATTTACGTTTGTATTGTAGCATTGATAACTTGTTTACTATTTCAAAATTTAAGGGATTGGATCCTGAAATGGTTACGACACAGACTATGTATCCTTTAACACGGAATTATTCCTTTGGTATTAATTTATCTTTTTAAATGATTGAGTTTATGAGAAAACGGAATCTTTTCATATTGATAGTTTCAGCTATCGTTTCTTGTAATATTTTTACAAGTTGTAATAATTCATTTCTTGATGAAGCTCCCAAGAATGAGTTGTCTGATGTTTCTTTTTGGAAAACTGAAGATGATGTATATAAATATACTGTAGGTTTATATAGATATACTTTAGCCCCAGAAAATCATATAATAATGACAGATTGTTATACAGATAATGCAGTGCCCGTTCATGTTACTGCTGCTCAAGGAGAACTTTCTTCTGGTACGGCAACTTCTACGAATGCTTATTTTCAGCAGGTATGGAAACAGGCTTTTCAGGGAATTCGTAGATGTAATGTTTTTTTTGAGAATATAGATAATGTGGCAATAGATCAGGATACAAAAGATTTGTATAAAGGAGAAGTTTATTTTTTACGTGGCTTCTTTTATGCAACTTTATTAAGATTGTATGGGGGAGTTCCTATATTGGAAACTACATTGTCTCTTTCTGATCCCATACCAGCACGTAATTCAGTCGAAGAAGTTTATGAATTTATTATTGATGATTTAGAGAAAGCTGAATCTTTGTTACCTGAAAAGCAAAAGGAAGTTGGTCGAGCGACTAAGGGGGCTGCAATTGCAGAACAGGCCATTATTAGTAACTTTCTGAATAAATATGAAGAAGCTGCTACCTATGCTAAAGAGGTTATTAGTTTGGATATATATGACTTGTATCCTAATTATGGAAATTTGTTTCTTCCTGATTATGAGAATAATGAAGAGGTTATTTTTGATAGACAATATATGGAAAACGCTAAAGATAAATCTTTAGGTAGTGATATCGATCAATATTTTGCTCCTCAAATGATGGGTGGATGGGAGGCTATTTCGCCTACAAAGGATTTGATTGATACTTATGAATGTATTGATGGAAAGCCTATTTCTGAGTCAGATTTGTATAATGAGGATACTCCTTTTGAAAATAGAGATCCTAGATTAAAATATTCTATTTTGTATGATGGTAGTGTTATTGCAGGAAAAGTGTTTAGTAGTGAGGGACGTGTAGGAGATGGGAACTCTACGAGAACGGGATATAGTATAAGAAAATATATTAATCCGGCAAATGACGGCATGAATTATCCTGGTTGGACAAACTTTATTTACATACGTTATGCTGAAATTTTATTAGTTTATGCAGAAGCACTTAATGAAATCTCAGGGCCTTCAGATGAGGTATATTGGGCAGTAAATAAGGTTCGTTCAAGAGTAAATATGCCAGCTTTGCCTGAGAATCTTTCTAAGGATGTTATGCGCGAAGCGATACGTAAAGAAAAGCGTGTGGAATTAACTTTTGAAGGGGTATATTTTTATGATATTCGTCATTGGAGAACAGCAGAAGCTGCTTTAGAAAAACCGGTATATGGTAAGAAGATAAATGGAGAATATTTATGGGTTGAAAATCGGAAATTTAATCCTAATAGAGACTACTTATGGGCTATCCCATTGACAGAATTGGATTTATCAAAAGGAAGTCTTGAACAAAATCCAGGGTGGTAAAATGTAATGTACATGAAAAACCTAAAAAGTAACCTTATGAGAGTAATATTTATTTTTATATTAACTTATGTTGCTATTTTTTTAAATGCTCAGAATCTTATTCCAAGCACGCAACCGAATTTACCGCAAAAGGAGTTAATGAGTCGTGGATATGGTATGTTTATTCATTTTGGAATGAATACATTTGCCGAACTAGAATGGTCTGATGGTAGTATTCCTGTAGAAACGTATGGTCCAACTAATTTAGATTGTGAACAATGGGTGAAGGTTGCTAGTGAAGCTGGTTTTCGGTATGTATTATTGATAACTAAACATCATGATGGTTTTTGTTTATGGGATAGTAAATATACTGATTATGATGTTATGTCTTCTCCGGTTAAAAGGGATGTAGTAAGAGAAGTTTCTGAAGCATGTAGAAAATATGGCCTTCAGTTTGCAATCTATTATTCACTATGGGATAGACATGAAAAGAGTTATTATTCTAGTAATTTTAACGATTATGTGGCATACATGTCAAATCAGTTGAGTGAGTTATTAACTAATTATGGCCCTATTTGTGAGGTTTGGTTTGATGGAGGATGGGATAAACCTGTAGAACAGTGGCAATTGCCTAGGTTATATTCTTTAATAAAAAAAATGCAACCAAAGTGTGCGGTAGGAGTAAATCATACAATATCTTATCCTGATAGACTGAGGAAACTTGTTCTTCCAGATTCTATGATAGTGGATAATAAATATACCTTTCAATATTTCCCAAGTGATTTTCGTTTATGGGATCCTAAAATAGCTCATAAATTAGATAAAAAGCAGTATATTTATCAAGGAAATTCATATTATTTACCATTTGAACATACTTTATGTATTAGTAAAGCGTGGACTTGGTTTCAAAAGAAAGATAATTTACCAGTTCGTGATTTGGATGAGTTGGAAGAATTGTTTTATTGGTGTACCGATAATGGTAATACCCTTGTTATAAATATTCCTCCTGATCAAACAGGAAATATCCGAGAGTATGAAGCAAACACAGTTATTGAATTAGCTAAAAGGATTGGTATTAAAAGGAATCAACCTTTGCCTAAAAATGGAAAGTTTATTTCTTTGGGAGCTGAAACTATTGTGTCATCTGTTTATGATGATAATTCTCAATTATATGGTGGAAATTATGCTACAGATGGAGGAATGCAAACTCAATGGAGAGCTGAGGATTCTATAGCAACGTTGACCGTGTTATTGGACCCTAAAGAGCCATTTAATAAAGTTTCTATTTTTGAAGCATGTGAACAGCATGTGGAGTCTGATGGATTTACAACTACAAGGGTAAATCGTATTCAGAATTATAATATTGAAATATGGAGGAATAATCGATGGGAATGTATCTATGTGTCGGATGAGGTGATGGGGGATTGTAAGGTAATAAAATTCCCTAGAAGTTATCAGACTTCTAAGATAAGATTGAATGTTACTCGTGCAACGGCTCCTCCTGCTCTTTATGAATTTAATGTTATTTATAAAGAATCATAGATTGGTAGGAAGTTGACTTATAAAGTAATCCATTAAGTTTATTGATAGATAAAACTTAATGGATTACTTTTTTGATATAAATATATTATCTTTGAAAAATTGGTTTATTAAGGTAATAATTGTTTATGATGTTTAGATTTCTTTTTTGTTTGTATCTTTTATGTAGCATGGTAATTTTTCCAGCATTTTCAATGGGGTTACAGAAACTGGAAGTAGAATATCATCAGTATCCACTTGCTTTGGATGTGCCATCTCCTAGGTTCGGCTGGCAACTTGTAAGCAATCCACACGAAAGAGGCATATATCAGACAGCTTATCAATTAGAGGTAAAGGATGAGGCTGGAAAGGTAATCTGGAATTCCGGAAAAGTGACAACAGATGTGTCCCAGCATGTGACTTATCAGGGAGAGGCGTTGAAGCCGGCTACCCGTTATACCTGGAAAGTAAAAATCTGGAACAATAAGGGAGAAATTGCGGAAAAAGATGCTTGGTTTGAGACAAGCCTGATGACGTCTGATGATAAAGAAGGCTGGAACGGAGCACGTTGGATTGGAGGCAGTGACGAGGATATGGTGCTTTATTCACATTATTTGCCAGTATTCAGACTGGATTGTTCATTTCAGATGAAAAAACAGGCTACGTCGCGCAAGATATCATTTGTGTATGGTGCCAACGATGAACGTCTGATGAATGCGAATAAGAACATCTATCACATTGCCAGCGGGAAGGATGAATCATACATAAAAGTGGAGTTTGATTTGTCTCTTTTGAAAGACGGACGAAATGCCTGGATACATATTTATCGTGCCGGTTATCAGCCGGATGATAAACCTTCTGTTCCTTTGAAATCTTTTATGCTACCCGTTGATGTGCTGAATGCGAAGAATCAATATCAGCTGCATACGTTCTCTTTGTATTCCAATTTGGGTTTTACCACACTGAAAAAAGGAGAGGTGCAGATTGGAGAAGTGAATCTGAATCCCTTGGGGCAGGGAGGCGATTTCGTGGCGTTTCCGGTAGTCGGTGATGTGGGGTATGCATTGGAGCACGTAACTGATTTTTCAGGAGCCAGAACGGATATTCGCAATTTTCGAAGTCCGGAGAACAAGTTAGCTTCTGTCACCTTGGATGCTACACAGTTGAATGGCGTAAAGAAGTGCTATGTACAGAATCCCAGTCGTAACGCTATGCCGATGTTGCGTACGGAGTTTGAGACTTCTTCCAATAAGGTTCGGAAGGCTCGTTTGTATGTTACCTCTCGTGGTATTTATGAAATGTATCTCAACGGACAGCGCGTAGGAGAGGATTATTTTAACCCGGGCGTGACACAGTATAATAAAACGCATCTGTATCAGGTGTACGATGTGACGACGTTGATTGCGAAAGGTAAGAATGCCGTTGGAGCAATTTTGGCCGAAGGATGGTGGAGCGGAGGAGCGACTTATGCCGGAGAAAACTGGAATTTCTTTGGCGACCGTCAGTCGTTGCTGGCACAGTTGGTTGTGACTTATGAGGATGGAAAGGTACAGAGGATAGTAACTTCTCCGGATACGTGGAAGTATTTCAATCAGGGGCCTGTGGTATATGGCAGTTTCTTTCAGGGAGAGGTATTTGATGCCTTGAGAGAAAAAGCGATTGAAGGATGGACGAAAGCGGGATATGATGATTCGGCCTGGAAGAAAGCGGTAGAAGTTTCGCTGGAAGGCCATATCAGTCGGTTAGGTGGAGGAACAATGCCTAAAGTCGATGATTATTCTAATTTCCATTTGGTAGCTTAATACGGTCAGACGGTAAAGGCCATTCAGAAGCTGACGGCACAATCGGTAGAAGAGGTTCGTCCGGGCATCTTTGTGTACGACATGGGGCAGAATATGGTAGGAGTGCCGGAAATCACGCTCAAAGGGATGAAGGCAGGACAGGAAATCAATCTGCGTTATGCCGAGGTGAAATATCCCGACCTGCCGCGTTATACCGGAAACGAGGGAATGATTATGCTGGAAAATATTCGTGCAGCCATGGCGCAGGATAAATATATCACGAAAGGAGGAAATGAAACGATTGCCCCGCGATTTACCTATCATGGATACCGCTTCATTGAGATTACGGGCATAGACAAAGCTTTGCCGCTGGAGGATGTGAAAGGAGTGGTGTTGAGTTCGATTGACGGACTGGCATCCAAGTATGAAACGTCTAATAAGAAGGTTAATCAGTTGTGGCACAATATTGTGTGGTCTACTTATGCCAATTTCTTCTCTATCCCGACCGATTGTCCGCAGCGTAACGAGCGTTTGGGATGGGCGGGTGATATATCGGTATTCTCCCGCACGGTCACTTACCTGGCAGATGTACCGCAGTTCTTGCGTCGTTATTTGTGTGCCATGAGAGATGTACAGCGTGAGGATAGCCGTTTCCCGGATGTGGCTCCTTTAGGTGGTGGATTTGGTGGTCTGTTGTGGGGAAGTGCAGGTATTACAGTGCCGTGGGAAGTGTATCAGCAATATGGTGACAAGAGTTTGCTGGCAGAGCACTATGAGGCGATGTGCCGTTATGTGGATTATGTACGGACCAGGAATATCAATCCGAAGACGGGCATATTGGAACAGGAAAAGGTCTGGGGAAACTTGGGAGATTGGCTGGGACCGGAGGACAACAAGAATGACAAAACACTGATGTGGGAGGCATACTTCCTTTATGATTTGGACATTATGAAAAAAGTGGCTCAAATTTTAGGTAAAAAGGAGGATGCGGAAAAGTTTGGGAAGTTGTATGACGAACGTAAGGCGTTTTTTAACCGTACATATATTGACCCGCAGACAGCGAAAACGATTTCTTCCGGGGCAAACGGTCCGGAAAAGGGAAAACTGGTGGATATACAGACTTCGTACGTGCTTCCTCTATCTTTCGGCATTGTGAACCCGGAATGGAAAGAACAGTTTGCGGCTAATCTGGCGCATACGGTGCAGAGGGAGAATGTGGCAGACGATGGAAAGACTTATCCGGCTTATTCGCTGATGACGGGATTTATCGGTACGGCATGGATTAACAAGGCACTTTCGGACAATGGATATGATGAGGTGGCGTACAACCTGCTGCAACAGACTACTTATCCTTCGTGGCTGTATTCTGTGGAGCAGGGAGCTACGACCATTTGGGAACGCCTGAACTCGTATACGCATGTCGACGGATTTGGCGAGAACAACCGGATGAACTCGTTTAATCATTATTCTTTTGGAGCTGTCGGGGCATGGATGTATGCCTATTCACTGGGTATTATGCGGGATGAAAACCATCCGGGATTCAAGCATTTTGTGCTTTGTCCTAAGGTAGACCCTACAGGAAAGATGACTTTTGCCAGAGGATATTATGATTCGCTGTATGGACGTATAGAAAGTGCATGGGAAGTAAAAGGCGGAGAGGTGAGGTATTCATTCACAGTTCCGGCAAATACCAGTGCGACACTTTATTTGCCTGCTGCTTCAATGGATAGCGTAACTGAAAATGGTCGCGCGTTACAAGCTGGAAAAGAGGGTATAAAAGAAGTGACATATCAGGATGGAATGTGCAAGGCGGAATTGTTGTCGGGAACTTATCACTTTGTGGTGAAATAATTTTAGGCTATAAAACAAAGCAACCTCCTTCTGCTTGCTGTGAGCAATTCTTCAGCGCAGAAGGAGGTTGTATTTTTATTCTCTTCCGAATTTTTTTCGGTAGGATTGCGGAGTGTATCCTGTATATTTCTTGAAAACCTTGGTAAAGTAAGGTATATCGTCAAAGGTCAGGTAATAGGCTATTTCTTTGGTGCTTCGCTGAGTGGTGGCCAGCAAATCTTTGGCCTGCTGGATTTTCAGTTCCTGAATGTAGTGCGCCGGAGAAAGTCCGGTATACTCTTTGAATAGTTTCCGGAACCAGGAATAACTCATGTGCAGGGAATCGGCAACTTCTTCCGGACCGATACCTTTTAACAGGTTCTCGCGGATGAACACCTTGGCTTTGCTAATCTGTTCGGTAGCTTTGTTGTCGAACTCGTAGTTCTGCGAGTAGTACATGGTCATGCCTAAGATAAGATTGGCAATGCCGGCCAGATATTGCTGGCAGGCTGCTTTTTCTTCCATGGCCACTTGAATGGCTTGTTCGTAAAGTTTGACGATGCTGTCCTGCACACCGATGTGATATACAATTTGGTCTTTCGCAAAAAAATTGTTTTGAAAACGGCTGTCCATGTTGATTCCCTGAAATCCGATCCAGTATTCCTGCCAGCCGGTTTTTTTATCGGGGAAATAGCTGTGCCATACGTGAGGCTGGAGAATCAAGATGTCTCCTTCCTTGATTTCGATGAAAGTATCGGGAGAGGTATAAAAATAACCTTTCCCACGGGTGATGTACAATAGCTGATAACTGTCTAACACACGGCCGCGTGAGGGAGTGAAATAAAAGGTATCCGGATGTCCGGTACGAGGTGGGTACACCGGGTAATTCGGTGGTATGGGTTCCGAGCCTACGGTGTCCACGGTAATTCCCCAGTCTATATCGCGCGGACTTCGTACCAGATATTTATAGTTTACGCTGTTTTTTTCCATTTTTTGTCCCTTTCTTCGCAAAGATAAAAAATCCCTGATAAACTCCTGAATTTTCGTCGGCAGGAAAAATCAAAAACTTATATTTTAAAGTCATTTCTTCCGCAAGAAGGGAATTTTTTCTTTCTACTTTTGTCACAGTAGTTAACCAAATAAACTTTTAGCATGGATTCCAAATATTTTATTGCATTTGATTTAGGAGCAACTAGCGGAAGAACCATATTGGGGACGCTGACCGGTGATAAATTGACACTGGAAGAAGTTACTCGCTTCCCGAACCAGATGCTGCAACTCAACGGACATTTTTACTGGAATATTTTTTCCTTGTATGAGAATTTGAAGAAAGGTCTGGCTGCCGTGGCACAGAAAAAAGTACCTGTCACTTCTATCGGTATTGATACATGGGGAGTGGATTTTGCTTTTGTGAACGAGGAAGGGGCACTGATAGGCCTTCCGTATGCGTATCGTGACCCGCAGACTATCGGTAAGAAGGAAGAGTTCTTTGAAAAGGTGATGTCGGCAGATGAGTTGTATGGAAAGACGGGAATTCAGCACATGGATTTCAACAGTATTTTCCAGTTGTACACTTTAAAACAACGGAAGGACTTCGGATTGACACACGCCAGTCGTCTGCTCTTCATGCCGGATGCGCTTTCTTACTTGTTGACAGGAAAGATGGTGACAGAATATACCATTGCATCTACTTCTCAGTTGCTGAATCCGGAAACACGCAAATTAGATGAAAAATTGTTGGAAGTCCTGGGTGTCAGCAAATCCTTGTTTGCGGATATGGTGGAACCGGGAGCTAAAGTCGGTATGCTGACCGAGGATTTGTGTGAAGAACTTCAGATAGAATCTGTTCCGGTAATTGCCGTAGCCGGACACGATACTGCTTCTGCCGTAGCGGCTGTACCGGCTGCCAACAAGAACTTTGCTTACCTGAGTTCGGGTACATGGTCGTTGATGGGAATTGAAACAGATGGTCCGGTTGTGAATGAAAAGACAACTCACTATAATATTACGAACGAAGGAGGAGTAGACGGTACCATTCGCTTGCTGAAGAATATCACAGGTATGTGGATTGTAGAACAATGTCTGAAGAAATGGCATAAGGAAGGAACGGATTATACGTATCCGCAGATGGTGGAACTGGCTCAGGCTGCTCGCCCGTTTGCTTGCTTCATCAATCCGGATGATCCGGGATTTACCAATCCACAGGATATGCCTAAAGCCATTTGTGAATATTGTGCACGTACCGGACAGAGCGCACCGCAGACACATGGTGAGTTTATCCGTGTCATCTTTGAGAGTCTGGCATTGAAATACCGTGAGGTACTCGATGTATTCCGTGAACTTTCCGTAAATCCGATTGAAAAGTTGCATATCATTGGAGGAGGTTCACGCAACAAACTGCTGAATCAGTTTACTTCAAATGCCATCGGCTTGCCGGTTGTGGCCGGACCAAGTGAGGCATCTTCAATTGGAAATATCATGCTTCAGGCTAAAGCTGCCGGAGTAGTAAGTACGTTGCAGGAAATGCGTAACGTGATTTCCGTCAATGTGGAACCGGATTATTTCTCACCGGCGGATGCGGAAGTGTGGAATGAAGCTTATCAGAAATATATATCAATCATTAAAAAATAATTTGCCATGAAAGAACAACAGATTATCAATGCGTATGAAATAGCTAAAGAACGCTATGCCAAATTGGGTATCGATACAGATGCCGTAATGGAAACTTTACAGTCTGTACCTATGTCTATGCACTGCTGGCAGGCAGACGATGTGACCGGATTCGAATCACAGGGTTCACTGACCGGAGGTATTCAGGCTACCGGGAATTATCCGGGAAAGGCTCGTAATATTGAGGAATTGCGTGCAGATATCCTGAAGGCTGCTTCTTACGTACCGGGAAAACATCGTTTAAACTTGCATGAAATCTATGGTGAATTCGGTGGACAGTTTGTAGACCGTGACCAGGTGGAAGTAAAACATTTTGAAGGCTGGATGCAGTGGTCAAAAGAAAATGACATGAAGCTGGATTTCAACTCTACTTCTTTCTCTCACCCGAAGTCTGGAAACCTGTCTTTGTCAAATCCTGACAAGGCTATCCGTGATTTCTGGATTGAACATACTAAGCGTTGCCGTGCCATTGCTGAAGAAATGGGTAAGCGTCAGGGCGACCCTTGTATCATGAACTTGTGGGTACACGATGGTAGCAAGGATATTACCGTAAACCGTATGAAGTACCGTGCATTGCTGAAAGATTCTTTGGACCAGATTTTTGCACAGAAATACGATCACATGAAGGACTGTATCGAATCAAAAGTATTCGGTATTGGTCTGGAAAGCTATACAGTGGGTTCTAACGACTTCTATATTGGTTATGGTGTACAGAACCAGAAACTGATTACACTCGATACCGGTCACTTCCATCCGACAGAAAGCGTGGCTGATAAGGTTTCTTCTCTGTTGCTCTATGTACCGGAACTGATGTTGCATGTAAGCCGTCCGGTTCGTTGGGACTCAGACCATGTAACTATCATGAACGACGATACACTCGATTTGTGCAAGGAAATCGTACGTTGCAATGCGTTGAACCGTGTTCACATCGGTTTGGATTACTTCGATGCATCTATCAACCGTATCGGTGCGTATGTAATCGGTATGCGTGCTACACAGAAGTGCCTGTTGCAGGCATTGCTCGAACCGCTGAACACGCTGCGTGACTATGAAGAAACTGACCGTGGCTTCCAGCGTTTGGCATTGCTCGAAGAATGCAAGTCATTGCCTTGGGGAGCTGTATGGGATATGTTCTGCTTGAAGAACAATGTACCTGTAGGCGAAGAATACATTGCTGAAGTAGAAAAATACGAAGCGGAAGTAACCTCTAAGAGAAATTAATCTTACAGCCGGATGGCGGGAAAAGCTTGTCTTGCCCGTTGTCCGGCTGGCTTAATTTATAGGCTATGGAAATCATTATCGGATTGTTGATTATTGCAGTGGGAGCATTCTGCCAGTCGAGCTGCTATGTACCCATCAATAAAATAAAGAACTGGAGCTGGGAATCTTACTGGATTGTGCAGGGAGTTTTTGCCTGGCTTGTTTTTCCTTTCTTGGGCGCGTTGCTGGCTGTTCCGGACGGACACAGCCTTTTTGAGGTTTATGCAGCTCATCCAGCCGATACGCTTTGGGCGATGTTCTTCGGTGTACTCTGGGGAGTGGGTGGTCTGACATTTGGTTTGAGTATGCGCTACCTTGGAGTAGCATTGGGACAGTCTATCTCGCTGGGTACCTGTGCCGGACTGGGAACAATCTTGACGCCCATATTTACTGGTCACATGGAGGAACTGACCATGCCGGTTATTGTGGGAGTGATTGTGACTTTGCTAGGTATCGGTATCATCGGTTATGCCGGAAATATGAAGTCTGCCAGTCTGAGCGAGGAAGAAAAGAAAAAAGCTGTGAAAGATTTCAATTTTACTAAAGGAATTTTCGTAGCTTTATTGGCGGGTTTCATGAGCGCCTGTTTCAGTATCGGATTAGGATTCGGACAGAGTTTGTGTTTCCCGGAAAGTGCAGAAGTGTATAAAACTTTGCCGGCTACTCTTATGGTGACTGCCGGAGGTTTCCTTACCAACATGGTGTACTGTTTTTATCAGAATGCAAAGAACAAGACATGGGGTGATTATGGGTACCTGTGCCGGACTGGGAACAATCTTGACGCCCATATTTACTGGTCACATGGAGGAACTGACCATGCCGGTTATTGTGGGAGTGATTGTGACTTTGCTAGGTATCGGTATCATCGGTTATGCCGGAAATATGAAGTCTGCCAGTCTGAGCGAGGAAGAAAAGAAAAAAGCTGTGAAAGATTTCAATTTTACTAAAGGAATTTTCGTAGCTTTATTGGCGGGTTTCATGAGCGCCTGTTTCAGTATCGGATTAGGATTCGGACAGAGTTTGTGTTTCCCGGAAAGTGCAGAAGTGTATAAAACTTTGCCGGCTACTCTTATGGTGACTGCCGGAGGTTTCCTTACCAACATGGTGTACTGTTTTTATCAGAATGCAAAGAACAAGACATGGGGTGATTATGGAAAGACCTCGCTGTATGTGAACAACATTCTGTTCTGTGCGTTGGCCGGTGTGTTATGGTATAGCCAGTTCTTTGGCTTGAGTCTGGGAAAAGGTTTCCTGGTAGCTTCACCGGTACTGCTTACGTTCTCCTGGTGTATCCTGATGTCGCTGAACGTGACATTCTCGAATGTGTGGGGAATTATTTTGAAGGAATGGAAAGGATGTTCTTCCAAGACCATCTGGGTACTGGTATTGGGGCTGATTGTCCTGATTGTATCTTCTTTCCTTCCGCAGCTGTTGAAATAAAAAATCAAATTTAAATACATAATATAATGAAATCAATTCTTGAAGGACGTCCGGGTTTGGCCCGTGAAATCAATAAAGTGGCCGAAGTAGCCGGATACTTGTGGCAAAAAGGATGGGCTGAACGCAACGGTGGAAATATCACCATCAATGTAACAGAGTTTGTAGACGATGAAATCCGTCAGATGCCGGCTATCAGTGAACCGAAACAGATTGGAGCGGTATTACCGCATCTGAAAGGCTGTTACTTCTTCTGCAAAGGTACACAGAAACGTATGCGCGACCTGGCTCGCTGGCCGATGGAAAACGGTTCTGTAATTCGTATCTGCGACGATTGTGCCAGCTATGTCATTATCGCTGACCAGCCGGTGATGCCGACTTCGGAAGTGGCTTCTCACCTGACTGTTCACAATACGCTGATTGCGGAAGGTGCCCAGAAAAAGGCTACCGTACATACACACCCCATCGAACTGGTGGCAATGAGCCATACTCCGAAGTTCCTGGAAAAGGATGTGCTGACTTATCTGTTGTGGAGCATGATTCCAGAAACAAAGGCATTCTGTCCGCGTGGATTGGGTATCGTGCCTTATAAGATGCCGAGCTCAGTAGAACTGGCAGATGCTACACTGAAGGAACTGGACGATTATGATGTGGTAATGTGGGAAAAACACGGTGTATTTGCCGTAGGTACCGACGTAATGGATGCATTCGACCAGATTGACGTGCTGACCAAGGCTGCCCAGATTTACATCAATGCCCGTTGCATGGGATTTGAGCCGGACGGTATGACGAAAGAACAAATGCAGGAACTGACGGACGTGTTCCATCTTCCGAAATAAATATTAAATCTAACCTTTTAAAACCATGAAATTATGTACAGAATGATTTTGAACGAAACTTCTTACTTTGGTGCCGGATGTCGCGAAGCTATCGCTACAGAAGCAGGCCGTAGAGGTTTCAAGAAAGCTTTTTTTGTGACTGACAAGGACCTGATTCGTTTTCACGTAGCTGATAAGGTGGTGGAAGTGTTCGAAAAGGCAGGTATTCCTTACGAAATATATAGTGATGTAAAAGCCAATCCTACCATTGCCAATGTGCAGAACGGTGTGGCAGCTTTCAAGGCTTCCGGTGCCGATTTTATCGTAGCATTGGGTGGCGGTTCTTCTATTGATACGGCGAAAGGTATCGGTATCGTAGTAAACAATCCGGAATTTGCCGATGTGCGTTCATTGGAAGGGGTAGCAAATACGCATCATAAAGCAGTGCCGACTTTTGCTCTGCCTACTACTGCGGGAACTGCGGCTGAGGTAACCATCAACTATGTGATTATTGATGAGGCTGCTACCAAGAAAATGGTGTGTGTAGACCCGAACGATATTCCGTCAGTAGCTATCGTAGACCCTGAACTGATGTATTCTATGCCGAAGGGCCTGACTGCCGCTACAGGTATGGATGCCCTGACGCATGCCATTGAAAGCTACATTACTCCGGGAGCTTGGGTGATGTCGGATATGTTTGAACTGAAGGCCATTGAGATGATTGCCAAGAACCTGAAGGCTGCCGTAGACAATGGCAGTGATCCGGTAGCTCGTGAAGCCATGTCGCAGGCACAGTATATTGCCGGAATGGGATTCAGCAATGTAGGTCTGGGAATCGTTCACTCTATGGCTCATCCTCTCGGTGCGCACTATGACACTCCGCACGGCGTAGCCAATGCACTGCTGTTGCCTTACGTCATGGAATACAATGCAGAATCTCCTGCTGCACCGAAATACCTGAATATTGCCAAGGCGATGGGAGTAGATACTACTGGTATGAGCGAAGCAGAAGGTGTAAAAGCTGCGGTAGAAGCTGTTCGCCAGCTTTCTTTGAGCATCGGTATTCCGCAGAAGTTGCATGAAATCGGTGTGAAGGAAGAAGATTTGCATCAGTTGGCTATCGATGCATTCAATGATGTCTGCACCGGAGGTAATCCGCGTCCGACTTCAGTAGAAGACATTGAAGCACTCTACCATAAGGCTTTCTAAGCATTCATATTATTTTATATACAAAAACGTCCGCAGTTTCCGGTGAGTTTTCCGGGACTGCGGACGTTATTTTTTAAGGTTCCTAAGTAAAAAAGCCGTTTCAGCCATCAATAATAAGATGTCTTTGTGCTTACTCTAAAACGCCTTTACGTTTGGATTGAAACGCAAGGGCGTTTTAGATGAAATGTACTTGCGTTTTGTTTCAAACGTCCTTGCGTTTTGGAGTAAACGTAAGTGCGTTTTTGGGCAGGCATTTTCTTCTTAATTTTCCTTGCTCTTTCGCTGTACAATGCGGGCACCGGCGGGTACACTTTCCGTCACCCAGATGTTACCTCCAATGGTAGCTCCTTCGCCGATGGTGATACGTCCTAAAATGGTGGCATTGGAGTAGACAATTACATTGTCTTCCAGTATCGGGTGACGTGGAATACCCTTGATGGGGTTTCCCTGTTCGTCGCAAGGGAAACTCTTGGCTCCCAATGTGACACCCTGGTACAGTTTCACGTGATTGCCGATGATGCAGGTCGCACCGATTACGACACCCGTACCGTGGTCAATGGTAAAATGATGTCCGATTTGCGCACCCGGATGGATGTCGATTCCGGTTTCGGAGTGAGCCATTTCCGTGATGATACGCGGAATAAGAGGTACGTTGAGCCGGTGAAGCTCGTGGGCAATCCGGTAGTTGGTCACTGCACGGATGACGGGGTAACAGCAGATGATTTCACCAAAGCAGGTGGCAGCCGGGTCACCATAGTATGCAGCTTCTACATCTGTAGCCAAAATCCGCCGGATTTCCGGCAGACGGCTGATAAACTCAGCCGCTAATTGGGTAGCCGTGGCACGGCAAGGTGACTGACAGTCGCACTGGCCTGAATTTTCCACCCCGAAGCACAATCCGGCCTGTATCTGTTCGATGAGCAGAGAAAATAGCTCTTCAATATTGACACCAATGTGGTAATTGATGGTCTGGCTGTTGATGGTAGAGTTACCGAAGTAGCCGGGGAATAAGATGGCACGTGACAGTTCTACGATACGTTCCAGTGATTTTCCGGAAGGAAGCGGTTCACCTTCTCTGTGCTGATGGAACAGCCCACGGTAAGATTGGCTGTCGGAAAGTTCGTCAACGGCCTTTGTCAGTATATGTGTGTAATCAATTGGGCTCATGAGCATTCCTTTTTGATAATTGGCAAAAGTAACGATATTTTGTGATGAATCCAATAAAATCTTATTTTTGTAGAAAAATCAGAATGGTATGGTAGTAAACAAGAAAAATCCGTTTGCTTTCAAGGCAAAACAGAGCAATAAGAAAAAAACAAGTGGAAAACGGGTGGGAAAGTCCCGTCCGGAGAAAGCGAATAACCAGTTGAACCGCAGAGTGAAATAATAAAAATCCCCGCTTCCTTTTAGAACGTTTTTGTACTCTAAAAAGAAGCGGGGAAATTATTTATTTAAACGCGGTTCGTCAAGCTTCTGCCAATACGAAATCCAGCTGTTTCTTAGCCAGGTTAGCACGGGCTACCTTAATCTTTATCGGGTCGCCGAGACTGAATTTCTGATGGTGACGACGTCCGATGAGGCAGTAGTTCTTTTCATCGAACTCATAGAAGTCATTGCCTAAATCGCGCATGGCAATCATACCTTCACACTTGTTTTCGTTGATTTCTACGTAGAGGCCCCATTCTGTGACACCGGAAATTACACCGTCGTACACTTCTCCGATGCGTTCACCCATAAATTCTACCTGTTTGTATTTCACGGATGCACGTTCTGCACTGGCTGCAGTCTGCTCCATTGCCGAACTGTGTTCGCAGAGAGTTTCATACTTGTCGGCTTGTGCGCTTCGTCCTCCTGCCAGGTAACGGGTAAGCAGTCGGTGTACCATCAAGTCCGGATAACGGCGGATAGGAGAGGTGAAGTGCGTGTAGTAATCGAATGCCAGTCCGTAGTGTCCGATGTTATAAATCGAATAGCGTGCTTTCTGCATGGCGCGTAAAGACACTGTTTCTATCAGGTTCTGTTCTTTCTTTCCTTCAATTTCACCTAACAAGTGATTGATGGACTTGGATACTTCTGCTTTGCTACCTCCCGTGCGGATTTTGTAACCGAAGCGGGCAATAAACTGATTCAGGTTATCCAGCTTGTCAGGGTCGGGCAAGTCGTGGATACGATAAGGAAGTACCTTCGGCTTTTTGTTCTTGGGAACTTTTCCTACGTATTCTGCCACCGTCTTGTTGGCTAACAGCATAAACTCTTCAATCAGCTTGTTGGCCTCTTTAGACACCTTGAAGTATACGCTGAGCGGTTTACCCGTCTCGTCAATTTCAAATTTTACTTCGCAGCGGTCAAAGTTGATAGAGCCGGCAGCCATTCGTTTTTCTCGCAGAATCTGTGCCAGACGATTCAGTTGAAGTACCTCTTCCTTGTAGTCACCTTCTCCTGTTTCAATGATTTGCTGTGCTTCTTCATACGTGAATCGACGGTTGGATTTGATTACCGTATGACGGATGCGGTAGTTCTTCACTTCCGCCTTTTCATTCATTTCGAAAATGACAGAGTAAGCCAGTTTTTCTTCATCAGGACGCAGGGAGCAAATAAAGTTGCACAAACGTTCCGGCAGCATCGGGATGGTACGGTCTACCAGATAGACAGAAGTCGCACGTTTGGCCGCTTCCTTGTCGATGATGCTTCCCTCTTTTACATAGTGTGATACGTCCGCAATATGTACACCCACTTCCCATAAACCGGGTTTCAGGGTGCGGATGGACAACGCATCGTCAAAGTCTTTGGCATCTTTTGGGTCGATGGTGAACGTCACGACATCGCGGAAATCTTCGCGTTCGGCATAATCTTCCGGCGTGATGTCGGCCGACAGTTTTTCTGCTGCAGCTTCTACTGCCTGAGGATATACGTACGGAAGGCCGTATTCAGCCAGAATAGCGTGCATTTCAGTGGTGTTGTCACCCGCTTTTCCGAGGATGTCGATCACTTCGCCAAACGGATTTTTTGCTTCTTCCGGCCATTCGGTAATGCGGACAATAGCCTTATCACCGTTCTTTCCGCCTTTCAGCTTGTCTTTCGGGATAAAGATGTCGTTAGCCAAGGTACTGGTTTCCGTAAGCAGGAACGCATAATTCTTACTGACTTTCAATACACCGACAAAGGTTTCGTTGGCGTGTTCCAGAATCTCGATTACCTGTGCTTCCAGCTGATGCTTTTTACGTTTGGCACACAAGGCAACTTTCACTTTGTCATTGTTCATTGCATGGGCAGAGTTGCGTTCCGCAATGAAAATAGGTTCTCCTCCTTCTTCAGGGATAAACGAGTTCTTTCCATTACTTTTACGTACGAAGGTACCGGTCAGAATCTGTCCTTTGTCATTGATTTTATAGCGCCCTTTTTCGATTTCAATCAGGAAGTTGTCTTCCAACATTTCTTCCACTACATCGATGCAGAGCATTTTTCCCGGATGGGTTGTAAGTTTTAGAGCTTGGAACAACTGCTTGAGGCTGAATGCTTCATTCGGCTTTGTACGGAAATAGTTGAGCAGTATCTCTACGAGCTCTTTTTTCTTCAGGTGCTTTCCGCCTTTCTTTTCTTTTTTCTTTTTAGCCATGTTGTTTTGTTTTAAATCAACAGCTCTCTGCTGTTGGTAAGATTATCTTTATACAAAGAAAGTGATTTCCGGGGAATAAACGTGGTTTTTTCTGTTAAGATGCTGAAAAACTATTATCTTTGCCACATTCTTTTTACAAAAGTAAGATATGAATGAGATTGGAACATCCGTTCGTGAACGTGAGATTTACAAGGTAACCCTGGTGGGTAGTCTGGTCAATATTCTGCTGGTGGCCTGTAAGTTTGTGGCAGGCTTCTGGGGTAAGAGTGCGGCGATGATTGCCGATGCGGTGCACTCTTTGTCGGATTTGATAACGGACTTGATTGTCATCGTGTTTGTGCGTATTTCCAGCAAACCGGAAGATAAGGGACATGATTACGGACATGGAAAGTATGAAACACTGGCTACGCTCTTGATTGGAGCGGCTTTGCTGGCTGTAGGCGTAGGAATTTGCTGGAGTGGAATAGAATCAATCATCAGTTTTGCAAAAGGAGAGGCATTACAGTCGCCCGGCTGGATTGCACTGGCCGCTGCCATTGTATCCGTAGTATCGAAAGAAATCTTGTTTCATTACACCCGTCTGGTGGGAAAACGCTGTAATAGTCCGGCCGTGATAGCCAATGCCTGGCATCATCGCAGCGATGCATTTTCTTCTATCGGTACGGCCGTAGGTATTGGAGGAGCTATCTTGTTGGGAGAAAGCTGGCGTGTGCTCGACCCTCTGGCGGCAGTGATTGTCAGTTTCTTTATTGTGCAGGTGGCCGTGAAGCAGCTGAAGGCTTGTATTGATGAACTATTGGAACGCTCGTTGCCCGATGATATAGAGCAGGAAATTACGCAGACGGTATTGTCACTGGACGGTGTGTCGCAGCCGCATCATTTGCGTACCCGCCGTATTGGAAGTCATTATGCGATAGACATGCACGTGCGGATGGACGGAAGTATCTCGCTGCATGAGGCACATGAAAAGGCTACTGCCATTGAGCAAAAGTTGCGGGATACTTTTGGAGAGGATACCTACATCAGTATCCATGTAGAACCGGAAAAATAAGTTTATGGAGAAAAAAATATTAGTCACCGGTGCCAGTGGGTTCATCGGGAGCTTTTTGGTAGAAGGTGCGCTGGAGCGTGGCATGCAGGTGTGGGCCGGTGTGCGGAAGAGTAGCAGCCGGAAATATTTGCAGGATTCACGTATCCATTTTGCCGTACTGGATTTTACTGATTCCGACCGTCTGGCCAGTCAGTTGGAGGAACAGAAACGCCAGCATGGGAAATGGGATTACATTATTCATTGTGCAGGGGTGACCAAATGCCTGGACAAGGCCGATTTTGAAATCGGGAATTACTGGGCTACCCGACATTTTATTGAGACCCTGAAGCGATTAGACATGCTTCCCGTGAACTTTATTTACATAAGTTCGTTAAGTATATTTGGACCGATTCGGGAAAAAGACTATTCATCCATTTGTGAAACGGACACTCCCCGACCTAATACAGCGTATGGGCTGAGTAAACTGCATACCGAGGAATATTTGAAATCCCTCACCAATTTCCCGTATGTGATTTTCCGTCCGACGGGAGTTTACGGTCCACGGGAACGCGATTATTTCCTGATGGCGAAGTCCGTGCAGCAGCATGTGGATTTTGCAGCAGGTTTCAAACGTCAGGATATTACGTTTGTGTTTGTGAAGGACTTGGTACAGGCCATTTATCTGGCTATTGAAAAAAATGTCACAGGCCGCGCTTATTTTGTGAGCGACGGAAAGGTATACAGTAGTCATACGTTTTCCGACTTGATTCGGAAAGAATTGGGAAATCCGTGGATGCTTCGTTTCGTCTGTCCGTTGTTCCTTTTGAAAGCCATTTCCTTTGTGGCAGAGAATGTAGGACGAATACTCCGTAAGACGAGTACACTGAATTGTGATAAATACCGTATTATGAAACAGCGCAACTGGCGGTGCGACATCTCACCGCTGGAAAAGGAATTAGGATATGTTCCCGAATATCCGTTGGAAAGAGGAGTAAAAGAAATCATTGCCTGGTATAAAAAAGAAGGATGGCTATAGAACTGAAGTTATTTGAACGAGTAGAAAGTGGAAAGGGCTTGTTTGCTGTAGAAAGCATTAGTTTGATTTACAATGCACTGACCACTATTTTGATTTTGCTTTTGTATCCCCGGATGGATCATCCCGGGATGATGTTGCTGGAGCGTCTGGGCATTGTGGTCCTGACGTTCGTACTGATATATTTGTATCAGGCATTTCCCTGCCGCTTGACGGCTTTTATCCGTATGGTCGTGCAAATGTCACTGTTGGCATACTGGTATCCGGATACGTTTGAATTTAACCGCTTGTTCCCGAACCTGGATTACGTGTTTGCTTCTGCCGAACAGGCTATTTTTCATTGCCAGCCTTCGGTGGAATTTAGCAAGCTGTGTCCTTCCATGTGGTTCAGTGAGCCTTTCAATATGGGGTATTTCTTTTACTATCCCATGATGCTGATTGTGGTGGTATATTATTTCCTGACCCGTTTTGAATGGTTTGAGAAGATTTGCTTCGTGCTGGTCACTTCTTTCTTCATTTACTATTTGTTTTATATTCTGGTGCCGGTGGCCGGACCGCAATTCTATTTCCCAGCCATTGGAATGGATAAAGTGAACGCTTGTGATTTTCCGGCAATAGGAGATTATTTTAATGACAATACTTTTTTGCTTCCTGGCCCGGGATATGAACACGGATTCTTCTATAATCTGGTAGAAGCTTCACAGGAAGTGGGTGAACGTCCTACGGCTGCTTTCCCCAGTTCACATGTGGGAATCTCTACGATTGTGATGATTATGGCCTGGCGCGTGAACCGGAAATTGGCCTATATTCTGTTCCCGTTCTATGTACTGCTGTGCTGTGCCACGGTGTATATTCAGGCGCACTACCTGATTGATTCGCTGGTAGGACTTATTACCGCTTTCTTCGTTTATCAGCTGGCCACGCTGATGTATAAGCGCTGGTTTATTTCCCCGGTCTTTAAACGAATGTATTAAAAAAATCGGTAAGGATTATTCCTTACCGAAAGTAGCTTCTATATGGTCTAATATGCCATTCAGTTCATTTAATGTTTCTGCGCGAAGCATGGCAATGCGTGTGTCCTTGAAATTTGGAATCCCTTTGAAGAGAGGAGATGCGGCTAAGTGACGGCGTACGTGCAGGATACCTCTGCGTTCATCCAGCAGGTTTACACTGTCGAGCACTTCCTGACGCAATACATCCATCCGCCATTTGAAAGAAAGAGGCGGCAACTCTTCACCTGCTTCCAGATAATGTTTTACTTCCTTGAAAATCCAGGGACGTCCGAAACTGGCTCGTCCAATCATGATGGCATCTACTCCATATTGTTCAAAACACTCTTTGGCACGTTGTGGAGTAGTGATGTCACCGTTTCCGATAATGGGGATATGCATTCTCGGATTTTTCTTGACTTCTCCAATCAGGGTCCAGTCGGCTTCACCGGTATACATCTGTGCACGGGTACGTCCGTGGATGGTCAGAGCTTCAATTCCGCAGTCCTGTAATTGTTCCGCCAGTTCTACGATAATCTTGTGTTCTGCATCCCATCCCAGGCGAGTTTTCACGGTAACTGGAATCTTTACGGCATCTACTACCGCACGGGTTATTTCGAGCATTTTAGGTACGTTCTGCAGCATGCCGGAACCGGCGCCTTTTCCTGCCACCCGTTTTACCGGGCAACCGAAGTTCAGGTCTAATATATCAGGCTTGGCCTGTTCTACGATGCGGGCTGCTTCCACCATGGTATCCGTATCCTTTCCGTAAATCTGAATGGCTACCGGACGTTCCTTTTCACTGATGTTCAGTTTCAGCATGGTCTTCCCTACCGAACGAATCAGGGCATCGCTCGATACGAATTCCGTGTACACCATGTCGGCACCAAACTGCTTGCACATCAGGCGGAATGCAGGGTCGGTGACGTCTTCCATCGGTGCCAGTAATACTGGCTTTTCTCCTAAATCTATGTTTCTAATTTTCATTGCCTTGATATTGTCGCGCAAAGGTAGTGAAATTTTATTATATCCTGAAAAAACGCTACCTTTGCACCGTAATATTACAATCACGGAAATGAGTTATACAATCAAAGATTTTGAAATTATGGCACCCGTGGGCTCACGTGAGTCATTGGCGGCTGCCCTTCATGCCGGAGCTGATTCTATTTATTTCGGTATTGAAAGCTTGAACATGCGTGCGCGTTCGGCGAGCACTTTTACTATAGACGATTTGCGTGAAATCGCCAAGATATGCGATGAACATGGAGTAAAGAGTTACCTGACCATTAATACTATTATTTACGACGAGGATATTACCTTGATGCGTAAAATAGTGGATGCGGCAAAAGAAGCAGGTATCAGTGCGGTTATTGCGGCCGATGTAGCAGTCATGGCTTATTGTAATGAAGTAGGACAGGAGGTACACCTTTCTACTCAGTTGAACATCAGTAACGCAGAAGCATTGAAATTTTATTCACACTTTGCCGATGTGGTGGTACTGGCGCGTGAACTGAACCTGAAACAGGTACGTAAGATTTACGATGCCATTCAGGAACAGCAAATCAAGGGTCCGATGGGTGAGCTGGTGCGCATCGAAATGTTCTGCCATGGAGCTTTGTGTATGGCAGTTTCCGGGAAGTGCTATTTGAGCCTGAACGAGCTGAATGCTTCGGCCAACCGCGGAGCTTGCATGCAGGTATGCCGTCGTGCGTATACGGTAAAGGATAAGGAAAGTGACATTGAACTGGAAGTGGATAACCAGTACATCATGTCGCCGAAAGACTTGAAAACCATTCATTTTATGGACGAGATGATTGAAGCGGGTGTACGGGTATTCAAGATTGAAGGTCGTGCTCGTGGACCTGAGTATGTACGTACAGTAGTAGAATGCTACAAGGAAGCTATCCAGTCGTACATTGATGGTACATTCTCCGATGAAAAGGTAGCCAACTGGGATGAACGTCTGAAGACGGTATTCAATCGTGGTTTCTGGAACGGCTATTATTTAGGACAGCGTTTGGGTGAATGGAGCAAGAACTACGGTTCGGAAGCAACGGAGCGTAAAGTATATGCCGGACGTGGAATCAAGTACTTCTCTAATATTGGAGTAGCTGAATTCCTGATTGAAGCTTCAGAAATTAAAGTTGGCGATAAATTGTTGATTACCGGTCCTACTACTGGTGCCATGTATGTTACCTTGGATGAGGCTCGCGTAGATTTGAAGCCGGTGGATGTAGTGAAGAAGGGTGTACATGTGTCGTTTAAAGTGCCCGACCGTATCCGTCCCAGCGATCGTCTGTACCGCATGGTGCCCGCCGAAGAATTGAAGGCAAAACGGAAAGAGTAAGTTTATTTGAAGAATAACGATAGTATCCTGTCAGGGCTTCTAAAAAGGAGCCTTGACAGGATTTTTTTATGAGAATAGGATATGAACACCTCGGTTAATTACTTGTTGAAAGACTTGTGAATATAATTGTTGATATCCTATTTTTTTATTGATTATCAGTGTAATATGGAAATTAGCAGGTTGTGGATTACTTGTGAATAATAAATAAGTCCCTTCTGGATAGCTTGCTTGTTCTCATAATTATTTTACATTTGCACTCCAGAACTTAAAATCTCATGTAATATGAAAAAGATATATGTAAAAGAGTGGATGTTATTTCAACCATACGAACGACAGGATGAAGTAGATACGTACTATGTAAACGTTGCCAATCAGATAGCTGCATGTTTAAAGGATTTTGTTGGAGGACGTTATCCAGAACATTCAGTGCATGGAATTGCCATTTATTTGACGCTCTGGTTTCAGGATGTGATTTCACAGACCGGAATTTGGCAAGCATTCTCTGAAGAATGCCGTAAGCGGTATGGCAGCCTTGTTCCCTTCATGACTTCGGAAAAAGACTATTATCCGGGAGAAGTGAATCCGGAAGATTTGCAGTTTCTGTTATGGCATTATCTTCAATGCATGGAGAAGCAGGCTGGTGGCGTATTGAATCCGGAAAATCCGGTTTTTGAGGAACTGGCTAATCAGATCTATGATTATTTGTCGGAAGAGTTTCAAGTAGCTCCAGAGAATGAGCGGTTGCATGCGATGTTATATGGGGAGGCTTTTGGAGAAAACGATTACATGCGTTATCGTAGTGTGCTGGAGTGGTTCCACTTCTGCAGTTATGTAGGTTTTGAAAACCGAGGTGAATATCAGAGAGTGGTAGATACGGTTGCACGAATGGGACAGAATGTCAATCCACATATTTTGTCGTACGATGTAAAGCAGAACATTCTGTTTGAAGGACGCAAGAACTTACTTTCCTTGACATCAGTCGAATGGTTGGCTTTGATAGGAAAGAGTCATCCTGAAACAGCTTTGTGGGCCGAAGTAAAAGCTCTTCCTCAGGAAATGTATCTTTATGAAGGGGAAGATGAAAAATTCCTGTTTGTAAAAGATTTGTCAAAGAAAGAAGGAGAACAGCTGAGTATTCGGAAAGATTCCTTGAATATGGATTCCTTGAAAGCCCGTAAAGAAGGAGTAACTATATTAAGTTGCCGACTGGTACAGTACGGAGGAGCCTGGTGGCAAGACGGTATGCTGGTTGTATCCGATTTCCAGGAGAAAGTGAAGGAAGAGATTGACCAGCGAATTGCCGCACGTGAGGGCATAAAGAAAACATTCGATGAGTTTATGGAAGCATCCGGTGGCAAGCAATTTGTGTTCTGCAAATCAGAAGAAGAAGTGCAGGATTTCCTTTCTCAGAAATTGGGATATAAGAATAATGAAGGAATGGAGTTGCCGAAGATGGACGCGGCACACGGATTGGTGCTGATGGTTTCTCCACATACCGGCATACATGTTCAAATGCAATTGTGTGAATGTATCTCCTCACCGGATAATACATTCTATGATGCTGAAGCAGCCAAGAAGCAGGCTGCCATGTTTATATTGAATCCCAATGTGATACCTTACGATTTGAGTTGTGCCTTGCAGGATGCCGATATGCTTCCGGATGCTTGTCTGAACAGTGCGTTGGGCGAGGAACATGGACGGGAAACAATGAAGAGAAACGCATGTTTCTTTACAGATTATTTCTTTGAAAAATGCAGAGAGAAGGATTGTTGATTATTCAATAATCCCTCCTCCTAATACAATATTACCCCGATAAAATGCAGCTGCCTGTCCGCTGGCAATAGAGGCCAGCGGCTCATGCAGTTGTATATGCAGTCGCTGGTCATCCAGTAAGGTGACAGTGCATCGGTTGGCTTGTTTCCGGTAGCGTATTTTGACAATGACATCTTCGTGTCCAAGCACTACATCGGGATTGATAAGGTTCCAGTGTGTGAGGTACATCTCATTTTTTTCCAGTGCTTGCAGATTGTCGCTGATAATTACCTTATTTTCCTGCGGAATGATTTCCTTGACAAAGAGCGCTTTGTTCAGGTGAATTCCCAATCCTCTTCGCTGTCCGATGGTGTAAAACGGATAGCCTTCATGTTTCCCGATTTTCTGTCCTTGCTCGTCATAAAAGTTCCCAGGGATGATTTCACCTTCGGGTACATGAGTTTTCAGGAAGGTACGGTAATCCATCGGGCAGAAACACACACCTAAGCTGTCACGCTTCTTGGCGGCTTTCAGAAATCCACGTGCGGCAGCGATTTCGCGTACACGGGTCTTGGTCAGTCCGCCCATAGGGAGACACATTCTCTCCAGAATGGATTGTGGAAGTCCCCACAAGAAGAAAGACTGGTCTTTATCTGTATCATTTCCGCAGGTAATGTACCAGTATCCATCTATTTTTTGTTTGTTGACGTAGTGCCCGGTAGCCAAATGGTAAATACCCTTTTCGTCTGCTGCCTGTTGCAGCAAGGGCCATTTCAGGTAGTTGTTGCAGAGTGTGCAGGGCACGGGGGTACGTCCGGCCATGTATTCCTGAATAAAATAGCGTATGATTTTTTCCTGAAACATTTCCCGTGCATCGTAAATCAGATGAGGTATGCCTAGCGTACGGCATAGGTCACGTGCATCGTCCAGGTATTCTGTATTTCCATCTTTCTCATAAAAACGAAAGGTGATGCCGGTCACTTCGTAGCCTGCATCTTGCAATAGAAGGGCGGCAACCGAACTGTCGGTGCCGCCACTCATTCCCAATAGAACTTTGTTATTTTCTTTCATCGGGACAAAGTTACTCTTTTCTCAGTTCCGGCAATTTGATTTCTGAAATTTCTGCACTTCCATTAGTTATCAGGATACGCAGGTCACTGCCTCCTGTCTTGTTGAACCGAATGGTTTCTTCCTGATTGGGAGTAACTTCTCCGCGTTGTACTGGAAGGAATTGTCCGCCTCCGCTGGAAATCTGAATCTCGTAGTGTGTGCCGGTTTCTGCATTCTTCCAGGCTACATTGATACGGTCTACTTTGGCGTTCTCTGCCAGTTCGAAGGATATGTATTTCCCCTTTTTCACCTTTCCAGGTAGTGGAATAGTCTCCGTCAACCACATGAATGATATGACTCTTGTTTTTGCTGGCACTGATAAAGTCACGCGGGTCCGATTCTATTATTTCATTAGCGGATGCTTGTCCGTAAGCTCGAATTTCAAGTCCTTTTTTCAGTCGGATGTCTTCGGAAGAAGCCCCTATCATAATCTGGAACATACCAGGCTCTACGACCCAGTGATTGTCTTTGTTGAGTAGCTGGAAGTCACGTGGAAGTAGCTGGAAACTGACCTCTTTGGTTTCACCCGGCTCCAGGTGTACGCGTTCGAAGCCGCGCAAGTTCTTTTCATACGTAGTTACGCTGCTGATGACATCGCGTGTGTACAACTGTACTACTTCATCTCCGCTTCGTGTACCGGTGTTTTTAATTTTACAGGTCACGGTTACCGGCTCTTTATCGGTAATGACAGGAGAGGAGAGTTGTAAGTTGCTGTATTCAAAAGTGGTATAACTCAGTCCGTATCCGAATGGATAGAGTGGGCCGTTGATACGCGATTGATTACCCTTCATGCCAGGTGTTTGTCCACCGTCTACTTGTGAAGCAGGTTTGGCCGGGAAGTTAAAAGGTATCTGACCTACGGTTTTAGGGAAGGTAACAGTCAGCTTGCCTCCCGGATTGTAATCTCCGAAGAGAGCTTCGGCAATAGCTGTTCCTCCTTGCGAACCAGGGTACCAGGCCTCCAGAATGGCCGGTACAAATTTATCTGCCCAATTGATACTGAGCGGACGACCGTTAATCAGTACCAGTACCACCGGTTTTCCAGTGGCTACTATGGCCTCCAAGAGTTGCTGCTGATGGCCAGGGAGATCCAGGCTGGTACGCGATTTGTTTTCTCCACAGGTGCGGATGCCTCCTCCCAGTACTACTACAGCTACGTCACTTTCTTTGACATTATCGACAGCTTTCTGAATCTCGGTTTTTTCCTCTGCGGTAAGTGGATAAGAAATGATTTCCGATTCCGGTCAGTTGGCATCTACGAGGTCACATCCTTTGGTATAGGTTACCTTTGTACCTTCCTTAACCTGTTGTTTGATACCTTCTAGTACGGTAGTTACTTCTACTGCTACGGGACCGTAGTGGGTAAGTGCAAAGGATGCTTCATCGGCATTCGGACTACATACGGCAATACGCTTGATTTGTGATTTGTCCAAAGGAAGCAGGTTATTTGCATTTTTCAACAGCACGAGCCCTTCGCGGGAAGCCTGTAAGGCAACTTGTTGATGTGCCTCGCTGTTGACTTCTTTATCAGCTAAAGCAAGGTCTGTCTGGTAAGGTGTGTCGAACAGACCTGTCAAGAATTTGACACGTAAGATATCTCTTACCCGGTTGTCAATGGTTTCCATACTGAGTTCTCCTTCTTGAATCAGCTCACGCAACGGGAGTACGTATGATTCTGGTGAACGGAACGTACAGCGTACGTTAAGTCCTGCTTCTACACTCTGGCGAACTGCCTCTTTCATGTCCTTTGCCGTTTTGTGCTTGCTGTAGAGATATTCCACCGCGTCACTGTCGGATACCACATAACCCCTAAATCCCATGGTGCCCCTTAGACGTTGTGTCAGCCAGTAGTAACTGCTTTGGATAGGAAATCCGTCATAATCATTGTAGGAACTCATCACTCCCAGGATACCAGCCTCCTGGATTACTCTTGTAAAAGGATAGGCATGTATGTTTTCTACCTCTCTCCATGACATTTGCGGGTCAACTCTTGCAAATCCTTCGCGAGCACCTTTATTATTGCTATAGGCGATGAAGTGTTTGGCCGTAGAAGCTACCTGCATGTCGGTTTGAAGTCCCTTTCCCATGGCGATGCCCAGTTCTGTCACCAGATAAGGACTTTCTCCATAAACCTCTTCGTAGCGTCCCCAGCGTTGGTCACGGCCTACGTCCAGGATGGGGGCATATACGTTGGTGTACCCCAGTAAGCGGGCCTCTCGTCCTGTGATGTAACCTACCTGGCGTATCAGTTCCCTGTTCCAGGTGTGTCCGAGTGCCAGTTGGGTTGGGAAATTGGTTGCAATATAGTTTTCTACTCCCCGGATACCTTCATTGGTAAAGTCAGCCGGTATACCCAGGCGTGTTTCTTCTACAAAAAAGCGTTGTACTTCGTTCAGTGCCCAGGCATGATTCGAAGCCGGCCATACCAGTTCATTCTGCATTGGAGGAACACCCCATCCTCGGAACGCATTCAGATGCTCATCGATAGCTCCGATACCGTCTTTCCATAACTGGTTTTAAAACTCTTTGATACCCATAAAGCGTGACCATCTGGCAGGTCTTTTCCTCTACGGTCATCTGGGAAAGCAAGTTTTCAATTCGTTCGTTTAATGGCGCTTTAGGATCCTCGTAAATATCTTTCCGGCCGTTTTTGTTGAAGTCAATCCATTCTTTATGGTACATGCTTTTCTTTTTGGGAACATACGTTTTGGAAACTTCCAATGCATGACCTGTTATACTGCAAAGCGATGTGCAAGAAAGAAGGCAATAGAATAATTGTTTTTTCATGTGATAAAGTTAGAATTAGGGTTGTTTTACTTGACCTCAAAAATAGAATTATTCAGGGAATAAGTAGTGATAAAATTGTCCATTCAAATGAACTTTCTGTCTTTATTTTAAGCTATGGGCATAAAAAAAGGAGTTCCGCTGAACTCCAACCTTTGTTAACCTTAAATCT
>ERZ894217.308-NODE-308-length-29322-cov-13.943486_pt1 | contig 29322 bp, 26 predicted proteins | sample MGYA00380291_ERZ894217 | MGnify/ENA primary metagenome ERZ894217 (study PRJEB32331, sample SAMN06328480) | human gut metagenome | biome: human gut microbiome; feature: stool | host: Homo sapiens | collected 2013-07-05 ...
GCAAATCCATAATCAACATAAAAATCCAAAACCCCATTGTAAACCTCCTTTACTATAACTTCCGAGTTTACAGTTTCTTTATAGGATGTCTAATGACCGTTTTCCATTTTTCTGGAACAACCTTTCTTGCATCAGACAGATATATTTCATGATGCAATCTTTCCATATTCATATCATTAACATATCCATTCTGCTCCAAATAAGCATCCATAAGTGCAACAGTTGCAGGTTCATCATCAAATGCCCCCAAGTGCATTATTTGAACACACAATCCCTCATCAATGGTCAAAAACTCTGCCGATGAACAATCTATTTTTTTCTTTTTAGCTGCTGTTTCAACAGCCCATTCAAAATCTTTTTGATTCACAAAATCAGGCAGGCGGATAACTGAAATCCAATTAAATGAATCTTTATCTGCATAATTTACACCATGTATATTTTCCTGCCACCAGAATCCTTCAAGTGGTGGAACTACATATTCAAAAAATCCTTCAATTTTATGATCTGTCTTGTAACTCATTCTCAAAGTATACGCAACCGCATATAATGCACTAATTGCCTGCTGATATGCCCCGCCTTCTTCGTTTGGATTACCTTTTCCTCTGACTGCAATATAATTTGCTTTAGGAACTGTTAGAATCGCTGGTGTATTTTTAGGCATATAAAACTCTTTATATTCTTTCTTAAAATCAAAAGCCACAACTGCCTCCTTAAACTTGAAGTTGTCAGTCTGGTAATTCAACCAATACTGCTTCGTCAATATCAAAGTAATCATCCATATTACTGCTAAGCCCAGATGCTTTCCAAGCTTGTTCGAAGGTAATATCTTCTATGTTGCTTAAATAAATGTATGTGCTGTCCTTAACGGCATTACTCAGTCGTCCACTGATTTCCAACCTGTATTTGTAGATATGTCCATCGCACTGCCATGTACCGTCTGACATTTCACTGTATGTTTTCATGTTTCCTTCAATTGTGTCAATCGGCTTTATTGACTGTGTACCACAACCCGTGATTGAGGCCGTAAGTAAAAGACATAGCAACAATATTAATATTTTCTTCATGGTCATTACCTCCCAAAATTCAAAGTTTCTGTTCCTTACAAACTTCGATTTTCTCAATTCTCCAAACTTGAAGTTATTACTTTCTGCATAGTGTGTTTCCTAAAATGATAATTACCACGACATCAACCAAAATAATCCCCAATGCAATATATACAAAAAATGCAGGCAAAATATTTTCAAACAAGCCCATAGTTAATGCAAGAATTGCTATAATAGACATTCCAATTCCCATTGTTCTGCATAACTTCTTTTCATCATATTTTTCCTTTTCTTCATTTGAAGCTGTATTATATCCAGAAATGAACCAGCTTCCATGTCCAGAAAGTAAAATAATAGAAAGTACAGCAAATATCGCAAAGACAATCCACACTATCCAATCAGAGCCTGTTGCTAAATCTGCTAATTTCATTTACATACTCCTCCTTAAATTCCACTTTCTTAATTTTATAAACTTGAAGTTATCTATTTGCATAATCAATCAAAATCTTTTTGCAACTACTGCAACGATAAGCTTCACAATGAGGGATTCCGCCTGAACCTTTACTCAGTTCCAAATCGTCCGATTTTTTAATACGAAAAACTTTTGTCAGATTATCAACTGCAAAAGTAATGTCTCGTGAGCTCATTAGGTATCCTCTTATCATTTCTTCACCACAATATGGACATTTCATGCTGATTCACCTCCTATAACTTCCGATTTGTAGAACACATTCTTTTTTACATAGGCACAGTATACCACATTTCCTGTGCCTATGCGATAACATTTACTGCTTCTTCCGATATGAACTCATCCTCTCCACAGTAACCTCCGGATAGAAATAAGTCAGAATCGTTGCCTTCGGAACTCCTGCCGCAAGTGCCTTCTTCACTTCCTCTTTCTGCTCCGGCGTATATGACCAGTGCAGCATTCGATTTGTGATTGTATCCTCCCACTTAGGCTTTTCCCTCTCAGGATTCCTTACAGGCTTAATGATACAGTTTTCTTCCTTTGTTATGAAAAGAGTGTATCAGAAAAAAATGGGTGCTAACAGATACAGATGATTACCTACTTACTGTGAATGCGTTTTCCATCGGTGAAATGGTCGAACTCTCTTCTCGAGAAAGTCTTATTTATAAAAACAGGGAATAATAATACAGATTTTTTTCATACAAAAAACTGACCTAATCTCGAAAAATATCGAGAGGGTCAGTTATATAAAGACTTCACATCATCTTATATTTAAAAAACTCACTAATCGATCGTAGTACACTTTCACAAAATCACATCATCGTTAGAAAGTTTCCACAAATATTTCAGTAAAAACCTGTGGACTTCCTCATCTGTGATATGCTCCCTTCTAAGTAGACAAGAGAAATAATAAAATCTTGTTTATTTAGAAGGGATTTCTTTATGGCACGGCGGTCCTTTTAATCATATTGGGCAATTCTGTTTTTTTATAGCGTTTCCCTTTGTATATATGATGTTTTTAATATATTACTCTGCATATCGTATCCGATCAATCAAACTCAATTTTCGGAAATTTGCAGATACTCCATATGTGAGCAGTACCTGTAAAAAGGCAACCACACAAATCAAAAGCACTGCTGGGACCACTGGAAAATGATACTCACTGATCTGAAACATGTGTTTGGTTTTTGCATAAAGAAATGCACCATATCCTACAAGACTTCCAATGCCCACAGAAACTGCCAATGTTCCCAAAGTATAGATGATTCCTTCCAGTTGCAGCATACGGATCAACTGTTTTTCAGACATTCCTATCGCCTGTATCATTCCAAGCTCCCGCCTTCTTGTGTAAATACTGTTCATCATAGTGTTCACAAGATTCATGATTCCAATTCCACCCAGAATAATCAGAAATGCATAACACAAAACGCTCATCAACCGCATATTCTTTTCCCACTTCTGAAGTTGCTATTCATAACTTCCTGTCACCAGGTATTCACTGTTGTCGGCAAGTGCCTGAAGTTCCTGATATGCACTGTTCTTTTTCTGATCATTCACTGTGATTTCCAGTGTGTAGTTCAGATTATTGGGATTCATTTTTTCCAACACTGATTGGGGCAGATAAAATGAACTTCCGCCAAGGCTTTCATAGTAATCTCCGATGGCTCCTATCTCAAAAGTCTTTTCTACCTGATCATCTCCCATATTCAAAACCATCTTCAAGGAATCTCCCACTTTCAGTTCCGGGAACCAGTATAGCATATTAGCAGACATGAGGATTTTATCTCCTTTTTCCAATTCTTCATATGTCACATGTCCTTGTATCTCTCCTTTTTCCAGCGTTTCTGCATAAGATGCATCCAGTCCAATAATATCCGCGCCCCAAATTTCACCATCCATAGATAGTTTCGGAATTTCGCCATTCATAAATGTTTTTACCTTTACCTCTTCCACACCGTCTACATCACGAACCTGATCAATAAACGCTTTCGTCAAAGGGTTATTCTGCTGAACCTGTCTCCAGTCTCTGTCCGGATTCATTTTGTCCCCACCCCATGTTTCCAATTCAATTTTATAATCAGATTCAATATCCTTTCTTGCAATTTCTTTCGGTGCCGCGCAAGATAAAATAGTTGCCACAACCATGAACAGAATACCAGTTGCTCCTAATGTAACAATCGTAATCCCAGTCCTCTTTTTATTTCTTGCCATATTTGCTTTTGTCAAACGAAAAATCGTGAGATTCTGATAGCCTTTCCGTACTTTTTTCCCACGTTTTTCTAACCCCTGATAACGCATAGCCTCAATGGGCGAAACTTTGGCAGCAATTCGCATCGGTTTTGCCAAAGAAACTGCGGAAGTAAAGAGTACCGCCATAATGGTAATCGCATAAATCCACCAGTGCAGCAAAGATACCTCACCATTTTTTACAAGTTCTGCTGCTACCTGCATTAGAGGGTCTTCGCCTGCCATAAAAGTAATCATCTGTTTCATAATCCATCTGGACAGGAAACTACTGATAAGCAATCCTACAGGGAGGGCAAGCGCCGTAACCAGCATTCCTTCACGGAATACCATCTGCCGAATCTGTCTTTTGGTGGAGCCTATGGCTTTTAATTTTCCATATTCCTGTACTTTTGGTATCATAGACACATAATAAATACTGTAAATAGTCAGGATTCCTGCTAAAACAACCATAACGATTACCACGATCATTCCTTTTACAAATGACGGATCCGTATAATTTGCAACCAAATACTCTCTGTTTTCTACCACATTTCCCTCAGGTACACCAAAATCCTCTCCGATTTCTTTTCCCCTCTCTTCGATTTCATCTGTTGTCATATGCTCTGCATCTGCCAGACGGAACATCACACGATATTCTCTGTCTGCTTCCGGTATCATCTGTTTCGCATATTCCATGGAATTCATCACAAAATACATTTTCTTTTCTTTATTCAAATCAGAAGATTCCATAAAGCCACAGATGCGGAAAGTGTCTTCTTTCGCATATCCCATACCGTCTTTTTCGTAAATTTGGTATGGAATCGTGATTTCATCACCCAATTTCCCCTGAATTCCCAGTTCCTCTAAAACTCCCTTGGAAACAACAATATCTTTTTCATTTTTTGGGAAAGTTCCTTCTTCTAACTCCGCTTTGTTCAACCGAATCCCATTATTATCCATAGCGGTCATAATGATTGTGGCATCATCATCTATAATCTGTCCCAAATCCATTCTCAGACCAATTTCTTCTATATCATTATGCACCTGAAGTGCTTTGGTGTTTTTCTCGGAAACTTGGCGGAACATAATATGGTAAGTTGGATAATAAGCATCCACCGATGCAAGCTGTACGCGGATCATTCCATATCCCACCGTTAAAACAACAAATATCAGAAACGTAGTCAGTGCAATGGCGCATCCACATAAAAAGTTTCTTCCTTTGTTCTGTTTTACATTGGCAAGCGCTGTTTTTGTTACTGTTTTCATGCTCTCACCACCTTACCGTCTTCAATGACAATCATACGGTCAGCCATCTGCGCAATGGTCTCATCATGCGTGATCATAACCAGTGTCTGCCCATATTCTGAAACACAGGATTTCAACATAGAAATCACTTCTAACTCCGTCTTGGAATCCAAATTTCCTGTTGGTTCATCTCTAAACTGTATCCCTATCCCCTTATGCCTTGAAAACAGGGGCTTGAACGGTATATACATTTGTGTACTGTGTATTACCTTCCAGTATGAAAGGCAAGAGCAATCTGCCCCTGCCTTTATATATTACTTATTTTTCTTTTTATAATTGTACTTTTTATATGATTGAGTTGCATCTCGTTTTTCAGCTTTATTATACTTCTTCTGTTCCTCTTTAGGTGGTTTAGGTTTTGATAACGAAAATGATATCCCATAATCTTTGATTGTATTAGCCATTTTACTCTTAATAGCTTCAGAATCAAATTCTATCCTCCCTTCAAATACTGTAATAGGTCTATCAAAAACCTTTTCTGTTTTCTCCACAAACTCCACCAGAATATTAGGATAGAAACATACAAATTGTTCATCTGTTTCTTTTCTTTTTAACACAGATACTTCTTTTCTTTTTATTTTATCTCCAAACCTTTCTTCAAGTGTTTTTTCGATCTTAAATTCTCTTTCCTCATATAATATCCAAATTTTCTTTTTATTTATTTGATCTAATGCAGACACCATTCCGGAAGTCAAGAATTTATTTAATCTTTCACATGAAATAATTATTCCTTCATAGTCAAATTCTTTATTATATGAAAATAATACCTCTAATTCTGTCTGGTCAATCAAAGCTCTAGTATGAATATATTCATCTAATAATTCATCTGAAATAGTCTCAGTTCCGATAAGTTTTCCTATCAAATCTTTTGTATATTTCCTATTATCCTGATTGGTGATTCTCTTATCATAGTGATCTTGTGCAAATTTCCAACTTCTTTCAAAAAAGTTTTCCATTCCTGGAAATACTACATCTCGTACTTGACGATAAAAACTATTTTGATATTTTTCTCCTATATCTCCTTTGATTATAAACTCATAGTCTTCTGACTCATCATTTTTGTAAATGAGAAGTTCATCCTTCACAAAATACAGTTTCTCGTAGGCAATATCTAGAATCTTATACAATTCTCTCTGTAAAACCCTTGTATTAAAAATATTGGCTTCTATCTGATTCCGTTGATATATTTCATTTATAGTTGCATAATTACTTTCCAAAAAATCTTTTGTAATTGTTTGTTCTTGACTTAAGCAAATATCATTTTTGTAAGGGTGCGAGATTACATTCTTTCCGCTTTCTTCAATGCTTCCTGTAATCATATTAACTGAAAGTTCATTTAAATTCTTTTTTCGAATAGTAACTAACTTTCTATCTGCTAATGCCTTTTTCCCTCTTGGTGTCATAATTAACTTATTTTCTGAAGTAATTATATATTTTTGTTCAATCATATCGACTATGGTTTCTTTTAAAAGTTTAAACTCCACACCCATGATTGAAGAAATTTCATATACATCAGATACTTCAATATCAATTAGCTTTAATATTGTTTCAAAAAACAAATTAATTTCAGTTACTTCTTTCGTCAAACAGGTAATACCAATTTCGCAAAAAGGAATATAGATATCCTGTCTTTTAATCAAATGAAAATTTTTTAATTGCCGGGGAAGATTTCCCGCTACGGCTGATACTACTTGCTTCATCTCTTTTCTCCTACTCCTCTATAATGCGACATCCTTCTGATTCTTTAATATATTCAATGATTTCGGGAAACTTATTTCCCCTAATTCTATAATTGTCAAGGAAATTCATATCCCCAACAATAATCAACAAACATCTTGCTCTAGAAAATGCAACGTTAATTCTAGCTTCAGATTTCAAAAATCCAATACCATATTTATTCGCACTACTTCGAACAGTTGAATAAAGAATAATATCTTTCTGGCTTCCTTGAAATGCATCCACAGTATCCACATCAATTTCAAGGTTCTTATAAGAATGCTGTTTCACCATCGTCTGCAAAATGTATTTTTGCGGTCCATACCCTGTGATCACTGCCACTTTAGTTTTTTGGGTAAGTTTAGAATCTAATTCCAACAATTTCTTTTCAATGATATTCCGTTCAAGATAATTTTGATATGATTTTTTCCCATTATTATCAAATTCTTTTTCATATCTTTCTTTACTGGAATACTTGGATGTACTAATCCATTCAATTGCAGTATCCTCATACCCCTCTATACACAATTCTCTATCTTGTGCTTCTACACCATTCTGAATTTCGTCATTGTAAAATACATGGCTAATTAATGTACCAATGGTTGGATGCATCCTATATTGAATCGTAAGACGATGTTTATTATCATCCGGAAACATATTATACATTTTTTCAAAAATTCCTTGTGCCAAACTCTCTTCATCAAGTTTTTCTCTATTATTTCTTATTATTTCGGTATCCAAAACTGGCGGTAATTGCTGATGATCACCCACTAATATGATTTTATGTGCTTTGTTTAATGAAACAGCCAATTCTGGGAAAGTTGCCTTAGCAGCTTCATCTACAATCACATAGTCAAAATCTACATCTCTTATTATTCTGTTTGACACAAAACCTGTACATGTTCCAGCAATAATTACTGTACTTTTAATAATATATAGTTCGACTTCATCGCATTTTTTTAATTGCTCCGTCCACTCCCTTTGAATCTCTAATATTTTTCTTGTTCTTTCTGATTTGATTCCTTTTGTTTTCTCTCTAAAATCATCAATAAATTTCTGGTCTTCCTTTGAAAATTGTGTATTTTCAATTTTAGAGTCTTCTAATTTTAAGAAATACTGTTCAAATTCCTCTTTCTCTATTCCTATCTCTTCAAGTGCATTCTTAGCATATTCGTTGCATTCTTGTCTAACAGTTTGATACCACTTTTCCTTTACATCATTGATAGAATATTCTTCTTTTATTTCCTCATTTAGTTTATCATCCCTTCCTATACGCAGCAGATCTGGTCTTTCAGCACTTTCTCTAATTAAATCTTCTAACATTTTATCTACTGCTGGATGTGATTGTGATACTAATAAAACTTTCTTAGGCTCGACATCCGGATTATTCTTGTTCGATTTCAGTATTTGTAAAATTATTTCAATAATAACATTTGTTTTACCTGTTCCAGGAGGTCCTTGAATAATTGCTATCGAATCGGCATCTAACACTTTTTTAATCGCAGTCCTTTGAGGCAAGTCCAATTCTTCGTTAAAGAAATGTATAGGTTTTGAAATAACACTAACTGAAGGAGCTTCTACCCCTGAAATAATTCTTTTCAAATTAAAAGAACACTGATAATCTTCCTTTTCCAAAACATTTAGTGCATCCAACTGTCTTTCAACATTAATCTTATCTTTTCTATAATCTAAACATATAAAACCACTTGCGGGCAAGCCTGCCGTTCCCTGCTTATTTATTTCTAAAACAACATGACCTTTTTCATAAAGATCATTTTCATAAGTACCTATTGGTAAGGTCTTTATTCGATCCTTTTTTCGTCCCACTTTCTTCTCATAAATAAACATTTGTTCCTTATTTAATCGCTCTTCATCTATAAACGTTCCTCTTTTTAGCTTAAATCTCAAAAGATTATCTTTCACTTCATAAGAATCATAAGGCAATCTCACAACGTTTTTCTCGATATCTTCCCTTATTAACTCTAGTAAATCTCGCCATACTCCGTATTTTTCTTTATACTCACAATCGACATTATTATTGGATATATAATTTTCGTAATAGTCAATAATAATGTTTTTGATTTCAAAGCTATTATTTTTTTGTTCCCAATGTGCAAACTTTTTATCTACAAATCTTATTTTTCCCTCAAGTTTAGCATACCTTTTTCTTAATCTATCTCGCTCAATAGGTGATACTTTTCTAAATTTTATTACATCAAATACACATTGCTCATCGTCAAACACGCATTCTGCCAGAAAATTAAACCCTACAAAAATGTAAACCATAGTTTCTACTTCCTCGTCTGATTCTTCTTTCATACAAAACGCATATAAATCTAAAAAGTTTTCTGGAATACATGTTTCAGATACCATTTTAATATCTGCTGACTGCGGTAGTAGTTTAAGATTTCTCAATTCTTTTATTCGTTCATATGCTGCAGTCATAATTATTGTTTTATCCAAATCTAAAAATCGTGCAAATAACCTTGTAAAATCAGCTCTCAATTCAAAAATATCTTCATATCTGTCATCAGGATTTTCTGCCACCAATTTCTTCAAAATTGGCTTTAACGAAACATCCATTCCTCGTGTTCTATCCAATACATCCTGAAACTGTACTGCCAAAGGTGGCTGCTTTCCTGTAAATAAATAATAAATCACTGCGCCAAGTGAATACAAATCACTTTTTTCAGTCGCATTTTCACTATGCTGGTGAACCTCGGGTGCAGAATAAGCGTTTGTTCCTAATTTGTATACGGTTGCAGAATTAATCATATCATTGATTTTACATATTCCAAAGTCAATCAATTTTACATTCTTATCTTCGGTAAGCATAATATTATTAGGATTGATATCTCTATGAATAATGCCATTAGAATGTGAAATTTCAATGGCGTCCAATAATTGTTTTATAATTGAAAATCTTTCTTTCGCACTAAAATTTTCAATGGGCGTTTTTCCTAACTCAATACCATTTATATACTCTAAATAAATCACACCAACTTTTTCTCTTGTTGTTGATGTACGTAAATAATCTTCCCCTAAAATGTTCACAATGTTTGAACATTTATTTAATTTATGTAAGGCTCTCATTTCTCTTGTAAATATAGCCTGATATAAAGGTTGTTCAATGCCGAAAATAATTTTTCGGACAATTAAATCTCCATTGTCCTTATTTTTTAATACATCCACCACAGAATTTGTATCTCCGCGTTCCTTTAGTCTTTTGTATCCTTCCCAATCTTTAAATGTACTCATCCCATATGCTCCTTAAAATGAAATAGTAATTATATTCATTATACCACTTTCATTTTTAAAAACATACAGAAATCACAAACATTATTTTATCCCCACAACCACCAGCAGGCACGTTCTTCACGCCCCTGCCAGTCGCTGATTATTTTCTTCTTCATTAGAAATTCTTAATCAGATTCAAGTCTCTTTTATTCAATGCCTTCCGCATTGCTTCACTTTCTTTTCGTAATGTTTCATTCTCTCTTTTCAGTTTCGCTACCTGTTGCTCCAGCTGCAGGATACGGTTGTCCATTGCCATATCTAAAATCTTTCTTCTCTTATCTACCATGCCAGCCTGTAGCTGCAAGGCACGATCTACTGCCTTTCGCACTTCCGGGTTCTTATAGAAAAATCCTCTGGACAGTCCGGTCTTTTGCATCAGTTTGGGAACGGTCACTTTATCCTCTTCTTCGATCATTTCCTGGATTGCCAGTTTTGCCCGCTGGATTTTCTCCACGCTCTGCTTATGGTTTACTTCCAGCATCTTGTCATATTTTCTCATATTCTTTCCCCCATCCGGCCAGATTCGCCCGGATCATCCGGCTCATCTCTGCTCTGATTTCTCTTGTTTCATCTGCGATGATCTGGAGGCTCATCTTCCGGTAAAATTTCACATTCTTTACGGATGTATGCCCCAGTAGTTTTGCGATGGTCCAGTCATCCAGATGCAGTTCTGTTAAGCGGATACCATATACATGGCGGAACATATGCGTTCCAAATCCAAACAATTCTCCATGATCGTCCCGCAAATCTTTTTTCTGGATCAGATCCATCACTTTGTTTTGAACGGTATTATACTGCATAGGTCTCTTGCTATTTTTCTCATCCACAAAAATGTAAACCGTATCTCCATACCTTTTCTTGGTATATTCCATTGCTTTTTCAATCAGCAGTTCCAGTTCTGCACTGATAGGCTTCACAAATGTAGTTGTTTTCATCTGCCGGATCTGGATCATAGGATGTCCGTCCTGCCGATACAGGCAGTCTGTCTGCAGGGTAAGGGTATCAGATATCCTTGTTCCTAACATCTGGTGGATGACCATAAGCCGCTCCATCTGTTCATCCAGTTTCGCAAGCGCTGCATTAAAACGAATAAGCTCACTGTCTGAATAAGATTTTATTTTCGGCTGCACCTGTCTGGGCAAGTCGCTGGCCAGGAATAAAATTTCTAAATGTGGATACCCATATAATTTTCCAATGGTTTCCAACAGTCCCCGGAGTCTTGTCAAATCCATTCGGTAATTATTCACGCCCTCCGCTTCCGTTGCAAGGTACGTCAGATATTCTTCCAGCAACTCCCGATTCAGTTCTTCTGCCGAATGGATATCGGGATATGTTTCTTTCAGATATTTGGATAATCTCCGGATGGCGGTCAGTTCTTTGATAATCGTTGCAATCGCTTCATGATGTAAATGTTCATAAACTGCCTTTTTTGTCTCTTCCCGTAAGTCATCCTGGATAATCGCTGTAAAATTCAAAGTTTGCACATTTTTAATCGGATTCTTTTTATAGGCAATGTCCAGATTCTCTAATGTCCAGATATCTTTCTCAATCTCATCCCGTTCCTCTTTGGCTTCTGTAAATCGATATGCCTTCCGCACATAAGTAATGAGTCTCGATGGCACTGTCTTTTCTTTCCCATATACGCTAGTTCCCTGCATGGTCAGTTTCTGCCCATGTTCCAGAAGCCAGCTTCGGATTTTTAGCAGCCATTGTTCCCACTCCAGTTCCTGCAGGCTCTCTACCCGGATGTGCTTATCCTTTACCATTCTACAAAATCTCTGATAGATCACTCGTTCCTGTATCATCGTTGCCAATGCACATTGTCGGCTTCGGTCCTCAATAAAGGAACGGAATTCTTTTTGAAGCCCCTTTGTTGGAAGCAGTCCGAAATCAAAGCAATGGGATTCCTTTACATTCTTTTTCTGTTTCTCCTCTGCTCTCGCATAGCAGTCCAAATCGATTAGATATAATTTTTTATCCATGGAACTCTCCTTTCATCAGTTCCGCCGCAAAGCTGTGGGTTTCTTCCTGAAAATATGCTTCACTGGCTTTTTCCAGTTTCTTCGGCATATAGTCCACGTACTGTCTGGTCATTTCTTCGTATTCATGCCCCAGGTAATCCCGTACCGCCTGGAGGGAAATACCGTTATCATAATAAAGCGTAGCCAGGTTATGTCGGTAATCATGAGATCTGAAAATGTACTCCCCGTCTGCAATCTTATTTTTCCCACAGTATTTCAACATTTGATACCGTAATGTAGCATACTGGAATGCTCCACCTTTTTTGCTTTTAAACAGATATTCTTCTGGTCCAATCTGATATTTCTTTTTGTACACCTGTACCAGCTTGTACAATGCTTCCGGAATGGGAATCCGCTTATACGTTTTCATTTTCACCTGATATACTTTCAGCCAGTAATCACCATTCTTCTCTTCATAATCACCACCTGTCAGGGTACACACTTCGCTTCCCCGAATTCCCGTACACCATAAGTGCAGGAACATCAACCGCAGATGTTCCGGAAACTCTGCCAGCTTAGATAAAATTTCCACATATACTCTTTCTGGTACGCTGCGGTCATTGTGGCCATGCACTTCTTTCTGCAAATAATACTCATGCCGGAAGGGAATCTTCTTCAGATATCCTTTTACTACAAGAAAGTTGTAAAACTGCAAAATCATAAAGATTCTTCCATTTGCTGTCTTTTCACGGGTATCCTGTCTCTGAACGGATTCCAGATATCTCTGAATCTTCTCTGCTTCCACTTCATAGATTGGCTTTTCTTCTCCATTGAAATGTACCAGGAATGTACGAAGTTCCAGCAGCTTGATTCGGATGGTACTGATAGATAAATCTGTGATTCCAAACAGGTACCGCAGATATTTTTGCAAAATCTTTTGATTTTCCAGGTTGTTCACCTCTTTAAAGGATACCCATTCCACGGGCTTGCTTGGATTCATTCGTTCTCTGGAAAAATGGAAACGTTCCAAAAACCACACATTCGCATTCCAATGAATTTCCGGTGCCTGTAAAAATAGGATTTTTCTGCTCATCCGCAGGATACCAAACACAGCACTTTTCTTTTCCCCTCTAAAATGTTCTGAGAGTTCCTGCTCAAATTGCTGTTCTTTGGCCAGTGTCATTATCTCAATATCAGCTACTTGTTGCTTCGCACAAAATTGATAGAGCCTTTGCAGTGCCAGCAGTTTCTCTTTTCTGTAACGGCCTTTGTAGGTATGGATCACCTCTTTCAGCACTGTAAAAATCTGCATCTTCAAATTTTGGGGACACTCCAGTGTAAAATCCCATAGCAGTTCCTTTCCATCTTTGCTGGTCAGAAAAGATTCTGCTATCTCAATCTCCGGATAATAGGTGAGGCACATCCATTGATCACGATACTCGGTAGTATAGTTTCTTCGCCCTGCCAGTGTCTGCATCTCTTCTTTCATCTGATGAAGGAAAATTCTGTCAAATCCCCGCAGGCAGGTAATCGGTGCATGGACGGTTTCGTTCTTTTCCAGATATTCTTCGTATCGGAGCCTTAGGGCTACGTCCATTTCCGAAATGTCGGTAATCCCCTCTTCTATCAGGAATTTCTTTACCCTGTTTCGTATTTTCCCATTTATCTCTGTGCAGGCATCCACCTGTTCACAGATTTTTTGTTCCAGTGCTTCCCGCTCTTCCTGCTGTTCATAAATATGTAATTGATAAGCGGGCATGTTCTTCACCTCCTACAGGAGTTTCTCCACATCATAAAGGGCAGAATGTTTTGCATAATATTGGTCGCTGGCTTCCATAAGCTGGTCATCTACAATGTTCAGATATTTGATGGTTGTGTCGATATGCTTATGTCCATATGCCTCACTGATCATTTCCAGTGGCCATCCGGCATCCCGCCTCATATTTCCGAAGTATCTCCGTAACATATGGGGCGTCGTATGGATGCCTGTCTTTTTCTCCATCCGCTCCAGCATCCGGTAAACTGCATCCACCTGCAGTGCCTTTCCTTTCGTCTCTCCTTCGATGTTTACAAACAGCATCGGCTGGTGTTGCAGAAATTCCCGGTACTTGGACAGATAAAACAGTAAAAACTGGAAGGTGGCATCACTGACTTTGGATCTTCGGTACGCCGCATTCTTCGCCCTTGCCTTGTTCTCATTGTCATCCCGGAAGAATACCCGGATGGTATGTCTTTCATAATCAATATCTCTGGTATAATTTACACCTAAAATCTCGCCGATCCGGTATCCGGTCTCTGCCAGCAGCATAATCAGAAGCTGGTCCCTGCAGTTGGTACACTGCTTTAAAAGTTCCAAAATCTCCTGATGCTCTGCCGGACGGACATTTCGTTCTTCCTCTTTCAGATAGCCATTGAATGACCGGAACCGCAGCTTCCGTTTTACACCGATGGAATCATGGGTGGTAAAGCTGTCATAATATAGCACTTTCAGCCTTTCCATATCTGCTTCCAGCTCTAAAAAACAGAAAAACCTGAACACGTCTTTTAAGTACGCATTGCAGGTTTTATTGCTTGGCAGTTTCTCTTTCTTTTCATGCAAATGGTTTCCGGCTTTCAGCCAGTGGAGAAATCCCACATAATGTTCATACTGTTCCTGGAATTCCAGTTCCGCCACCTGGGACAGTTCCATCTCTTTCTCATCCAGATATTCCAGATAGAACCGGATGGATTTTGCCCTGCGGCCAACGGTATTCGGGGAACGGTTTGCTCGGATCAAATGCGTCAGATACTTGGACGGGAGCAGCACCATCTGCCAGTTCTGATGATCCCGGATTAAAAAATATTCCTGTTTTCCTTCCCAGATATGTTCCACTGCATATCGTGCCATTTTGCTCACCGTCCTTTCCTATAACGCTATACACATTATACCCACTTCATGTTCAAATAGCTATTCATCAATACCAACAATCTCTCCAAAACCGCCCCAAAAACTGTACTAAACTTTTCCCCTAAAAGCGTCTGGAAAATAAGCACAAGCAACAAGGCTGGAAAGAGAATTTTGCCTATTACAAATAATACTCCACACCTTTCCGGCTGCGGATGAAATCCTGTACCTCTTTCAACTCTTCTGCTATCCGGCAGGACGGAAGCGCACACATCACATCTTCGTGATACTTGCCGCCTTTTACCGCCCGAATATCTAAAATAGACACCACACAAGTATCAGTTTCTGTACGAATGGCTCTCCCAAATCCCTGGCGCAGTTTCTTCTGCATATCCGGCACAATGATGGACTGAATATAGGTTTCCAGGGAATCATAGGTTTCCTTCTCTGCTTCACTGATGGGATCCGGCACTGCAAAGGGCAGTTTCACAATGATAAGGGAAGACACCATATCTCCCGGAAAATCTACTCCTTCCCAACAAGAGCCTGCTGCAAACAGTACCCCATTCTCCATGGTCTTAAAGCGCAGGATTTCTTCCTGGGAGTGTCTCCATACTTCCACCATGGGGAACGGCAAGCTGTCTCTTAAAAGCTGGTACACACTTCCCATCAGTGTATAAGAAGTAAACAGTACCAGCGTATGCCCATAAGTGGAACAGATTAGGGAATGGATATGGTTTGCCACCATCACCGCCTCTTCTCTGCTTCCTCTCCTGCAATGTTCCAGCGTCTTTGGCAGGTATAGCAGACAATTTTTTTCATAAGAAAACGGGGATTCTGCCACATATTCTTGCACTCCTGCCCTTCCTTCCAGCCCGGTGATCTGCCGGGTGCGCAAAAAGCCTGCGCCTGCCTTTAGCGTTCCGCTGGTTAAGATGGCAGACACACCTTCTTCCCGATTCCATAACATCTTCCGAAGTAATTCTGGGATTTCCCGGCTGGCTGCACACAAAATGGGAAGCTGTTCTGTATCCAGACGCAGATAGCGGACATAATTCCCATCGCTGCTGCAAAAACACTCCAGCACATCCTTTGCTTCTTCCAGCCGATTCCATATCCACTTTGGAACACTTCGCCCCAGCTTTTCTAAAAGAAATTCCAGCATCTCTACGCCTTCCCACAGAGAAACCACACTATTTGTTGTATGACGGAACGTTTCCCGGATTCCTTTCCCAATTCGGTGTTCTGCACCAACCACATGCAATGCGTCACACATCACTGTCCGCAGGATTCTTGCCTCTTCTTTCTGATGCTCCCGTTCCAGATAATATGCTATTTCTCGGATATCATCCATACACAGGTTTTTTCCAAACATCTGCCTTGCCGCTTCCGGTAGCTTATGGGCTTCATCTACAATCAACGTCCGATAATCAGACAATAAAGGCTTGTATCCTTCTGCTCTGTGATATGCATCTGCCAGTAAATAATTATGATTACAGATTTGAATGAACACATCCTGTTTCCTGGATTCTTCCAGATATCTCTGATAGCGGCACATCTGCCTGCCCGGACATTCTCTTGGACAGAATTTCGGCACACAGACCAGCCTTCTGTCAAATCCGCTTAGATTCTTTACGCTATCCATATCATACTGTTTTCGCAATGACAGCAGTGCTTCTTTTTGGGCAGCATTCTTCTGTTTATGGCGGATTGCTTCGATTCGCTGTTCCAGCCTGTTGTCGCAGACAAAATGTTCTTTCCCTTTTCGCACCACTGCCTGAAGCGGGGACTGAATGATTCCTTGCTCCAGCAGCACCCTGGACAAAAAGGGAATATATTCCGTCAATATAGCTTTCTGCAATGCAATGCTGGAGGTGGACACCACCACCGGGCGCTGTTCCAATGGATTCCCTCTCCCTGTCAGCATGGAATACTTCCGCAATAATACGCAGGCTACCAGATAGGCATAGGTCTTCCCAATTCCTACCCCTGCATCACACAAGGCAATCTGTTCTCCCAGCAGAGTATCCAGCATTTCATGGCATAGACGGATCTGCTCTTCCCGGACTGCCAGTCCCTGTTCCGGAAATAGCACCCGGAAGATCTTCTCCACTTCCTGATGCGCTCTTTTTTGATATTCAACTTTATAAAACATAGTACTTCTTTCCGCATGGCGTTAATACCACAAGAATACGGCTGTGACATTTTCCCACAGCCGCATGTATCTGATATCAACGACACACTCTTTTTTGATTTCTTATCGTTTCTTATTTTCTTTGGTACCGTATTTGTCCTCGACTCCCCGGCTGCCACACCACATCTATGGTAGGGAACATTACAGGCGGATGCCTCGCTTGGCACCGCTCGCAGATTTCCTGAAAGTCTTGCTGATTACAACTTAGAGTCCATCCTCTTCTTTTTTGAGAAGAATTTCGTATCATTATCCCCCTCCGATGATCCTGGCGAAAGACCTGCGAAAGTCCATTCACAGCTATAAGGAGTCGCTCAGAATGAGAACAGGCACCGACAGTTTTTTCACGAACTGATCCGCCATAGTCTTTGGACAGACCTTTCCATAACAATCCTGCAGTGCTTGTTCCCATCCGTCCTGGCGCTTATGCTGTCACGCTTCTATCTTTGGGAACGTACCTGTAATGCTGGTATGTGGTTGTCAAGGAACGAGGGGCAATTACCCCTTTCATATATAGAGCCGATGAGATACCCCATTTTTCTTCACTTCTTCAAAACTTTTTTAATTTTTTTCTTCAATCGCTCAATCCGTGTATAAATGGTCTTTTCCGCTAGTCCCATCTGGCCTGCAATCTCACGAACAGAAAATCCCCACATCTTCAGAAGTAAAATCTGCAGTGTTTTCTTATCCGACTCCAAAAGAACCTGTAATAGCTGCTCATTCTCCACACTGTCAAGTAACTGTTGAATATTAAGCACCACTGAAGATGGTTCTTCCAATTCCCTGGTGTATAATTCTTCTTGATTAGAAGAAAAATGTTCCCAGAATCTCCGCTCTGCATTAAAGTCCTGCCAGTCTAATTCACGAAGTCTTTGGATTACCTCTTCACTGACACCGGATTTTCGCAAAATCCGTTCCTCCTGCTCCTTCCACTGTTTCCATTTATATTCTTCTTTTGCTTTATGAAATGTCACCTTTCTTTTCCTCCGATCTGAATTTTTTTGAAATCAAATCGGAGTGGCGGTGACCTTGCCTTCTCACAGGCAAAAGACTGTATGAACCGGAGTTTTCTCCACAAATGATTATTCCGCTGCGGCGAAGCCGCCTGTCCGGAAAAACGGAAACCATCTGTCCGGATAGGCGGAAACCGCTTAATTTATTGCTATGTGAGGCGAAGCCGCATGTATGCTATTGTGCCTGAGAGGGATCTAGTCCATAAACCTCTCTCATGGAGATATCCTTTTCTGGATCAAGACTCATAATCGGAATCTTGTATGAATCAAAAGAGATTCGATCCATGATGGCATCTGTAAGAGGGTTGTCCTTGCCTCCGAGCTTTTGATACCAGTCTTCTTCTAGATACTGAGAACAGAAGATTGTGGATGAGTGCTTGCGACGCTTATGGATAAGTTCAAGCAGATTGGCTGAGTCGTTCTCAGTAACTCTCATGAGCAGCCACTCGTCCAGAATCAGAAGAGTAGGATTGGTGTATTTTTTCAATGTATCTTTAAAGCGGCCATCATCTTTGGCCTCCTGTAAGTCCAGGAGCAGATCTGGCACACGGACATACTTTACGCTGTAATAACGCTTACATGCCTCCATTCCAAACGCACAGGCCAGATAGGTCTTGCCACTGCCTGTTGCGCCGGTAATGAAGATGTTACGGTATTCTGTGATGTACTCGCAGGTTGCTAACCGTTCGATCAGATGACGGTTTATCTTGCGATTATGACCGTAATCAACTGCCGCAATCGATGCATCTGGCTGTTCGAACTCTGCATTCTTGATCAGCCTTTTCAGACGGCCGTTTTTACGGGTTGTATATTCGATATCAACGATCATCCCAAACCGGTCTTCGAAAGGAATCTCCTTCATGGCAGCATCCTGCAGCTGGTTACGGAATGCATCGGCCATCGATGTCATATGCATTTCAATAAGCTTGTCAATCGTACTCTGGTTTGTCATGATCTCTTACCTCCGTAATAACGGGCACCACGGGTGATGCCGGACTGGGAATTCTCGTTTGTCTGCTTCTGAGGTGCTTCAGATTTAGCGCCATGATCCGCAGCAAGGATGTTCTTGATACTTTTATAGCTAGGTGAATTCGAGTACTGTAGAGCTTTTGCACAGGCGCTTTCAAGCTGCTGTGAAGACTTCCTCTCAGCAAGCTTCAGAAGACCCATACAGGCCCTGTAAGACTGCTGTTCCACCCGGCCAGAGGTAAGGATACTGTTTACAACTTTATAGGTATTGATTCCGATTGTTTCTGCCCATTTGCGGAAACGGTCACCATTCCACTCCAGATATTTCTGGTGATCTGGCGGCATATGTTCGAGCACTGTGGAATATTGCCCCGGACGCCCATACAGGCGTTTGTGGGAAGCAATTCTCCTGAAATCCTTAAAAATTTCAATTGTGGTATCTGTCACTCGCACATCGACCTTATCTTTGATATACTGATAAGGCACCGAGTAGTACATTTTGTCTACGGCGATGTGATAGTTGAACTGTACTGTGGCGGTACGATGTTCAGCTAATTCAAAGCGGGTGGCAGGCAGGGGCATGAGCAATGGCTTCTCATCTTCGAGAAACAGCTTCTGTCGGCTGCCTTCTTTCTTTTGAAAAGAAGCCTCGTTGTATTTTTTGAGTTTTTTCCTGATTTCCTGGTTCAATTCTGCCAGAGAGAAATACTGCTCATTACGAAGCGCCGCTGTGATCCATGTGGAGACATGGCCAACGTTTCCTTCTGCGCTTGGCTTATCCTTCGGAGCATGTACCCGTGCCGGGATGATAGCAGTATTGTAATGCTGTGCCAGTTCTTCATAGGATTTGATCAGGACCGGCTCATATTTGTCGCTCTGCTTACGGTTCGTTGCTGTAGGAGCATTGTCTGACACCAGAATCGGCGTAACGCCGCCAAAGAACTCGTACATATGGACATGGGCGGTAATCCATGCCTTCTGTTGTTCATTGATGAACGCTTCGACAAAAGCATACTGGCTGTAGGTCATGACACCGACAAAGATCCATGCTTCGGTAATCTCACAGGTATCCGGATCAATGATCTTTGCCGGATCGCCAGCCCAGTCAACCTCGATCTGCTGGCCTGCTTTTCTCGGGATGTGCATAGTAGCGCGCCGCTTTTGCTCGTCCTGCTGAATGTAATAGCAGAACTGGGAATACATCAAAGCCTCATCACCATTCTGACTGCATTCTTCAAGGTATTCCGTCCAGAGGAGCTTCTTGTTGACACCATTTTTGAGCAGTTCCTTACGGATGTAGTCGAAGTCAGGCATCCGCTTAGTGGATTTCGGAGACAAATCTTTTGGAAACATCCGCTGCTCCAACTCGGCATCGGTGAGTGATTCGTCCAGTGGCCCACTCAGAGACAATTCATCTGCGCGTTTCTGGACCTTTACAATTGTTTTTCTTGAAACCTTGAGACTTTTCTCAATGTCACGAAGAGACAGACCCAAGGCTGTCAGCCTTAGGATTTCACGATATTTGGTCATGTGAAGACCTCCCTCATAATGAATTAGCATCAGAATCGATGCTTACATCCATTATAAGAGTGGTTTCCTAATGACCGGAATAGCGGTTTCCATTAATCCGGAACAATGGTTTCCTCATTCCGGACAGGTGGTGTAAAAGTCCCCGTAATATTCAACAAAAAGAAAGATGCCGCAATCCTGTTTTGAATTGCGACACCACCAAACGCTGTATATGAAATTAGGTTTTTCCCTTTTGTAGCTCTTTCCGGCACATACACTGCTCCTTTATGTCATGGAATGAATCCCATTCTTTACATAAAGAAGTAGTATACAAAATCAGTCTGTCAGCAGACTGTCAGTTATCTGTCAATTAACTGTCAGTTTTTAAAACTTACTCTTGAATTATAAATAATCATATGAAACTAACTCTTCCATAGGAATACGAGTAACAGAATGACGTTCTGGATCTGCTGGCGTTTCTTTTCCATAGCCAATGGCCAATATGTTGATCGGTTCTAAATTGTCTGGTAACTGAAATTCTTGTTTGATTACATCCGGCCTAAAGAAACATACCCAAACTGTTCCCAGTCCCAATTCCGTTGCCTGTAACATCATGTGATCTGTCAAAATAGTAGCATCAATATCTGTTGTCTGTTTGTTATCAAAAGGTCTAGTCCACGCTTTTTCATGGTCTGCGCAAACAATAATTGCCAATGGCGCATGATATATGTTTCCTGCTTTTGCGATACAATCCAAACGTTTTTTATCCTGTACCACTAATAATTTAACGGGTTGTAAATTTGCCGCAGTTGGTGCAACATGGGCAGAAGCAAGTATCTTGTCCAGCTTTTCCTTTTCTACAGGTTTATCCTCATATGTTCTAACAGAATATCTTTTCTTTGCAGTATCTAATACATTCATGTTTCAATCTCCTTTACTCTTGTGAATTAGGTCAACCTATACTATAATTATATCTGTAATAGCACATTAGACAAGAACGCACTATTTTGTAATATACTACCTAAAAAGAAAGTGAGAAAAATATTATGGAAATTACTCCTTGTAGTTTTAGTTGTCCCGTTGAGGCAACTATTCAACTCATCGGTGGAAAATACAAAGCTGTCATTTTATGGCACTTAATGGATAAAACATTACGATACAATGAGCTTCATAAACTCATTCCAAAAGCAACCGATAAAATGTTAGCCCAACAGCTTCGTGAATTAGAAAAAGATGGCTTGATTAACCGTAAGGTTTATCCGGTTGTACCACCCAAAACAGAATATTCCTTAACCGCATTTGGAAAAACTTTAACCCCTATTCTTGATGAGCTCTGTAAATGGGGTGAAAATTATTTGCTAAGAAAATAAATACTTCTTTACAAAAAAGCAAGCCCCTATTACACTTTAGGACTTGCTCTTTTATTCCTGATCTGTTTTTAAAGAATATCCAACCTCTTTTATACTGATGATTATATGTTCTGCATTTACATCTACTTTTTTCAGTTTTTGTTTCAATCGATGTACCATACAGTAAATAATATTTGTAATATCCCCATGTGGGTACTCCTGCCATACCAGCTGATAGATCTGACTGTATGTATATACTCTTCCCGGTGTAGACGCTAACAGATATAGGAAATCAAACTCCCTTTTTACAACGGGGATTCTTTTATGCTCCCATTCTACTGTTCTTTGAAGTGGAAAGATTTCCAGTTTCCCAACCATAGCAGGAATTTCTTCTTTTCTTTCCGATTTCCACTCTGTATAGCGGCGGATCAATGCATATGCCTGCAGGCTGATTTCTTCTGTACACAGTTGCGTCAATACTACATCCGCTCCGGCCTGAATGATTTTATTTCGCATTTCAGAATGATCCGGTAATAAAACAATCATAGGTGTTATCACCAGCTTTCGGATTGCTTCTACAAGTTGGCATACTATTTCCGGTTCTTGTTTTACTGCAATTAAAATCAAATGATAAGAGAATACTGTCAGTTTGGAAAGAGCGTCCTGAATATTTTTTGCCAGATAAATCTCTGCCTGCTGTTCCGGCAAAACCAAGCTTTCCCATATCACTTCTCCTTCATCCGCAATTACTATAATTCTGTTTTTCTTCACACCCCCATCTCTCTGTTTTTCATATTACAATTCCTCCACATGATTTTCTGTATAGTTTTCATTTTTTATAACGCCGGAAAAATATTTGCTGTACTTCACATGAATTATTGCTTCATCCAGTATAAAATGAACTTCATTAAAGACCTATCCTCATTTACTTCCAAGTCCTGCAATTGATACTTCATAATCCAATAAACATTTCCATATCGAAAAAATCTGTGATATATATACGAATAGTCAAATGTATCCTTGTCTGCATCTGAATTTAACACCTAATATGTGTATTCTTCATATACTCCCAGAACTATTTTCAAAGCGGTATTATAATATCTACCTTTTGCATCATAAACCGATTTTCCCACAGACACAAAAAATCTTTTTCCTGCTCCAGAATTGAGTGATCTATAGTTTTTTTTGCTTTATCATCCCATTCTTGTAATGCCTTTATTACAATTTCAGAAGAATGCACACCCATTTTTCGGATACAGCATAATTTTTCAACAGAATTATACTTTTCTTCTAAATTCTGGATAAAATAAATCTTTTGTCTTTTCAGACAATTATAAGTACTTGTTGGAAGCATCAAATACTCTATTGGTGTCTTATTCCCGTTTTCAATTAAAAACTTTAAATTATTCCAAAAAGCTTTGTACAGTCCGTAACATCGTGGATTTTTTTTAAGTTTTTCTATATTCCCTTGTAAAACTATTTTTTTCATTTTTTCCCAAGTTATAAGCTGTTTAGAATATAATGGGCATTCTACCAAACCTACCATTATTCCTTCGACATCAATTTTAACAGTTAACGCAACGTCAACGTCAATAGTCTCTTCAACTAAAAACTTTTTAGAGATTCTCATTCTCTCGTATAAATATAGGCATATTGTAAAACATTAAACCCACCTGTCAGTTTCCCTATTATCTCTTTTCTATACAGATACAGAAAAAATTTACTCATACAAAAAGTAGGCTCCATTTTTAGAAGCCTACCTTCTATAATTCCTTATAACCTCTTAAACAATATCCAACCTCTTTTATACTGATGATTATATGCTCTGCGTTTACATCTACGTTTTTCAATTTCCGTTTCAATCGATGTACCATGCAGTAAATAATGTTTGTAATATCCCCATGTGGGTACTCCTGCCATACCAGCTGATAAATCTGACCATATGTATATACTCTTCCCGGTGTGCACGCTAACAGATGTAGAAAATCAAACTCCCTTTTTACAACTGGGACTATTTTATGATCCCATTCCACTGTTCTTTGAAGTGGAAAGATTTCCAGTTTTCCAAGCATGATAGGAATTTCTTCTCTTCTTTCAGCTTTCCATTCTGTATAACGGCGAATCAATGCATACGCCTGCAGACTGATTTCTTCTGTACATAGTTGTGTCAGTACTACATCCGCTCCGGCCTGAATGATTTTATTTCGCATTTCAGAATGATCCGGTAATAAAACAATCATAGGTGTTATCACCAGCTTTCGGATTGCTTCTACAAGTTGGCATACTATTTCCGGTTCTCGTTTTACTGCAATTAAAATCAAATGATAAGAGAAAACTGTCAGGTGGGAAAGGGCATCCTGGATTCCTTTTGCCTGATAGATCTCTGTCTGTTGCTCCAATAAGGCCAGACTTTCCCCTGTCAATTTGCTTTCATCTGCAATTACTATAATTCTGTTTCTCTTCACACCCCAATCAATGTATTTAGCATATCAGTTCCTCCACATGATTTTTTGCATAGTCATAAAAAATCCTTTTTGCTTCTTTACAACACCTGAAGAAATATTCGCTACACTTTACATGAATTACTGCTTCGTCTGGTATAAAATGAGCTTCTTCAAAGCACCTGCTACCATTTATTTCCAATTCCTGCAATTGATGCTCCATAATCCAATAAACATCACCGTATCGGAAAGGTCTGTGCGATATATATGGATAATTAAATTTTTCCTTATCTGCATTTGAATTTAATACCTGATATGCGTATTCTTCATATTCTCCAGGAACTACATTCCAAAGTGGTATTGCAATATCTGTAGTTTCATTTTCTTTTATCACCTTTATAATTTCCTTCATAATAAAGGTAGGCATGATACACATTTCTTTGATCTTATTTCGTGAGATATGAAATTTGCGATTATCTATTGTGTTATTATCAGGCCAGTAAATCGTTTTGTCACAAATTTCATATCCATACGTTGATGGGCTAATCAAAATGATATCCATATATGTTGACATTTCTATAAGCAATTCAGTAGCACATTTCACTTCTGACACCTGCATATTCTGAAATAAATTTTGAAGCAGATATTGTTTTGATGTATCAACAATAAGAGTTATCAATAGTAGTAATTTCTTCTCACCAATTGTCAATTCTTCAATTCGATAATTCTCTTTTGTTTCCAAACCTGCCAGTTCCAACATTGCCTGCATCGAAAATACATCATTTTGAAATATGGGAAGAATAGATAGATAATCTCCTACTGTTCTGCTTCCATTGTAAGTTATCTTATCAAAATCTTTAATTGTACACCCTGTTATTGCTGATAAAAACCTCAGCGTATCGTTTTGTTGAATTGCATCAATAACCAATCCAACAACCTCGTGATTCTTTTTCATAAAGGACACCTACTTTCTATAGTCATATTGTAAAATACAAATGTCACAGAAATGTCCTAAATCACACAAATTATTATATTTATTGATTAATGATCGTTTTTTCAAAAATTTATAGTATTATCTTCTCCTATGCCATATCACAAAAAACTTAAGAATGTAGTCCCCGGTGTCTCGTTACAAAACTCCTCAATAAGTGTATCAAAAAATTCTCTGTCTGCATCCTCGTTCAGCATAGACAAAACTCTGAATGCAGTTATTCCATCGCTCTGATTTGCTCAACAAGAGATTGTTTTTTCAAATTTCCAGTTGTATAAGAAATCAAGATAAACTGTACAATCAGAAGGATTGCCAAATATATCAATATAACCAGCCATGGGAATGAATAATAGAAGTATGGGTTTATTGTTTTCGCAACTGTCTGTACGCATAGGAAACCAAGTCCAGCCCCCAAAACCAATGTTACAAACGTAGCAAAAACGGAATAAAGCATCCCCTCATAACACAGCATTTTGATCAGTTGCTTTTTACTTAAACCAATCGCCTGTAACATTCCAATTTCCTGTCTCCTAGACAGAAAGTTTGTGATTGTTGTATTGACAAGGTTGATGAAAGAAAAACACACGACAATAATAGCTACAATCAACAATGCTCCAAAGGGAAGTTGCTGATTCCTGCTATAATAAGTGATACTTTCTTCTATGGTATCCATAACCAAGTCATGATTTCCGTCTATCAGCTGATTTAAGGAAGCTTCAATCGTATCAGATTTATTCGTTTCAGCCATTACCGATACAGTTCCGGAACAATCCATTCCGCACGCTTCATTCATAAGCTCCATGGGCATAGCAAAACACATATTAAACGCCGGGTAACTGAAATTACTGACAATTCCCATAATCGTATAGCTCTTGGTTATGGTCTGTCCGGCTTTCGTTAAAAAATCAACTTCGACTTCATCTCCAAGCTGTGCGGACAGCGACAAATTTTCCGCTGTATCGTTTATCAGAATGATGCCATTTTTTGATACCAATTCATGGTAATCAACGGTTCCGGCAATCAAATTTTCCTCCAATACGGAAACATCTTCTTTGGCAAATCCATAAATCCAATTGTCATCATAATCATTGACACGATATTCTGCGTCCGTGTAATACCAGCGTTTGGTTCCTGTAACGCCATCCATAGACTCTATTGCATTTACAAAATCGGCATTTAGTAAATTCTTTTTCTGTAAGCCAGCCAAAGAAACATCGGCGGTATCCCAAGATTGATTTGCATTGAGCTGAATGTTAAATTCACCAGTGGGGAACTCCCTTCCTCGTGCCTCTGCAACACCATCATAAGAAACCAACATGGTTGAAATCAATACAACTAACACTCCGCCAAGCGAAAGAGAAAGTATTGTTAAAATGGATTTTGTCTTTTGTCTGGACAGATTCATTTTAGCAAGTGAAGCAGGGGTTATTTTACGGTGCAGCACAGAGCTTTCTTTCATCTTTCCCTGATAATCGGAATATCGCAAAGCTTCCATCGGTGAGACAGCCGCAGCTTTTTTTACGGGTGTACGAATGGAAATCATTACAATGATAAAAGCAAAAAGTCCAACTCCAACCGTCACACATAAAGCAGTCAGCCAGTACCAGCCAGCAGGAACTAAAAAGTATCCGATTACATTTCCGATAATCAAACCAATAGGAATAGCAATCGCGGCAAGTGATTTTCCTTCGCGGTAAACCATCTTTTTAATCTGTCGTTTTGTAGTTCCGATTGTGCGAAGCTGCCCGTAGTTACGAATACTGCTTGCTACTGAAATATAAAAAATCGAATAGATAACAATACCGGAACCAACGAAAGTTATAAAGCCAATCAAGAAATAAAACAGCATATCACTTCCTCGATTTTCGTCCTTTAAGTTGAAATATGTGGAACGGACAATCACATTCTCATTGGAAATTTCTAATTGTTGTGCCAGAGTATTGGCATAGCTGGTGGCTTCTTCTTCACTCATATTTTTAGCGTTTTTCAAACCGATATAGTAATCCATTACTATATTATTTCCAGACTGCTGTTCTGCCAGTTCTTTTGATATAATAGCGGTATAGCGTCCAATATCGCCTGTTTTCACATTTAAGATTCCAGTTAACTTGAAATCGTGGGTAGTGCCATCCGAAAACGGAATGTTGATTGTCTGTCCTAATTCATTGGAATATCCCAAGCTATCCAAAAAGGATTCCTGCACTACAATTTCATCTTCCGCAGTTGGCAAATCTCCTGAATAAGGCATACTTTGGGATTTTAGCATAGCTGCATTTGCATAAGTAAAATGAACAGTGGAATGGTTTATTTCTTCAGAAAATGCATTAAAAAACTCTCCCACCCACGCAATTTCTTCTTGATTGTATAATTCCTGTCCCTGTTGTTCAGAAATAGCATGATATACGATCTGCGCTGTCTTTTGATTCAGTTTTTGTGTTTCCTGCGGCACTCCAAAACCATAAAGGACAATGGCAGACAGTAATGCACTGGCAAGTGCAATCGTCAAAATAATAAAGATATTTCTCTTTCGATTTGCCGATATATTCCTGCTCGAAATACGCTTTATTATGGTTCTTGTATCATTTTCAAAAGGTAGTGTCATAGAAATCAACTCCTATCCTACTATTTTCCCATCTTCAATCCTCACAATGCGATCAGCAAGCTGGGCAATAGCATTGTTATGCGTAATCATTACCAACGTCTGATCGAACTCCCTGCTGGTTCTCTGAAGCAATCCCAAAACATCCGCACTGGTTTTCGAGTCAAGATTGCCCGTAGGTTCATCGGCAAGCACAATCGCAGGTTTTGCAACCAAAGCCCTTGCAATTGCCACTCTCTGCTGCTGACCACCGGAAAGATTATTCGGCATACTTTTCAGCTTATCTTCCAATCCCAGCATAGTAACAACTTCATCCATAAATTTCTGATCTACGGTATCTCCATCTAACTCTACCGGAAGAACAATGTTTTCATAAACATTTAAAATCGGAACCAGATTGTAATTTTGGAAGATAAAACCGATATTCCTCCTGCGAAAAATAGTGAGTTGCTCATCATTCATCTTAGCCAGTTTCTTCCCTGCTACGACCACACTTCCTGATGTTGGAGTATCCAATCCTCCCATCATATGAAGTAACGTGGATTTTCCGGAACCCGAAGTTCCTACCACTGCTACAAATTCTCCCTGCTCAACAGAAAAATTTACACCATCTAAAGCACGAGTAATGTTCGGTTCTGTGCCATAATATTTTTTTAAATCCTTTGTCTGTAAAATACTCATATTCAAAGACTCCTTTCAATGCTTTCTGCTCTATAGTTAAGGCCATTATAATAAAAATTGAAGTACAGTGTTACAACGCTCAGACATTTGAATATTAGTCTGCCATTTTGATTCGTTCAGCCAATGAATTTCTGCATTGAATTTTTAGACAGATAGCAGAAATTGCAACGGATATTATTACTATACAGGTACCATAAATTAGTAATGGAATAAAAGGAAAAGTATATTGAAAATAAGTTAAGCCATTCGCAGACAATATTCTCACCAACAAATACCCCATCAAATTTCCTGCCACAACTGTAATAATCAAACATGGAATAATCAATAAGACACTTTCATGCAACAGCATTTTCTTTATCTGTTTTTTTGTCATACCGATAGACTCTAATATTCCAAATTGTTTTCTCCTTGTACTGATACGACTAATCAAGGTGTTTGTCAGATTAAAAATGCTAAACATAATGACAAAGGCAGATACCCCATAAACTTGTACGCCAGTATTATGAATCGTATTTGCCGAAGATGCTTTTACCTCTTGTAAAGTTTCCATTACCAAATCAGGATGTCGGGACAGTATTTTATTTAATTTACTTTCTACTGATTTACCCACTTTTTCATATTCGGGTACAGACAAAGTTAAGGAAGCTGTTAAATCCATATCGCCCCACAACTTTTCTA
>ERZ894217.320-NODE-320-length-28781-cov-16.919655_pt1 | contig 28781 bp, 29 predicted proteins | sample MGYA00380291_ERZ894217 | MGnify/ENA primary metagenome ERZ894217 (study PRJEB32331, sample SAMN06328480) | human gut metagenome | biome: human gut microbiome; feature: stool | host: Homo sapiens | collected 2013-07-05 ...
CGATAAACGCGGGGCTCATCGACTATAAAAACAACACGAAATGTCCTATAAGCCACGATTCATCATTCCTCAGTTTTTTCTCTTTATCTCTTTATATACTTCTCTTTATATATACATTAATAATGCACGCCGGAGAAGTATTTGTGGACGAAGGCTACTTTCGGGAGGCGGATGGTTTTGCCGGAGAGGTAGGACAGGATGCCGCCTTCCTCAGTGAAGTCGAAGGAGAGCTGGTAGGCACAGAGGAGCTGGCCTCTTTCTTTATATTCTTTGTTCAGCGCTTTGAATCCGTATTTGTCGTCGCCTAAGATCGGGTGGCCGATGTGGGCGAGCTGTGTGCGGATCTGGTGGGTTCTTCCTGTGATGAGATGGCATTTCACGAGGGTAAGGTCGCCTGTGGCTGCCATTCTTTCGTATTCGGTGATGGCTGTCTTGGAGCCTTTTATGCGTTCTTCGGAGACGAAGACTTTGTTCTGCTTGGCGTCTTTGAAGAGCTGGTGCTCGAGGCGGCCTTTGCTGTTTTGTACTCTTCCTGTGACGACGGCGAGGTAGGTCTTCCCTATTTTCCTGTCACGGATGAGGCCTTCCAACACATCGGCAGCGGGCCTGTTCTTAGCGAAGAGGAGGATGCCTTCTGTGTGGAAGTCGATGCGGTGGACCGGGATGGCCGGCGCTTTGCCTTTTCCTTCGAGGTACTTATTGACTCTTGTAAGAAGGGTATCCTTTTCCTTTCCTTCAGGATCAAGGGACAGGAGCCCGGCGGGTTTCACGGCCGCCAGAAGGTTTTCGTCTTCATACAGAATGACGGGCTCTGTATTTTTCTTTTCTTCGAGTACATAGGAAACGACATCATCTCCCCTTGAGAGGCGGAAGGATGCGTCTTCTTTCTTTCCGTTGACTTTCAGCTTCTTGGTGCGGATGGCTTTCATGACAAGGGATCTTGGCCAGTGTTTCTTGTCCTGCATGAACTGGTCCAGGCGTTTTCCTTCGTCCTTGGGGCCGATCTTGAATGTTTCCATGCCTTTCCTTTCTTAGTGGACGGTCGGCAGATTGAAAGCGAGCTCGGGCTGCGGGTGGGCCGCATTCGTTTCGGCGAAATCTTTCAATGCGTTGACGACTTCATTTTCGTGTTCTCCTGCGAAGTCAAAAGCGCCGCAGAATGCCTGGGAGCAGGCAGTAATGACGGAACGGCGGAGCGTCTCGTCGATGGATAATGTCACTTTGCCGTCTGCGTTCACGCGGATCTGGACGGCTGCTTCTTTCATATCACTCATGCTTAACCTCTGTCTTTTATTTGTTTATTGGATGCGGGAGCCTTTTTCAAGGTCTTCCCTTCTGTATTCATCAGCGAGAACCTTTAGGAATGCGGAAATGTCTCTTTCATGGGAGGGGTCGATGTTTTCGGCGCGGCAAAGGGCAGCGGCAAGGATTCCTGCTGTTTCTTCACGGCTTGCGGTCGACCGTATGATGAGGTCTTTTCCCTCATGGCTTTCTATCTCGATGAAATGGCTTTTCGTATTTTCCATAGATTTCTCCTTATCTGTTCTATGCTACACGAAAAGGGGCGTCCTGTAAATCCTTCGATACCGGCAAATTTCCTGCCTTTAAAAATAACGAGAATTTGTTATAAGCTATATGCAATTACTGTATTTTTATTATACGTTACTCAGACTTATAATTAAATTAGAAAAAGGAATGATTCAGGCACACCGGTGAATCGCCTGGCATCCCTTATCCGGATTACATTTCAGCGGCTTATCCGCTTCGTTCATACTTTATATAATTTGGTTCCGCTTCACGATGGAACGGGCAGAAAGGAGACGGTTCAAATGACAGTCAATGATTATCTGGAATTCGTAGGTTCGGGCATGATGATGACAGCCCTGAAGGCGTTTGGAAAGAATACGGGCTGCAGCCTGCGTTATGAGTGGAAGAAGTCCAGGGAAGAGACCGGCGGAATCGGCTCCAAGGGACCGGCCAAAAGCGAAGTCGATACCTTCTACTGGGAATACATGATCTACAGGCTCCATGTGGCAGGAAATGTGATCCGTGACTGCGAGGACATGGCTCCTTCCTACAAGAAATCCATCCTGAAAGGACTGCATGACCTGATGGATGATATGCCGATGTACCTCAAGGCAATCGCCCTGAAAAAGGCGCTCGACGGCTGCTTCCTCACTCTGGGCAGGAGCTCCGTCATCCTGACAAGGGAGCACGTCCTCACTCGTCTGAATGAGCTCCGCGCTGTGGAGACGAAGTGCTCCGGCGATCCGGTCCGCGCATGCATCGAGAATGTCGCAAAAGCTTCCGGCATGGAAGTCACTGAAGGGCTCCTCGATTACTTCGATGATGAAACGCACGGGTTTGCGGCAGCTGCAGCAGCCAGGATGATGGAACTTACTCCTGACCGCGTATACATGGAAGCCAATGCAGAGAAGAAATTCGAAGGCGGCGGAAAAAGCGACATGTATGCTTGACAAGGTTCCTTCATAATTCAATATAAACGGGGGAAAAGCCATGGGCCGGTGCCTGTGGCTTTTCTCTTTTTGATTCCCTCACTCTTCCTTTGGCTCTTTACTATGCAAGTGAAGGCTTCCCCTGTCCAAAGTACATGCGGCATAGTACAATAAGGTAACTGACGGGAAGGAGGGATTCCCATGGACAGAAGGATGTACTACAGAAGTGCAGGGCTGTCGGCTGCGCGGCGCGCTTTCTACTCTTATACGGCACAGCCACGTGGAAGCTACGGGCTTCCGCTGATTTTCCTGAAGATGCTCAAAGCGCAGAAGGTCATCACGTTCGAAGAAGACAAGGAACGGTGGCGTTCGTTTCTCTGCGATTACATTGTCTTCCGCCTTTACATTGCCAAGTATGTCCTGAAATCGTATGCCAGGGATTACAGCCCTCTCACCGAGCTTTACGCAGGTTTCAAAGATGCAGAAAAGGACTGGCCCGGGTTTATCCGGTCCTCTTCCGATCCGGGCTGGGAAGCGGCGGGGATTTCCTTCCTGCCCAAAGATCTTTCTTCGTATACGGAAAAGGAAATGGACAATCACCATGAATTCTTCGACAGGATTGCCAAAGAGGCCGAGGCGAAGACGCAGGACGGCGGCCATGCACTGAAGGGCCTTGTCTCTGAAAGTCTCACGGCGATTTCCAAGAAGAATCACCTCCCCCTCCTGACGCCTGTCTTCTGGTTCTTCGAGAAGGAAACGGCGGCGTATGCGCAGTACCTTTCTTCCTACTACCGGGGACTGATTCCGGATTCGTATTATGAAACGGTCAAGGCGCATCCCTACCGCCTTCCGAAGAAGGAATCGGATCCTTACACGCAGGGCTTCCGCCTCGCAGGCTTCATCCTGCTTTTCATCGCGGTCATCACCGCCTTCCTTCTGGCGGCGCCGGGAATGCATACATAAAAAGAGCTGTGACGAAATGGGCCATCATTTCATTACAGCTCTTTTATAATTCAATTATTCATTTCCAGTGACTGTCTTGATTTCGCCTACGAAGACGATGTGCGGTTCCCATTCGCCTTTTTCATTCAGCGGGAAGGCCTGCGGTCTTCCTTTGTAGTATTCCTGGATGTCCGGAGCCAGGTCTTCCTTTGTGAACATGTGCTGGTAGATCTTTCTGCAGACGAAGGAAACTTTTGCTTCCTTGAAGCCAAGTCCGCCTTCGGGAAGTTCTACGGGCGTAAGGCCGGCTGCCTTTGCCTTGTCTTCGTTTCTGCCGGTATGGGAGCCCATGTAGCCCAAAGCTTTCTGGTATTCCTTTTCAAAGAAGCTGACGGTGAAGGTATCTCTTTCCTTCAGCATTTCGCAGGTATAGCGGGACGGATGGAGGTAGACGGTGATCGTCTTGCCGCTCTTCCCCGGTCTTTCCCAGAGAATGCCGAAGCTTCCCCAGCTGACGGTGCATGCGTGAGGGAATGCATATCCGTTGTTCCCACGGAAGCTACCGGAATACGACCGTTGTACACCACGTTCCCCTGCATATCATATTTCTTTCCCAGGGATTCCCCCAAAAGCTGAGCATACCACCAGCCGAAAGGCCTGAGCTTGTCCCCATAGGGCATAATAACTTCCGCGGTAATGCCATATTTCTTTGTGGCAATGTATTTCAAAGCAGCCAGCAAAAGAGCCGGATTTTCTTTCATATCCTCAGATTGGCACGCCTCTTCTGCCATCTGTGCACCTTTAAGGAAACTTTCTATATCTATCCCGGCCAGGCTGGCAAACACCAGGCCTACCTGAGAAAAAATACTGAACCGGCCACCGATTCCATCGGGGACAGTGAAACAAGGGAAATGTCGTTCTTCTGCTAACGGTCGGATTCTTCCCTTTTCCTTATCGGTAATGGCCATGAGATGAATATCACAAACATCGGCAAGCAGCTTCTTTAGTCCCCGCAATGCTGTCACTGGTTCGATGGTTGTGCCAGATTTGGAAATGACCAGGAACAGTACCTTCATCCGACGGTCCTTCAGTCGCTTTGCCTCCCTGGAAATACAGGAAGAAAGTTCTACAAGGGTGACTGGATCCACGTTCTGTCCGGCAAAATAGACCTGTGGATAACCATGCCTCTCCTCTTTCGTTAGCTGGTTCCAGTAAGGTCCGCAGAAGAGATCAAAAAGCACTGGTTTCCCAGATAGGAACCGCCGATACCGATGGAAATGACCACATCATAAGATTTAGCCTTTTCCCCCAAAGAAAGAAGGTCCTTCTTCTCTTCTTCGGAAATCAGCACATTCTCCTTAAGGAGATAAGGAAGATGAGGAAAGAGGACGGAACTGCCATCCGGGCCTTTCCCAGTGCGTCTCAGCTCTGCCACATCCATAGCCGCCTGCTGGATGCAAGGACTATAAGTCACTAAATCTTCCTTCGTCACATTCCATGAATTTCCCAAAAGATTCATAACATCAATAAAAAGATCTCCATTTAGATTCATGCGTATGCTCCCATTTAATAAATTTGTACAGCTCACTGAATTACCTGGAAAGTACGTTTATTTTTCAAACAAATAAATATCACCCATATAGGAATCCACCACTTTATATTTTTTATATCCAGTCGCCTGAGTCATCTGCTTTACAAACACATCCTTATTCATTTTGCAAGTATAAGTTTTATAAGCTAGGAATGCTTGGTGATCTTGTTTATATGACTTTAATAAATTGGATAAGTCTTTCATATCACTCTCGGCAAGTAATAGTGATTGCTTAGTCATTCGCATTGTTAAAGCCTCATGCATTACCGGCCAAAAACCTTTCTGCCCATTAACTATAATGAATGCGATATCAGAATCATAATCCTGTGTTATTGTATTTAGCATCTTAGAATAATTCGGATCATAGGCAAATAAATTTTTCGTTCTATACATATTCAAGGAGAAAATAACTGTCATTATAATTACCAGCATCTCAAGATACTTTATAGATTTATGATTAATATTCACAATGCATACTGCCAAAGAGACAACTAACACCGAAATCAATGGATAAGTAATAACCAAATATCTAGTTTCAATATATGGTGCGATTTTTGAAATAGTGCAAAAATATCCAACAATTATAAAAATAGTATAACAAATAATTTGTGAAAAAAGTGCTAAGCGAATGTGAAAATAAATATCATCATTAATAATATGCGTATGTAAATCTATAGATATTCCATCATCATGGTTAATTGATAATTGTATGTCCACAAATCTCAGTAATAGTGAAACAAAAAAAGCACTAATAAAAAATGCTATGACCCAATTAGCATGTCCACCAAACATATCTTTGCTTATTATATGTGCAAACGCCCTTACATTCTCTCCAAAAGGTGCAGTAACTAAATTTCTAAAAGCTTCATTTCCTTGATTACCCACCTTTCCTGTAATCTGGTTAATCGCTGCTGGGAAAATAATAATAACTGCCCCTAAGATTCCCAGATAGCCAATACAGTATTCAAGTAAATGCTTATATTCCTTCTTAAATAGTAAGTATATAGAATACCCTGCCGAAACAAAAAATTGAAATATTAAAAAATAATATTGTGTTAAAATACCTAATAATGAAAATAGAAGTACCATTATCAATAAATTTCTATTAAATCGATTCATTAATTTTAAATGCAGATAATAAGATATAACTGCCCATAAGGACAACAAGCCATACATCCGAACATAAACTGCATTATTAATTACGCCCCAGCTAAACCCATAAAACAGGCAAAGCAATAATGCTGTATATCTTTTTTTGAAAATAAGAGTCCCTATATTATATATAACAAATTGCGATAATAAAAAAAATACTATATTAGGGATGATTCCAAACCATTTACTATAAATATTAGGAAAAAAAGAGCAAATAGTATGGATTATCAGGTAATAAAGTGGTGGATGTACATCCAAAGACTGATTATAAAATACTGAGCCATAATTAAAACCATATGCCGGATTAACCGTTAAAACACTATTCCAAAAATCAGGCGATAACCATTTTCCATAATATGGTGAAGCATCAATTGTCACTAAAAAAGGTTCATAATAGCGATTTGCTAAATTAAATGTCCACTGTTCATCCCCAAACAGCCAATTCTTCTGAATACCAAAATATGTAATAACTATAATTTGCAAAGCTAAAATACATATAAAAGAGCCATAATATCTTACTGCTGACCTTATCTTTTCCATTTTATCTCTCTTCTCTTACAATAAAAATCTGCCGCTTCTTCGTTTCCAAATAAATCTTAGCTATATAAAGCCCCATAATCCCCAGAGCCAGCAGGATCAAACCGCCCAGCAGCGTAATAATGCAGACCAGCGAAGGCCACCCAGCCGCCGGATCCCCATAAAGCAGCGCACGGATAACAATAGAAACCAGTGCAATGAACGACACCCCACACATGAGAATCCCCATGACAGAAGACAAATAAAGCGGAACCGTCGTATAAGCCAGAATACCTTCGATGGAATACTTGAAAAGCTTCCAGAAAGACCACTTCGTCTCTCCAGCGCTCCGCTCCACATTCTCATAGGCCAGCCACTTTGTGTGAAACCCTACCCAGCTGAAAATGCCTTTTGAAAAGCGATTATACTCACTATCCTGAATCACCGCATCCACCATCTGACGGCTCATCATTCGATAATCCCTAGCTCCGTCCACAATCTCTGTATCCGACAGCTCATTGATAATCTTATAAAAAAGGCGCGCAAAAAAAGAGCGGATTTGCGGCTCCCCTTTCCTCGTTGTTCTTCGCGTGGCCACACAATCATAATCCGTATCCGAATTATGAAGTATCTGCCACATTTCAGGCAACAAAGATGGAGGATCCTGCAAATCCACATCCATAGTTACTACATAATTGCCCTTCGCCATCTGAAGTCCGGCATAAAGGGCTGCTTCTTTACCAAAATTACGAGAGAAAGAAATGTAACGGACTACCCCCCCGATTTTTTATTCAGGTCACGCAAAATAGCGAGGGTATTGTCCTTACTCCCGTCATCCACGAAACAATATTCAACTTCTGCATCAATCTGCCCCTTGATTTTCTCTACCGTATCATAAAAAATCGGTATTGTAGCTTCCTCATTAAAGCAAGGTACTACTATAGATAAAAGTTCCAACGCTCTGATCCCCTTAACAACGACCTTGTCATGTTACAAAATATTATAGTACACCTTTGCCATAATAAAAGAAATTGACCAGGGCACTACAAGCAGCATTGTCTTCTACGTCATCAATTGGCAGCAACGTCAAGAATTCTTCCCATGCCATACATTCCCATCGTAAATGAAAAGATCAGCCTATGCCCGCACTGTCAGTCTGACCGTCTTCAAGTCTCCTGGTCCACCTCAATACTATATATCCAGCGTCTTCAAATACGCCCTGAATTCCTCTCCTAAATCTTCTCCCCGTAATGCAAACTCTACTACCGCTTTCAGATATCCCAGCTTATTACCAGTATCGTACCTCTTGCCGGTGAAATTATAGGCATACACATTTCCGCAGCGGGCCATGACGCGGAGTGCATCGGTGAGTTGGATTTCTCCTCCTTTGCCCGGCTTTGTCTGTTCAAGGATATCAAAGACTTCAGGAGTAATCACATACCTTCCCAAAGCGGCAAACCGGCCGGGTGCTTCCTTGATAGATGGTTTTTCTATCATATCTACTACCTTCAGCAGGTCTAGATTCTCCGTCTTTTCTCCCTGAATAATGCCATAGGCAGATACTTTCTCCTCCGGTACCACCTGACAGCCTACTACTGTACTTCCCGTTTCATAGTAACGGTCCATGAGCTGCTTCAGTGCCGGCTCTCCATTTCCTGTGTATACAATATCATCACCCAGGATAACGCCGAAGGGCTCTCCATCTATAAATTCTCTGGCACAGAGGATGGCATCACCAAGGCCTCTCATATAAGGCTGGCGCACGTAGTGCACCTTGATGTCGGAAATCTTCCGGATTTCTTCCAGCTCCTTCAGCTTCCCCGATTCCATCAAGTGCTGCTCCAGCTCCGGGGAAGAATCGAAATGGTCCTCAATGGCCCGCTTGGCATGACCAGAAATAATGAGAATTTCCCGAATTCCGCTGGCCAGAATTTCTTCCACAATATACTGAATAGCCGGTTTATCTACAATAGGCAGCATTTCCTTGGGCATAGCTTTTGTTGCTGGAAGGAAGCGAGTACCAAATCCAGCGGCAGGAATCACTGCTTTGCGAATTTTCTGCAACTTTTTTCCCCGTGATTTTTACGTTATATGTTAAATGACAATTAATGTGAAAACTTCCGTTTCACTTTCCCTATGGCCAAGCAAAGCATATCATCTTTCATCAATAGCAGACAGGCAATATACATAAGTCCCCCCACTATAATTAAGATAAGTGTATGCAAAATAGATGGTGAAAGCGTTTTCGCAAGAAAGCTGACCCCAAAAATCATGACAATACCGCCAGCCAAATATGTCCGGCATTGCTTCAAGATTCCTACGATAGAAAAGAAATCACGCACTAGCCAGAATTGTACTATAGTCACTACCAGTTCTGTCAGGGCTGTAGCAATGGCGACACCGGTTGACATAAATGCCGGTATTAGGAATAAATTGATTACGAAATTAAAAATTGCACCGGCTACCACAGAGAAAGTAAGTTCATTTTGCCGCTTAGTAGGCACCATGAATTGAACGCCGGTTACGTTACTGAGCCCGATGGTAATGATAACAGTGCTTTCAATAGCAATAAGCTTAGCTACCGGTTCATATCCAGGGCCAAAGAACCAGGGGACAAAGTTGGATGCAGTGACTATGAGACCAAAGCACATTGGTATACTGAGAGAAAAGATGAAACGATACGATTTCATCATATACTCCCTCACTTTTTCTATACTTCCCTGTGCAAATGTAAACGCAATGCGTGGCAACATTACAGTTCCCAGCGAAGTTGTTACGGATAAACACATTTTCACAATTTTATCCGCCTGCTCATAGTAGCCATTCTCTGTATAGGTATCAGCCCAAAAGCCTAGCATCGTTTTATCCAGTATCACATACACCTGAATGGCAATCTGCGGCAGGAAAAGCTGTAGCACCGTACTAATATTATGAAAAGGATGAATTTCTGAAATGGGCACTCGCCTGATATAGTTTTTCAAAAAAAGGCAGATTAGCAATCCAGACACTACATTCATACCAGCCATGATGAAAGTATATAGAATGAGATCATCCGGAGTCTTTACCAAAAGAAAAAGCAGGGCGATATTGACAATACGAACAAGGAAATTTCGAAATACAATTTTTCCAAATTCTTCCAACCCCTGAAAAAACCATGAAACATCAAAAAAGATTGCCACAATATTCAGTGCCTGTACCCAGTAGATTTGAGAGTCCACTCCCCATACTTTTCCCAAGGTGTAGTATCCGGTAAGACTTAAAGTTACAAAAATAATTTGGAGACTGATGACTTCCCAGAAAATTCGGCTTTGCCCATACGGATCATCCTGATTATAGGCAATCTCCCTCTGAGCATAACTGGGTATACCAAAACCGGCGAGCAGCACAAAATAAGCCACAATAGAGTAGCTAAAGCTGTATTCACCGATTCCATTAACCCCCAGCGTCCGGGAAATATAAGGGGCCGTAATGAGCGGTGTCAGGAGAGTCAAAATCTGATAGGACAGATTATATAAATAATTTCTAGAAATACTTTTCATGAAGAAGTCCTAAGCTAGCGGTCATACAAAATAAGGCGTCCTACTTTTGGAAAATAGCTGATAATAAGGCAAATTCCTACACTGATTCCCAAGACCATCCCATATAAAAAAATCACTTTCACCGGCATTATAATTGAAAGAGATAAAATAGGATTTCTTAAAAGCAGGATAAAGGGAAAATGAACAAGATAAAGTCCAAATGACATTCTGCCCAGCCAGGAAAGCACCCGGTGATCAAAGGAAAAAGAAAAACGTGACAACCATACAAAAAGAAAAAGAGAAGATAATAGAAGGAAGCAACAGTTATACCATACATTATACGTCCGGCCCATGTGGTAAGCAAAGAGTTCAGAGCCCAGCGTCAGTAGAAAGAACAAAAAACATCCCCCTCCGAGAGTGCGCACCGAAACACGAGCAAGAAGCCCTCTTTTAACCAAGAGACCCATTACCACATAAATCCCATATATTCCACCTGAAAACCCAACATCTAGGACAAATCCCTGCCCTGGATTCTCTCCATATACCTGATTCAAGGAAGGCACGCAGAATACATACGACCCCAAAAGCAGCAGAGGAAATGTCAATATTCTGTTAGGAATTCCTTTCAGCGCCCGAGCAGCAAATGGGATGCATACGTAGAGTCCAATAATCATCGGCATGTACCACATGTGCCCCATATGAACCTGATTCAGAAAAAGCATATCCTTTAAAATTCCCTTAGTTGACCAGTGCTGGAAATGAAATACGCGAAGAAATACATCGTACAAAACAATCCAGATTTCCGTCGTCATGAAAAGTGCCAGCCAGTTTTTCCTCCAAAAACGATTGATGCGAGATATATCATAGTCCCAATCAAGAAGCAAATATCCCGTCAGGAAAAGAAACAATGATACCCCCCATCCTCCCCAATGTAAAAGCTATAGGAGCAAATAAGCGGGAAGGACCGCTCATAGTCATGAGGACATCTGCCTTCATAGGATAAAGATTTTCAGTTGCATGCACGAGGATAACAAAAAGAATTGTAATGGCGCGAGAATAATCAAGCCATGGAATCCGCTGTTCTGTTCTGTTAAAGCGTGACCATGGAGAATATACCATGGAGAATATGTTTTCAAGTAAACGAGTTTTTTTCAAAATATTCTCTTGTCTCTAGTAATTTAAAACGTTCGATTTGTAGACGTGGAGACGGAGGACCATTAGAGATTAGATTTTAGAAATCAGATTTCTGATGTCCGTTTCCTGGCCTCTATCGCTTGCCAGCTTTTCTTTAGTGTCTCTTTGGAAGCAGAGAAGCAGTGTTGTACCTAAGATTAGGGGATAGGTATAGAAAAAATTATTACTGTTCAAACAAACAATCTGGCCTGCTAATGCGACGATTACACATACATGACCAAAACATCTCAGCATATATCTATACCCCTTCAATATTTTGACTCCTACGTAAATAATGGGCCACACAAACAAGAATAGACCGATAATACCATAAAAAGCCACCATTCCTCCAAATGTATTTAAAATGGGATAACCGGATTTCATGAATCCTTTTTCTCCCAACTTAGCTTTCCATAAGTTAATCTCGCCATCCTCTCTAGCAAAATCAGGTATATGATCCGTCATATAAGGGCTCACAAATCCAGTACCAACGCCTATCAGGGGGTGATCAACTCCAACATTAAACAGCGCTACCGTATTCCCCCACCGTGCCATATTAGACCGCTGCGACTTTTTCCCAACTGAAGCAACATCTTCGCTGACATAATTTTCGAAAGCCGCCACTGGCTGCAAAGCATTTGTGCTTCTTTCTCCCTGAATAGCAGAAAGTGCCGTAGGTAAAATCAAATAAATAGAAAAAGCCAGCCCTGTCACAATAAAAACTTGTACAAGACGTTTTCCCCAAGCCGGATATCTCCCCAAAAGAGAAAGAAAAATCAGCAACAATAATTCTCCTAAGTATATCACTTGCGCTGTTCTTGCATGAGTTAAAAACACCATGTAAGTAAACAGGATAAGCACCAAGCCAACATGCTTTTCTTTCAATTCTAGTGCTCTATACCACAAAAGAGGAAGCAGGAACAGCGCCTCTATCCCAAAATATGACGGCTCATAAGCAAAACTACGAAGTTGCCCCTTCCACAAAAGCGGCGGCCACCAGCCATGCGAATTAGCAGGATCATACAAATGCACATTGATCCACTTCAATATTCCCTCACAAAATTCATTCCCCGTCAGCAGCCACGGGATCTCTATCAGAGAATACAGGCAGAGCATCGAAGCAGCCAGCACGGCGGCTCGGCTCATAGTATCCAGGATATACTCCTTCGTCTTCCCATGAAACATCACATATAGCGCGAAAGGGATCCCTAGAAGCGGCAGAAGCAGACTCCTCACTGTACCGATCAGCATCGACACGCCGTACTTCAAATGCAGCAACGTTTCATTCGTCATGATCGCCGGATAGACATGCGCAATCACCTTGACCATCGTTGTATCCCGTAGAAACTCATTTGCCTTCTCATCCCAGTAGGGAAACTGCACGGCACCGATGATCGTACAAAGGAACGGCCACAGGATACAGAGCGCCAGATACCACTTCACGCCTCTCGACCAGTTACCGAAGTCTTCCCGTCTATGCATATAATGCACCACCGCCAGTACCACCAGCAAGATCAAAAAGAAGTATGGCACATTCTTCATAAAATCCGGGATTGGATACGCCTTGGGAAGCCCATTCACCGGGATCGTCACGACCATTGCATACAACAGCCACCGCTCGATCTTATCCAAATTTCGCATTATATGATCCATACCACGCCACCTTTCCATAGATACCACACAGGAAATGAAATTTATGACACCTTGAGACTTGGAGACATTAGCCTGCAAGTCTCAAGGCTAACCTCTGAACTCTGATATCTAATGTCTCCTATTCTTCTAGTCTCTTCTCCGCGCACTTCAGCGCCGAATCGATCACCGCATCCATATCATAATACTTATACTCGCCAAGGCGTCCACCGAAAATGACCTTCGTCTCCTTTTTTGCCAGCTGCTTATATTTCTGATAAAGCGCGCCATTCTTCTCATCATTAACCGGATAGTATGGCTCATCGCCCACTTTCCATTCCGAAGAGTATTCTCGGCTGATGACGGTCTTCGGTAGATCATTTCCTTCACTGTCTTTACCGAATTCGAACCACTTATGCTCGATGATCCTCGTCCATGGCGTCTCTCGATCCGTGTAGTTCACTGCTGCATTTCCCTGGAAATTCGGCTTATCCAAGACTTCTGTCTCAAAGCGCACACTGCGATATTCCAGTGGTCCAAGGGCGTAGTGAAAATAGGCATCAATCGGGCCGGTATAGATGACATGCTCCGCCATGCTGTCCCACTTCTCCTTGTCTGCCAGATAGTCGACACCGAGCTTCACCTCGATACCGTGAAGCATATTTCCCACCATCCTCGTATAGCCGCCGACAGGGATCCCCTGATAGAGTGCGTTAAAGTAATTATTATCAAAAGTCAGACGCACCGGGAGCCGCTTGATAATAAATGCAGGAAGCTCGCTGCAGGGCCGCCCCCACTGCTTTTCCGTATATCCCTTAATCAACTTTTCATAAATATCTGTCCCCACAAGGGAAATCGCCTGTTCCTCCAGATTCCTGGGATTTGTAATACCGGCTGCTTTCCTCTGCTCTTCGATTTTGGCAGCTGCTTCTTCTGGTGTCACCACGCCCCACATTTTATTAAAGGTGTACATATTAAAAGGCAAGGAATAGAGTTCACCATGGTAATTTGCCACCGGTGAATTGGTGAAGCGGTTGAATATAGCGAACTGATTTACATAATCCCACACATGCTTCAGATTCGTATGGAAAATGTGGGCGCCGTATTTGTGCACATGGATCCCTTCCATGTCTTCCGTATACACATTCCCTGCGATGTGGTCTCGCTTTTCCACGATCAGCACCTTTCCCCCTACTGATTTCGCTTCATGGGCAAAGCAGGCACCAAAAAGCCCACTACCTACTATCAGATAATCATATTTCGCCATATTATTAGAGTCCTCTCTTACTACCTCTAAATTCTTATTATAAACCAATGGAAATATTTTATCATAGAATATAAGGTATAAATTATTACTGCCAGTATTGAATCAGCGCAATGCGTAGTTTACTACATATGCAAGTGTAATTGGGAAACGTCTCTTCATATACATTCCCAACCATTATCCTTAAATTCTCCTCCGAGCAATATCAAATTGATTTTAATTGCCACTTGGCATATAGGAAAGAAAACATCGTCTTATTGCCGCTGACCATAAATTTCTCTACAATATTTCCTCTACAATATACTGCATAGCAGGCTTACCCATAATTGACCACACCTCATTCGGCATGACTTTGGCCACAGGCAAAAACGAATACCCATTCCAAACACTGAAATGCCTTATGATTGTTGAGCATGAGTTCCTCTTTCGGTTATAATTTTCACTATTTTGTTCCCAACCGATTTCCAGGTAAGTTCATGATTTGCAAAATCATAGGATGAAAGACAAAGTTGTCTATATTTCTTCGGGCTTGCCTGTAACATCAAAATAAAATTAACCCAATCCGACATATTAACAGGATTATTCAAAGGAAATAAGAATCCATTCGTACCATTCTCTATAACAGCCCCCAATCCACCAGTCCTGTACGACAAAGAAGGCAATGCATATGCACTGCTTTCACAAAATACAACGCCCACGCATTCGGCATGTGTCGGTAAAATAAAAAAGTGTGCATGTTGATAAAGAGCATCCAATATTCTTTTCTGGACTGGATTAGCCTTACTTAAAAATCCATGTACTTCTACATCAGTCTTCAAGTCGCTCGGAATCTTCGGCGTACATCCAACTATATCAGCATGATAATGAATCCCGTTTCTCTTCAGCATTCTGCAAAGTTCAAGAAAATCGGGACCACCTTTTCTTTCCCAATCCACGCCAACGAAGAGAATTCTTAATGTATTTCTTATATTTTGAATACGTTCAGAAATAATACGATTTACATCTGAAAGTTTAAACACTTTCATATGATTCGCCCCAATGCGAACTACATATACAGAACTCCTCTTTACTCCATAATCACGGATAAACGAATCAGCTACCCACTGACTGGTGGCCAGTATACCCCCCCGTTTTTTTGCGTATTTACAGCAGCAAGCAATTCTGCATCTTCGGCATCCTTTAATGTCTGAGAATCCCAGCTACTAAATTCAGAATAGTAGCCTTTCATAATAGCCATAGTACCATCCGTATAATAATAAACTGGAATCCCACAATTTTCAGGAATAGCAGAAGCATCGATACTTCCTACACAAAAAATAGCATCAAAATCATCTTGACATAAAGCCTTTTGTATACGATTCCTTCTATAATCCATGCAAAGCCTACCACGACTCAAGTCACCGGAACGATTGGATACTTTTCTTTTCCATTTATTAATGGCTCGAATATATTTGGGTAAGTGAATTTCCAAAGGCGATACCTTCATACCATAATCAGACAAGACATCATACAATGATAATGTGGTTCCCGACCAATTACGGACATCCAGATTACCTTCAAGTATAAATAGAATTTTCATGAAGAGCTTTCCTTTCAAAAATAAAATATCAAGACCTATGTACCCATTGTTACTGATTCGGTACCGGTTTAATCAGATGCTTCACCGCCCTCAAAATTTTAAATGTTTTCGTCTTACAGAAATGACGCATCAAAGGTACACGGTCTCCAGGAGCCCCTGCAACATAACTATTAGTTCGAGACAAATGGATTTGTGACAAGATATCCGGATAATTGGCCTTGACCTTACTCAGGAACTCAACAAAAAGCCCATCTTTATCACACTTTTGAATAGTTCTGGTAAAGCAATTAAAAAGCATGCTATATCTTGTATCCACAATTGCAAAGAGATATTTTTTTCTCACAGGGCTATTAATTTGTGCTGAATCCCGGTGATACATCTGGATCAGAGAATATTCAATTTTTATTAAATCCTCAATATGCTTATACATACCTTCCGGGCTGACACTCTGACCTGTCTGTCCCAATCTATATTGGTATGCACAGCTGTCGTTAAAGAGAACTGTTTTCGCAGCCAGTTCGACAAAATATACATATTCTGTGTCTGCATAGAAACAATGCTCTGTAATAATCATATGTACATCCCTGAGCCTTTGGGTCAGAATAGTGCAGCTGTGCATAGCAAACATATCTCGAAGATGAACAGCATCTACCAGCAAATCACCAAATGCATAAATTTTCCCTGTAACATATCCATTGCGTAGCGATATACGGCGTTTATGATCTGGATACACTTCCATGTAATCATTAATGACCAGTTCCGCATCTGTAGATTCAAGGCAAGCACAGAGCTTATCCAGTTCCACCGAATCCACCCAGTCATCTCCATCAATAACCTTATAAAACTTTCCTGTCGCCAGAGACAACGATTTATTGATTGTAGACCCATGGCCCCCATTTTCCTTATTCACTAGTTTGATAATGCCCGGATAATGTTTTTCGTACCTCGATACAATCTCTGCTGTGCAATCCTTAGAGCCATCATTGATTACAAAAATTTCGAGATCATTCAAATACTTGCATGGCAAAAAAGAATCTAAGCATTTTTCTATTGTTTTTTCAACATTATAAGCCGCAATGGAAATGGTTAATAATTTAGACATCAGTCAATTCATCCTTTATGAATAAAATACAAGATATTTTAAATTTAAAACACACCAACAGTATTCAGAATCTTATGTATTTCTTTTGCTCTATGGCTCCAAGTATTATTACTAACGAAATATTTGCCATTTTTATTTTTGGTAGGAAGCTTTTCCCGCAATAACATTGAAATAAAATCCATATAATCTTTTTCATTATAATACAAATACACATAGTCCGAAAACTTTTCCGATTCACTATATCCACAAGCCATTGACGGAATACCAGATAAAATATACTCATAAAGTTTGACAGGATTCACTGATTCAATCAAAGAATTAACATAAAATGGCATGACCAGAAGATCTGATGCTTGCATGGCGTCTGCAATTTTATTCTGCGGCAATATACCTTTATAGAAAATTCTCTCATGACTGGGTACAGTGCAATCAAGGGGTCCATAAAAATGGTATTCAATATTATCAAAGCTTTTAAGGCTTTTTAGTATTAAGTCCCAATTTATCCATTGCGAAATAGTCCCAATATAAGTAATCACCTTATTCTTATTCAGTGATTTTGTCTTTTCCAAAAGGGAATTCTTTCCCCTATATCTATTCAAAAGTGAATCACTTACCGCATTATTCACAACATAAATTTTTTTCACATCGATAGCAGGATGCCTCTTCACTAAAACATTCTTCAGATGATTCGCACTCGTAAAAACAACCGAGCTAGAATTGATTAACTCAAATTCATCTTTCAAATATTTTGCTTTGAGTTTTTCATTGCAAGTATATTGCGGAAATTCCACAACATCATCCATGCAATCATAAATGATACATTGACTACTTGTAATATATGGTTTTATCAATTTGAAATAGTTGACATCTGCAACCCAAATATATTCGTATTTTTCAATTATTGATTTCAACTGAATCTTATACATGGCATCGTTTATCCGATGAATAAGCGAACACCTTTCTAAAGGAAGACGAAAAAAGCTGCGAAGATGGACGGAGTTCACTGAGTTTCTCGTCAGGCAAGATTTATTAAAAGCAAATTTTTCATAAACATCTATGCAATAAAACTCCGCTAACGCTTCTGCCAGATACTGTGGACGCTGCTTAATCCAATCCCAATTAACATTCAATAGATAAAGCATACTTTTAGCACGCGACATACCATTTACTGTTTCACGCCGCGCGCAATCTGTTGTATGTTCTACCCCCCCCATTTTTTCTGACATTCCGGGGTCCCTCCTCGTCTACGTTGCTTCCAGTTTTAGTATGTTTTACCACTTTTAAAATCTTCTTGTAAGCCATAACTGTCTGCTCCGCTGTTCTCATCCAGTTAAAATCTGTGATTATTCGTTTTTTGAGATTTTTATGGATTTCAGAATGATACGCCTCTAAAATAACATCATGAATTGATGATAAATCTTCAGGATTGCAAATAAATGCATCCATTCCAAAATATTCCCAAGTTGGTGCCTGAAAAGACGTTACAATGTTGGTATCGTAAAGAGCTGCCTCCAAGGAAACTAATCCCGGTGACTCTCTAAGACTAGGAAGTGCATGCACCTTAGCTTTTTGGTAGAAAGCTCCAAGATAATCATGATCAACCTGAGGCACAAAAAACACATTCCCTCTTTTATCTGCAAGTTTCCTGCACCATTGTCCATATGGCTTCTCTATACCTCGACCAATAAAGGCCAAAGGAATTTCTTTCTCAACCATCATAGCTCTGATAATTTTTGCTTGTCCTTTTGTCGGTTCAATTCTTCCTACACACAGGACATAATCATCAGGCAGCCTATCCAACTCTTCCTGGCATCCGGGAGGAAGCGCTTCTGTGTTCTCTGTACTATCTATGGCATTAACAACAATACTGCTCTTCTTGCGAAGCTCTGGCATGCTAAAATCCTGCGCCAAAATTTCCAACTCCGCAACTGAATTGGGGAGAATCCAATCAACCGAATTTAGAATGATACGTCCATTCTTTCTCTTCCTTAAATGAAACAGCAGCTTGTCGAAAAAATAAATTCTTTTATATTTGTTAACCCAAAATAAAGAAGTCAAAAGAGATAGGCATAGATGGTACTTCCACCCGCGGAAATTGCGATAATCATCATCAAGATCCATATACTGGAAATCCCACCAGATTGTAGAAAGGACAACCGGCTTCCCCTGATTTCTGGCATTATATATCTGTGCTTTGGTACCATCGAAAGTTTGCAAATTGAAAATATGGACAATGTCATACTTAGAAACATCGGCATTCTCTGATAAATCTATATCAACCGTATGACCCATCTTTTCAATAGCTTCCTTCGTCTTAAGTACCTGTGTGCTATCTCCACCTATCTCTGTCAGCAAGTTTGGTCTGCTTTGGAAAAGAATTCGCATCATTAACTTTCCCTTTCTAGATGAATGAATGATCGATAATAAGGTTACACACCTATTATTAGGTTATATGCAAAATGCAATAAAATCAATCATGCTACTAATACCACTATAGTTATTTAACGTTATTTATTCAAGAATTCAACGTATAAATTACCATACGACTATCTCAGAGCTTAAACGTATCCTTCAGCCCCAGCCATTTCTGGTCTTTATCACTAAGAATCAGCGGGGTGCCATCATCCAGGGTATATCCTTCTGCCGAGGGTGTTCCTTTATATTCGCCCACCAGTTTCGGCCACCGGATGCCTATTTCCGGATCATTCCAGGCCACACCGCCTTCGTCATTGGGATGCCAGAAGTCGTTCACCTTGTAGCAGAATTCTGCCACATCAGAAAGAACCAGAAAGCCATGGGCAAAGCCTTCGGGAATGAGGAACTGTTTTTTATTTTCTTCTGTCAGCTCCACCCCATACCACTTGCCATAGGTTGGGGAGTCGGCCCGCAGATCCACGGCCACATCGAAAACACTGCCCCGCACGGCTCTTACCAGTTTGCACTGAGGATAGTGCTTCTGGAAATGGAGTCCGCGAAGGACCCCCTTCGAGCTCATGCTCTGGTTATCCTGGACAAAGTCTATATGAAATCCTGCTTCTTCCATGTCTTTCTGATTATAGGTTTCCATAAAATAGCCCCGTTCATCTCCATGGACGGCGGGCTCAATGATGCAGAGGCCTTCAATGCCTCCCACATTTTTTGTCACTTTGATTTGTCCCATCATTTTCTCCTTCTGTCTGTTTTGAGTATTATATCCTCGCTAAATGTAGAGTTACAACCTATCAGCTATCGGATTCCAGCTGTTGACTTCCGACATATACTTGGGTTCGCGTTTTCCAATCTTCTCATAAATCCGTAAATCATTCTTCCCAGCTGATCCAGCCGCTGATTGATTTTATTTGCCCGCTCTTCGCTCATATAGCTTCGTCCGGATGCAATATACACCTGCGTCTGTAATTCATATAAAGAGCCTCTTGCAATGCTTAGGAAGTGATAGAATTCCTTATCTGACTGCCTCCCATATCCCTCTGCGATATTAGAAGGGATAGAAACGGCTGCCCTCTCCATTTGGCTCACCAGCCCATATCGCTCATGATTCGGGAAGGTATCCGCAGCATCATATATCATCATGGTCAGTTCCATTGCTTTTTGCCAGACCTCTAAGTTTCTATAATCCGCCACAATATCCTCCTAAAATAAATGCGTTAGCGAAGGAAATTCAATATTTCAGAAATCAGCGCATCAGCGCCGCCCCTTAACAGCCGATAGCCGGGAGCCGACAGCCGATAGCGGAAAGCCGTCAGCCGACAGCCGATAGCCGTCAGCTGACAACCGATAGCCGGCAGCCGGAAGCCGGGAGCCAGCAGCCGCCCCCATCAGCCTCCAGGAGCTGCGATTTCCTTCAGATATCTTCTCAGCGCATCCTTCCATTCCGGCAGCCTTGTGAAGCCGGCCTTATCCAGTGAGCTTTTATCCATGCGGCTGTTCAGCGGCCGGACAGCCTTAGTGGGATAGTCCGAGGAAGGGATAGGCCGAATGCGGCAGGAGAAATTGGCTTCTTTCATGATGGCTGCTGCGAACTCAGCCCAGTTGGTGATGCCTTCATTCGTTGCATGATAGATTCCATATTTCTCAGTCTCTACCATATCACAGAGCAGCGGCGCCAGGTCTGCCGTATAGGTTGGGGAGCCCCACTGGTCTGCCACAACAGTCAGTTCATCATGGGTCTGCCCCAGGCGGAGCATGGTTTTGATAAAGTTATTTCCATTTTTACCAAAGACCCAGGAAATGCGGACGATGAAATATTTCGTAAGTTCCATCTGTACGGCCTCTTCACCAAAAAGCTTGGTCAGTCCGTACACATTCAGCGGCGCTGTAGAGGCATCTACTGTAAAAGCCTCCGTGCCCTGCCCTTTGAACACATAATCGGTGGATATGTAAAGCATCTTCGCATCAATTTTTTTAGCAGCCTTCGCGAGAGCCAGCGTTCCCTTTGCATTGACATCCATGGCCCTGCCATATTCATCTTCCGCCTTATCCACGGCTGTATAAGCAGCACAGTGAATAACAGCATCTGGATGATACGCAGTCACTACTTTCTCTACTTCCGCCGGAACGGTCAAGTCCATATCTTTGGAACCGACGCCTTTGTATTCGATATGACGTCTTTCCAGTTCCTTAGCTACATCATAACCAAGCTGACCGGTCACTCCTGTTATAAAAACTTTCATTATCGGTATACTCCTTTATTAGTTTACCGCTATCGGCTGCCGGCTACTGGCTACCGGCTGTCGGCTGCCAGCCAAAATTCCTACTTTCGACGTATGCTTGGGTTCGCGTTTTCCAATCTTTTCATAAATCCGTAAATCATTCTTCCCAGCTGATCCAGCCGCTGATTGATTTTATTTGCCCGCTCTTCGCTCATATAGCTTCGTCCGGATGCAATATACACCTGCGTCTGTAATTCATATAAAGAGCCTCTTGCAATGCTTAGGAAGTGATAGAATTCCTTATCTGACTGCCTCCCATATCCCTCTGCGATATTAGAAGGGATAGAAACGGCTGCCCTCTCCATTTGGCTCACCAGCCCATATCGCTCATGATTCGGGAAGGTATCCGCAGCATCATATATCATCATGGTCAGTTCCATTGCTTTTTGCCAGACCTCTAAGTTTCTATAATCCGCCACAATATCCTCCTTCGAAAATAAATGCGTTAGCGAAGGAAATTCAATATTTCAGAAATCAGTGCATCAGCACCGCCCCTCAAAAGCCGAAAGCCGATAGCCGACAGCGGATAGCGGACAGCGGATTATTTATCCCCATACATTTTCTTATAGTAATTCTGATACTCTCCGCTCACGATTTCCTGCCACCAGGGCTTGTTATCCAGGTACCAGCGGATGGTCTTCTTAATCCCATCTGCAAATTTCGTTTCCGGAAGCCATCCCAGTTCTTTATGGATCTTTGCGGGGTCGATGGCATATCTCCGGTCATGTCCTTTTCTATCCTTCACATAGGTGATAAGACTTTCCGGTTTTCCCAGTTCCTTGAGAATAAGTTTGACAATGTCGATGTTTGCCATTTCATTATGGCCGCCTATATTGTAAACTTCCCCTACGGTGCCTTTCCCTACGGTGCCTTTATGGATGATCAGGTCGATGGCCTTGCAGTGGTCCTCTACATAGAGCCAGTCCCTTACGTTTTTCCCATCCCCATACACTGGAAGGGGCTTATCTTCCAGAGCGTTCATCATCATGAGGGGTATCAGCTTTTCCGGGAACTGGTAAGGTCCATAGTTATTGCTGCAGCGAGAAATGGTAGCCGGCAGACCATAGGTACGATGGTAGGCGCCCACCAGAAGATCCGCTCCTGCCTTGGAGCTGCTGTAGGGAGAGCTGGTATGAAGGGGTGTCTTTTCCGTAAAGAAAAGATCCGGTCTCTCCAAGGGCAGGTCTCCATAGACTTCATCAGTAGATACCTGATGATACCGACCAATGCCGTATTTCCTGCAGGCATCCATGAGGACAGAAGTACCGATAATATTCGTCTCCAGGAAAATCCCCGGATTCAGAATGGACCGGTCCACATGGGATTCCGCCGCGAAATTCACCACCACATCCGGATGCTCCTCTTCAAAGAGGCCATATACGGCATCCCTGTCGCAGATATCCATCTTCACAAAGCGGAAATTCGGCTTATCCATGACCGGTGCCAGGGTAGACAGATTTCCTGCGTAGGTCAGCTTATCCAGACAGATGATGCGATAGTCCGGATACTTCTTCATCATATAGAAAATGAAATTAGAACCAATAAATCCGGCGCCGCCGGTGATGATGATAGTCATAGTCGTGTTTTCCTTTCTGCGCATGCGGAGTGGAATACAGCTATCCGCTGTCCGCTTACCGCTTTCCGATTTTTGATTACCGTTTTCCTCAAATTATGTGAACAGCTAACCGGTTTTTGTTATGCCGCCCCATCTCATTCCATAGCGCTGCAAGTATTGACGGGATTTATATTCCATTGTCTTCCTTTTTGCTCATACGGAGTGGAGTACAGCCATCCGCTGTCCGCTTACCGCTTTCTGATTTTGCTTACCTTTTTCCTCAAATTATGTGAACAGCTAACCGATTTTGGTTATGCCGCCCCGTCTCATTACGTAGCGCTGCAGGTATCGATGGAATTTATATTCCTGTGTCTTTCTATCTGCTCATACGGTGTGAGGCACAGCTATCCGCTTTCCGATTTCCGATTTTTGCTTACCGTTTTCCTCAAATTATGTGAACAGCTAACCGATGTTTATGGTCTGATTTCTACTGTGCTGAGCCAACCCGCTCTATAAATCGGTAAAGCATTCCCTTCACATTATCGCACAGCTGTAAGGCGGAAGCAGCATCCTGCTCTGAAAAGAAGCCCAATTCTATACAAATCAGCAGCTGGGCCTCCACCTCAGCTGTGGAACCGCGGGCTACCGTGAGAAAATAACGTAATTCCTTATCCGAATTTCGTCCGGTTCCCTCCGCAATATTAAGCACAATAGATGTGACAGCCCTGCGTATTTGATTGCCTAATGCATATTTTTCTTCCTGCGGCAGCCTTTCAATCAGCGGGTACACCGTTTTCACCAGCAGCATGGATTTCTTCCATACCTCAAGTCGTCGATAATCCATAGCCATAATAGTCAACCTCCATTCGGTCAGCGAATAGCGGATAGCGGAAAGCCAATAGCCGGAAGCCGACAGCCTGCAGCCGGGAGCTGACAGCCGGCAACCGGAAGCCGATAGCCGACAGCCGACAACGGACAGCTGTCAGTCCCTCAAAATCTTCCCCTCCACTACCTTCATCAGATACTTTCCATAAGGGCTCTTCCCATACTGCTTGGCGCTTTCGGCGAGGGCTTCTTTGTCTATCCAGCCATTGACGTAGGCGATTTCTTCGGGCATGGAAATGTGGATGCCTGCCCTGGTTTCGATGGAACGTACGAAGACGGAGGCATCATACAGGGAATCCATGGTTCCCGTATCCAGCCAGGCATATCCGCGGCCCAGGGTAATGACATTGAGCTTCCCTTTTTTGAGATAGATTTTATTCAAATCCGTGATTTCCAGCTCACCCCGGGCAGAAGGCCGGATGGTCTTTGCGTATTCGCACACGTGGCCGTTATAGAAATAAAGTCCCGTGACCGCATAGTTCGATTTCGGATGCGTCGGCTTTTCTTCGATGGACTTCGCCCTTCCCTGCTCGTCGAAATCAATGACGCCGAAACGTTCCGGATCATCCACATAGTAACCGAAGACCGTGGCTCCCTCTTTATTAGCAGCAGCCTCTTTCAGATACTTTGTCAGTCCGGCGCCGTAGAAAATATTATCGCCCAGAATCATAGCGCAGGGTTCCCCATCGATGAAATCCTCTCCCAGGATAAATGCCTGGGCCAGGCCGTCCGGAGAAGGCTGCTCCTTATAGGAAAGATGAATCCCATATCGGCTGCCATCACCCAGAAGTCTCTCGAAATTTGGCAGATCCTTAGGCGTGGAAATAATCAGAATATCCCGTATTCCTGCCAGCATCAGCGTGGAAAGTGGATAAAAAATCATGGGCTTGTCGTAAATCGGAAGCAGCTGCTTCGATGTCACCCTGGTTAACGGATAAAGCCTTGTGCCGGAACCTCCGGCGAGAATAATACCTTTCATAAGAATTTCTCCATATTCCCTAATTTCTATTTATATAATGTGTTTCGGCGCAACAGAAACAGATTCTTCTAATTTGTTGCGTTCCTCATTATAAATCTGATCTGCAAATTCACGCACTTTATTAGTAATCCACATATATGCAGTAGTTCCCTCAGTATAATCAGCCTCTGCATACATATTAATTCTTCCATCTTCTCGTAATTTTTCTACCTGCTTAAACGCTCTTTCATCACCTTTCGGATATACCGCAAAAGTAGCTCCGCCAAATTTATTAATCACTGAAAATGCTGGCACGTCACTAGGTCCGTCAGCTATATAAGTCATATGTTTAAATTTAACGCGGCGAGACTGCTCACTCATTTTAGCATTTACGTCTATATCTGGATTCTGTGGAATTCCTTTATTAATCTCAAAAAGGGCTCTTGTCTTTGTTGTATTATCTATTGTATATCCAACTTCAGAGATTTCATCGTTACCATCTACTTTTGCATCGATCAACTCACATCCCCATATCCCTGCAACATATGAGCTCAGCTCCGTCCCTTCAATTACTTTCTTAATTCCTGTGCTTACAATATAATTTTCTACCCTTATATTGTACTCACTATAATTTTTCCCTTCCGCAGAATCCTCCAAATGCTTCTGCATATTGCGAATCAGCTCTACAACACCAGGATAAAAATCCTGTTCATGGCCAAATTCTTTTAGGGACTTATTACTGAGTCCCTTCAGTTTCCCATCTTTAACATATTTGATTAAATGGTTCAAATAAACTGTATCCTTGTTCACCTGAACGCCCTGCTCTTGTTTATAATAATCAGGCAAGCAATTAACCTCTCTCCAAAAAGCCGACTCATCTATTTTATACTTCTTGAAAATTGGTGTCTGCATATATCCTCGGATTAAGGTTTTGTCAAAATCCCATATCACTGCAATGACATTAGCCATATAACTAACACACCTTCCCTTTAAGTTAAGAAATGAAATTGTATAAAATTTTACGGGCAGCCAAGCCGTAGTAGATAAGCACTTTCATTAGAAATCTCTGCATGAAGTTTATTCGCTCATAATTAGCATAAAAATAATACCTGGACTTAAATAATTGTGCTGTTTTCCCATATCGCTTGATAGATTTATCAATGGAAACTGAGTGATTATGGAAGTATGAAATATCAGTATCTATAATCATTCTGTAGCCTGATTTCAAAAACTTTTTTCCTAAAATCTGCTCTTCGTAATATAAAAAAACACGGTCATCTAAGCCATGAATATTTTTATACACTGCTGCATCAATAGCGAATAATGAGCCCGGTATCCATTCCACCTGAATGATTCCATGGTTCGGTAAAACATAGTCATTATGAAAATGTACAAATTGCTTTAAAAGGACAGTACATAATAATAACTCCTGCCAGTAGCTGTTTATCCTTCTATTCCTTACCAAAAATGGATCTGCTGGCATATCCATGTACCCGGAAGCTGCCTGCACTTTCAAATTTACCATGTCCTGTACAATTCGAATAAGAAATGCTTCGGAAAATTCCACATCAGGATTTGCAATGACTAAGATATCTACCATATATTTATCAATCAGATAAAAAGCCCCATAGTTATTGCCATAGGAATACCCTCCATTTTTATCGGACTGAATAATATCCACCTTATCCCCAGCCATTGATTTGAGCTGCTGAAATGAACCATCCGGAGACAGATTATCCACAACGACAATATGGTCAATTGCGGAATAGTTCTTAATCTGCTTCAGAATGTGTAATGTAGATGATGCATCATTATAATTCAGAATTACAATTCCAATCTTTTTTTGTTAATCATTAATCTTTCTCCAATCTCTTTATCTGCACTTCTTGCCTCTAATATAGCATCTTTGGTTGCTTCCAGGTACGCATACCCCAAATATCGATCAGGTTCTAAATAAGCGCCTTCCCCCCACTCATTCCAAGCATTGATGAAGATTAAATCGTCATCAAGCTGACAATCTTTTTGGTAGTGCCAGATAATATCAACTAGCCATTTTTTATATAAAGATGGCTTCGCACCATGATAAATCACATTTCCATGGCAATTTCTTCTTGGTGTATTATCCCACATAGGCATGACAGCATTATACATGCTTGACGCCAAGAAGTTTTTTTTATAAATTCCTTGATCAACTAAATCTGGATAGCTATACACTTCTCCAACAAAGTCCTTATTAACAAATGACAAATCACGATTGATTTTCCGACAATGTGGTAGCAAAGATCCTGGCTGGAACTCTGCCGCAGAATCAAACCCTCTCTCCATTACATCATTCTTCCAGTCAGCAGTCCAAACCCCAATAATATAAATATCACCCACTCCATGAGCAGCACAATATTCCCGCCAATAATCTAATGTCTGTCGTGGATTTGGCACCATCTGGGGTTTATATATAATAAGAAGTTTTTTCCCATTTACTGTTATATATCGTCTATCCGTCATATAAGGCACAGCATCTTGTATAAAATTCCGATAGCTTTCCTCTGTATCACTTTGCTTCATGATAATTTCTCTCGTGCTGCCAAAGAAGCCTCTTGTCCAACTTTCATTGGCCCAGCAAAGGCAAAACGGAAAATCACTCGATATATCATTAACATACATATCCAATGGTCGATTCAAAAGGCGTTTACCATCAAACCAATAATAATACCAAGCAAATCCATAAAGGCCATACATCTTAGCAAGTTCTACCTGTCGCTTAATATTTTCAGCAAGCCTCAAATCATAATATCCCAATTCCCCTGGAAGCCTTGGCTGATAATGTCCTATATACTGCGGTACAGCACGAGATACATTATTCCATTCAGTGACTCCACGCCCCCACCAGGCATCATTTTCAGGTGTCGGATGCATCTGTGGAAGGTAATATGCAATTAGTTTCGGATCTCCGTCCTGCCTTTGATAAGGTGCCTCTGTGATTGACTTAAAATCCGGACTTTGAGCAGTAGGAATGGAAAGAACCTGTTGGATATATTTCTCAGCTATCTCTGCCCCATCTTTGGTATACTTTACCCCTTCGCTTCTGACCATTTTTTTTACTTGGTAAAAAAAGGCTTCCTTTTCTTCCGATGAAAGGAAAGGCAGTTTCCAATAAATTTCTTTTAAAATTTTCGGAATTAGCATACTCTCCACCTCAAAATGTTGTTAATAAAATAAGTCAGCAGGACTCATTCGAGTAGGGCCAATAATCCACCCATGGTATTATACTGGTTCCTGCCTCTGACTGGTAGCCAATGTCATGATAATATCACGCTCTCGCTAGGGCTTTCATTCTTTCGCACTTGCTATTACAAAACTTAGCACTATTCCTTTATTCTTTAAAGGAGTGTTTGATTGCCTTTTCATTGTCATCCCCGACTGTATCTCCGTATATCCCATATATGCAGTTTCACTCGCCTTCTACATAATGTAGGAGAATTATCTAATATAAATGCACTTCTATTACTAAGGTAAGCAATACGCAACTCCCTTTGCTATTCTTAAAACATCCTTAGATTGATTTTATTTTGTCATTATTCACAACTGCTTAAATAATTTTAATTTGAATTGAAAATAATAAAGCCAGTAAAATTCGAACAACCAACTAAATTCAATCTCAATATAGGTTTCATAAGCTTTTATCTTCTTCCCGAATTGAAATAATAAGTTGAACACCCGGCGAACCTTTATGCAGTAAGTGCTGCAAGCATTTC
>ERZ894217.322-NODE-322-length-28745-cov-7.243430_pt1 | contig 28745 bp, 32 predicted proteins | sample MGYA00380291_ERZ894217 | MGnify/ENA primary metagenome ERZ894217 (study PRJEB32331, sample SAMN06328480) | human gut metagenome | biome: human gut microbiome; feature: stool | host: Homo sapiens | collected 2013-07-05 ...
CCGCAGGAAAGCGGGCCGCGCTCCTCTGGGGAGGAAGGTGTGAGGAAACAGTATTCCCCTGGCCGCATGAAATGCCCCTCTTTGCCTTGGACATGGCTGGCCGCAAAGGCTGCGGTTCATTGAAGGCCTTCAAAACCTCCATGCGGAAATTAACCCGTATAAGGTGATCTATTAAAACCCGGCCTTGCAGCAAGGTGTGCGCCCTTTTTTGTGCTGCGGGGGAAGGATGAATTCTCCGGCTTTCAGGAAGGGAAAGTACTGGCGCGGGAAGCCTGCTTGCGTGGCTGTATGGCGGGGCGGAAAAGCAGTCCCCTCCCCGAAATATTCATGGTTTGTTTTTCATGAATATCCGGCAGTAAAAAACGCCCCTGCCGGATAAGCCGGACAGGGGCGTTGAAATTAAGCGGCCTATACCTTATTCCGCAGGTTTGTCGGCACCCATGCCGGCAATGCTTTGGTACAGGTTCCAGCGGTGCCAGACATCCTTCTGGGCTTCTTCAAGGAGTTTTTCGAATCCTTCCTTATTGGTCTTCGCCAGAAGTTTGAAGCGGTTTTCGCTGAGCAGCACATCGCGCAGATCGCCCTTCGGGCCCTTGCCTTCCACAATCAGCGGATTCTTGCCCTGGCGAGCCAGGTCCGGATTATAGCGGTAAAGCAGGACTCGGCCGGAATCCACCCATGCCTTCTGCTGCTGCAGGCCCTTGGCCATATTGATGCCGTGGGAGATGCAGTGGGAGTAGGCGATGATGAGAGCCGGGCCGTCATAGGCTTCCGCTTCCACAAAGGCTTTCAGCGTGTGTTCGTCCTTGGCGCCGAGAGCGACGGAGGCCACGTACACGTTGCCGTAAGTCATGGCCATGAGGCCCAGATCCTTCTTCACGCCGGGCTTGCCGGTCGTGGCGAATTTGGCTACTGCGGCGCGCGGGGTGGATTTGGAGCACTGGCCGCCGGTGTTGGAGTATACTTCCGTATCCATGACCAGCACCTTCACGTTCCGGCCGCTGGCCAGAATGTGGTCCAGGCCTCCGTAGCCGATGTCGTAGGCCCAGCCGTCGCCGCCCAGAATCCACACGCTCTTGCGGACAAGTTTATCCGCAAGGGTCAGGAGGCGCGCGTATTCCGGCTTGCCGGCGATTTTCTTCTTGAGTTCTTCAATGTTTTCACGCTGCTGGGCGATGTCTGCTTCATCCTTCTGCGGATTAGCCAATATCCGGTCCACCAGTTCCTGGCCCACGGCGCCGGCAGCTTCATGAAGAAGCTCAATGGCGTGTTCCATCTGCTTGTCCAGGGAGACGCGGAAGCCAAGGCCGAATTCGGCGTTGTCTTCAAACAGGGCGTTGGCCCAGGCGGGGCCGCGCCCTTCAGAGTCATGGGACCACGGGGTGGTGGGCAGGTTGCCGCCGTAAATGGAGGAGCAACCCGTAGCATTGGCGACCACCAGGCGGTTGCCGAAGAGCTGGGAGAGCATTTTTACATACGGGGTTTCACCGCAGCCGGCACAGGCGCCGGAGAATTCGAACAGCGGGCGCAGCACCTGCATGGAGCGGATGTTGTCCGTTCTTACCTTGGTGCGGTCCACGTCCGGAAGGCTCAGGAAGAAATTCCAATTGGCTTCTTCCTTGTCGTGAATCTTCCCGGCCGGGACCATGGTCAGGGCCTTGTGCGTCGGGTCCGTCTTGCTCTTGGCCGGGCAGACATCCGCGCAGAGCGTACAGCCCGTACAGTCGTTCGGGGAAATCTGGATGACGAATTTCTCTCCCTTCCAGTCCGGATGCTTGGCATCCAGGCATTCAAACCCTTCCGGAGCGTTTGCAAGAGCATCAGGAGAGAAGAATTTACTGCGGATAACCGCGTGCGGGCAGACGGCGGTACACTTGCCGCACTGGATGCAGAGGGTCGGATCCCATTCCGGCAGATCCAGGGCCAGATTGCGCTTTTCGTACTGGGACGTTCCGTTCGGGAATGTGCCGTCCACGGGCATTTGGCTGACCGGGATGCTGTCGCCTTCACCGCACATCATCTTGCCAAGGACGTTTTGTACATAATCCGGAGCGTCCGGGGACATGGCGGGCGGAATGGCGTGTCCGTTTACAGTTTTTCCGGTTGTGTCCACCTGGTGCAGGTTTTCCAGCGTGGCGTCCACGGCGGCGATGTTTTTGTCCACCACTTCCTGCCCCTTCTTGGCGTAGGTTTTGGCAATGGCCTTCTTGATGTAGCCGATGGCTTCATCCGCGGGAATCACGCTGGCCAGCTTGAAGAAGCAGGTCTGCATAATCATATTGATGCGGCCGCCCATGCCCGTTTTGCGGGCCACGGCAAAAGCGTCAATCGTGTAGAGCTTGATGTTCTTGTCCAGAATCTGCTGCTGCATGCGGGCGGGCAGCGTGTCCCAGAGCTTGTCCGCCGGGTGCGGGCTGTTCATCAGGAAAGTGGCGCCGTTGGCGGCATTCTTCAGGAAGTCGAACAGATCCAGCAGGGAAGGCTGGTGCAGGGCCAGGAAGTTTGCCTTGGTGATCAGGTATGTGGATTTGATCGGACGGGGACCGAAGCGCAGGTGGGAAATGGTGGAGGAACCCGATTTCTTGGAGTCATACACGAAGTAGCCCTGCACATACAGGTTCGTATGCTGGCCGATGATCTTGATGGCATCCTTATTGGCGCCTACGGTGCCGTCGGAACCGAGGCCGAAGAACATGGCCCGCGTCACGTCGTCCGCTTCCGTGGAATAATCTTCATCATACGGGAGGCTGGTGCCCAGTACGTCGTCGTTGATGCCGATGGTGAAATGATTCTTGGGAGTGTCCAGAGCCAGGTTGTCATAGACGCCCTTGACCATGGCGGGGGTGAATTCCTTGGAGGAGAGGCCGTAGCGTCCGCCTACCACCTTGGGCATGCCGTTGGTGAAGGGCAGCGTGCCGTTGGCCTGGGCGTCGAAGAGGGCCTGGATGATGTCCTGATGGAGCGGTTCTCCTTGGGAGCCGGGTTCCTTGGTGCGGTCCAGCACGGCGATTTTCCTGACCGTAGCGGGGAGGGCCTTGACGAGTTCGGCGGCGGGGAATGGGCGGAACAGGCGCACCTTCAGCACGCCAACCTTGGCGTTTTCCCGGGTCATCATGGCTTCTACCGTTTCTTCCACAGCTTCAGCGCCGGATCCCATCAGGATAATGACGCGTTCGGCGTCCGGAGCGCCGGTGTAATCCACCAGATGGTAGGAACGGCCGGTAAGTTCCGCGAACTTGTCCATGGCGTTCTGGACAATAGCCGGAGTGGCTTCATAGAAACGGTTGACCGTTTCACGTCCCTGGAAGTAAACGTCCGGGTTCTGGGCAGTGCCGCGCAGAACGGGAGCATCAGGGGTCAGGGCTCGTTCCCGGAAGGAATCCAGCCATTCCTGCTTAATCATGCCGTTCAGGGTATCGTCCGTGATGTCTGCAATCTTGCCGATTTCGTGGGACGTGCGGAACCCGTCAAAGAAATTGATGAAAGGAATGCGGGATTCCAGCGTAGCGGCGTGGGAAATAGCGGCGAAGTCCGCAGCTTCCTGAGTGGAGGAGCCGCACAGCATGGCCCATCCGCAGGAGCGGGCGCTCATCACGTCGCTGTGGTCGCCAAAAATGGAAAGGGCCTGGTAAGCCAGGGACCGGGCGGCTACGTGGAACACGGCGGGAGTCAGTTCCCCTGCGATTTTGAACATGTTCGGAATCATCAGCAGGAGCCCCTGGGATGCGGTGAACGTAGTTGCAAGCGCTCCGGTCTGGAGGGCGCCGTGAACGGTGCCTGCCGCGCCGCCTTCACTCTGCATTTCCACCACGGAGGGAACGGTGCCCCACAGGTTCTTCCTGTTGACAGCGGCCCAGCTTTCAGCTGATTCACCCATCGGAGAAGATGGTGTAATGGGGTAAATGGCAATGACTTCAGAAAAACGATAGGCTACGGAGGCTACGGCTTCGTTAGCGTCAATCGTGCTGTAAGTTACGGTTGTCTGATCACTCATAAGTCTGCACGGATAGTATATAATTGATAAATAAGGTGCGTCTTAACGGAAACATTTATAACATGTCTGGTGCCAAAGGTAAAAGCAATTATGCGTATGTGGGGATTTGTCGGCCATTTTTTAATAATAAGACCAGTTTTGTTTCAATTCCTTTGAATATCGTGCTTTATGTGGTTCTGTCCAGGCTTTTTGCAAAACGGCCGGAGTACTGGGGCATGTTCCGGCATCCGGCTTCCGAAAAAGGGGGGGGAGGAACCTTCGGGTCAAAACCGGCTGCCAAAAATGTCCCCTCTGCCTGACAATGCGCTAGCCAAAACGGAAGCAAGCCTTTAGAATCCCCGCACTATGTCCGAACAACAGCAGGCACATCCGACCACGACGGAATCCGAACTTATTGCCGTGCGCCGCGACAAGCTCGCCAAAATCCGTGAGCTGGGAATTGACCCCTACGGCGCAAGATTTGACGTGACCACCACTCCCGCCGGATTGAAAGCCGATTTCCAGGAAGACAAACAGGTAGCCGTCGCCGGCCGCCTTCTGGCTATTCGCGACATGGGCAAATCCCAGTTTTTCGTCATTGGGGACGTACGGGGAAAAATCCAGGGGTTCCTGCATAAAAATGAGGTGGATGAAACCACCTGGAAGCTTTGGAAGCTCCTGGACCGCGGGGACTGGGTCGGCATCAGGGGAACCACGTTCCTGACCCGTACCGGAGAACCTACCGTAAAGGTATCCGGACTGACCATTCTTTCCAAAAGCCTCCGCCCCCTGCCGGACAAGTGGCACGGGCTGGCGGACAAGGAGGTGACCTACCGCAAGCGCCACCTGGACCTCATTTCCAATGAGGAAAGCGCCTCCCTGTTCGTTACGCGCTCCCTCATGATTGCGGAAATCCGCCGCTTTCTCCAGGAACGCGGTTATCTGGAAGTGGAAACCCCCATGCTTCAGGATGTGGCCGGTGGGGCCGCCGCCAAGCCGTTTGAAACGTACCATAACGCGCTGGATATGCCGCTGACGCTGCGCATTGCCCCGGAGCTTTTCCTCAAACGCCTGATGGTGGGCGGCTTCACGAAAATTTTCGAACTCAACCGCAGCTTCCGCAATGAAGGAATTGACCGCCGCCACAACCCGGAATTCACCATGCTGGAAGCCTATTGCGCCTGCGGTGATTTTGAAACCATGGCGAATATGGTGGAGGAGCTCATCTGCCATCTGGCGGAAAAATTCTGCGGCGGCCTTCAGATTGACCACAAGGACGCTGAAGGCAACGTTCTTTACACAATCGACCTCAGCCGTCCCTGGAAACGCGCCGACTACCAGGACCTGATCCGGGGCGTGGCGGGGGAAGACTGGTTTGACATTTCCCCCGAAGCGCGCCGCGCCCGCTGTGAAGAGCTGGGAGTGGAAATCAGCCCGGATATGAAAGATGTGGATGTTTCCCAGCAGGTGTATGAAAAACTGGTGGAGGAAAAGACCATGAACCCCTGCTTTGTTACCCACGTGGCCAAGGACCTGGTTCCCTTGGCCAAGCTGAACCGGGAAAATCCGGACGTAGTGGATGTATATGAACTGGTGATCAACGGGCAGGAAATTTCCCCCGGCTATTCGGAATTGAACGATCCCGACGTGCAAAAGGAACGCCTGGAGCACCAGGCTGCCGGGGAGACCCAGCGCGTGGACTATGATTTCATTGAAACGCTGGAATACGGAATGCCCTCCGCAGGCGGCATCGGTATCGGCATCGACCGCGTCGTCATGATGCTGACGGGGGCCTCTTCCATCCGTGACGTGCTGCTCTTCCCGCAGTTGAAACGTAAGGACAGTTAATCCGAACCACCGGCCGCATGGTTCCCCGCACCCCGGATATTCTGGACTGCGCTTCCGCCCAATGGATTGGCAAACGCCGCGAGCAGGAAGACGTGGTTAAAAGTCTTCCCGCCGCCGGCGGGATGCTGGGCATCGTGTGCGACGGCATGGGAGGGCATCTTCGCGGAGATTGCGCCTCCTGTGTGGTGGCGCAGGAATTTGCCGCGGTATTTGCGGAAAGCGGCATCGAGGATATCCCGGAACGTTTAACGGCGGCTTTGCATGCTGCCAACAGGGCATTGTCCGCCATTCAGAAGGAACCGGAGGAATCCGGAACCACATTGCTGGCCGTCTTCATCCGCGACCATTTCCTGTGGTGGATCAGCGTGGGAGACTCCCCCCTGTATTTATGGAGCGGGGCGGACAGCTTTCGCATGGACCGGCTGAATGAAGACCATTCCATGAGGCCGATTGCGGATAGCCTTTACCGGAAGGGGAAAATGTCACTTCAGGGTGCGCTCCGGCAGCGTTGCATTCTCCGTTCCGCCGTTATGGGCGGTCCCATGGAACTGGTGGACATCAGCGCCATGCCCCTGCTCCTGCATCCGGGAGATGCGGTGCTGGCATGCTCGGACGGCTTGCAGGTTTGGAGCGAGCTGTTGAGAGAACCTTCTTTCCTGGCTCTTCAAAAGGCCAGGGATTGTTCCAGCAGGGAGCTGGTGGGGATCATTATGGAACAGGTGAAGGATATGCTGGAGCCCCAGCAGGATAATGCCTCCGTCTGGGCTGCCGTCATGCGGAAACCCTGCGAGGGCGGTAAATAAGCTTATTCCGGCGAAGGAAGTGCGGGAGCATGGTTCTGGGCGGGCGGGAAGATGTTCGCGCTGTTCTTATTGCGCCTTAAACAGGGCTTTTCCGCAGACCGGGGCACGGAGAGTCTTGAAAATGAGGATCTGGAGGAGGCTGTCAGGTATGGTGTTCTTTTACGGGAGCAACCCCTCCGGAAAGAACCGGGCCGGAGGTGATTTCCCCATTGTCATTTGACCGGCGGGGGATTAAAATGCACTCCGCACAACATGATTGCCTGGATAGTTTTCTATTACCTGATCGGAGCGATTCCGTTCGGCTACCTTGCCGGCAGAATCAGAGGGATTGACCTGAGGCAGCAGGGTTCCCGCAACATAGGCGCTACCAATGCGTGGCGCGTACTGGGCTGGAAGTGGGGCCTTTCCGTTTTCATTCTGGACTTCTTAAAGGGGTTCATCCCTGTGTTCGGCGCCTTGAACTGGCTGCCGTTCCTGACGGGGGATGCGGGCGGCTGGGATTTCAATGTCTTGGTAGTTCTCTCCTGTTTCGCTGTTATACTAGGTCATACTTACACCTGTTTCCTGGGATTCAGGGGAGGAAAAGGCGTAGCGACAACCGCGGGGGTTTTATTTGCCCTCAATCCGGTGGTGGCTTGCGTAGCTCTGGCTTCTTGGCTGGTGGTTATGGGAATCTCCGGCATCGTGTCCCTGGCCAGCCTGGTGGCCGCTGTGGTGATGATCGCCGCCGGATGGTGGATTTATCCGCTTTGCCAGGACGGGGATGTCTCCCCCCAGATACTTTACGTCGCCTTTTTCACGGTGGTAGGCGCACTGGTGATTCTCAAGCACCGTTCCAATATCGCAAGGCTTCTCAACGGAACGGAGCACTCCTTCTATTCCAAAAAGTCCAAGTAAGATGATGAATCGGTTACATAAAATAGCAGTCATTGGAGCCGGTTCCTGGGGCACGGCCCTCTCCATGGTTCTGGCGACCCGGGAATGTGAAGTCGTCCTGTGGACGCCGGAAGAGGCTCAGGCCAGGCAGCTTGCCGAAACAAGACGCAGCCCCGTCCTTTCGAAAACTGCCCTTCCCCTGGCCCCCAATATCCATCCTACTTGCGATCTGGGCCAGGTGAAGGATGCGGAACTCATTGTAGTAGTGGTACCTTCCGTGGCCATGCGTTCCGTGGCCCAGCGGCTGCGCAGCCTGCCGGTGCAGCCGGATGCCGTCATTGTCTCCTGCACCAAGGGCATTGAACAGGGAACCCATAAAAGAATGACGGAAATCCTTCAGGAATATCTGCCCTCCAACCCCATAGGCGTGCTTTCCGGTCCCAATCATGCGGAAGATATCTGCCTGGGCCTTCCGTCCGCCTCCCTGATTGGATTTGAAGATCCGAAGTATGCGGATTGGGTGCAGCAGATATTTGCATCCAAAACCTTCCGTGTTTATTCCGCTACGGACATTATCGGCATGCAGCTGGGCGGAACCATTAAGAACGTCTTTGCCATCGGGGCCGGCTTATGCGAAGGGCTGAACCTGGGGGATAACGCCCAGGCCGCTTTGCTGACCCGCGGCCTGGCGGAAATGACGCGCATCGGCGTGGCCAGCGGAGGCCGCAGGGAAACCTTCATGGGCCTTTCCGGAGTAGGCGATTTGATTGTTACCTGCTATTCCCGCCACTCCCGCAACCAGACGGTGGGGCGGAGACTGGCGGAAGGGAAGAGTCTCCAGGAAATCCTGGATACCCTGGGCATGGTGGCGGAAGGGGTGCCCAACACGCTATCCGTCTATGAAATTGCGCGGAAGCTGGAGGTGAGGACGCCCCTGATTGACGCCGTTTATTCCGTTCTTTATGAATCCAAGCCGCCGATGGAAGCGCTTGCGGAACTCATGACGCGGGACCCCCGGCCGGAATTAGATTGATTTTTTGTTTTTTTGAGTTGCTTTCCCTCGACAAATTATACTATATAAACAATCAGTATGAAACGTGCCATCATCTCAGCTCTTTTTGCCGCCGGCGTCGTTGGTGTCGCCAGTGCGGACATTCAGGCTCCCCCTGCTTCCGAATATACCCCCACCCGCAAGCTGGGCCGCGCCATCGCCAACCTTATTTATTCCGTTGAAGAAATTCCGCTGGGAATCATCAACTGGACGAGCCGCGAGGGAGATTATGCCGGTTTTTCCGTAGGCATTGTTGATGGCACCGCTACCATGTTTGAACGCATGGGCTACGGAATTTATGAACTTGTCACCTTCTGGGCTCCTACTTACAAATGCACGTACAAGCCCCCTTATCAGGGGCGTTGCGGCATGAGCGGCCTCAAGGAATACAATCCCAATGGCGGCCTGAGCGAATTCCCTGCGGAACTCAGCTTCCAGAGCTACTACAAGTATTCACGCCAGCAGCGCGACTAAGGCCGGGCTGTTAAGATTTCAAAAGGGCTGTCCGCAAACAAGCGGACAGCCCTTTTTTCATATAGTGGTCTTGACAATAGCCGCCATTGACGGGGAAAGGAGGAAAACGTATTCTTCCATACCGGAAAGGCTTCCGTATCATGAATAAAATTGTTGCTTCCATCAGCCTGGGTACTGCCGTTTGCATAACAGCCTCCGCATTTGCCCAGGATTCCCATCTTTCCCTGACCAGGCAGAGCGTTGCCAGCATGCATGAAATCGCAGCGGCTCTGGACAAGGTAACGGATGAACCTGGGGCGGCCGCTGCTGTGGAAACGGTTAAAAAGGTTCATAAAAAGCTGCTGGACATTGGGAAAAGACAGCTGGAGCTTCCTGGTGCCACGCTTCAGGAGCAGGCTCAGGTTTCCGCCCAGATAACGGAAGCACAGAAAATTTCAGGTGAATTGATAAAATCTCTGTCCCGTTTGAAGAAGGAAGGTCTGCTTACGCCCGATTTGCAAAAAGCCCTGGCGGATTTACAGTCTGTTCAGAAGGAGCTGGCGCAGGCTTCCCGGGATAAGGCTGAGCAGGCGGAGCCGTTCCCGGAGGATGCGGAGGGCAACACGCATGAAACCCTGCTAACCAAAACTGTGGAGGAAGTAAAAAAGCTTAACGACTCTCTGGCCAGGGTAAGGGATGAAGAAACCGGCAAGGCTGCTGTGGAACAGATAGGTCGCTACCGGGCGGCTATGCTGGACGTTGCCAGGAAACAGGCTGCCCTGCCGCCTCTCACCCGCAATCAGCAGGCCAAGCTGATGGGAGTGCAGCAGCAGCTTGTGGAAATGATGCAGCCCATTGTCAAGCATGTAACGGCCATCATGCTTTCTCCGGATGCTTCCAGGAACCTGAAGGAAGCTCTGAATTCCCTTTCCGAACTGCCTAAGGAAGTTCAAAAAATCCGTGAAGAGGCGGCTAAGTGAACTTTTTAAAGGATGCGTCCTTTTGGGCTGGTCAAAAAATTATAATTGTTCTAAATTGGCTGTCCTGAAAAATGCGCCCGGTTTTTAGTGAAACAGATCTCAATGAACGCCCTTTCCTGGTCTTCTGGGAAGTGACGCGCGCTTGCGCGCTTGCATGCAGACATTGCCGCGCCGTCGCCCAGCCGCGTCCCCACCCGGATGAATTGACTCATGAGGAGGCATTGCGCCTGATTGACCAGTTGGCGGAACTGCGGCCTCCCATGCTGGTGCTGACAGGCGGAGACCCGGTCATGAGGCCGGATATTCTGGAATTGGTCCGTGCGGCTTCCGGCAAGGGGCTGCATGTAGCATTGAGCCCTGCTGCTACCGCCCGGCTGTTGCACACGGATTTCCATGCGTTGAAAGAAGCTGGGGTTCAGAGCATGTCATTGAGCCTGGACGGTGCGCATGAGAGTACCCATGACGCCTTCCGCGGTGTCCCCCACACATATGAACGGACTCTCCGGGCTGCGGAAATGGCGAAGGAAGCCGGCATGCACTTGCAAATCAACACCACCATTACCAGGAGCACGCTGGGAGAATTTGACGACTTTGTGGAGCTGGTGAAAAAAATGAAACCGGGCATGTGGAGCGTGTTTCTTCTGGTGCCCACAGGCCGCGCCGCCATGGATGAGATGCCTGCGGCGGAAGAAGTGGAAGCCGTCTGGAAAAAACTGAGCAGGATAAGCCATGAGGTTTCTTTCGGCGTCAAAACGACGGAAGGGCACCATTATCGCCGCGTGGCGCTTCAGGAAGCCCGTGCTCAGGGAAGCAAGCCTGCTCGCCGCGCCATTCCCACCCGGGACGGCAAGGGCATTATGTTTATTTCTCATACCGGGGAAATACAGCCCTCCGGTTTTCTCCCCATAACGGCAGGAAACGTCCGGACGGATGACCCTGGAGAAATCTACCGCACGCACCCCCTTTTCCTCAAACTCCGGGATGACAATGCGTTGCAGGGCAAATGCGGACGGTGTGAGTACCGTACCATCTGCGGAGGGTCCCGGTCTCGCGCTTATGCCGTTTACGGAGACATGATGGCGGAAGACAACCTTTGCCCTTATCAGCCCAGGCTTTCACAACACCATGATTAATATTACCAGACTTTGGACAGGGGCGGAACAGCCCGCGGACCATTTGAGATACGGACAGGGCCACGGGCACGGTCGTTTTGCAGGGGGCGCCGTGGAATCCTGTGCACCGGCTTCGTCCCGTGCGCGCAAGCCCATTGTGGTGTGGAATATTACGCGTACCTGCAATCTCAAATGCGTGCATTGTTATGCAGACGCCTCTGCCCGGAAATTTAAGGGAGAGCTGGATTGGGACCAGTGTTGCGCGGTCATTGATGATCTGGCGGACTACAAGGTGAATGCCCTCCTTTTTTCCGGAGGGGAGCCGCTGGTGCATCCGCGCTTTATGGAACTGCTGGAACGTGCCACCGGAAAAGGGCTGAAGGTGACCATTTCCACAAACGGCACCCGTATTACGCCGGAAGCTGCAGCGCGGTTCAAGGAATTGGGCGTGGCGTACGTAGGCATTTCCCTGGACGGCATTGGCGCCGTTCATGACAAATTCCGCGGTGTGGAAGGTTCTTTTGAGCAGGCGGTGCGCGGATTCAGGCTTTGCAGTGAAGTGGGGCAAAAGACAGGCCTGCGCCTGACTCTGACCCGCAACAATGTGCAGTGCATGGGCCAGATTTTGGATTTTATTGACGCCAACGACATCCAGCGCGTCTGTTTTTACCATCTGGTCCCCACTGGCCGCGGCGTGGAAGTGCAGACCCTGACTCAGGAGGAAGCAAGGAATGCCATGGATACGCTGATTGCCCGTGTAGAGGAATGGAAAGCGGAGGGAAAAAACCGTGAAGTGCTGACTGTAACCCAGCCTGCGGACGGAATTTACCTGCTTCTGCGCCAGCTCCGGGAAGGCTCCCCTCTGGCGAAGGAAACCCTCGGCCTGCTTCAATGGAATGGCGGCGGCGCGAACAGTTCCGGCCGGGGCATCGCCAATATTGACACACAGGGTGCCGTGCATCCGGACCAGTTCTGGCAATCCGTTACTCTGGGCAATGTGAAAAGTGACCGGTTTTCCGATTTATGGGATGCCAGGGCCGGAGCTGCAGCGGAAATGTTGCCTGAGCTGCGCGGTTCCGACGATCCTCTGGAACGGCAGAAGAAGATTGAAGGCCGTTGCGGCCGCTGCGTTCACTTCGCCCTGTGCGGCGGAGGCTTCCGCACCCGTGCCGCGTTTGCCAACGGACACTGGTACGGGTCCGATCCCGGCTGCTATCTGACGGAAGAGGAAATTTCCACCCCTTTGCCGGAAATCAAGTAGTGAGATGCCCGGCTTTATTCACCGGGGAACGGTTGGTTCCGGGAAAGAGGTATCGGAGGAATTGCCGTTTCATTCGATCGTAGGGTATCCCGCGCGCAGGTAAAACGCCCCTGTCCTTGCGGTTGATTTGCCGGGAACAGGGGTTTTATACTGGGAAAAAACCGGGAGTGTGCTTCGGCGGGGGCAGGGGCGAATTTGTCCATACGTCTGGTTTTCCCTGCTTTACAAGGCAGGAGGCATCGCATAGCATGCCCCGCATGATGAATCAGGAATTGAGACCGGAGACCCTGTGCGTGCAGGCGGGCTGGGCGCCTAAAAAGGGCGAACCCCGCGTATTGCCCATTTACCAGAGCACGACGTTCAAGTACGAGACCAGCGAACAAATGGCAAAATTGTTTGATCTGGAAGAAGCCGGATTCTTTTATACACGCCTCCAGAACCCCACCAATGAGGCGGTTGCCAGAAAAATTGCCGAACTGGAGGGCGGTGTGGCCGCCATTCTGACGTCTTCCGGCCAGGCGGCTTCCTTCTTTGCCATTTTCAATATTTGCGAGGCTGGGGATCATATCGTCAGTGCTTCGGCGATTTACGGGGGCACATACAACCTCTTTGCCGTCACATTCCGGAAAATGGGCATTGAAGTTACTTTCGTGGACCAGGACGCTCCGGCGGAGGAAATCGCCAAAGCGTTCCGCCCCAATACGAAAGCTTTCTTTGCGGAGACTATTTCCAATCCCACGCTTTGCGTGCTGGATATCCGTAAAATGGCGGATATTGCCCATGCGCACGGCGTTCCCCTCATTGTGGACAATACCTTTGCCACACCCATTAATTGCCGTCCTTTTGAATGGGGTGCGGATATCGTCACCCACTCCACCACCAAGTACATGGACGGCCATGCCGCCGCCGTGGGCGGCGTGATTGTGGACAGCGGCAACTTTGACTGGGAAGCGCACAAGGATAAATTCCCGGGTTTGACGGAACCGGACCCCTCCTATCACGGGCTCTCCTACAGCAAAAGCTTCGGCAAGGGAGCCTATATTACCAAGGCGACCGTCCAGCTCATGCGCGATCTGGGTTCCATCCAATCTCCGCAGAATGCCTTTTTGCTCAATTTGGGTTTGGAAACCCTCCACCTGCGTGTGCCGCGGCATTGTGAAAATGCGCAGAAAGTGGCGGAATTCCTGCAAGGGCAGGAAGATGTTGCCTGGATTAATTATCCGGGTCTTTCTTCCAATGAGTATTATGAATTGGCGCAGAAGCAATTCCGCGGTGGCCAATCTTGTGGTGTGGTAACCTTCGGCATTAAGGGAGGCCGTGAACGTTCCATCAAGTTCATGGACAGTCTGAAGCTGGCCGCCATCGTGACCCATGTGGCGGACTCTCGTACCTGCGTTCTCCATCCCGCCAGCCATACGCACCGCCAGTTGACGGATGAGCAGCTCATGGAGGCGGGCGTACGGCCTGACCTCATCCGGTTTTCCGTAGGGACGGAAGCTGCGGAAGACATTATTGCGGACCTCAAACAGGCTTTGGAAGCTATTCGTTAAAAAGTCTTCTTGGAAAAAGCCGCCTCACTTTGCTGAGGCGGCTTTTTCTTTATCATTAAGGATTGGATAAAGGGGACAGCGGATTGTTAATCCGCTCTTTTTCTTTCCGTAACATCATGGGGAAAACGCTGGACCTATTTTTTTCATGAATGGTTTACGATAACGTTCGATTCATAATAATGAATGATTTATGAAATAACATGCAGCTGTTAGAATGGAAGAGGCGCAAGAATTAGTCTCTATAAAGCCCTTGCATCAAAAAAGAAGTCCACTGCCGGAATACCGCTCTTTCAACTTTTTATGTTGACAACGGATTAACAATCCTCTAATCAATGCAAAGCGTTATGAGAGTTTATCATTATGTTTTGTTAGCCAGTTGCGTATGTATGATGTCCGCCCAGGCGGCTACGATTGTTGCTGAGCTTCCTGAATCGCAAAGCGTATCACAGACCGCCACTATGGCGAGAACATCGGGGCAAGAGCTTCTGGACAAAGTAAAGGGCCTGCAAAATGGAATATATGCCGGCGGCAATAACAATTCCATTTCAAATTGGGGAATAAATGGTGAAGGCACTTGGGTGAATGAGAACAATGTAGGAACCATTACATTATGCGGACGCGCCGGAGTTAGCGGGGATTCTTTTGCCATGGTTCTTGGAGGGCCGCAGGAGGGGGATTCCGTTTCTTCCATTACGTTTTCCTGCAATACTCCTTCTTCTGTAATCAACAGTTATTCCATGGTGCTTGCCGTATATGATTCAACCGGCACTCTGGTTGAGGAACTTTCCAGGATACAGGACTTTTCATTTACCTCTACATCGGAAACAACGACAATTTCCCTGGATATGTCGGCGGCTCCCCTTACCTGGGAGGAAGGGTATAAGGTAGTTGCCGGAGTGCGCGGTGGTGCCGGAACCGCTACTTCCGCTTATACAATTACAGGTATACAGGTTTCCTATGAAACGGTTCCCGAGCCTGCCGCAGCGTCTTTGGGCCTGCTGGGCCTGGGAGCCATGTTGCTGCGCCGCAGACGTTCATAGTAAATATCCTCGTTATTCGGGAGGCAGCTGAAAAGCTGCCTCTTTTTTATTTTCGGAACGGGAATATGTCTTTGTTTTTGGGATAGTTGCGAAAGGAGAGAGATTCATAGTGCTAATCCCTCAGTGATTGCTCGAAAGCGCGGTACTGCACGGCTTCATACAAATGGACATCCTGAATATCAGAAGTTCCTTCCAAATCCGCTATGGTTCGGGCCACCTTTAAAATGCGGTCATAGGCTCTGGCGGAAAGGGCCAGTTCTTCCACGGCGCGGAGCAGGATAGCCCTCCCTTCCGGCAGCAGACGGCAATACTTCTGGAGTGCTTTTCCGGAAAGGGCCGCATTATTGCGGAAAGGCGTTCCTGCGTATCTGCTGGACTGGAGCCGCCGTGCGGCCGCCACGCGTTCCCGGATACTGGCGGAACATTCTCCGGCAGGCGCGGAAGCCAGAATGGAGGGATCCACGGCGGGAACTTCCATCAGCAGGTCAAACCGGTCCAACAGCGGGCCTGAAATTTTGCGGCGGTAGCGTGCGATCTGCGCCGGGGGGCAGGTGCAGGCTCTTCTTCTGTCTCCCAGATAACCGCAGGGACACGGATTCATGGCGGCTGCCAACATGAAACGGCACGGAAATGTCATGGTGCCGGAAGCGCGGGAAATAACTACCTGGCCGGTTTCCAGCGGCTGCCGCAGGGTTTCCAGAGCGGCACGGCGGAATTCCGGCAATTCATCCAGAAAGAGGACGCCGTTGTGAGCAAGGGATACTTCTCCCGGCGTGATATTCGCACCTCCCCCCATCAGCCCGGCATCGGAAATGGTGTGGTGGGGAGCCCGGAACGGACGCTGGTCCACCAGGCCGTTCCCCCGTTTCAGCAGACCGCATACGGAGTGGATTTTACTGGTCTCCAGTGCTTCCTCCGGACTCAGAGGCGGAAGAATGGTCGGGAGCCTTTGCGCCAGCATGGATTTGCCGGACCCCGGAGAGCCGCAAAGCAGGATATTATGGCCTCCTGCCGCTGCAATCTCCATGGCGCGGCGTGCATAAGGCTGCCCTTTGATTTCGTCAAAATCCACAGCGGCGTCTTTGTCCCGTGGAGCATGGGCCTCTCGCCCTGAACCTGTAAATGGAGGCGGCAGGGCGTCGGAAGTAAGCAAATGCCAGGCTTCTCTCAGGGAAGAAACGGGATAAATTTCCACACCCTGTACGGGCGTCCCTTCATAGGCATTGGCTTGCGGCAGCATGATGCGCTTCCTGCCCATGCGCCGCGCTTCCATGATTTGCGGCAGAATGCCTTGCACGGGGCGTACGGTTCCGTCCAGGGCCAGTTCTCCCACAATGCACTATATACTTAATGCCTATGAAAGACTAAATAACTGTGTTTACAGTATGTTCTGACTTGTTTAGTATTGCTATAATTGTATAAAGCCGCTATAACTGTCTTGCAGTTTGTCTTGCAGTTCTATCATGGCATCCCTATTCAAAAGAGACTCGTCAAAGTATTGGTACGCCTCTTGGCGTAGTGGCGACAGGAAAAGGCTTGTATCGACGAAGGTACCAATACGCGGGGCGGTTATCAATGGAATAAAGGAAGCGCCTTCCCAGGCCCGTACCCGTGCTCAAATTGTTGCCGACGGGTACGAAGCAGCCGACAAGGAAGGAACGTATGCTGCTAAAGTCAAGGCTGCTATTGCCAGTTTGGCAGGAGAAAACACGACGGAAATCCCCAGTGTTCAGGACTATCTGAACAGCTATATTGAAGCAAGGGAAGGCCAACTCACAAGAGGGACGATTATTAACTCCAAGACTGCCATCAAGCTCTTTCTAGAGCACTTGGGGCGCCGAGCGGCCCTTCCTATTACGACAGTCAAGAGGTCCGATATTAAAGACTTCATCAATGCCCAACTGAAATCAGTAAGACGTAGCACCGTAAGAAAATACATGACTACACTATCGCCCGCTTTCATGTCTGCCCTGGATAGTGAAATCATCGACAAGAACCCATGTTTCCGGGTAAGCATTCCTGACTCCAACGCCATTGAAGATGTAGACAAGGAAGCCTTTTCAGTGGAAGAGGTTCACAGGATGCTGCAGATACTTCCGTCTGAATGGTGCAGCATGGTTATCTGTTGCATCTACATGGGCGGTCAGCGGCTTGGAGACGTGGCAACACTGGCTTGGGACCAGATCGACATGGAGCAGGGCATCATCGCCCTCAAAACAGCCAAGACGGGGCGTTTCCTGCGAATCCCTATTGTTACCCCACTACGCCAGCATCTTGCGTCCTTACGGCCCACAGAGGGGTATGTACATCCTGTTATCGCAGATAAGTACAATCGGAATGGGGCTGGGGGTGTCTCACAGCAATTTCGGAAGGAACTGGAATACGCAGGCATTATCCCCAAGTTGGAATCCATCAAAGGAGCCCGCGCCCGTTCCGTATCTCCGAAAACCTTCCACTGTTTGAGAGCCACGGCGGCCACCCTCCTACATGCCGCCGGCGTGGATGCGGCGATTGCCCGCGAAGTCGTGGGCCATGACTCCGAAGCGGTCCATCAGCTCTACATCCGGCCAGATGATGAGCAACGACGGGCAGCGCTTGAAAAACTGGCGGAAGCTATGACCCCGCCGGGGGCGGAACCAAAGGAACAGCAGGAAGCTCCTTGAGAAGCGAGCTGAAAGAGTGCTCTACCTTGGTTTCCATTTTCTCCGGCGCATAGGCCCCGGTCATCTTGTTGAGTTCGGCAATGGCGCCGAGCTTGGAAGGCATCTTGATTTTAGTTGAACAACCGTTGGGACCACTGGTTTCCGTGAGTTCCTGACACAAATCGGATTGGTCATCTACCTCACGAAGCGGCGTCCTCACCACGCGGGAAAGCCACTCCATGCGTTCCTGCTTGGTCAGGACAAGGGGACTTTCCGCTTCTTTGTTCAACTCCTCCAAGTACTCTTTTACCTTAACATTACTTAACAGACGGCTAGCCAAAGCATCCACTGTCTCATCCTTCTTTTTGGCACAGTCGTAAGCTCTCTTGTAGGCTTCCCTCTGACTCAAGCCTTCAAACATTCCGCGGGCAAATGCCTTTTGCTTCTCTGTCAACTCTTTCATGATTAGATTATAATTCAAAAATCTCCGTAGGTGAACCCTGAATCGGGACAACGCCAAATTTGCCCCGTTGGCTCCATCCCAGGTGCCGAAGTAGTCTATCCGTCGTCTTGACTCCTTGGGGAGTGACGTAGAACTTCCGGCGCACCTGTCCGCTGATGATGGGTTTGCGGAACACGGTTACGTCTCCGCTGTTGATGAGATAACCAAGAAGCCTCCCCGCGGAGGGGAGGCTGATTCTGGCATGGTTGGCGATCATGCCAGATGTAGCCCCAGGGAACCGGGCAACCGTCGTCAGAACGGCCACCTGTGAAACCAGGATGCGTTCTCCGGTGCAGCAGATTGCTACATCGTTCAACAACTCCAATGCGGATAATGGGGCATTCTTCATGAAATCAAACCTCCTTGTAGGTAGTGGCGGCAGCATCCCATTTCAGGTCAATGTAACCAATCTCCCCGAAACGGTTCTTGCCGACGATAATTTTCGCCTCTGCCGGATCTGCGTTTTTGTCCATGACGTAAGGCCTGTAGAGCAACAATATCTGATCAGCGTCCTGTTCGATAGACCCTGAATCCCTCAAATCGGACACACGGGGAACCCCGGCTTCCTTCCCGGCGCGTTTCTCCGCTTCCCGGTTCAACTGGGCAAGCACGATCACAGGAATGTTCAGTTCCTTGGCCAGAGCCTTGAGGCCGGCGGAAATCTCCGACACCTCCCGTTCCCGGGAAGACTGGCGTCCGGTAGGATTGGCAAGCTGCAGGTAATCCACGCCGATGCACTTCACGCCATGGTCCGCAACCATGCGCCGGGCGGTCGCCTGGATCTGGTCAATCCTCAAGGCGCCCCGGTCGTCCACGAAGAAAGGCAGGCTCCTTACCTTGCGAACCGCGTTGGTGAATGCATCCTGCTGCCACTTGGTCAGCTTGATGCCTCGGCGCAGATTGGCCGCATTGATTTTGGACATGCCAAAAAGCGTGCGTTCAAGCAACTGCTCCTTGGACATTTCCAGGGAGAACATGCCTACTGGCACCCCTTCGGCGGCCAGATTGTACAGAATGTTGGTCATGAAGGAAGTCTTCCCCACGGCCGGCCGGGCTCCGATGACCACCATAGCCGTGTTCTGTAAGCCGTCCAGCATCCTGTCCAGGGAGGGGTAGCCGGTAGGAAGCCCCTTGGTCTGTCCTGGATTCTTGATGCGAAACTCCAACCCTTCCACCACCTTCTGTGTGCCATCAGCCATGCGCGCCACTTGGGCCACTCCGTAACTTTCCCGTAAGGAGGACATCACCTTTTCGGCTTCCGCCAGCACTTCGTCTTTGGTCAGGGTTGGGTTTTGAAGATTTTCCAGCCCGGAAATGAACAGGGATTCCACATCCCGCTTCTTCTTGGCTTCCACCAGAATCTTCACGGAGGGCTCGAACTGGAAATGGTAGGCAAAGCTGGTTGAAAGCTCGACAAGCCCGGCGTGACCTCCTACGGATTCAAGCTCGCCGGCGGCTTCCAGGTGCTGGATCAGGTCGGTGATATTGACCTTTTCTGGAGTCTTGGCCAGAGTCTCAAAGGCACTCCAGACCTTCTGATGGGCCAGAAGGACAAAATGAGCCTTCGTGAAGCCCTGTTCGATCAGGGCGGCCACCTTGTCGGCTCCGTCAATGCAGTTGCCAAGAACGGTCTTTTCGGCGTTGAGTTGTGTTTCTGTAAGTTGCATAATGGTTTCTCTTTTTGATGGTTAAATGTTTTTTCTAAATCTTGGATCGAAGGGGTCGCTATTTCCATTTTCAGGAGGCGGCGGATGGTTGAGGGCGTAGCTGGTGGCGAAGCTGATGGCGTCGGATTGCCATTTGGTCACGGGGATGCCGTTGCGGGTCCAGTTGACGGCGTCCCTGCTTCCCCAGTAGGCCGTGGCGCAGTCCGGTATCTGGTCGGGAGCCAAACGCACACGCCCCGCAAAAGCCGCGGCCTGCAAATGAGCTTCGACTTCCTCCACGGTGCATGGAGAGGGGGTAAGGGGGGGTGCTTCGTCTTCGTCTTTTACTTCGTCTTCGTCTTCGTCTAAGTGTACATTTGCTGGCAGATGATTATCATTTGTTGTGCATGTGCTAAGCATTTCGCCTAACTCACTGACAGAGGCGTTTTCTTCATTTTTGTCCACCATTTGATTATCACCTGATAAGCATGTGCTGCGCATGTGCTTATCAACTGCAATCAATTTCTTATCGCGGATTACATATCCAGGAGGCGGAGGGAAAAGGGACCGTTTTGCTCTGACTTGCTGGCGGAACTTCTGTACCCATCCATAGCGCCTTCCTTCCACCTCGTAGAGAATCACCAGGCCAAGATCTGACGCGTGTTGAAGAAAGGCTTCTACCTCCTCCACGGAGAATTCATCTTCCTTTTCTCCCGTAATATCCCGGCGAAGGCTCTTGCTGCGGGCCTCAAACAAACCGTAGTCGTCCGCCTCGAACAACAAGCCTTCATAAAGCCAAATTTCCTTGAAAGAAAGTTGTCCGACCACGTCCGAAGAACGCAACCCTTTTCGTATTACTCTTGATGATGCCATTGTTCGATTAAATGCAGTTCCGCACACCTCTTGCGGACGTAATCCAGCACCGTGCCGGCGTCCTGGTGTTTGACGTGGAGCAGAAAGCCCGGCTTGCCGAACTCTTCTACCCAAAACTCTACTTCCGGGCCTGTAAGGTCAAAATACACGCCGTAGCGGCCTGTACGCCCCAGTTCCCCCTTAATACGGCAAAGCTCCTGAATGAAACGGCGCTCTTCCTGTTCTGGTGTTTCCATAGGAAAACAAGCTGTCTCATTTTCAATTCCAGCACGGATTCCGCGGCCTGGTTGGTCAATGTAGGTGGATTTCACTTTTCTCCTCCTTTCTTCTCTTATTCAAACATAACCACCTGGAGCTACCATGTGCCTTACCCGTCCGGCCCCGTCCACGGAACCGCTCTTGGTGATCTTCCCAGGAGCTTCTTCAAACTCGAACACGGCCTGCTTGCTCAACTCCACCATGGACCATACATCATGGGGGGAAACCAACAAAACTTCCCCGCTAAAAAGATGCACCAGCAACCTGCTGGGAGTAGCTCCCTTCTCACGGGCTCTCCTGCCGCACGTTACCAAAACACACTGGCCATAACAAAAACTGGTTCCGCAAACACGATTAAGGGTTTCAAGCTCGGTTTGAGCAACAAGCTCTTCTGCCGCCCTTTTCTCCTTCTCCCTCTTCTGCCTGGCGGCCTCATCCCTCTTTCTGGCAGCTTCGGCCGCCTGATTGGCACGCAAAATCGCCATGGACTCTCGTTCGGCTTGCTCTTGGGTCTTCGTGAGCCCTGCCTTTTTGCGGAGCTTGTAATCTCTCCATATCCGGCGTTTTTTCTCCATATCTTCAGGCGTCATGCCCGGTCCCTCCTTCCTTTTTTGGGAGTGTACATATAGGTCATTCCGCGTGAGCATTCACAACAATACGCACGCGTGCCATTTTCAAAGATGCAGCCTTCGCATTGACCTTCCTTGGAATCTTGCCGGGTTTCCCCGGCAAGTTCCTCGGTATAGACGTTTTTAATCGCCTCGTCCAAATAGCCGCTTAAGTCCAGGCGTAGTTGCCTATCTTCAAAAAAATCAGAGAAAATTCCTTTGAGTGCAGCGCGAGCCAGGAACTCTTCTTCGATTCTCGCCAACCCATCTTCCACCGCAAATTTGGCGGTATCATACATAGATTGAGAGACAGGTATTTTCAGAGTAACAACCTTCATCACCTCATTCCTCCTTTCATGGAAGCAAGCGTTGCGGCAAGGGCGGGGTTTGATGTTGAGTCTTCGGCAAGGCAGAAGGACTTCTTGGCGCTTTCCAATGCGCGGTTAAGCAGAAGAGTTGCCATTTCGCAACGTGTCGCCTTCACGCAAACACTTCCTTCATCCCACTGGATAAAACCGGAATTGATAGCAGTAATCGCGGCAAGAACATCGCTGTCTTTTTCATCTATTTCAACCAGAGCAGAGAAAGTCTTTCTTCGTTTGTCCAAAACCTTGAAAGGAATATTCTCTTCAAATAGCTCCGCCGCATTCGCCAGAACGATGGCGGCATCCAGAAAGGATTCCTTCACGCTGTCGACAATCTGCTTCTGGTCGTCGTCGCAGTAATACAGGGCGTGGAACATATCCAGAATGGCTTCGGCCGCACCCCGGAGCATGCAGGCATTCTCTCCGAAAGCTACCAAATCCTCTTCATCATACCGCTTCTTCCCGGGGGCGGCGGGCTTTCGGACTGTCCTGGCAGCCTTTGCCGGTTGACAGGGCTTCCCGTCTGTCGTACTTACTGGCTTGTGAGCAATGATAGGATCAGTCGTCTTGCCATTATTCACAACATCCGCCCCTTTCCCGTTGCAGCGGGAGAGGGGTTCTTCGTTTGTCAGTAGTGCTGTATTCATAGCGATCATAATCGTATTTCTTCTATTTTTATTTATTATCAATTAACTATTACTATTTTACCTTGTCTGTCAGAATCAATCGACGCGCCCCGGGTGGAGGCGGGAAGGAATCACTAGTCTTCTTCGGACAGGGAGAATCCTTCGTCATCCAACTCAAAAACGCCCAGCCAGGGAGCTTTGATGAAGGCGACATAGAAAATTCTCTCATCTTTGCGACGGACGACAATAAACTCGTCTTCCGGGGCAAAACGGTAGGTTCTGCCGCGATTAGGCATAGTGATGATAAGCTGGGAATTTAACATCACCCTGTCGCCCGTATCGAAAGGCTTTGCCTGGACAGGTTCCGATGCTGCATCAATATTACTTGTAATCATTATATTATGTATTTTCTATTGGTTATTGCTTCCTCAAACCGTGAGGGCGGGACGGTTTTAGTAAACCGTCAAAAGTTTGTGTTGGCGATGTAATGCAGAGAGTAGAAAACTCCTACCAGTAAGGCGGAGAACGCCAGCCCCCAGAAGATACCCCTGGCCGCTCCTGTACCGTTGCCTTCCTCCTCGGGTTCATCCATCGGACATCCGTAAAGAACCTCCTTCTTTTCGTCCCGGTCCCGGCGCATCCAATACGTTTCACGGGACACGGAATCCCTCCTTTGTTTTTGACAGGTCTTCATGCTTCAATTTTTCCGGGATGGGCTTCCAAATACTCTTCCAGGCTCTTCTTCTGGATCCTGACGAATGGGCGTTTGCGAGTGGTCATGGAGCCATTACGGAACCTGAGCACCGTTGTTTTGATGGGCATGCCCTTCTCTTTCGCATCCTCCATAATTCGACGCAGGGATTCGCGAGAAATGCCGTACACGTCCTCAATGTCCTTGGGGCAGTACCATTCTCTCTTGTCTGTAATTTGCAATCTTTTAGGCATTGGTTAAAAATCAGTTGTGGTTATTTATTTTAATCCACGCACCTATGAGAGTGCGATTCAGAGCTTCATTCATTGCGCCGTGGGTTTCTTGGGTTGGGGTTTCCGCGTTGGCGGTAAACCGCGACGTTTGAGAATGTCAAAGAAGGCGTCTTCCGGAGCCTTCCCGGATTTAACGCACTCTTGGATGAGTGCCTTGCTTGCCGCCTTGTCTGCGGCGATTTTTTCAATGGGGATTTTGATTTCGATCATGGTTGTAATGGGGGAGGTGTCCTCGCTGATGCTTTCAGAATTACTCTTTGCGCTGTATTGTGTCAACACAAAATGCACTTTTAGCTGAATATAGGCAGTTAAATCTTGATGAAATACTCTCTATGCTGTATTTGTCAGGACATGAAACCTTCTAAAGAGGATATTAAGGAATGGTTAAGAGAAACTGGGAAGGATCGTGCTTGGCTTGCCGAACAATGCTTTGTAAGCAAAAGGCAGGTAGACAACTGGCTTTCTGCTAATCGTCCCATTCCCGACATAAAGTTGGATAAAATCAAAAAGCTGATGGAACCATCCTCTCCAGATGTGACTGGTGAATGCCGCGGTGCTTTGGATCTTGTTTTGAAGCTGGACGCGGAAACCTACGGACAATTTGCAGCCTGGGCTGCTCAAAGCGGATTTGAACCTACAGCAGACGGCATTGCTAAATGGGCGGTTCAAGTTGCCCACATGGCAGGGGAACAGAGTGCCCGGTCTCCGCGCAAAACAGAGAGCACGGACTAAAGCTCTCTCCTGGTGAATAGTATGGTGGTGTTGGGTTGTTATTTTCATAACTTGGTTTTTTATTTGATTGCGAAAACATTTTTTCTTTCATCTCTAACAAAAGTCAATAAATATTTCTTGTGTACGAAAATACCCAAGAAAAACCTTGCTAAGATTTCGTGTATGCGAAAAATGCTCGCATGGATGACCTCAAGGCTAAAATCAGGGTATTTCTGAAAGATACCCGCATGACTCGGGAGGAACTGGCGGAGCGGTGTGCTGTCAAAAAGGGCATGATAGACAAATGGCTGTCTACGGTTCCCATTCCTGCTGACAAACAACGGCTGCTGGATACTCTCATCGACAGCCATTACGCCAAAGTATACCGCGAAACAGATGTCCACATCAGGGTTTCCAACGAACGCTACAGGCTTATCCAGATTGAGGCGGAAAGGCGCGGGTTGACCACGGAGGAATGGCTTGATGCTACGCTGCATCTCCATACCGCCATGCCATACCGAGGATAGCAGGATGCTTCGGGGAAATCTGTTCCATGATGGATTTGTTCGCATGGGGTCAATTTGCGCTTTTCGCATAGAGTGGTCAAGATAATTATGCGGAAGTGTCTAGTTATTGTCTGAATTACGTGTTGACAATTTGTAATAATCGCATAATATCAAGGTCATGAGGGTAACTAAAAATGAGATTAAAAACTGGATGAAGGAAAACAGCCTTGAACGCGCATGGCTTGCAAAGGAGTGTGGCGTTAGTAAGGCAACGGTGGATACATGGCTGTCGTCAGATCGGGGGGTTCCCTCTAAGGCTCAATTGACTATTCAGACTCTTATTTTCAAAACCACCGGAAAGAAGGAGTACGGGCCTGAATTCCACCGTGAAGCTGAAATGGACACAAAGTTCCGGCTACCCGTGGAAATAGACATGGCTACTCTGCACAAGGCCGAACAGGAAGCGTTCCGCCGTGGCATGAAACTCTCCGAGTATTGTTCTCTATCTGTAAAGTGGTGTGCCAACCAGCCCCAAATCAACCTTGGAGAGAAAGAGGAAAGCAGTCATCAGGGCTATTTCCGTACAGTAAATCCTGTGCCTGCTCAAGAGGCGGAGGTCATCGGTAATATTGCAGCAGGCAATTTGGAAGAAGGAGACACGATACCTTTTATGATCCGTACAGACAGGCCGCTCGGAAAAGGAGAATACGTGTTGCGGGTCAACGGGAAATCCATGGAGCCTAAAATCATGGACGGTTCTCTTATCGTGGTGAAGAAATATACCGTTCCCCCCATTCCCAAAGTAGGAACAATCGTGGAGTACAATGACGAACGAGGTGTCACTCTCAAAAAACTGGGACGCCGTAAAAATCCGGAAACCGGCAAGCTGGAATATGTTCTCAAGCCGATCAATCCGGAGTACAAAGACATTGTACCAATGGATGGAGGACGTATATCGGGCGTATACGTAACGACCCTGAAAAATTGGAGTAGGATTTAAGAGTTTGTTTCAGCTTAATATCCCCCACAATAGCAGGGCAGCTACTTGAATTATAAAAAGCCAAATGGCAACTTTTCCGTGTTTCTTTTCAAGCTCTGTCAGAAACACAATTTCACCTATGCCTACCCATAGGCACCATAAAAGAATAACGGGGAAATGAAACCACGCATCCTTGGAGATTTGAAACACGCCATATCCTCCGGCTGCAGTAATGGCAACCCAAATCAGACAACACTGAATAGCCGGCTTGTTCATAGAGATTGGTGTTTGGAAAATGTTATTTTTTCTGATAGGGCGCGAGGATTTGCGCTGCAATGTCTGCGTGTGTTTTGTTCCAGGCAGGGGGAGGGTTGGAGAGGAGGCCGTCTATGATGAGGATGTAGTTGCGTGCCTGATTGGCGGACTGGGTTTCCGAGATGTTGTTGAGGATGTCGCAGAGTTTGACTAGGAGGGCATCCGGGTTCATGGCTGTGAGTTTGTCGATCATGTAGAGTACTTTGCCCTGTTGTTTTTTCCGCGTATCGTCATTGGTGAGGGCGTGGACGATGTTTGCGACGGCATGGCCGAAGTGCTGCGCGAGGGTTTCATAGGTGACGCCGCAGTCTTCCATCGTGTCGTGGAGGTAAGCGGCGGCAATGAGTTCCGGCCTGTCCGTGCGCTCCGCGACAAGAGCAGCTACCCGTTCCACGTGGGTGTAGTAGGGGGCACCCGTGAATTTTCGGGTCTGGCCTTCATGGGCCTGCCGGGCGAAGGTGGCGGCACGTTCAGGGAGCCAGTCCGTGTTGTCCCTGATGATGCGCTCCATGAGGAGGGAAGAGGTTTTGCTGGGGGGCATGGTTCCGTTGAGCCAGCGGAAGATGGTGAGGCGCGTAACGCCAAGCAACCCCGCCGCTTTTTCAACGGCGGGGGTTTTCCTGATGTTGAGGGTTTGTTTCACCCAGTCAATGAATTGTTCAGGAGTGGTCATGTTTCAATGAGCGCACCAGTTTGTGATGCGGCAATTTCTTTCCGGACGTAGTGTTCCGTCTTCCAGTTGATGTAGGACTGCCATGCCTTGAGGCGAGGCGACCAGCGGAATCCGTTTGCCTTGAGGCTGGCCCTGACAGTTTCGTCCGGCTTGTCCGGGAAGTAGAGCCTTATTCTATTCTCTTCCGGGCATTTTTCAATGATGATTCCGGTTTCCGTTTCTATTTTTTCCGGGGTGGTTTCTTTGGCAGTTTTGATTTTACGGAGACGGTCTTCCAGTCTTTTTATTTCTGCATTGTTGTTGGAGAGGCGGAAAGATTGGAAGCCGATGATTCTGCCGCAGTAGTCCGGCGTGAGGATTTTGGCGGCGGTCTGTTCACTTAATCCTATTTCAATGAGTCCGGCCATAGCTTTATCTTTATCTCCCTTAGATTTGCGGATGACGGCGTTTGCGGCTTTCATGGTTTCCTGCGTTTTGCGGCAAGCAGAAAGCTTGGCTTCCAGCCGCTCCACGGCATCCGGGTCACTGGATTTGATGGGGCCGTTGGGGTCTTTGAAGTATCTCCTTTTGACGGATTTTTCCGCCCGTTCGATGAAGGAGCTGATTTCCCTCATTTTGTTGTCTGCCCAGCCGGAGTATTTTTGCATGCGTGCCGATGGAAATCGGGCCGGGCCGACGATGAAGGCGGACATGCAGCGGGAGTGTGACGAGCAGTAGGCAAGGTATCTTTGCTTGAGGCCGGAGCGGAAACGCTCGAATTCTTCGTCGATTTTGTCTTCGTCTTCCCCCTTCATGTATTTTTCCAAGACGGATTGGAAGGAGGCGAGGTCATTTGCGTATTCGCGCCGCAGGCTTTCCCCGCGTCTGTCAGGGGAGAAGCTGGTTCCGTTGAAGGCGCGTTCCGCGATCTGCTGGGAAATGTCGTTGATGTATTCGTTCATGGCTTTGTTTCCTTGGTTGGCGTTCGGTTCAGGCTGCATATTTTTCATTGTCCGGGATAATGATGCTGACGTATTTGTCCGCCTTGCAGAAGCGGAGTTCGTAGCCGTCGCAGAGTTTGAAGTCCATGGCGGCAATGGCGAGGTTGTGCAGGAGTTCATCTACCTTCTTTCTGGAACGAAGGGAGGAGAGATGAAAGGAGACCTGCCAGGCATTGGCGTCTTCCGTAGGCCCGAACATGTTGAAGGAGATCGAACCGGGAGCGACTTTTACGCGCTTGCACCATGGCAAGCCTTCTTTGACAAGACCGGAGGAAACGGCTACCGCATGAAGCAGAGCCACGACGTTTTCATTTTTGATTTCGGTGTTCATTGTTTTTTCGTTTCAGGCGTTGAGTCCCGGAGGCCGGAACCCATCGGGAGGAGGTGTCCAATCTCCTGCCGACATGGTTAATTTAGTATCGTGACGATACTAAAACAAGCTTTTTCCTCTGTTTCTTTTTTGTATGACACAAGGAAGTTCTTTCGAGAACGTGAAGGGAGGTGATATGCTGAATGCCTTGCCTCGTTTCAGGCAAGTGTCCAAAGGTCGTCGCGGTTCCACGGAGCCGCGGCGATACTTTTTACCGCCTTTTCTTTTTGGGTTCTTCGGTTGCCTTGACGGCGACTTTCGGGATGTTGGCCGCGGCGGATAGTCCAATGAGGGCGGAGGCGGTTTCTGCAACTGGCTTGGAGCGGGAGTCCGAGAAGACGCCGCCGCCAATGGCGAGGCATTGGAGGACGGCGAGGGAGGCGTTGAAGGTGTCCTGCCAAGTGGCTTTTTTCTTCGTGGCCTTTTTGATTTTGGAAACGGCTGTGCCAGCGGGGATGATTTGGGAGCCGTAGTTGCCGTAGTAGGGAGCGAGGCCGAAAGTTTGAAGAGCTGTCTGGATGGTTGCCCCAACGACGGGGACGGATCCGAGCATGGCGGAGGGGAGAGCCACGGCCTGCGTTTTCCACCATTTTTCCTTGTCCTTGTCTTTATCTCCCGGCGGGTTCATGAGGAGCATCCAGAGCGTTACCATGGTTTGTTCCCACAGGGAGAGGCTGGCCCATGCGGCAGCGAGTTTGCCCCACTGGCCTTTTTGAGCGAAGGTGACGAGGTTTCCGAATTTGTTGATGGCTTCGCTGCC
>ERZ894217.388-NODE-388-length-25655-cov-10.093438_pt1 | contig 25655 bp, 18 predicted proteins | sample MGYA00380291_ERZ894217 | MGnify/ENA primary metagenome ERZ894217 (study PRJEB32331, sample SAMN06328480) | human gut metagenome | biome: human gut microbiome; feature: stool | host: Homo sapiens | collected 2013-07-05 ...
ATAAAGAAAAGAGCAATGAGTAAAATTGGAAAAAGAGCCATTCTGTTATTGTTGGCACTACCAATCGGATTCAATGTTATGGCACAAGAAACCAAAAAACCGACGCTGGAAGAACTGATTCCGGGCGGCGAGAGTTACCGCTATGCAGAAAACCTGTACGGGCTGCAATGGTGGGGCGACGAATGTATCAAGCCAGGAGTAGATACCCTTTATTCAATTCAACCCAAAACCGGGAAAGAAACAATGGTTATCACTCGCGAGCAAATCAACAAAGTGCTTGAAGAAAACAAGGCAGGAAAATTATCACACCTGTATTCCGTCCGTTTTCCATGGACAGACAAGGCACAAATGCTATTCACGATAGCAGGAAAGTTCATTGTATATGATTTCAAGAACAATCAGGTTATCAGCACTTTCAAACCAAAGGACGGGGCAAATAATGAAGACTATTGCGCAGCCAGTGGAAATGTGGCTTACACGATAGATAACAATCTATATGTGAATGAGAAAGCAGTAACCAATGAACCCGAAGGCATCGTTTGCGGACAAACAGTGCACCGCAATGAATTCGGTATCAACAAAGGAACTTTCTGGAGTCCGAAAGGTAACCTGCTCGCTTTCTACCGTATGGATGAAAGCATGGTGACACAATACCCGCTTGTAGACATCACTGCACGTGTAGGCGAAGTAAATAACGTACGCTATCCGATGGCCGGAATGACGAGCCATCAGGTAAAAGTAGGCATTTACAACCCTGCTACCGGTAAAAGCATTTATCTGAATGCAGGCGATCCGACAGACCGTTATTTCACTAACATCAGCTGGGCACCGGATGAAAAGAGCCTCTACCTGATCGAAGTAAACCGCGACCAGAATCATGCCAAACTCTGCCAGTACAACGCAGAGACAGGAGAACCCATGGGAGTTCTCTATGAAGAAATGCACCCTAAATACGTTGAACCGCAAAACCCCATCGTATTTTTGCCGTGGGACCCTACCAAGTTCATCTATCAAAGTCAGCGTGACGGCTACAATCACCTTTATCTCTTTGAGACAAATGCAGCAAACATGAAAGGTGAAACCTATAATAGTGCCAACGGCGGTAGTTATTTCCAGGCCGGTAAAGTAAAACAGCTAACCAAAGGCAACTGGCTGGTCAGCGAAATCCTGGGATTCAACACAAAGCGTAAAGAGGTCATCTTCACTGCCGTAGAAGGCTTGAGAAGCGGACATTTTGCAGTAAACGTAAACAATGGCAAGATAAGCCAGCCGTTCGAAAACTGTAAGGAAAGCGAACATAGCGGAACACTTAGTGCCTCTGGCACATACCTTATCGACCGTTATTCCACCAAAGACCAACCCCGCGTCATCAACCTGGTAGACACCAAAAACTTCAAAGAAACAGCCAACTTGCTGACAGCCGAAAATCCTTACGACGGATACCAGATGCCAAGCATCGAAACCGGAACAATCAAAGCGGCAGACGGCACTACCGACCTGCATTACCGCCTGATGAAGCCGGCAAACTTCGATCCGGCTAAGAAATATCCCGTAATCGTATATGTCTACGGAGGCCCTCACGCGCAATGCGTCACCGGAGGATGGCAGAACGGCGCACGCGGATGGGACACATACATGGCAAGCAAAGGCTATATCATGTTCACCATCGACAATCGCGGTAGCAGCAACCGCGGACTAACATTTGAAAATGCCACCTTCCGCCGTCTCGGCATCGAAGAAGGCAAAGACCAGGTAAAAGGCGTTGAATTCCTGAAATCCCTCCCCTACGTAGACAGCGAGCGCATCGGCGTACACGGATGGAGTTTTGGAGGTCACATGACTACCGCCCTGATGCTCCGTTACCCGGAGATATTCAAAGTAGGCGTTGCCGGAGGTCCGGTAATCGACTGGGGTTACTATGAAATAATGTACGGCGAACGCTATATGGACACACCGGAAAGCAATCCGGAAGGCTACAAAGAATGTAACCTGAAGAATCTTGCCGGTCAACTGAAAGGTCACCTGTTGATTATTCACGACGACCATGACGATACCTGCGTGCCACAGCACACCCTGTCGTTTATGAAAGCCTGTGTAGATGCCCGCACTTATCCCGACCTGTTTATCTACCCGTGCCACAAGCACAACGTAGCAGGCCGTGACCGTGTACATCTGCACGAGAAAATCACCCGGTACTTTGAAGACTATTTATAAATGAATATCTTTGCAAAAAGAAACTTTTAGCCCCAGCATAATATATGGAATATAATGAGCAAAAAATAGCCTTTGATATAGTATCCGACAGTCAATTAACGATAAATTACCCACAGACTTTCAAAGATTCCAAAAAATTGAAAGTCTTATCGTTATTCTCCGGTTGTGGAGGCATGGATTTAGGATTTGAAGGAAATTTTATTGCTCCTTTTAAGAGCGTAATCCGATGTCCAGAATGGATTGAAAGGCAACTCGACGATGACTGGATACACTTAAAATCTACAAATTTCTCCATAGTATTTGCTAATGACATATTAAAAGAAGCAGCTTTGACATGGACTAGGTTTATGAAGCAGTATGGCTACGATCCATCCATATATCGCACAGAGAGCATAGTAGACTTAGTAAAACAACATAAGAATGGAGGAAATGTATTTCCAAAGGATGTGGATGTAGTTGTCGGAGGCTTTCCTTGTCAAGACTTCAGTGTAGCAGGGAAACGTAAAGGTTTCGATTCTATGCGTACACATGATGGGAAATTACGAGCAGATGATTTACCGACTGAAGAAACCCGCGGTAGACTCTATTATTGGATGAAAGAAGTCATAGACATTACGAAGCCTAAAATATTCATTGCCGAAAACGTTAAGGGACTTGTTAATATGGGGCAAGTAAAAGATATTATACAAGCAGATTTTTCACATGCAGATGGTAATGGTTATATTGTTTTATCGCCACAAGTTCTGCATGCAGGAAATTATGGAGTACCGGAATCACGAGAAAGAGTAATTTTCATTGGAATTCGAAAAGACGCATTAAAAGAAAATATAGCACAAATATTAGAAAGTAAACAGATTCCTAAAAATCTAGACCCATATCCTCAACCGACTCATAATTGTACATTGAATGATGATACATTAGCGGTTCCTGTAGTCCTACGTGACGTACTTGAACGATTAAAAGAGCCTATGGACTCTTTTGATCCCTCTCAACGCTTCTATTCAAAAGCCAAATATATGGGAGCCCATTGCCAAGGACAAAAGGAAATTGCAATAGACAATATAGGGCCTACTATTCGTTCCGAACATCACGGGAACATAGAATTTCGTCGTTTATCATTGGAACATGGTGGCATGTATAAAGACGAATTACAGAAAGGATTAACAGAACGCAGATTAACTCCAAGAGAATGTGCACTCATCCAAACTTTTCCACCAGATTTTCAATTTGTAATTCCCAAAGATTATGCTTGGAAGCAATTTATCGTCAGCGCATCAGGAGCTTATAAAGTGATAGGGAATGCAGTTCCTCCTATTTTAGCTTATCACATAGCCATGCGTATACAAAATTTATGGTCAACATATTTTAAATAAGAGAATTATGGAAGCAGGCAATATCATCGCTGTTTACAATAAAAATAAGCAAGTTGCATTACAAGAGTTTGACTTATTTATGAATAAGACAAATACTTATATGAATAAGCTGGCACAAGAAACCAATCATTATATAGGATGCGATTCTAAACAGCTAGAAAAAGAAACGATATTAGCAATGAAAGAACAGTGTGAAGGAACGCCTTTCCTTCCCGATGATATTCAGTTAATATCTGGTCAACGTTTTCCTGATATCATTACCGCCAAACATTTCGGAGTGGAAGTAAAAAGTACCAAAGAGAATAAATGGGTTTCCACCGGAAGCAGCATCGTCGAATCTACAAGAATCGAAGATGTTAATCATATATATATGCTATTTGGGAAATTAGGAGGACATCCTATTGAATTCAAGTGCAAGCCTTATCAAAACTGTTTATATGATATAGCGGTCACTCATTCTCCTCGTTACTTAATTGACATGGATACTCCACAAGAAAAAACTATATTCTCAAAAATGGGAATCGAATATGATAGCTTTCGTCTTTCAGAAGATCCTATTAATACAGTACGAACGTACTATCTAGAGAAAATCAAAAAGGAAAAGCGGACAGCAATGCTTTGGTGGATTGGAAGTGAGAATGTTACATCCCCGACATTACGCTTGTGGTCAGGAAAATCCCTAGAACAAGAGGAAAAAAACATTTATAAGGCACAATTATTAATATTATTTCCCACAGAAATATGTAATTCAAATTATGACCGTGCTACTTTATGGCTTTGTATTCGCCATTCTATTATAAATACGCATTTTAGAGATTTATTTACGGCAGGAGGGCAAGTACAAATAGAGGGTTATTGCTGTCCAGCTATTATTAAACGAATCCTAAAAATAGCTCCTATTGTGAAACAGATTCTCTTAGAACAGAATCTATTACCCGATATTAAGGACAACAACCCTAATTTGTTTTACGCTAAAGATAAATATACGTATTGGGCACTACAAATTTCGAAACAATACCCACAAATCAAACATTTAAAGAATTGGCTAATGGAAATATAAATGACTGATAAAATGACGCCCGAACAAAGACACCTCTGCATGTCACATGTCAGAAGTAAAAACACTAAGCCTGAAATAATAGTCAGAAGATTTCTCTTCTCACATGGATTCAGATTTAGGGTTCATGTCAGTGATTTGCCCGGGAAACCAGACATTGTACTACGTAAATATAAAACAGTAATTTTCGTAAATGGATGTTTCTGGCATGGACACGAGAATTGTCGAATCTATTCTTTTCCGAAAACAAATATTGAGTTTTGGAAAAAGAAAATTGAACGAAATAAGGAACGTGATTTAAAAGAAAGAATCCAACTCCGCATAATGGGTTGGCACGTTATTTTAATATGGGAGTGTCAATTAAAGCCTAAAAAACGGGATATGACACTAGCCGGACTTTCATTAACATTAAATCAAATATTTTTAAAGGATAGAGAAAATAAAAGTTATGAATTACATCAACCATATAATAGTATGATTGTAGCGGAACCTACATCCAACTACAGTATAGCATATTCCAAAGAAAAAATAACTAAAAATATTATTATGAAGATATTATTACTTGGCTCGGGCGGCCGCGAACATGCACTGGCATGGAAAATTGTCCAAAGTCCGAAAGTTGAAAAACTGTACATTGCTCCGGGAAATGCCGGAACAACTGCCGTAGGCGAGAATGTCAACATCAAGGCAACCGATTTTGAAGCCATCAGTGCCTTTGCCCTGAAGGAGAACATCCAAATGATTGTGGTAGGTCCCGAAGACCCGTTGGTGAAAGGAATCTACGACTACTTCCAGAACCGTCCGGAGCTGAAGCATATCGCCGTCATCGGTCCTTCGGCACAAGGAGCACAGCTGGAAGGCAGCAAGGAGTTTGCCAAAGGATTCATGATGCGCCACCACATCCCGACAGCCCGCTACAAAAGCATCACTGCCGCCAACCTCGAAGAGGGGCTTGCTTTCCTCGATACGCTGGAAGCTCCTTACGTGCTGAAGGCTGACGGTCTTTGTGCCGGAAAAGGGGTACTCATCCTCCCTACCCTAGACGAAGCCAAGAAGGAACTGAAAGAAATGCTGGGCGGCATGTTCGGCTCCGCATCGGCAACGGTGGTGATTGAAGAGTTCTTGAGTGGCATCGAATGTTCTGTATTCGTACTGACAGACGGAGACAACTACAAAGTCCTACCCGTGGCGAAAGACTACAAACGTATCGGTGAAGGCGACAAGGGACTGAACACAGGCGGTATGGGAAGCGTAACCCCCGTTCCGTTTGCCGATGAAGTATTTATGGAGAAAGTTCGCACCCGCATCATCGAACCGACCATCAACGGCCTGAAAGAAGAAAATATTACCTACAAAGGTTTTATCTTCCTCGGTCTTATCAAGGTGAAAGGTGAACCGATGGTGATCGAATACAACGTCCGCATGGGCGACCCGGAAACAGAAAGCGTGATGCTTCGCATTCAAAGCGACTTCGTAGAATTGCTTGAAGGCACTGCTGCAGGCAACCTGAACGAAAAGACACTGGTGATGGACCCGCGTTCGGCAGGCTGCGTCATTCTGGTCAGCGGCGGTTATCCCGAAGCCTACGAAAAAGGATTCCCTATCAGCGGACTGGGACAGGCTGCCGCTACGGACAGCATCATTTTCCATGCCGGAACAGCCATGAAAGACGGACAAGTCGTGACGAACGGAGGACGCGTGATTGCCGTTTGCTCTTACGGTGCTACGAAAGAAGAGGCACTGGCACAGAGCTACAAAGTGGCGGACCTGATAGACTTCGACAAGAAGTATTTCCGCCGCGATATCGGATTCGATTTGTAAAAAACAACCTATAATGATACGCCACGGCAGGTATAAATCTCCTATTTGCAGGGCATATAGATCCAATGTACAGGACATATAGTTCCAACACGCAGGATATATAGATCCAACACGCACGGCATATAGATCCAACAAAGCGATGATATATGCCTGCCGGGCGACAACAGAACTGACAGATCAATGAGAAATAAAAGACTACAAAGTCAAGTGACGGCAGGACGGTGGACCCTGCCTGCCGTTATCTTTATCTGCGCCCTATGCTGGGTGTTGACTTACTTTTTATTTCCCGGTTCCATAGCCTCAACCGTACTCGAAGGCAGCCCTTCTGCCTGGCAACCCGCCCGCGATTTTCTGCTTCCGGGGTGGGCAGACCGGATTGTCAGCTTCCTGATTTATGCAACCATCGGTTACTTTCTGATAGAGCTGAACAATCAGTTCAGCATTATCCGTATGAGGGCTTCCATGCAGACGGCTATCTATTTCCTGCTGGTCACCGTCTGCCCGAAAATGCATTACCTATATACAGGAGATATTGTTGCCCTGGGCTTTCTCATTTCCATTTATTTTCTGTTTAAAAGCTATCAGCAAACACAAGCTGCGGGTTATTTATTCTACTCCTTCTTCTTTATCGGAGCGGGAAGTATTCTGTTCCCACAGTTCACCATCCTCTCGGTGCTTTGGTTGCTCGAAGCCTACCGTTTCCAGTCGCTCACTCCGCGTAGTTTCTGCGGTGCGCTGCTCGGATGGATGCTGCCATACTGGATGCTGTTCGGACACGCCTTCTTCTACAATGAGATGGAGTTGTTCTATCGCCCTTTCAATCAGCTACTGACTATCGGGGAATTCTTCAACCTGCAAATCCTCCAGCCTTGGGAACTGGCAATACTCGGCTATCTGTTGGTGATGTTCATCGTCAGTGCCGTCCATTGCATCGCCGCCGGATTTGAGGATAAGATACGCACACGCGCCTATCTCCAATTCCTGATAGACCTGACGATTTTCCTGTTCCTGCTGATTGCCCTGCAACCGATATACTGCAGTGCCCTATTGCCTTTGCTTATCATAAGCAACAGCATCCTGATCGGACATTTCTTTGTACTGACCAATAGTAAAAGTTCGAATGTGTTTTTCATCATTTCATTGGTCGGTCTCATCCTCTTATTCGCTTTTAATATATGGACGCTTTTATAGATTCAACGATACAACTCCTCATAGAATGGGGACTCCCGGGATTATTCATCTCGGCTTTATTGGCTGGGAGCATCGTGCCTTTCAGTTCCGAACTGGTACTGGTGGCACTGGTGAAACTCGGCCTGCCCCCGATAGCCTGTCTGATCTCCGCCACTCTGGGCAACACAGTAGGCGGAATGACCTGCTACTACATGGGGCGTCTGGGCAAAATCAGCTGGATTGAGAAATATTTCAAGGTAAAGAAAGAGAAAGTAGACAAAATGGTGAAATTCCTGCAAGGAAAAGGAGCATTGATGGCCTTCTTCACCTTTCTTCCCGCCATTGGGGAAGTGATAGCCATTGCACTGGGATTTATGCGAAGCAACACATGGCTCACCATCGTTTCCATGTTTGTCGGCAAACTGATACGCTATATCCTCCTCCTGTATGTGCTCGAAAGTGCCTGGGATGCTATGGCAGGATAGGAAATAAGTATTAGGTAGTAAGTATAAAGTATTAGACGTTAGGCAGTAAGTATTAGAGATTGTATGATGAAAAGGATTATTGAGAAAACCGATGACGGGAGTGCTACCCTGTTTGTTCCGGAATTGAATGAACATTATCATTCAACGAAAGGGGCACGCACGGAGTCTCAACATATTTTCATCGATATGGGACTTAAAGCCTCTTCCGCCACTACTCCGCGTATTCTTGAAATCGGCTTCGGGACAGGGCTAAACGCCTGGCTCACCCTCGAAGAAGCAGAAAGAAGCGGACGGAATATACACTATACAGGATTGGAACTCTATCCGCTGGAATGGCAGACGATAGAGCAACTAGGATATATCTCCAATGATGAACAATTAACAACGAGCGACCGGCAGCAACCGGCTATCGAATTGTTTAAGCAACTTCATACATCACCTTGGGAGAAAGACGTGCAACTCACTCCACACTTCACCCTACAGAAAGTAGAGACAGACGTAAACAAATGGGTTGAGAACAGAGAACGGACAATGAGCAATGTCAATGATAGCGTAACCAACGCCGAATCACCTGCCTTGAATCCTTCATTTAACCTCATTTACTTCGATGCCTTTGCACCGGAAAAGCAACCGGAAATGTGGTCGCAAGAACTATTCAACCGCCTCTACGTTTTATTAGATAAAGACGGTATCCTGACCACTTACTGCGCCAAAGGTGTCGTCCGCCGGATGTTGCAGACAGCCGGATTCACAGTAGAACGCCTGCCCGGACCTCCGGGTGGTAAACGGGAAATATTACGGGCCCGAAAATAAGAATAGGAACAAGATAAGAAAGAAACCCCGAAATAGAAGAAGTCATGAAAAAACAACTAAAAGATATGAGAACCCTTTTCCTCCTTAGTGCCTGCCTCCTAATGGCAGCCTGCACAGGACGCTCTTCCCAAGCAAGCAACGATGACGAAGCAAAACCGGTGATTACCGTCACCCTGGAACCGCAACGTTATTTCACGGAAGCTATTGCCGGAGATAAATTTAAAGTAGTCAGCATGGTCCCCAAAGGTTCCAGCCCGGAAACCTATGATCCTGTCCCCCAACAACTTGTTTCTCTGGGAGACAGCAAAGCCTATTTCCGCATCGGATACATCGGCTTCGAACAGACCTGGATGGATCGTTTAATGAACAATACCCCCCATATTCAAGTGTTCGACACCTCCAAAGGAATCGACCTCATACTCAACAATGATGACCACGACCATGCCCACGGACATAACAGCCACGACGGGCATATCCACGCCGTAGAGCCTCACGTATGGAATTCCACCGGTAATGCTTTAATCATTGCAGGAAATACCTACAAAGCCCTTAGCCAACTGGATAAGGCAAATGAGGTATACTATAGAAACCGCTACGATTCGCTCTGCCAGCGCATCCAGCACACCGACAGCCTGATTCGCCGTCAACTCTCCGCTCCCGAAGCAGCCAAAGCCTTCATGATTTATCATCCGGCTCTCTCCTACTTCGCCCGCGACTACGGATTGCATCAGATTTCCATCGAAGAAGGAGGTAAAGAACCTTCTCCCGCCCATCTGAAAGCCTTGATAGACCTGTGTCAGGCAGAAGATGTACGTGTAATCTTTGTTCAACCGGAATTTGACAAACGCAATGCGGAAACCATCGCGCAGCAAACCGGAACGAAAGTGATCCCTATCAATCCGCTAAGTTACGACTGGGAAGAAGAAATGCTGAATGTAGCCAAAGCCCTCGCGCCACAGGCTGCAACAAAATAAACGTATAAAGAAAGAACCCATCAAGCCATTTCCAACGATGAAACCAATTATCGAAATAAAGAATCTTTCCGCCGGATATGACGGTCGCACTGTTCTCCACGATGTTAATCTAAGCATCTACGAACGGGATTTTCTAGGTATTATAGGTCCGAACGGAGGCGGCAAAACGACGCTTATAAAGTGCATCCTCGGTCTGTTGAAGCCAACCGGAGGGGAAATTATATTCAATGTTCCCGAAGAGGCTTCATCAACAACATCTACAGGAGTCTCCTTTCAAAGTTCTTCTGCAAAATCCCAGCTTCTCCTCGGCTATCTACCACAATATAGCACCATAGACCGGAAGTTTCCTATCTCCGTGGAAGAAGTAATTCTATCCGGATTGAGCATACAAAAGTCGCTCACTTCCCGATTCACTCCCGAACAGAGAGAGAAAGGCAGACAGATTATTTCCCGTATGGGGCTTGAAGGACTCGAACACCGTTCTATCGGACAATTAAGCGGCGGACAACTGCAACGTGCCCTGTTGGGGCGCGCCATCATCTCCGACCCTGCGGTATTGATTCTCGATGAACCCAGCACATATATCGACAAGCGTTTCGAAGCGCGTCTTTATGAGTTATTGGCTGAAATCAATAAAGAGTGTGCCATCATTCTTGTCAGCCATGATATCGGCACTGTGCTGCAACAGGTAAAATCCATCGCTTGTGTCAATGAAACGCTGGATTACCATCCGGATACAGGCGTCACTACCGAATGGCTGGAAAGAAACTTCAACTGCCCTATCGAGCTATTGGGACACGGTACATTGCCTCACCGGGTTTTAGGAGAGCATCATCACCATCATTAAACATAGACTTTATATAGATATCCAGCTACCTTGTTTTAAAGTGTATCTTCCCTCTCTGCTGCCTTCCGGAAGAGTGAAAGAGATAGTAAATCACCCCTTTGTTACTTAATATTTCTTACTTTCTTCCTCATTATCCTTACAAATCACTATCTTTGCGACCTCATAATTTGTTTTTAACGAATAAACTACGATAGTGCTAATGAAACAGTACAGAACCGTAAACAACCTTATGGGTTGGCTTACATTCATCATTGCGGCAACCGTCTACTGCCTGACAATAGAACCGACCGCAAGTTTCTGGGATTGCCCGGAGTTCATAACCACCGGCTATAAACTGGAAGTCGGACACCCGCCCGGCGCACCTTTCTTCATGCTGATGGCGAACCTGTTTACTCAATTTGCTTCCGACGTAACAACCGTTGCGAAAATGGTGAATTACATGAGTGCCCTGATGAGTGGTGCCTGTATCCTGTTCCTTTTCTGGAGCATCACCCATCTGGTACGCAAACTGATTATCACTGACGAAAACAATATCACCAAAGGACAGCTTATCACGGTCATGGGTAGCGGACTGATCGGTGCACTGGTTTATACATTCAGTGACACATTTTGGTTCTCGGCTGTAGAAGGTGAAGTATATGCCTTCTCCTCTCTGTTTACCGCTGTCGTTTTCTGGTTGATTCTGAAATGGGAAGACGTGGCCGACCAGCCTCATAGCGACCGCTGGATTATCCTCATCGCCTATCTGACGGGATTGAGTATCGGTGTCCACTTGCTGAACCTGCTTTGTCTGCCCGCCATCGTACTGGTATACTACTACAAGAAAACTCCAAACGCTACCGCCAAAGGTTCGCTAATTGCGTTATTCGGTTCAATGGTACTCGTTGCAGCCGTGCTTTACGGCATCGTACCGGGTATTGTGAAAGTAGGCGGCTGGTTCGAGCTGTTGTTTGTCAACGGACTCGGAATGTCATTCAATTCAGGCGTAGTGGTTTATATCATTCTGCTTGCAGCGGCTCTGATCTGGGGCGTATACGAAAGCTATACCGAAAAGAACAAAACGCGCATGGCTATCTCCTTTATCCTGACGATTGCTCTACTGGGTATCCCGTTCTACGGACACGGAGCCAGCAGTATCATCATCGGTATTCTGGTTATCGCCGCACTGGGACTTTACCTCGCTCCGGGTGTACAGGCCAAGATCAAAGAGAGATGGCGCATCACCGCCCGCACCATGAACACGGCTTTGCTATGCACCATGATGATCGTAATCGGATATTCTTCTTATGCACTGATCGTTATCCGTTCTACTGCCAACACTCCGATGGACCAAAACTCACCGGAAGATATATTCACACTGGGCGAATACCTTGGTCGTGAACAATACGGAAGCCGTCCGCTTTTCTACGGTCCTGCTTTCTCTTCGAAAGTGGCACTCGACGTAAAAGACGGATATTGTATTCCGCGCCAGTCGGAAGCAGGAAGCAAGTTTGTCCGCAAGGAAAAGACTTCGCCCGACGAAAAAGACTCTTATATCGAACTTCCCGGACGTGTGGAATATGAATATGCACAGAATATGCTTTTCCCGCGTATGTACAGTTCTTCACATGCACCGCTCTACAAGCAATGGGTAGACATCAAAGGATATGACGTCCCTTACGACCAATGTGGAGAAATGGTGATGGTAAACATGCCTACCCAATGGGAAAATATCAAATTCTTCTTCTCCTACCAGTTGAACTTCATGTACTGGCGTTACTTCATGTGGAACTTTGCCGGACGGCAGAATGACATACAGGGTAGCGGAGAAATCGAGCACGGCAACTGGATCACCGGTATTCCGTTTATCGACAACCTACTGGTAGGTAACCAGGAATTGCTTCCGCAAGATCTCAAAAACAATAAAGGTCATAATGTATTCTACTGTCTGCCGCTGATTCTCGGTTTGATCGGACTCTTCTGGCAGGCTTACCATAGTCAGCGAGGTATCCAGCAATTCTGGGTGGTATTCTTCCTGTTCTTTATGACAGGTATCGCTATCGTACTCTACCTCAACCAAACTCCTGCACAACCCCGTGAACGAGACTATGCGTATGCCGGTTCGTTCTATGCCTTTGCCATCTGGGTAGGTATGGGAGTGGCAGGTATCATCCGCATGTTGCGAGATTATGCCAAGATGCAGGAACTTCCGGCAGCCGTTCTGGCTTCTGTTCTCTGTTTGTTCGTCCCCATTCAGATGGCGGGACAGACATGGGATGACCACGACCGCAGCGGACGCTTCGTTGCCCGCGACTTCGGACAGAACTACCTGATGACTTTGCAGGAAGAAGGCAACCCGATTATCTACACCAATGGTGATAACGATACTTTCCCATTGTGGTACAATCAGGAAACGGAAGGTTTCCGTACGGATGCCCGCACTTGTAACTTAAGTTACCTGCAAACAGACTGGTATATCGACCAGATGAAACGTCCGGCCTACGATTCTCCGTCACTCCCTATCACCTGGGACCGTGTGGAATACGTGGAAGGACAAAACGAATATATCTCTATCCGTCCGGAAATGAAAGCTCTTATCGACAGCTATTTCAAACAGGCAAACGAACTGGCTGCACAAGGAGACACTACCATATTGTCACTCGTTCACTCCATCTTCGGTGAGAATCCTTATGAACTGAAGGAAATCATCAACCGCTGGATGCTTGGCAAGAACGACCAATTGAAAGAGCTTCTCAAGAAGACAGGAAAAGAGATACAGCTCCCGCTGATCCCTACGGACAGCATCGTCATGAAGATAGATAAGGAAGCCGTACGCCGCTCCGGCATGAAGATTCCGGAAGCTCTGGGCGACTCTATCCCCGAATATATGACAATCACCCTTAGAGACGCCAACGGCAGCCCGAAACGCGCCCTCTACAAGAGTGAACTGATGATGCTCGAAATGCTTGCCAACGCTAACTGGGAACGTCCTATCTATATGGCAATCACCGTAGGAAGCGAAAACCATCTGGGCATGGGCAATCACTTCACACAGGAGGGTCTCGCCTACCGCTTCACTCCGTTCGATACGGACAAGCTGGACAGCAAGATCGATAGTGAAAAGATGTACGACAACCTGATGAACAAGTTCAAGTTCGGCCGTATCGACAAGCCGGGTATCTACATCGATGAGAACGTGATGCGTATGTGCTACACGCACCGCCGTATCTTCACGCAACTCGTAGGACAACTTATCAAAGAAGGTAAGAAGGACAAGGCACTCGCTGCACTCGATTACGCCGAAAAGATGATTCCGGCAATCAACGTACCGTATGACTGGGCAAATGGCGCCTTCCAAATGGCAGAGTCTTATTATCAACTGGGACAGAACGAGAAAGCCAACAAGATTATCGACGAGCTTGCCAACAAGTCGCTCGAATACATGATCTGGTATCTTAGCCTAAACGATAACCAGCTTTCCATCGCCAGCGAAAACTTCGTGTACAACGCCAGCTTGCTTGACGCCGAAGTCCGCCTAATGGAAAAATACAAATCAGAAGAACTCGCAAAACATTACTCTACGCAACTCGATCAGTTATATAACGAGTACGTGACGAGAATGAAAGGGAAATAAATATTAAGTATCAAGTACTAAGTATTAAGTATTAATCATGGCTTCCGGCATGTTTTCCGCATGGTATAATACTTAATACTTATTACTTAATACTTGTTTAACGCAAACTCTCATGTTTATAGAACAACCACCTTGGCTTTTCCGGGCGTTGTATCCACAGGCTATCTTCCGGATGGACCCGAATGAGCGGGCAGTCTATCTGACTTTCGACGACGGCCCCATCCCCGAAGTAACTCCCTGGGTACTGGAAATACTGGAAAAGCATCATATTAAAGCTACCTTTTTCATGGTAGGCGACAATATACGCAAACACCCGGATGAATACCGGATGGTGGTAGAGCACGGACACCGCATCGGTAACCATACTTTCAACCACATCCGTGGATTTGAATATTCCAATCCGGATTACCTGGCAAATGCCAGAAAGGTAGATGATATTATTCATTCCGATCTCTTCCGTCCACCACACGGACACATGGGATTCAGGCAGTATTATACGTTGCGCTATCATTACCGCATCATTATGTGGGATCTCGTGACCCGCGATTACAGTAAGCGGATGCGCCCGGAACAAGTGCTGAACAACGTGAAACGCTATGCGCGAAACGGTTCTATCATCACTTTCCACGATTCGCTGAAGTCATGGAATAACGGTAACCTGCAATACGCACTTCCCCGTGCCATCGAGTTCCTGAAAGAGGAAGGTTATGAATTCAAGGTGTTATAATCTTTGAAAAAACAGAAACTTCGAAAAGAGCAGAGCTTCCTGATAAGAAAGAAAAGGTTTCTGATGAATAAAAAAGCTCCCTGATAAGAAAAAAAATATAAGCCGAGGTATTATGCCCCGGCTTTTGTAGTTTAAAGCCCGTTTCGTGCCCAAAATTGAAAGATCCCTCCTCTTTCTTACAAGATGCCAGTGCAACCGCATTTCGCCTGGTAAAGGGCAAAAAGAGGGCAAAACAACCTGCATTCAAAAAGTTTCTGATTCACATTACCATTTCCAACCGTATTTTTTTATACATTTGCAACGGTCTCTTCCGCAGAAAGCCTCCGGGTGGCGAGGGAGAGACGTTTATATTGAGAAGACGTTTACAAGCGTTTGTCATTTGTGTTCAGAACTTCGCAAACTTTGACCTATCGGAATGACTAACAGCAACAAAGACGTCCTCCTGATGTGTATTTATATACATCCGTGCCTCACTTTGGAAAACAAAGGGAGGCTACGGGTGTTGTACATATCGGCGTGGGCTTTCTGCGTTGTTCGTTCCCGATAGTTGGCATTGCGAAGGCCTTGAACACGGAACGGACGAAGGTGAGAGATTCCCACGCCTTTTCTATATATTCCTGTCAACAATAGATTGAATTGTCCGCCCAACGGGAATCCGGGGGACACACATAAGCAGAATAGGCACATGATTCATGCGGGACAACTTATTGAACGCACGCTTCACGAACAGGGACGCACCGTCACCTGGTTCGCTACCCAACTATGCTGCACACGCCCCAATGTTTACAAGATATTCCGGAAAGAGAATATCGACATCCACCTGCTCTGGCGCATCTCCTACATCCTCGGCCACGATTTCTTCCGTGATCTGTCCGACAGCATCAACACCGGAAGCTTCCCCAGTGTATCCAAATAGGATACAATTTCGTATCGTTCTTGGAACTATGTTTTCACCCGGTAGTATACTCCTTTCGCATACCTTTGCAGGCATATTAACATATAATCACAAAAGGACATGAAAACGAAAAAACTATTTCTGATTATTGCTCTGGTTGTCGGTTGTGCCGTCGGAGCCCATGCGCAAAAGACGGTCTTCAAGTTTCGCGACGCACAGGCACGTGCAGGTGATGCAGTTACTGAGGTTTGTGTCAAACCTACAGTTGTCGAGGTGAAAATACTGGAAGATAAGGGACGGATCAAGGATGAATGGACACTAAGCAAAGAGGAAGTGGAAATCGCCATGAAAGGAGAACTTGACAACATCCGTGCATGGGGGACGTATCTGTCCACCATCAAATACAACTGCGATGTCATCATGGGAGCCACTTTCAAAGTGGAAGATAATGAAAAAACAGGGGGATACACGGTTACAGTAGTAGGTTATCCCGGCATCTTCGTCAACTGGCATCCGGCCACAAAAGAGGATTATGAATGGATACGTCTGCAAAAGTTATCACCCACAGATGGAAAAAGCCAGATAGTGCCCGTCGTTAAGAATAAGAATTAATCACTAAAATATCAATAACAATGAAAAAAGTACTATCAATGGTTGCCGCACTTTTATTGTGCGTAGGAACTCAAGCGCAAATCGTATCATCCAGAAGCGCAATCGTCAAAACAGAGAAGCAAGCCAGCAGCACACAATGGTTCTTGCGTGCAGGTTTGAATATCATGAATTTCTCCGGTGACGGGGCCGAAGGAGCTGATTCAAACATCGGATATAACGCAACATTTGGTTATCAGAAGCCTTTAGGCAGTACAGGAGGATACTGGGGGATGGAGTTTGGACTTGGCTCCCGTGGTTTCAAAGTGGACGACACGAAATGTATGGCTCACAACATACAATATTCTCCGTTCACATTCGGATGGAAATTTGCTGTGGCGGACAACGTCCGTATCGACCCGCATGTAGGAGTCTTCGCTAGTTACGATTACACAAGCAAAATGAAAGAAGATGGAGAAAGCATCAGTTGGGGTGATTATGCAGATTATATGGAGGTTGACTACAATCATTTTGATGCCGGTATGAATATCGGCGTAGGAGTCTGGTATGACCGTTTCAATCTGGATCTCACCTATCAACGCGGATTTATAGATGCATTCAGCGATGCCGACGGATTCAAAACCAGTAACTTTATGATTCGTCTGGGTATTGCCTTCTAAGGACAACCAAACCTCAATAAACCATATTATTTATTCAGCGTCCACGATCTTTTCTTTTCACAAAAAGGGCCGTGGATGCTGTTTTCTTAAAAAGAACGGAATATGATGACCAAACGACAATTTCTGGTAATCTTGTATCTACTGGTAGGAATTATCCCACTAACAGCACAGACTTTCACCGAACAGAAAAAGAGCTATCCTGTCAGTGCAGACGGCAATAAATATGTGGTCAGCGGATTTACCCCTTTCAGCGATATGCAAGACGAAAACATCTACGCTAATGCACTGCTATGGATCGTCAAGAATGTCTGCCCACAGTTACGGGAAGGAATAGCGGAGGTCAACGTACCGGCTAAAAACTTCAGTTGCGATCTGATACTTGCCTCGCAGGCAGACTCAAGCCAAAAGAATACTTACTATTGCAAAGCCCTGTTTCAAGTAAAGGACGGTAAACTGGTTTATTATCTTTCCAATATACGGATAGAGTCATCAGCAGTGATAATGAAAAAAATCACTCCTATGGAGAAGCTACAACCGGACAAGAAAGCATCTCACAAAGAAATCATGGATGATTTCGTACAGGTTGAATCGCAAGTATTGAACAAAATGTTCGACTTCATCATAACGAACCAGCTTTCACCGATTACTCACTGGAATGAAATCAACATCAACAAGCCGGTGAAAGGCATGACGGAAGATGAATGTCTACTGGCTTTCGGCAAACCGCAGACTATTCAAGAATCAAATGGAGAAGTGCAATGGATGTATTCCAGCTCGTTCTACCTGTTCTTCAAGAACGGACATGTGGAAACTATTATCAAATAGAGTCTAAAAAACGAATCATCTCAAAATCAAACAATTAAAACAATTTATTATGAAAACAATCTGGAAAGCAAGCGTTTGCATAGTTGCAGTATTACTGTCGTTCAGCATTTATTCCTGTGGCGACGACGACGATGAGACTGTCGGTTCACGCGATTTATTGTTAGGAACATGGAATGGAGTGTATTATCTTTCACAAGAATGGGAAGATGGTGAAAAGGTAAGTGACTCTAAAGAAGATTTTGTAAATGGAACCAACCGTTATTCCATAGAGTTCAAGGAAGACGGTACGTATGTAGAAAAAGATGTCTACAACTCCTCCGGAAGTACTAATTATTATCATGGTACATGGAGCTACTCCGGTAATAAGCTGACTCTCATCGACACTGAAGAGGATAATTACACAGAAGTGTGGACAGTGACCACAATGACAGAAAATGAATTAGTCTATGAACTTCGTGAAAAAGAGAAAGAAGACGGAACAACATACGAATATTACGAACAACACGCTTTTACAAGATAGCTTAAGGACATTATCTTTCTTTTCCAGAAAGACACATTCTTAATTCTCTTTCTTTTTCAGAAAGATAAAAATAAGCAAAGGTTCCTTTGATAAAAAGAAACCTTTGCTTCATCTATTAGAAAAGACGCATGATATTCAATAATGAATCGCGTATTCAGTGAGTAAAAGAAATTAAAGAGGGCGTTTCGTCACACCTCGACAATCCTTCTTTTTTGACTGTATAAGCAATTCAGCACATTAATTAATATGCCACCGCCAACGGAGTACGCAATTTCTGCGCATATTCAGTCATATATTTATTCCAGGCATCCGGAGTCTTGATAGCCGCCTTATCCCAGGCAGATCCCCAGTAATAAGTATATTCAGAACCAGGCTCATATTCGCTGATAGCCAGCACATGACCGTCGGCTCCACCACGATCTTTCTTTTCCTTTTCGGAAAGAAGAACCACTTTCGCCTCTTTTACCTGTGCAGGGAATGCAGCACCCACAAATATCTTACCGTTTGCACCGCTACGGTCAGTTGTAGGATCTACGTAAGTGATATAGCCATTTGCAGCATCTGCCACAACCGCACCGTCCGGTTCACGCAATACAAGTCCTGTAGTTACCGGCATTGCTTCTTTCAAATTGGTATATGAAACAACTGTTTTATTTAGATAAGAACCTGCATCCAAGGAGATGACGCGTGTTTCCACCACGTTAGAATCTCCACGGACCACCAGCGGATTAAACTCCAGCTTCACCGTGAAACGCAGCGGACCATTATCAAGGATTTCCTGTGTGCGATAGCAGTAAGGATAGATAATAGTGTCACCTGCCATCAAAGCGGCAACGCCGGCGCCCAACGTAGGACCTACGGCATAGCAATCCATACCGTATCCATGATCGATATGGTAAGAGATGGCATTCTGCAATTCGGAAGCGGCTTTCGGATCTGTCTTTTTCAGTTCGGCTATCTTGGCACGCTTTTCAGGATTAAGCTCTTCAGCATACAGAGATTCCAAAATCGGCTCCGTAGTATTATACTTCGTAAAAAGATCATAGCCAAAACCACGTTCTCCACGAGCCTGCAAAGCAGGACCATAAGCACGGAATCCGCCAAGATCATTCTCCCAGGCTACGTCGTCCAGACGTTCGGGGTAGTATTTACCGCAAGCAATGACATCAAAAGGTGCCGGTGTGCCCGGTTGAATGGTATAAGTAACCACACTGTTTCCCCCTACCGTAACGGGGAAGACCACCTTCTCATCATACGTCACCTGATAAGGCACTTGCTGACCGTCGACGTCAAGCACCACAATCTGTGCCGTATCCGCCAGTTTCAATTTAGCGACCACATCGCTCATCGGCACTTCAACCATCTCCCCTGCCCGTTCAAGAGCCAAAGAATTGGTCACTGTGACTGTCATTGACTGCTTGCTGTCGGCACAAGAAGCAAAACCAATCAAGGCTACAACAAACAGAATTAATATCTTTCTCATAATTAGTCTACATTGAATGAATAACATATACTTTGCAAATCAGAGGCTATTATATCCGGCATGTTGGATGTATAGCTCCAACGCGTCAGCTATATATATCCAACGTGTTGGAGCTATATGTTCAACACGTTGGGCATATATGTCCAATAAATCGGCCATATAGCTCCTGCAAAGGGAATAATAAAAAATAAGGTGACAGATGAAAAGAGGATGCTCTTTGCCATTCTATCACCTTACCGGAATTTCTTCTATCAGCTATTATTTCGGTTGTTTTCCGATATAAGCAAGAATACCACCATCTACGTAGAGAATGTGACCGTTAACAGCGTTAGAAGCTTCAGAAGCAAGGAACACGGCAGGACCTGTCAGTTCTTCCGGATCCAACCAACGACCGGCAGGAGTCTTAGCGCAGATGAATGAATCGAATGGGTGACGGCTTCCGTCTGCCTGCGGCTCACGAAGAGGAGCAGTTTGCGGAGTAGCGATGTAACCCGGGCCGATACCATTACACTGGATGTTGTATTCACCATATTCAGAACAGATATTGCGAGTCAGCATCTTCAAACCACCCTTAGCGGCAGCGTAAGCAGATACAGTTTCACGACCCAATTCAGACATCATAGAACAGATGTTGATGATCTTACCTGCACGTTTTTCCATCATAGCCGGCAAAACAGCCTTAGCAACGATGAATGGAGCATTCAAGTCGATGTCAATTACACGACGGAAATCAGCAGCATCCATCTCGTGCATAGGAACACGACGGATAATACCTGCGTTATTTACAAGGATATCAATTGTACCTACTTCTTTTGCAATCGTAGCAACCATCGCCTGAACAGCCGGTTCGTCTGTCACGTCGCATACATAACCGTGAGCTTTGATACCTTTTGCAGCATAAGCAGCCATACCTTTGTCTACCAACTCTTGATTGATGTCGTTAAAACAAACTTTAGCGCCTTGTTCTGCAAATGCAGAAGCAATAGCAAATCCGATACCATAAGAAGCACCTGTAACGAGAGCTACTTTACCTTCCAAAGAAAAATTCAAAAACTGATTCATAATTCTTTTTGTTATTAAATTAGGAAAACTATTGTAGTTGTTATTTCAAATCTGTAATCAACGAGAAGTCCTGATCGCCGTAGTCGAGGTTCTCGCCACCCATTCCCCAGATAAAGGTATAGTTGTGGGTAGCAGCAGCCGAGTGGATTGACCATTCGGGTGAAAGAACGGCCTGATCGCCTTTCATCCATACGTGACGCGTCTCGCCTACCTCACCCATGAAGTGGCAGATAGCATGATCTTCGGGAATTTCGAAATAGAAGTAGGCTTCCATACGACGGCTGTGTACGTGTGCCGGCATCGTGTTCCACACACTTCCCGGAGCGAGTTCCGTCATACCCATCTGCAACTGGCAGGTAGGCAACACCTGATTCACCAGCATCTTATTGATGTTGCGGTGATTGGAACCTTCCAAAGAACCCATTTCAGCTACTACGGCATCGGCTTTCGTCACCTTACGGTCGGGATAATTGCGATGTGCAGTCAGTGAGTTGAAGTAGAATTTAGCAGGATGAGTAGCGTCTTTGCTTTCGAAAGTCACTACGCGGTCGCCCGAACCCAGATAAAGAGCTTCTTTATAGTCCAGTTCGAACTCTGCGTCGCCTGCTTTCACAATACCGGGACCGCCAACATTGTAGATACCCATTTCGCGACGGGTGAGGAAGAACGGAGCTTTCAGCGGATCAATCGCTTCGAGCGTCAGCACCTCTCCTACCGGAAGCGCACCACCTACCACCATACGGTCGTACATGGAATATACCATATTTACTTCATTGGGGACAAATATCTTTTCGATTAAGAAATCTCTGCGAATTCTTGTTGTATCATAACTTTTTGCATCTTCCGGATGCGCAGCATAGCGAATTTCATAGTTCGTTTTCATACCTTATTTATTTATAGTTATTGAATAAGTTCTCTATTCTACGTGCACTTCGTTTACGTACACGATGCAAAAATAGCAAAAGAAAACGGGTTTACCTTGCAATTTTGTTCCAATTATCCACCAAAAATGTCCAGAATCCGTGCAATGTATACTTTTTTAACGAACTATAATACGTTTTGGGAGAGATTTCTACTTAATGCAATGAAAAAAAGAAAGAAGCCTCTATCTCTCGAGCCGCAAGAACAAATAATATAAAATATAGAACAAGAAAAAGTATCTAATTTGCCAATTCAGCTAATAATTAGCAGTCTACACCGTTAAAATTGCATAAATAGGAGGCAATGTATTATAACACTAATTATAATATATTAGTTTTGTAAATGTTTAAATAGCAAGCAAAATCAACAAATACGTCAAGATATACAACTTATGACAATTATTAAAAGACGGACAGAAGATACTTTAATAAAGATAGGAGTGATATGCATTTACATGCTTCTATCCATTAACCTAACTTATGCCCAAATAAAAAATATAACAGGAATCATCATTGATGAGGAAAGCCGGGAACCATTGACAGGTGCTTCTGTCACAGTGAAAGGCAGTCGGCAAGGCTGTATTTCAGATCTGGATGGAAAGTTTAGTCTTCAACCAACCCTCCCCGGACAGCAAATGCTGGTTATTTCTTACATAGGATACCAAACTATCGAAGTGCCTGCCCGGCATAATATGATGGAAATCCGGTTGCGTCCGAACGTGAACGAACTGGATGAAGTAGTAGTGCAGGTAGCGTATGGCACTGTCCTCAAAAGATCAATTACCGGGGCTGTTTCCGTAGTGGACAGTAAGCAAATCGAAATGCGTCCGGTCAGTTCTGTTATCTCCGTGCTCAACGGAGCAGTACCGGGGCTACAGACAATTGACGGAGTGGGGCAGCCTGGTATCGAAGCGGAAGTCCGGATCCGGGGATACAGTTCGGTGAACGGAAGCAATAAGCCGCTTTACGTGGTAGACGGTATGCCCTATACGGGATGGATCACCGATCTTAATCCGGCAGACATAGAAAGCGTCAGCGTACTGAAAGATGCTGCTTCATGCGCATTGTACGGTAGCCGGGCTTCGAATGGTGTGATTTTAATTACCACCAAAAAGGCGAAGAAACAGGGAGTTTCTCTTCAACTGGACATTCGCCACGGCTTCAGCGCGCGTGGACAGGGTGATTACGAACGTATGAATGCCAATCAATTCATGGAAACGATGTGGCAGGGGTATCGCAACCAGCTTATCAGCAACGGCAGTAGTCCCGAAGAAGCGACCATCGCCACCAACAATGACATTATCAGCAAAGTAGGAATCAACATCTATAACAAAGCCGATAATGCCCTTTTCGATGCAAACGGTCATCTGGCATCCGACGCCCGGATACTGGACGGATATAAGGACGATCTCGACTGGTATTCTCCCTACACACGTAACGGTCACCGCCAGGAATACAACCTAAGCGGAGAATCCGGCAATGAAAAGAACCGGATCCGTTTCTCGCTAGGCTATCTTAATGAAGACGGATATACCAGGAAAAGTGATTTCAATCGTCTTAGCGGCTCACTCAACGCTGACTTCACCCCACGCCCATGGCTAAAAACGGGCTTGTCGCTCGGAGGCACTCACCAGAAAACGAACTGGGATATAGGAGCCGCCGGAAGTGCGCAATCCAATAACCTGTCGAATGCATTTTACTTTGCACGGAGAATAGCACCTATCTATCCGGTGCACCTCCACTATACAGAGGATGTATTTGCCAGCGACGGCTCATTGCTTCATTCCAAAGGAGATTATATCCTGAACGAAGAAGGCGGAAAACAATATGATGACGGTTCGGAAAGCCGTTCGGAATCGGATGCCGCCAGCAATGGACGCCATCTACTGTGGGAAAGCGAAAAGAACAAGTTGTGGAACGCTGCCAATACCTTGCAAGGAAATGCCTATGTGGACGTTTCTTTCCTACGCGATTTTACATTCTCATTGAAAGGCAATATCAGCCTGCGCAATATCGAGGACAGCCAATACGGAAATGCGGAAATAGGCGCTTACAAGGACACTGGTTTTATCAGCAAGATCGATCAGGAATATAAGGAATACACCCTGCAACAGCTACTGGCATGGAAACACCAGTTCGGCAGGCATTTCGTAGAATGGATGGTGGGGCACGAGAACTATGATTACAAGCTTAATTTCGACGCCATACAGAAAAAGAATGAGAGCTTTCCCGGAATAGACGAACTTTCAAATTTCACCACCACAACTTACAGTGAGGGATATAAAGACACCTATCGTACAGAGGGTCACTTCACACGGGCCCGGTATGACTACAACGAAACTTATTTTGCCGAAGCTTCTTTCCGGCGCGACGGTTCCTCCATCTTCCATACAGACCATCGCTGGGGTAACTTTTGGAGCGTAGGTATCGGCTGGATGCTTTCCAACGAAGCGTTCCTGAAAAACGTGTCGTGGCTGAACCGCCTCAAGTTAGGGGTTTCTTACGGGCAAGTGGGAAACGATAACTTCGGAAGCAGTAATGGCCTGTACCAGTGGATGTCTCTCTACGGCTCTGCCGTCAACGGTGGAGAAGCCGCTTACTACAAAGTGCAGAACGAAAACCTGGAACTAAAATGGGAAACGAATTCTTCGCTGAATATCGGTCTGGAAACTCGTCTTTTCAACCGTGTGAACCTAAGTTTCGAATACTATAACAAGCATTCGGACGACTTGCTGTTCAAGTTTATCCAACCACTATCTGCCGGTGCCACTGACTCATCGACAGGCCTTTCCACCGTCTGGCGAAACATTGGAGACGTTTCCAATAAAGGATGGGAATTCTCTGCCGACGGGGATATCATCCGCAACCGGGAATGGGAATGGAATGTAGGTTTGAACCTTTCCAAAGTGAAAAACAAGATCGGAAAACTGCCGGATAAAGATCGGGAAGAGGGAATTACGAACGGAGATTTCCAGAAGTTCAAAGAGGGACACAGCATTTATGAATTCTGGCTGTACCAGTATGCTGGCGTAGACCAGATGACAGGTCGCAGTGTATATCTGCCGGACTTCAACGCTTATTACATTGCCGGAGAGGATGGAAAAACACCCGTAAACGGAGAAGAGAGCACCGAAGGTAAAAATCCGATTCCGACAGACAGTTGGGTAGACATCAACGGACAATATTATACAGGCGACCCGAGATATGCACGCAAAGACTGGTCGGGCAGTTCATTACCGAAGATAAACGGCTCGGTCACCACCTCTCTCCGCTGGAAAGACCTGACTCTGTCCGCCCTGATGATTTTCAGTTGCGGTTCCAAAGTCTTCGACCAGCCTTATCAGACTCTGACATCGGTAGGCGTACATTCATTGACTCCCGATTTACTGAATGCATGGACAGCAATCCCCGAAGGCATGACGCCCACATCGCCCAACCGTCTCGATCCATCGGGTATTCCGCAAGTGAATCTGGATGCAACGATCAATGGATATAACAGCCAGAAAGCATCTACACGCTATATTGTAAGCGGTGACTATCTAAGCATCAAGAACATCACCCTCTCCTATCGCCTGCCCGCCACATGGA
>ERZ894217.402-NODE-402-length-25222-cov-8.388008_pt1 | contig 25222 bp, 16 predicted proteins | sample MGYA00380291_ERZ894217 | MGnify/ENA primary metagenome ERZ894217 (study PRJEB32331, sample SAMN06328480) | human gut metagenome | biome: human gut microbiome; feature: stool | host: Homo sapiens | collected 2013-07-05 ...
GCTTTCCTTTCTTCTCGTTTCCACGGGCTTTGGCATAGGCTTCTTGCAGAGTCTGCACCAGTTTGGCATTGTCCCAAGGCTTTACAATGAAGTCGGTCGCTCCATCCTTCAGCCCTGTTACCGCTAAGTTGATGTCGGCATAGGCAGTGAACAATACCACTTGAATCTGCGGACGCAGCCGTTTGATTTCGCGCAACCAGTAAAGTCCCTCATTCCCGCTGTTGATGCCGGAAGAAAAGTTCATGTCCAGCAGCACCACATCAATCGCTTCCCGTTGTAGTAGGGAAGGAATGGTTACGGGAGAATTCAGGGTGATTACTTGCTGGAAATATTCTTCCAGAAGATATTGCAGAGAAGTAAGTATGTTGCGGTTGTCATCTACAACGAGTAAAGTTCCTTGTTTTGCCATCTGTGATTGAGATTTTGCGACAAAAATAGGAATTTTCAAGGCATAGCCCTCAAAAATGTCTAAAAAATATGCACAGTGACAAAAAATTAGACACTCATTGTCAAAAAATTAGACACTTGAGATTCTATGTAATATTCTATCTTATTGAAAATGAATTAAATAAAACTTTGGCACGGTATTTGAATGCTCTTTTGCGGATAAAAGAAAACAATATGAATAAAAAGAATCTATTACGCATGATGATTTGCTTCTTTTCCGGTTGGATGGGGCTGGAAGCTGCGGCACAAGAGGTATGGGACGTAGACCGCTGTATGGACTACGCCGTACAGCACAACCGTACCGTCCGGCAGCGGGAACTGGAAGCAGACAATGCAAGATTGGATCGCATGAAGGCTATCGGTAGTTTCTTACCCGGGGTAACCGCCGGTACCAGCGTACAATATAATTTCGGTCGTTCAGTCGATCCGGAAACCAATACCTACAACACCTTGTCTACTTTCAACAACGGTTATTCCATGGAAGCTTCCATGCCGATTTTCCGTGGCGGGGGACTGGTGAACGAGGTGCGTCGGGCAAAGGCTGCCTGGCTGATGGGAAAAGCTGCCTGGCAGGAAGCTAAAGATAATACAGCGTTAGAGACTTTTCAGGCTTATATCGATGCTCTGTATTGCTACGGCACTTTGCGACTGGCCCACAAGAAATTGCAGGAAAGTGATTCGCTGCTGTACAAAACATGCCGTCAGGAGGAATTAGGCTTGAAAGGCTTGTCGGATGTAGCCCAAATGGAAGCCCAGCAGGCTACGGACAGTTACAACCTCACCCATCAGAAGAACTTGTATGAAACAGCCTTGCTGACATTGAAACAGAAAATGAATTTTCCGGCAGAAGATACTTTACAGTTGGATACTGCCGTACTCGATACACAGACACTTCAATATATTCAGTTGACTCAGGAGCGTGCGGACGATGTGTTCCGTATCGCACTGAATGTCAATCCTACCCTGCAGCAAGCTGCGCTGAATGCGAAAGTGGCCTATATGCGCCGTAAGATTTCATGGGCCAATGTGGTACCGTCCATCACGTTGTTCGGTGGAATCTCCAGTTCCTATTATAAGGAGCTTCATTCTACGGCTTATCCTGATTTCCGTACCCAGTTCAACAATAACTTCGGTTCCTACGTGGGCATCAGCATGAGTATTCCTATTTTCAACCGGCTTTCGGGAGTAACCAGCATGCGTCAGGCAAAAAACAATTACCGCATTGCTTGTGAACAATATGAATCGCAGAAAGAGGAATTGCAGAAATTGGTGCTTCAGGCCGTACAGGACCGGGAAGGCTATCTGAAAGAGAGCATACAGATGGAAAAGAAAGTCAGTTCCGACTCGCTGGCTTATCATGTCACCCGGCGCAAGTACGAAGAAGGCTTGATGACCTCACTCGATGTACAGAACAATGCAGCCACCTTGCTCGAAAGCGAGACTTTGCTGTTGCAAAGTAAACTGACCTACCTGATGAAATGCCGTCTGGTAGACTATTACAAGGGAGAAGAAATTATTCGCGGGTTTGATGACACAGACAAATAAATAGAAATTGAAAAAAGACGATATTATGGATATACAGTTAGAAAAGAAAAAAGGAATCCAGAAGAAACATCTTCCTTATATTGGGGGAGGAGCCGTTATTCTTCTGCTGTTGGGCTGGATTATTTTCGGCAATCATGCTTCTACATTGAAAGTCGACGGTAAATCGCTGAACATTGCCGACGTGACTTATGGAAAGTTCAATGACTATATCCGTGTGAACGGGCAGGTGCAGCCTATTTCCGTGGTACAACTCAGTCCCGAAGAGGGAGGTATCGTGCAGGAAAAGGTGGTGGAAGAAGGAACTCATGTGAAGAAAGGCGACGTGATTCTTCGTCTCAGTAACTCCAACCTGGATTTGCAGATTCTGAATGCGGAGTCTGAATTGGCCGAAAAGCAGAACCTGCTCCGTAATACGCAGGTCACCATGCAGCAGGACAAGTTGAACAACGAAACCGAGAAAGTACAGCTTGACATTGATACGCGCCGCAAACAGCGTACGTTCCAGCAATATCAGCGTCTGTACAAGGAACGTCTTATCAGTCGCGAAGAGTATCTTCAGGCCAAGGAAGATTATGAAGTGGCCCAGAAAAAGCATAAACTGATTACGGAACGTCTGGTGCAGGACTCCATTTACCGTAACATTCAGATGGATCAGATGGAAGATAACTTGCAGAACATGCGCAAGAACGTCTTGCTGATTCGCGAACGGAAAGATAAGCTGGAGGTACGGGCTACGATTGACGGAGAATTAGGATTGCTGGATGCAGAATTAGGACAGAATATCAACGCCGGACAGATGGTGGGACAGATTAATGATTTGTCGGACTTCAAAATCGAGGCCATGATTGACGAGCACTACATCGACCGTGTGACCAACGGACTGCCCGCTACTTTTGAACGTCAGGGTTCTTCGTTTAACTTGAAGGTGCGAAAGGTATATCCGGAAGTACGTGAGGGACGTTTCCGTACGGATTTCATCTTTCAGGGCAACCGTCCGGAGAACATCCGTAGCGGACAGACCTACTACATCGACCTGCAGCTGGGTGAGCCTACCGAAAGCGTGCTGATTCCGAAGGGTACCTTCTTCCAAGTGACCGGAGGAAACTGGATTTTCGTGGTCGACAAGGATGGGAAGAAGGCCTATCGTCGTAAAATACGTATCGGACGTCAGAATCCGCAGTATTACGAGGTGTTGGAAGGACTGGAAAAAGGCGAACGCGTCATCGTTTCCGGTTATGAGAGTTACAAAGACAATGAAGTATTGGTGTTAAACTAAAAAATAAATTGTGATGAAAAAGATAGTACGTATATTGGCAGGTTTGGTAATGGGTTTGATGTGTGTAAACTGTGCCAGTGCAAAAAGTGGTAATGAAGAAAAAGTAAGTGAAACCCGCAGTGTGAATCCTTTCCATTCCATTGAAGTGGAGAGTGTGGCCAGTGTGTATTTCACTCAGTCGGATACCTATTCTCTTCGTGTAGAGGGAGAAAAGAAATGGGTAGACCAGACAAAGTGTACGGTGAAAGACGGAGTATTGCTGATTGCGTGGGCTGAGAAAGGTAAGAAAACTACCCGGAATGTGAACGGACTCTCTATTTACATCAGTGCACCCGATTTGCAGAAAGTAGCTTTTGAAGGTGTCGGATCATTCAATTGCAAGTCCCGCCTGAACCTGAAGGATGTGAAGTTTGATGTGGAAGGCGTGGGCAGTCTGCACGTGGCCGACTTGCATGCCCGGAATGTACAAGTCAGTCTGGAAGGTGTAGGAAGCGGTGAACTGGCCGTAGATTGCGAACACCTGGATGCCAGCATAGAAGGTGTCGGTAGTCTCACTTTAAGTGGAAAGGCTAAATCGGCTCAAATCTCCAAAGACGGAATCGGCAGCGTCTCCACCCGGCGGTTGAAAGTCGGTGAATAAATTTCGTAATTGCAGTATAAAAACACTTACCACTCATGAACACACTTTTTAGAAATTTCTCGCATACCTTCCGGCGTTTCTTTACGGCCAGCGTATTGAATCTGTTAGGATTGAGTATTGCGTTTGCCGCCTGCTTCGTCATCCTGACGCAGGTGGACTACGACTATAACTACAACAAAGCCTATCCGGCACACGATCGTATTTACCGGGTAGAAGTGGATGCAGGCGGAGATTACGGCTGGCAAATCTGGCTGGCTCGTCCTTTCTGTGAGCTGGTGGGAGCTTCTTCTCCACACATACAGGCCATTTCAGTTACTTCATTGTCAAACTCTCTCAATGATTTTGAGGTAGACGAACACATTTACTCTGAACCTTGGTTTACGGGATTTGGTGATTACCTGGAGGTATTTCAGCCTACTATGGTGTGCGGTACAACCGCCTCCCTCAATGAACCCGGCCATACCCTGATTTCCGCATCCATGGCCCGTCGCTTTTTCGGTACCACGGATGCCATTGGCAAGACCATCTACGTAGACCGTAAATCTCGTAACCAGCCGTTGGTGGTAGGAGGAGTTTATCAGGACATGCCGGAAAACTCCCAGTTAGGAAACTGTGTTTTTTCCTCCTACTCCCCGAACCTGAACAAAGATTCGTGGAGAAACTGGAATTATGCATTGTATATCCGGCTTGACAATCCGGCTTCATTGGCCGATGTCCGGCAGTCGGTGATAGAAGCCTGCAAGCGGATGATTCCAAAAGACCTGAATAGCGGAGAGGGAGAGGAAGACTGGGAGAATTTCATTCATTTTACACCGCTGGACGAAGTGCACTATTCTACGGTGGGCAACAAGGCGGCTACCAGCAAGGCCGCCGTGTACCTGCTGCTGTGTGTATCGGTGCTGATTCTGCTTACAGCAGCAGTCAACTACATGAACTTCTCACTGGCAGAAACTCCCATGCGGTTACGTTCCATCAATACCCAAAAGGTGTTGGGGGCTTCCACTTTCTCCTTGCGGATGTATCTGCTGTTAGAATCCGTATTGGTTTGTGTGTGTGGCTTCCTGTTGTCCTTGCTCTGGCTCTATCTGTTGCAAGACACCTCCCTGAATACCTTGGTGGCATCAGACCTCTCTTTGATGAATCATCCGAACCTACTGATAGCTTTGGGCGGAATGGCCGTGTGCATGGGCTTGCTTGCTGGAGCCTATCCTTCTTACTACGTCACCTCTTTTCCGCCGGCACTGGTACTGAAAGGCTCGTTCGGTCTTTCCCCGAAAGGAAAGATGCTGCGTACGTTTCTGGTTTGTTTCCAGTTCTTTGTCTCTTTCATGCTGATTATCTCCGTGGGCATCATGTACCTGCAGAGCCGTTATATTCAGCAGAGCGACTATGGCTATGACAAGGAGGTCGTACTGGTGGGAGCGATTCCTTATGAATATCTCGATCGCAGGGAAGCGATTGTCAGTGAATTGTCCGGCCTTTCGGGTATAGAAGGCATTTCGATTTCCAAGTTCGTGTTAAGTTCAGCCGATAATTATATGTCGTGGGGAAGAGGAGAAGGAGAACATCACATACAGTTGGTCTGTTTTCCGGTAGATTACCGCTACTTATCTGTGCTTGGCATCAAGATTACTGAGGGGAGGAACTTTAAACCGGGCGACGGAGATGTGTATATTTTCAACGAAGCAGCCCGGAAGAAATATCCCTGGATGAAGGTGGACGAACCCGCTACTCTTGGTGATTATCCTGTGGTCGGATTCTGTGAGAATATTCGTTTCAGCAGTTTCCGCAACAACGATGCCGTAGAGCCGATGGCCTTCTTCATTTACGGAAAAGATTATGCGGACTGGGATGTCTGGGATGCGAACAGCATCTTGAACATCCGGGTGGCTGCGGGAGTAGACAAAGTGGACATGCTTCACCGCTTGGCTGAGACAACAGAAAAGATGGCACCGGGCCGTGATTTCAGATTCCGTTTCATGGATGAGGTGATTGACCAGAACTATCATCAGGAACTGCGTTTCACCCGTCAGATTCTGTTGTTCTCCTTGATTGCTATCGTGCTCAGCATGATAGGCGTGTTCGGACTGACCTTGTTTGAAAGCGAATACCGTCGGAAGGAGATTGGTATTCGGAAAATCATGGGAAGTTCCACAGGTGAGATTCTCTATATGTTTACCAAGCGTTATTTTGTCATGCTGGTGGTCTGCTTCGTACTGGCAGTTCCCTTTGGTTGGTGGATAGGGCACGACTGGCTGGAAAGCTTCTCCGACAAGACGCCTATCCGTGCCTGGGTATTTGTGGCCTCCTTCCTGCTGGTCAGTCTCATTACGGTACTGACAGTGACATTCCAGTGCTGGAAGAATGCCAATGAAAACCCTGTACGGAGTATTAAGACGGAATAAACACATAAAACTATAAAATACGATGAAAGGACTGAAAACCTATTTTACCTATCTTCACCGCAACAAGCTGTTTACATTGGTCAACGTGGCAGGATTGGGCATCTCTCTGATGTTTGTGCTGCTCATTGCCAATATGGTGGTGCGGCAGCTCACTGTGGGCAGCGATATAAAGGACATAGAGCATGTTTATGTGCTGTCGAACGAGGAATATAGCGCCAGCAATTACCTGGTGGGTGAACGGCTGGCCAACCGTTATCCGGAAATGGCCGACTGGTGTGCCGTGAATGCCGAAGCTTGTAACTCGGGCAGCTATGCGGTAATAGATAACCGGAAAACCAGTCTCGAAATATATTGTGTGAAAGATAATTTCTTTCGTTTCTTTGGTTATTCGCTGTTGTCGGGAAATCCTGAACAGGCACTGGTCGATGCACACAGCATCGTGCTGACCGAATCGGCTGCCCGTAAACTGTTTGGAGAAGAACCTGCGGAAGGCAAGATGCTTCGTTTGTCTGCAGACAAGAAGGAGATGTACACAGTGACAGGCATCATAAAAGACTTTGATAACTCTGTTATCCCCGATGAGGTAGAAGCCATTGTACCATTCGACTATGTGGATTTTGTGAACTGGGGAAGCAGTATGCGCAATCCGGATATGAACAACATGGGAGGGACGACGATACTGGTCCGTTTTCCTCAAGGTGTCAATCCCGATCAGAAAGCTGCCGATATGCTGTCTTTTCTCAAAACCTTTTCCTGGGGATATCAGCATGAGTTGTTCCGTGAGGCATTCTGGATGCCGTTGAAAGACGTGTGTTTCTCCGAAATAATAAGTCTTCAGCTACGTCAGTACAATCCGGTGAAAGTCTGGATATTCTTAGTGGCAGGTATTCTGATTCTGCTGATGGCTGTATTCAATTACGTCAGCATGTGCGTGGCACAAGTAAGCTATCGTGCCAAAGAAATGGCTACCCGCCGGTTGCTGGGCTCTTCCGCACGGAGTATCTTCTGGCGCTTGTTGGGAGAGTCGGCCTTGTTTACCACAGGAGCCTTTCTGCTGGCTTTGCTGTTGGCTAAGGCTGTGGAACCGACGGCCTGTGACCTGCTGCAAACACGGCTGGACATCTGGGGCGATTTAAACGCCATCACTTTGCTAATCTATTTGATAGGCATTGTTCTGCTTTCCTTGCTGGCCGGAGTGGTACCTGCTGTTCTGCTTTCTCACTACCATCCGCTGGATGTGGTGAAAGGCACTTTCCGTCGGAAAACCAAGGCGGTGTACCTTCGGGCACTGTATGTGGTACAGAGCGGACTCACCGTAGCCATGCTGACTTGCACCCTCTATCTGTCCGCACAAATCTACCGGATTCTGCGTGAACCGTTGGGTTATACGTACGGTCATGTGCTCGACTATCCTGCCATGACAGTCGGTTCCTCCGAAAAGATACGTCTTTTTCGTGACGAAGCCCGTAAGAAGCCCTTTGTAAAGAATGTCTGCTTGACCGCCGGTACGCCTGTAAACCGGGGAAACAACAATACCACCCAGCTTTACGACAACAACGGGATACCTCAAAATGTCAGTTTTCAGGTGTTCCGTACCGATTCAGCCTTCTTGGACATCTTTCACATCCAGGTGTTCGACGATAGGAAACTTCCACGGAAATGGGGGAACATGTATTTCTCCGAAAGTACGTTCGATTCTTTGCAGCTGGATTACGCGCGTACGGCAGAATTGCGGAATGAATATGGCCGCCAGTATGCTGTAGGCGGACGGTATGCCGACATCAAATTCGGTTCCATTCTCCTTCCGCAGTCACCCACCATGATTTCAGTAGAGCATCCGGACAAAGTAAGGCCCTGGAACGTACTGGTAGAAACCATTGAAGGCGATCAGGCAGCATATAAGAGAGAACTTGATGCCTTGTTTTCGGAAGTGGTGGAGGGTATTCCCTTTGAATCTAAATGGTATGCCGATGAAATCAAGGAAGTCTACAAAGATTTGTTGCACATGCGTACTACTATTGTGGCCTTCACGTGTGCAGCTCTATTGATTTCCCTATTGGGACTGACCGCCATGAGCATTTATTTCATCAGCCAGCGCAAGCGCGACATGGCCATCCGAAAGGTTTTTGGTTCCAGTGCAGGTATGGAACGGGCACGACTGCTTCGTTTCTCCCTGCTGTCTTTGCTGGCAGGCATGCTGTTGGCCTTTCCTTTGGCGTGGTTCGGTGTACAGCAGATAGACGGTATCCTGCACTATTCACCCATGGCGATGTGGGGCGTGTTTGGCGTTGCCTTTCTGTTGGTAGCCTTGATTTCTTTAGGCTCCGTGTGTCTCATCAGTTGGGGAGCCGTTCGTGAAAATCCGGTGAATCACATTAAGACCGAATAATTTTTCATAGTGTGTAAAAACTGATAAAACAATCGGGACCTCCGCCATTTGCCGAGGCCCCGATTTATATCTTAGAGACGGGCCGCTACTTTCTGCCAGTCCACCAGTGTCCAGAATGTTTCGATGAAAGCTGCCCGTCGGTTGCGGTAGTCAATGTAGTAGGCATGTTCCCACACGTCGATAACCAGTAACGGTTTCAGTCCCTTCTTGAGCGGATTTCCGGCGTTCGATTCGCTGACGATGGACAAATGTCCGTCTTTGTCACTCACCAGCCAGGTCCATCCCGAACCGAATAGCTTGGTGGCTGCCTGTGTAAACTTCTCTTTGAAAGTTTCTACCGAACCGAAATCGCGAGTCAACGCATCTGCTAAAGGTTGAGGTATTTCCGGCTGCTGAGGAGTCAGTGTATCAAAGAAGAACGTATGGTTCCAAGTCTGGGCTGCATTGTTAAACATCGGCCCTTCCGCTTCCAGCAAGATTTGCTCCAGCGTTTTTTCTTCGTAAGGCGTACCGGCAATCAATTTGTTCAGGTTGTCTATGTACGTTTGCAAATGTTTTCCGTAATGATATTCCAGTGTTTCTTTGCTCATTTTCGGAGCCAGTGCTTCCAGTTGATAAGGAAGTTCAGGAAGTAAATGTTTCATTTTTTTCTTGATTTAAAGTTGATAAATTTCAATTCTGTTTCTATATAAACAAACAAATCGTTCGTAAAGTTGAAACTGCGGTACTAATTTAATATAAAAATCGGTGTTTTCATAGAAAATCTCTCCCTAAATTCCCTCTATACTGTGAGAAATCGTAATTTCGCTGACAGATTAGGTAGATTTCTATAATATTTTAAGGTTAAAAGTAACATGTGTGGAATTGTAGGATATATCGGAAAGCGAAAGGCTTGGCCGATATTGGTAGAAGGCCTGAAGCGCCTGGAGTATCGCGGATATGATAGTGCCGGAGCGGCCTTGATGAGCGACACTCATCAGTTGAATGTGTATAAATCCGTGGGAAAAGTAGCTGATTTGGAACGGACAGCCGAAGGGCAGGATGTGTCCGGTTGCGTGGGAATTGCTCATACGCGTTGGGCCACCCATGGAGAGCCCAGTACGGTAAATGCTCATCCGCATTGCAGTCAGAATGGTGATTTGGCACTGGTACACAACGGGATTATTGAGAATTATGCCGTGTTGAAAGAAAAACTGCAGGCTAAGGGTTGCACCTTTAAAAGCAGCACCGATACGGAAGTGCTGGTGCAATTGATTGGTTACGTCCAGCAACAAGGCAATTTGGACTTGCTGACCGCTGTGCAGTTAGCTTTACGGGAAGTTATCGGTGCTTATGCCATTGCAGTAGTCGACCGTAAGCATCCCGACGAGATTATTGCTGCCCGCAAGAGTAGCCCGTTAGTCGTCGGAGTAGGCGAGGGAGAGTTCTTCTTGGCTTCTGATGCCACTCCCATGGTGACTTACACCAATCAGGTGGTGTATCTCTCTGACGGAGAAATAGCCGTACTACGGGCAGGTGCTCCCTTGAAGATTGTCGATTTGAATAATGTAGAATGCCCGCATGAGGCACAGACCGTAGCCCTTAATATCGGGCAGCTGGAAAAAGGAGGTTTCCCCCACTTCATGCTGAAAGAAATCTTCGACCAGCCCGACTGCATCAGCGACTGTATGCGTGGGCGCGTGAATACGGACACTTGTACGGTCACCCTTTCCGCCGTGTCCAACTACAAGGAACAACTGTTGCGTGCCGGACGCTTTATTATCGTAGCCTGCGGTACTTCCTGGCATGCCGGACTCATCGGCAAGCAACTGATTGAAAGCTTCTGCCGCATTCCGGTGGAAGTGGAATACGCCTCCGAATTCCGTTACCGCAATCCGGTGATTCATCCTGATGATGTAGTCATTGCTATCTCCCAGAGCGGAGAAACTGCCGACACATTAGCTGCCATTGAACTGGCCAAGTCGCAGGGAGCCTTTATCTATGGCATCTGCAACGTTATCGGTTCTTCCATTGCCCGTGCTACGGATACCGGTTCCTATATCCATGTGGGTCCCGAAATCGGAGTGGCTTCTACGAAAGCCTTTACCGGACAGGTTACCGTGCTCACCCTGCTGGCTTTGGCGTTGGGACGAGAAAAAGGTACACTTTCGGAGGAAGAGTATCATCGGGTGGTGAAAGAACTGGTTGCCGTCCCTGAAAAGATGCGGACCGTCTTGAAGCAGCATTCGTTCATCTCCTATTTCTCAAAGATGTTTACATACGCCCGCAACTTCATTTATTTAGGTCGGGGATACGCCTTTCCGGTTGCCTTGGAAGGAGCCTTGAAGCTGAAAGAAATTTCGTACATCCATGCCGAAGGTTATCCGGCCGCCGAGATGAAACACGGCCCTATTGCTCTGATTGATGCCGAAATGCCGGTGGTCATCGTAGCCACACAGTCGCCTTTGTACGAAAAAGTGCTAAGCAACATTCAGGAAATCAAGGCCCGCAAGGGAAGAGTGGTAGCCGTAGTAACCGAAGGAGATACGGTTATCCGAAACTTGACTGATTACAGCATCGAACTTCCGGCTACGCTGGAATGTCTGAATCCGTTAGTGGCTTCCATTCCGTTGCAGTTGTTGGCCTATTACATTGCAGTTTGCCGTGGAATGGATGTCGACCAGCCACGTAATCTGGCTAAGTCTGTAACGGTGGAATAACGTAAGTTTTTCACAGATACACTGAAATCCCTGTATTTCTGACGCCTTTGGTGAGAAATGCAGGGATTTTTACTCTTTATTGTCTCAGATTTGAAAACATAGTGTTGAAAAAGAGAAAACCGTAAGTAATTCATAATTAATGGTTGATAAGTAAGAAGAAAGCGTGCTGTTTTTCCTCTTTACAGATATTTTCTGTATCTTCAAAGGCAAAACCGCACGCTATGAATTACGAAACTTATCAAATCATGCTATATGTCCTGTCCTTCCTGGCAGTGATAGTCTTTGTAGCACTTTATTTTGTGAAGGCCGGGTACGGCATGTTTCGTACCCGCTCCTGGGGATGGTCTGTGCCGAACAAAGTAGGCTGGATACTGATGGAAGCTCCTTCATTTGTGGTAATGGGGCTTTGGGCGTGGAAGGCAGGAGTAGAGGCGTATACTCCGCAGGCCGTATTTGTAGGACTGTTCATGCTGCATTATTTTCAACGTTCGTTTGTCTTTCCGTTGCTGATGAAAGGGAAGAGCCGGATGCCGCTGGCTATCATGGCGATGGGAATACTTTTCAATGTAATCAATGTGACCTTGTTGGCTGCCAGCTTTTTCAGTTGTGCATTGCCGGGGAAGTACGAACCGGCCACATTTTGGACAAATCCTTTATCTTGGATAGGAGCCGCGATATTTTTCATAGGAATGGCCATTAATCTGCATGCAGACCATGTAATCCGGAATTTACGGAAGCCGGGCGATACACGTCATTACCTGCCGGAGAAAGGTTTTTATCGCTATGTGACTTCAGCCAATTACTTTGGGGAGTTGGTGGAATGGACCGGATTTGCTTTGCTGACGGTTTCTCCTGCGGCTTGGGTGTTTGTGTGGTGGACAGCAGCCAATCTGGTGCCGCGTGCCGATGCCATTTACAAACGCTATTGTGAGGAGTTCGGAAAGCAGGCGGTAGGTAGCAGAAAAAGAATTATACCTTATATATATTAGGAAAAGGAGGAAAGATGGATTCACTTTTATTTACTCCGGTCACTTTGGGGCCGTTGACACTGCGTAACCGTAGTATTCGTTCGGCCGCATTTGAAAGCATGTGTCCGGGAAATGTGCCTTCACCGCAATTGCTGGATTATCACCGTTCGGTGGCTGCCGGTGGGGTGGGAATGACTACGGTGGCGTATGCAGCCGTAACGCGTAGTGGACTTTCATTTGACCGTCAGTTGTGGATGAGCCCGGAGATTGTGCCGGGACTGCGTGAGCTGACGGATGCGGTACATGTCGAAGGGGCTGCAGCAAGCATTCAACTGGGGCATTGTGGCAATATGTCGCATAAGAGTATTTGCGGATGCCTTCCGGTAGGAGCAAGCAGCGGATTCAATTTGTATTCACCGACTTTTGTGCGCGGATTGCGTGCCGATGAATTGCCGGAAATGGCGAAAGCTTATGGAAGGTCTGTGTGTCTGGCGCGTGAAGCAGGCTTTGATGCGGTGGAAATACATGCCGGCCATGGATACCTGATCAGTCAGTTTCTTTCCCCTTCTACCAATCACCGGAAGGATGAATTTGGTGGGACGTTAGCGAACCGTATGCGTTTCATGGAGATGGTGATGGAGGAAGTGATGAAAGCAGCGGGAAATGACATGGCTGTGCTGGTGAAAATGAATATGCGCGACGGTTTTCGGGGAGGTATGGAACTGGACGAGTCGTTACAAGTGGCACGGAAACTGCAGGAATTGGGAGCGAATGCGCTGGTGTTGAGCGGCGGGTTTGTCAGCAAGGCACCGATGTATGTGATGCGGGGCGAGATGCCTATCCGAACCATGACGCACTACATGACCTGTTGGTGGTTGAAGTATGGTGTGCGACTAGTAGGTAAATACATGATACCCTCTGTGCCTTTCCGTGAGGCTTATTTTCTGGAAGATGCTTTGAAGTTTCGGGAGGCACTGGATATACCGTTGGTGTATGTGGGAGGTCTGGTGTCGCGTCAGAAAATAGAGGAGGTATTGAATCATGGTTTTGAAGCGGTACAGATGGGGCGTGCGCTGCTGAATGAGCCCGATTTTGTGAATCGTATGCGGCGGGAAGAGAATGCACGGTGCAATTGTCGTCACAGTAATTATTGCATTGCCCGTATGTACACGTTGGACATGGCTTGTCATCAGCATTTGCAGGAGGAACTGCCGTCTTGTTTGAAGAAAGAAATCGAACGAATTGAAAGCAAGGGATGAGATGGAGCGTAAATTAGCAGTGATTACAGGTGCCGACGGAGGAATGGGAACAGAGATTACCCGTGCGATGGCGTTGGCTGGTTATCGGGTGATAATGGCTTGCTGTAACAGGGAAAAGGCTGAGGCTAAAAAAGAGTGGCTGGTGAAGGAAACGGGGAATCCGGATGTAGAGGTCATGTATATTGATTTGGCTTCGTTGACTTCTGTGGCTGACTTTGCGGAGCGACTCTGTGCCCGTGGGGAGAGACTGGCATTGCTGATGAACAATGCTGGGACGATGGAAACCGGTCGCAGACTGACGGAGGATGGACTGGAGCGTACGGTGAGTGTGAATTATGTGGGACCTTATCTGTTGACACGCAAATTACTTCCACTAATGGGAGAGGGGAGCAGAGTGGTCAACATGGTGTCGTGTACGTATGCAATCGGACGGCTGGATTTCCCGGATTTTTTCTTGCGCGGAAAGAAGGGGAGTTTCTGGCGAATACCGGTTTATAGCAATACGAAATTAGCTTTGACGCTTTTTACGCTTGAATTGGCAGCTCGTGTGAAGGAGAGAGGTATTGTGGTGAATGCGGCTGATCCGGGCATTGTATCGACGGATATTATTACCATGCACATGTGGTTTGACCCTTTGACGGATATTTTCTTCCGGCCGTTTATCCGGACACCTCGTCAAGGGGCAGCCACGGCAATCGGTTTGCTGCTGGATGAAGAGGCAGGCAAGCGTACCGGTACATTGAATGTAAGCGGACGTGCTGTAAGGTTATCCGGGAAGTATCTTCCTCATGTGCAACAGCAGGAGTTGTGGGAGCGTACGGAGGAGATTGTGAAGAAGTGGTTATAAGATGTATAAAGGAAAAACGGGCCGGCTTATCTGTGTGACAAGTCGGCCCGTAGCGTTAAAGATTATGTATTATACCAAGTGAGCAATCAGTTCTTCACGGTCGCCTGCTAACAGGTCGATAACCGGAACTTCAATCATGGTGTAGCATCCCGGTTGCTGCTTCATAGAAGCACGAGCTACACAAACCAGTACCTGAGCTGTCAGAGCCGGGTTGTTAATCTTCATGTCAAATTCGAAGAGCTGGTTGTGAGTCTTACCTGATACACCTTTGCGAACCAGGTTTACACCGTGACCTACATCGTTCAGGTCGTCTACGCAAGGAACCTGAATAACGTGTGTTTCATCGTTTACAAAATAGGGGTCAGCTTTGATAGCTGCTTCTACTGTCTTGAAATCTGCACCTTCTTCCAGTTCTACATATACCATACGGCGGTGAATACCTGTTCCCACCGGAATAGTCATAGACAACGCATCTTTTACTCCGGCAATGGCGCGAACGGCTACAGAATGTCCCATGCTGCGGCCCGGACCGAAGTTAGTGTAAGTGATTCCTTTCGGAGCGATGGCTTCCAGCAGCGTGCGTACTACAGAGTCGCTTCCCGGATCCCATCCGGCAGAAATGATAGCTACTGCGTTGTGAGCTTTTGCTGTTTCACCCAAAGAACGGCGCAGGCTGGTAATCTGAGTGTGGATGTCGAAGCTGTCTACCGTGTTGATGCCTAATGCAAGGATTTCTTTTGCATATTGTTCTACGCTGCGGGTCGGAGTTGCCAGAATAGCTACATCTACATCTTTCAGTTCGCGAATATCTTTTACTACAGGATAATCGGCCAGTTCTGCAGGTTTGTTTTCTGCTCCATTACGGCGTACGATACCTGCTACTTCAAAATCAGGAGCTGCTTCAAGAGCTTCCAGTGTGAATTTTCCGATGTTTCCGTAACCTACTACGGCTGCTCTAATCTTTTTCATATTTCTTATTTGTTTTAAGTTGTTTCGTTTTAGTTGGCGCAAAAATACAGAATTAGAATCATTCCAAACAAGCAATAAAGCCACGAATTCCAAAAAAATCTGGCTGAACTTACAATTTATAACTTTCTTATCGTTATTTTTGTTCTCCATTTTATAAATTGTTAGAAAAACATGATTGAATATATCAAAGGAGAACTTGTGGATGCTACTCCGGCGTGGGTGGTTGTAGAGTGTAATGGATTAGGATATGGAATTAATGTGTCGCTGAACACTTACTCTGCCGTACAGGGAAAAAAGGAGGTCAAACTCTATATATATGAGGCCATCCGTGAAGATGCGTATGTGTTATATGGATTTGCCACCCGTCAGGAGAGGGAATTGTTTTTGTTGCTTATCAGTGTATCGGGCATTGGAGGAAATACGGCACGTATGATTTTGTCGGCACTTTCTCCTTCGGAATTGTGTAACGTGATTGGCAGTGGAAACGACAAGCTGCTGAAGACCGTGAAGGGAATTGGCTTGAAAACGGCCCAGCGCATCATTGTGGAGCTGAAAGATAAGATTGCAGTGACAGGTATAGAGAGTGCGGCAACCGTCAAATCGGTGGCTGTAGCTGCCAATACGGAAATATATGAAGAGGCAGTGGCTGCATTGACTATGTTGGGATTTGCACAGGCACCTTCTCAAAAGGTGACCGCGCAGATTCTCAAGGAGGAACCGGATGCACCTGTGGAAAAAGTGATTAAACTTGCTTTAAAGCGACTTTAAATCAGGATGTTATTGTTTGTCAGTACTTCCTTGGCTGTACTGTAGTACTTTCCTGGCAGTATTGGAGTACTCCCACGGAAGTACTGAAGTACTGCTTAGGGAGTACTGAGCGGTGGGGTTGGCCTTCGCGTGAAAGGGCAATACATCCTCAAAGAGTGTTTCATCTGTTTTGAAGCAATGCATTTTTTTTGTTCCTTTGTGAAGTTTATTGATTAAAAATTAAGTAGCATGACATTTGCGAGCATTGTATGGGATGTGGATCCGGTGCTGGTTCATTTGGGTTCGCTCGAAATCCGTTGGTACGGGCTGATGTGGGGGCTGGGATTTATTTTGGCTTACGAAATGGTCTCCCGTTTGTTTAAGAAGGAAGGGTATCCGGAAAACTGGGCTGACAAACTGTTTGTATATTGTATTGTCAGCAGTGTAATTGGAGCTCGTCTGGGGCACTGCCTGTTTTATGAATGGGATTATTATGGAGCGCATCCGGCAGAAATCCTGAAAATTTGGAAAGGCGGACTGGCCAGTCACGGAGGTGTATTTGCCTTGATACTGGCTTTAATCTGGTATTCTAAGACAGTGACGAAAAAAAGCGTGTGGTGGTTGTTCGACCGTATGATACCTGCCGTAGCGGTGGTTTGTATGTGTATCCGTTTCGGTAACCTGATGAACTCCGAGATTTTCGGTTATCCTACAACTTTACCATGGGGATTTGAGTTTGTCCGCTCGCGTGAATGGCAGGAACTGTATAATCAGAATGGAGTGGCGCAGGCTTGTCATCCTACCCAGATTTATGAAATGCTTTACTGTCTGGTGGCACTGGTCGTATCGTGGTTCATGTATCACAAGCTTCATTTAGGTAAACGAATCGGATTGACTACGGGCGTTTCTTTGTTAATCTTTTTCGGTGCTCGGTTCGGATTGGAATTCATGAAGAATCCACAGGTAGCTGAAGAAGTAGGCATGACATTGAACATCGGACAATGGTTGAGTGTGCCGTTGATATTGTTAGGTATATATCTGATTGCAACCAGCGGAAAAAGGAAAGAAGCCTTTTGAATCGGAATTTGTTAAGAGTTTGAAATGTAATATCTTATAAATGTTTCCTCTTGTTGTACTTTTGTTTCTTTGTAACAAAAATGCAACGGGAGGAAACATTTCTTTTATATGAATTACTGAAGTATCCCTACTTTCGTGGCATCAAAACAATTCAAGTTAAAACTATTAAAGTTGATGCTATGAGAGCAAATATTCAAACCAAACAACGTGTCAGTGCACTTGTTCTTTTATTAGCTTGCGCATGTACAGGTGCATTCGCGCAGCAGGATTCTACAAAGGTTGCTTCTAATACGAAGGAAGAAGCTAACCGTAATGTCATGTTGAATGCTGCCAGCGCAAACGGACCTCGTGAAATTCAGATTGGTCTTCCTTCTGCGGATGTGAATGTGCTTGAAAATGGAATTCCGGTAACGTATGCTACCAATCCACACAGTGTAAACTCTTTGTGGCGTGCAGATGCCAGCTTGAACCATGTAGGATTGTTGAAAATTTCAGAAACTGCCATTACAACCGGTAATATCGGATATGCAGTCAACTCTTTCACTCAGCTTGGTGAAAAAGGTTTTCATGGAACATTGAATTATAAGTCCAATCATTTCGGCATGCAGGAGTTCTCTCTGAATCTGAACGGAGAAATTGCTAACGATTGGTTCTATAGTGGAAGCATCTATCAGGATTTTGACCCGGGAACATTCAAAATCAAATCTACTCCTTTCCAGGATCGTACACAGATTTATAAGTTTGCCTTGACAAAACGCTATAACAATAACCGGGGTGAGTTTACGGCTATGTATCATTACAGCAACAGCCATCCGGTATATATGTATGCCACTCAGTCGGCTCCGTTTATTTACGTAGGCGATGGTAGCGTAAGAGAGTTGGGGGCTTTTGCTTTGGGTACTACTTCTTATCTTCCGGTTGACAATGAAATGGTATATCGCGACATGCGTACAGGAGAGTTGAAGAAAACAAGCTTGTATGATGCCGTACAGAATAAGGGTAGTGAGTTTACCTTGATGAATAATTACAACTGGGATAACGGTTTGTCTTGGAAAGTAATCATGAAATACGACCATGCGACCGGTTCTTGTGTGTACCAGACTCCGATGGAACTTTCACAGCGTGCAAACAGTGCTATTAATTATCAATATGAAGCAGAAGACGGTAGCATGAGAGCATACGATGGCGAATATGTACAGAGCCGTATGTCTTGCTTGAACCGTGGTTTCATTGATGAAGTAATGTTTACTACTGAGCTGTCTCGTAAATTGTCTAACGGTACATGGCGCCTGGGATTGAACGAATGGTATTATGATATTGATTATGCATCAAATACTACGATGTATGACCAGTCTGTACCGACTGACGGAAGCTATCCGGTCCGCCTTTATAATCCTGATTATAATGTAGCAGGAAGTGGACGTACCTATGGAGGAAATGGATATTACTATGACTTCAACAAGAATGCATCAGAATATTATAAAGGTCATGAAAACAAATTGGCTGTATATTTCACTCACGACTGGGATGTAACCGACAAATTTAACCTTTACTACGGTGCTCGTCTGGAATACCAAGCTCTTCGTGGAAACAATGCAGCGGTTAAAGATGCTGATGGCAATTTTGTAGGACGTTTTGCTGATTATTATCTGGGAGCTACTGCACCTAATGGAACAAAGATTGAACCGACTCCGATGGAGTATGACTGGTTTAATTACGCACTGAGTGCAGCCGCTACTTATAAGTTGACCAAACAGTTCGGATTTACTGGAGACTTTACTTACATTACCCAGCATCCGAGAATTGAGAACTTTGCTCCGGCTGTATTGCCGAATACCGATAAGATTTCAGTACCTCTGGGACGTGCCGGTATCTATTATAACAACGAATGGTTGAGCTTGACTTCATTGTTCTCTTATATCTCAAAGACCAACAACAACTCTACATTGAACTTGCAGCATAGCGTAAATGGAGTAAACGAAATCTTGGCTGCTCCGTTGAACTATGACATCAAGACATTGGGTTGGACTACTGACGTGGTAGCTCGTCCGTTTAAAGGTTTTGATTTGCACTTCCTCTTCACTTACCAGAAGCCGACTTACAAGAAATATGAAACTTCTGTGAAGTTCTCAGACGGTTATGTAGGTCAGATCAATGCCACTGGTAACATCGTAGCAGAAATCCCGCAGGTAATCGTGGAAATCGACCCGAGCTATATGATTACAAAAGATTTGAAAATCTGGACTAGCTTCCGTTACTTTAGCAAGACATACGCTAATATCAATGATGCCTATTATTTCAATGGCCGTTGGGAAACCTTTGGTGGTTTGAACTGGCAGGTAAACAAGAAACTGTCATTAGGCTGTTCAGTTGTTAACTTCCTGAACCAGACTGGTGCAAAAGGAAGTATCGCAGGTGCAGAACTCGTAACGAAGGAAGAAGCTGGAAAATATGCCAATACAGTAATGGCAGGAAGCTACATCCGTCCGTTCACAGTAGAACTCTCTGCACAGCTTAAATTCTGACATTCATTTTTCTATTCCGATAAATTCCCGGCACAACGAATCAATGGGTTGTGCCGGTTATAAAAAGTTTTCAATAGGTATTTTTAAAAGAATAATTTGTATTTTTAATCCCATAAAACAACGTATCATGAAAAAGAATTTTGTTAACCTCGCATTAGGAGCGTTTTTCTTGACTGGTATGTGGGCATGCCAATCACAAAAAAATAACTTAGTATTTGAGCATCAGGGAGACACTTTGACTGTCGTACACATAAAGAATCCTTCTAAATATCTTTTGCTTCCTATTCAGGAATCATCTAATGAGGGAAAGGTGAAATTAGTGACCGGAAGTCCGGCTGATATGCCGATGGATGTACGTCTGGCAGTAGACAGCGTAGAGTATTACGTACCGTTTGAATTGCCTCAAGGAGCTAAGGAAGCCACTGTTACCATTGGAAAGGTGGCTGCAAACGCTGTATGCTGGGAGCATATTCAGTTGTCGGATACTTTTAATACGGCAAATACGGACTATTATCGTCCGGTATATCACCATACACCGCTTTATGGCTGGATGAACGATGCCAACGGACTGGTGTATAAAGATGGAGAGTATCATTTGTATTTCCAGTATAATCCTTATGGTTCCAAGTGGGGAAATATGCACTGGGGACATTCAGTTAGTAAGGACTTGATTCATTGGGACCATTTGAATCCTGCTATCGCACGTGACACATTGGGCCACATTTTCTCAGGAAGTACAGTGGTAGACAAGAATAATAGCGCAGGCTACGGAAAAGATGCCATTATCGCTTTCTACACATCTGCCAGCGATGAACACGGACAGATTCAGTGTATGGCTTATAGCAAAGACAATGGACGTACTTATACAAAATACGAGAAAAATCCGATTTTGACTCCGTTTGACGGACTGAAAGATTTCCGCGATCCGAAAGTGTTCTGGTATGAACCAGCTCAGAAGTGGTATATGATTGTTTCTGCGGACAAGGAAATGCGTTTTTACTCTTCTTCTAACTTGAAGGACTGGGAATATCAGAGCGGATTTGGTAAAGGTTATGGTGTACAGCCTAATCAGTTTGAGTGTCCTGACTTTATCCAGTTGCCGGTTGATGGTGACAAGAACAATATGAAATGGGTGATGATTGTAAATATCAACCCGGGTTGTATGTTCGGTGGTAGTGCTACAGAATATTTCGTAGGTGATTTTGATGGAAAAGAATTCAAATGTGACACGAAACCGGAAGTAACTAAATGGTTGGATTTTGGTAAAGACCACTATGCTACTGTTTGTTTCTCAAATACTGGAGACCGCGTGGTTGCAGTGCCTTGGATGAGCAACTGGCAATATGCAAATGTTACTCCTATCCGTCAGTATCGTGGAGCAAATGCCTTGCCGCGTGAATTGTCATTGTACACAAAAGATGGTCAGATTTACATGGCAGCCAATGCTGTAAAGGAAACAGCAGGCTTGCGTAAAGAAACACGTACCATTGACAATCAGACTGTGAAAGGTGAAAGCAAGATTGACGAAATCTTCCCGCAGAATGAGGGTGCTTTTGAAATTGAAATGGATGTAACTCCGGGTGCATCTACTGTAGCTGGAATGGAACTGCTGAATGACAAGGGTGAAAAGACCAAGATTTACTTGGATATGAAAGCCGGTAAACTGGTGATGGATCGTACAGAAAGTGGGTTGGTTGCTTTTGGTGAAAAAGCAGAACCTCATGCCATCGAAAATCATGACCGTCGTAAAACGACTTCTATCAACTATAAGAATGATTTTGCATTAGGCACATGGGCTCCTCTTTCATTGTGTGAAGGAAAAACTTATCATTTGCAGATTTTTGTAGACAAGTGCTCTGTAGAAATCTTTGCTAATGGAGGTCGTATTGCCATGACCAACTTAGTATTCCCTACCAAACCTTATAACTCTATTCGTCTTTACAGTGAAGGTGGTGATTATAAGGTAGAGAATATGAAGATACATAAATTGGGGTTGTAATTTATTAAAAAACCAGACAGACCATGAAAAACTTTTTTATTACGGCTTTAGGCTTGTTTTGGGGTTTTCAGTGCGCGGAAGCAGCGGAAGAAAAGGTTATCCGGATTTCAACGGATAATACGGACCTGGTGCTTCAGGTAGCTGAAAACGGACGTCTCTATCAGACTTACTTGGGCGAAAAACTGTTGCATGAATCGGATTTGAAGAAACTGGACTGGCAGATACATCCTGCATCAGATGCCAGTGTCTCTCCACGCGGATGGGAAGTCTGTTCAGGTTCAGGTAACGAGGATTTCTTTGAACCAGCTTTGGGAGTGACTCATGCCGACGGTAATGCTTCTACCTGGCTTTATTACGTGTCTTCTTCTACAAAAGCTGTGGAAGGAGGAACACAGACTGATATTCATTTGCGTGATGACAAATATCCGGTGAATGTAACCTTGCATTACGTGGCTTACGAAAAGGAGGACGTAATCAAGACTTGGAGTGAAATCTCACACCAGGAGAAAAAGCCTGTACAGTTATTCCGTTACGCTTCTACGATGTTATATTTCAATCGTCCAGCTTACTATTTGACTGAATTCAGTGGAGACTGGGCGAAGGAAGTGCAGATGAGTACACAGAAGCTGGAGTTCGGTAAGAAAGTGGTAGATACCAAGCTGGGAAGTCGTGCTGCCATGCATGCACAACCTTTTTTCATGGTCGGTCTGGATGCTCCTGCTGCAGAAAATCAGGGGGAAGTCCTGATGGGTACATTGGGATGGACAGGTAACTTCAGCTTTACTTTCGAAGTGGACAATGTGGGTAATCTGCGTGTGATTCCTGCTATTAATCCTTATGCTTCGGTGTATGAGCTTCAGAAAGGCGAAGTGTTCACTACTCCTGAATTTATTTTTACTTTGAGTAATAAGGGTACGGGCGAAGGTAGCCGTCGCCTTCAGAACTGGGCACGGAATTATCAGTTGAAAGATGGAAAAGGTTCTCGTCTGACGTTGTTGAATAACTGGGAGAATACAGGATTCGACTTTAATCAGAATATTCTTGTCGATCTGATTAAGGAAACGAAAGAACTCGGTGTAGACATGTTCTTGCTAGATGACGGATGGTTTGGCAACAAATACAAACGCAGCAGCGATACAGCCGGACTGGGCGACTGGGATGTAACGGCCGACAAACTTCCTGATGGAATCAATGCGCTGGTTCAGGCGGCTGAAAAAGAAGGAGTGAAGTTCGGTCTCTGGATTGAACCGGAAATGGTGAATCCGAAGAGTGAATTGTTTGAAAAGTATCCTGACTGGGCAATCCATTACCCGAACCGTGAAACCTATTACTATCGTAACCAGCTGGTACTCGATTTGAGTAACCCGAAGGTGCAGGATTATGTGTATGGCATTGTGGATAAGTTGTTGAAGGAAAATCCGGGTATCGCTTATTTCAAATGGGATTGCAACAGCCCGATTACCAATATCTATTCTTCTTATCTGAAAGATGCACAGGGACGCTTGTATATAGATCATGTACGTGGCGTGTACAATGTCATGAAACGGGTAAAAGAGAACTATCCGGATGTACCGATGATGCTTTGCTCTGGTGGTGGCGCACGTTGTGACTATGAAGCGTTGAAATATTTCACGGAATTCTGGTGCAGTGACAACACGGATCCGGTGGAAAGAGCTTATATCCAGTGGGGCTTTTCTCAGTTCTTCCCGGCCAAGGCCATGTGTGCACACGTGACAAGCTGGAATAAGAATACTTCTATCAAGTTCCGTACCGACATGGCATCCATGTGTAAGCTGGGATTTGATATCGGCTTGAAAGAAATGGCTGCAGAAGAATTGGAATATTGCCAGCTTGCGGTAGCCAACTGGAAACGTTTGCAGCCGGTGATTCTGGATGGGGTACAGTACCGTCTGGTATCTCCGTATGAATCTAACCACATGGCAGTGAACTATGTTAGTCAGGATGCTTCAAAGGGCGTGATATTCGCTTACGATATCTATCCTCGCTTCCAGGAAAAGCTGATTCCGTTGAAGGTAAAAGGATTGGATCCGAACAAAATGTATCGTGTAAAAGAAATCAACCTGATGCCGGGAACAGAATCTACGCTGGAGGCCGATGGAGAATTATTCTCTGGTGATTATCTGATGAAAGTCGGATTGGATGTCTTTGGATTCCGTCCTACTCAGAGTCATGTGATAGAACTTACTGCTGAATAAGAAAGACGATTCTCAACAAGAGATGAAGCTGAATTTGAACAGATTAAAAACAAGTAAAAATGACAAATACTCAATTGAAATATGCCAAGCTGTTTCCCGTGATGCTTTGCTTCTTTGCTATGGGATTCGTAGATTTGGTGGGAATTGCTTCAAACTATGTGAAAGAAGATTTAGGTCTGACAGACTCTGAGGCAAATATTTTCCCTTCTTTGGTATTCTTTTGGTTTTTGATATTCTCAGTGCCGACTGGAATACTGATGAACCGGATTGGAAGAAAAAAGACTGTATTGCTGAGCTTGGGAGTGACTTTCTTCTCTTTACTACTTCCTATGTTTGGCGACAGCTATGGATTGATGCTTTGCTCGTTCTCTTTATTGGGAATAGGTAATGCTTTGATGCAGACTTCACTCAATCCATTATTGAGCAATATTATCTCGGGTGACCGTCTGGCCAGTACGCTGACTTTCGGACAGTTCGTGAAAGCTATTGCTTCTTTCCTTGCTCCTTATCTGGCCATGTGGGGAGCTTTGCAGGCTATTCCGACTTTTGGTTTGGGATGGAGAGTGTTGTTCCCTATTTATATGATTGTAGCTGTATTTGCAATTTTGTTGCTTTCGGCTACTCCTATTACAGAAGAACAGCCGGACAAGGCATCAGGATTTGCTGATTGTCTGAAACTGTTAGGAAAACCTTTTATTCTGCTGTCTTTCCTTGGTATCATGTGCCATGTGGGAATCGATGTGGGTACGAACACTACTGCTCCTAAAATTCTGATGGAACGTATTGGAATGACCTTGACAGAAGCTGGGTTTGCCACTAGTCTGTATTTTATATTCCGTACATTGGGATGTTTTTCCGGTGCATTTATCTTACGCGCCGTATCATCTGAAGTCTTTTTCCTGATAAGTGCGATTTGCATGATGCTGGCTATGATTGGGCTTTTTGCTTTCGACTCTCAGATGGTTATTTACATTTGTATCGCATTGATAGGTTTTGGAAATTCTAACGTATTCTCTATCATCTTCTCTCAGGCTCTTCTGGCTATGCCCGAGAAGAAAAATGAAGTCTCAGGACTGATGATTATGGGATTGTTTGGTGGTACCGTATTTCCTCTTTTGATGGGAGTTGCCAGCGATGCAATCGGACAGAATGGAGCCGTAGCTGTGATGACGGTAGGTGTGATTTATTTGCTTTTTTATACATTGAAAATTAAA
>ERZ894217.405-NODE-405-length-25107-cov-61.001716_pt1 | contig 25107 bp, 12 predicted proteins | sample MGYA00380291_ERZ894217 | MGnify/ENA primary metagenome ERZ894217 (study PRJEB32331, sample SAMN06328480) | human gut metagenome | biome: human gut microbiome; feature: stool | host: Homo sapiens | collected 2013-07-05 ...
ACTACACTTTGCAAGCAAAGTCGTGTGCCAAGGGGCAAGCCCCTTTGGAAACCCCAGACAACAAAACAGGCTGAATATCCCGCACTTTCCCGGTGCTTGATACTCAGCCTTTATTTGTTGTCAGCAGCCCGTTTCTCGGTCTGCCTTTTGTGTCCTTGTCCATAATGTTTCGGTATACATCCCCACTTCCAGATAATTTCGGCCGATGCGACTCATGTCCTTCGTGATGATCGTACCGATCTTTCCGTCTTCCACCAGCGCCATCATGCGCTGCCAATCCGGTCTTTGAAAGTTTGCGCCTGTGTAACCGTCATCTACAAAGAACTCCGTATTGCGGAAGCTGTGTTCCTTTGCATATCGGCTGAGATAGGCTTTTTGAGACGAGATTTGTCAAGGGTATTCTCGGACACGGAATACGTATTCTGTAGGACTACAATACATATTGGACAATTGAAGAAAAAAGCTATGAGGAATATGGTCTCATGGGTTATAGTTAAGTTACCACACCAAACCAGCCCGAAAGGAGACCATATCCCTCATGAGCAAGAGTATAACACAAGACATGGCCTATCGGCAATCCCTAATGAAGTACGCAGAAAAATACGGCGTCAGCCGCGCCAGCCGGAAGTACAACAAGAGCCGGTCGTACATCTACTTCTGGAAGCAGCGCTGGGATGGTAGTGTGGCATCCCTGGCCTGCCAGTCCAGACGGCCCCACAGCCACCCCAACCAGCACACAGAGGCCGAGCTGAAGCTCATCCGCGATATGCGCCGCCGGAATCCAACCCTGGGTATGGTCGAACTCTGGCACCGTCTGCGGCAACGCGGCTACACCCGCTGCCCGGAGAGTCTGTTCCGTGTCATGCGTAAAATGGGGTTGTTTCCTGCCGAAAAGCCGAAAAATACATACAAACCCAAGCCTTACGAGCAGATGACCCGGCCCGGAGAGCGCGTGCAGGTGGATGTGAAGGTCGTGCCGCGCAAGTGCATCGCGGATCCGGAGCTTCGGCTGTTCCAGTACACCGCCATCGACGAGTTCACGCGCCTGCGCTTCCTCGCCGCCTATCCGGAGCAGTCCACCTATTCTTCGGCTGATTTCCTTCGCAGGTTGACCGCGTGGTATGCACGCCGCGGGATCAAGGTGGAGTGTGTCCAGACGGACAACGGTTCCGAGTTTACCAACCGCTTCTCCAGCAGGAAGCGCGAGCTGCCGACTCTGTTTGAGCGGACGGCTGCTGAGCTGGGCATCCGGCATAAGCTGATTCGCCCGTATACCCCGCGGCACAACGGTAAGGTGGAGCGCAGCCACCGCGAGGACCAGAAACGCTTCTATTCCTGCCACGCATTCTATTCTCTGGACGATTTCGCAAAGCAGCTTGCGGTCCACAACCGCCGCTCCAACAGCTTACCTATGAGGCCCCTCCACTGGCTCTCCCAACGGCGCCGTCAAGGATTATGCGCAAAATTGTTTGTAGGCTCCGGCTGAGTGAAGTCAGCCGGCAACGGAGACGTCGTCCAGAGCCGCCTCCAAGTGCTTCATATTCATGTATTTCTTGCAGCCCCACTGGGTGCCCGCCACGTGGCGGAGCCTCGCGCAGACCAGCATCAGGGCGGAGTTCCCGTCAGGGAATGTCCCCACCACGCGGGTGCGCCGGCGGATCTCACGGTTCAGCCGCTCGATCACGTTGTTGGTACGGATGCGCGTCCAATGCTCGCTGGGGAAGTCACAGTAGGTCAGTGTCTCCTCAATGCCGTCCTCGACCTTCTTGGCGGCCTCCTTCAGCTTCATGGCGCGTAGCTCAGCGACCACGGCTTTCGCTTTCTCGCGGGACGCCTTTTTGCTCTCCTGAGCGTGGATCGCCTTGAGCATTTTTACCACAATTTTGACCTTGGATTTGGGCACAACGGAGAAAACATTGCGGTAGAAATGCACCGTGCAGCGCTGGTATCTGGCGTCCGGGAATACCTCGCCCACGGCCTCCAGCATTCCCATGCACTTGTCGCCGACGACGAGCTTTACGCCGTCCAGCCCGCGCCCGCGCAGCCATTGAAAGAAACTGACCCAGCTGGCCTTGTCCTCTTTCATGCCCTCGGCAGCGCCTAAAACCTCACGAAAACCGTCCTCATTTACGGCGATCGCCACCAAAACAGCAACATTTTCGTACTCTCCGCCCCAGTTGCGGCGCAGGTAGATGCCGTCCACGTAGACGTACGGATACCTCCTGCCCTGCAAGGGGCGGTTGCGCCAGTCCCCGATGCGAACATAAGCTTTCTTGTTCAGCTCGCTGATGGTGGTGGGCGAAACCTTGCTGCCCCACAGCGCCTCGGTGATGTCCTCCACCCGGCGCACGGAGACGCCTGCCAGGTACATTTCGATCAGAGCTTCCTCCACGCTACTCTCCCGGCGGCGATACCGCTCGATGATGGCAGTCTCGAAGGATATGCCCTTGAGCCGCGGTATATGGAGCGTGACGTCGCCGGAGGTCGTGGTGAGATTCCGGTCGTAGTGGCCGCTGCGGTAGCCCTGACGGGCCTCGCTGCGCTCGTAGCGGGCCGCCTGCCTCAGGGACTCTGCCTCCTTTTCCAGCAGCTCGTTCGGGGTTTCTTCTACGCTGCTGCGAACTAATTCTTTGAGCTGCCCCTTGATAATTTCCTCATTCAGCTGTACAATTTTCTCGGACATAGTTTGCTGTCTCCTTTCAGAATGGTGTGTCGTGACTTCATTCTATCAGAGCCTGCAAGCTATGTCTTTCTTCATGCTCTTTTCAATTTGCGCAAGTTATTGTACATTATCTTTTCCGTTCCTAGATTTTGACAAATTCTATGTAAGCCTAGCGGATCTCGGCGAATTTGGCACTTAGCCGAATGCTATCCTCTAAGTTTGCTGAATTTAGGAAACGCAAAAATCTCATTGTTTGCCGAATTGTTCAGAGCAATTGTCTCCAACAAAAGTAGGCTACTTACCAAGTGATTGATGTGCTGTCGGTGGATGCTTTCAACAGAACTCTGGCCTCTCGAACCGAAATGGAACCATCTCCATCCAAATCCGCGCACATAAACTGTTTTTTTGTCAGAAAATCTGAATCCATGGACGCTCTCAAAAGTTGCCTTGCCTCTCTGACCGTCAACTGTCCATCGCTGTTCAAGTCACCCTTCACGGCCACTGTCACTTCTGTGATGTCAACAGGTATTATATACTGGTAGCTCCCATCCTCCCCGGCAGATGCTTTCAATCGCACATAGTCTCCGGTTGCATTCACATAAGCTACTACACAAGCATTTTTGCTGAACAGAGTCAATGTTTTATCACCAGTTTCTGAAATGTTAAAATGAGATACAATCCCTTCTTTCAGCGATGTTTCTACAGTAATACCGTCATTGTAATACAATACTATTTTGTCTCCCTCAACGGTCACATATGAAACCGGCATCTCAACAATTTCAATGTCAAAAGTAATGCTTGCATTGTTCACAGTCACTGTCAAGGTTTGCTTTCCCAATATAGTATTGTCAAATCCAGAAATCATATCTGCTGTCAAATCTGTTTCCTCTGTGGTCCCTCCGTTATAGCGAAGCATTATCCTACCACCACTTACATCCAACATGTCTCTATCTACCACATAGGAAGTTTTGGTAGGTAACGTCGATAGTATAATTTCCGCAACAGAATCTTCAGCACCACACAGGGTGCAGATATGTTTTTCATTATAAGCGTGCTTTAGAGCAAAATTGATTGCCGTAACCCGTCTCAGCACGCCCGTTTTGTCAGATAGATACACATAACACATGTCGTTATCGTCATTGGGGCATATCACAAAGTCTATCTGATCTTTCTCTGCCGTTTTTCTGGCAATATACGCAATATTATCTTCGCTCGGAACTCCACTGTCATCTGTCAGCGCATACAAGGTATACGTTTCCCCATCGATTACATCTTCACAGGTAACAGTATCCTTTTGGCAGTCCTGTAACTCTGCGGCAGCGGATTCCGTTGACGTATAAACCGCATAGGCACCGTTGACAAGAATCAGTTCCTGCGTTGCTGTGTCATGACCAATCGGATAGAAAACCAAAGAATAAGTCTTTTCCGGCACAAATTCAGGGAGTTCGATTTTCTCTCTTACACTACTATTTGCAGGCAGGTGAATAGACAATGTACTCAAGCCGATTTGCTGGCCGCTTTCATAAATAGCAATATAGGCCATATCCTCAATTCTGTCTGCGGCAGAATGGTTATATATCTCCAAGCTGACCGCATTTTCGCCGAGATCGAGCTGATACATTTTCGCTTCCAGGGCGGCCGCATAAACCGTTACAAGCACTTCCACCTGCAGTCCGTCGATCTGTGCAGTAACAGTTGCCTGTCCCGGTGCCCTGGCAGTCAGTCCTCCGTCTTCCGTTACTGTTACAATGTTCATATCGCTGGTGCTCCATTGGACCTTATGCGTAGCATTACCAGATACCGAAGCCGATACTGCATAGGTTTCTTCCACAACCATCGACAGCGATTCCGTATTCAACTCCAAGCCAGTAGCCGGCGTATAAATCGTTATAGTATGATTTTCTATAATGCCGTCTTCTGAACTTGCGGAAAGAATCACCGTTCCCTCTGCCACACCAGTCACAACGCCATTTTCATCCACGGTTGCCACTGCTTCATTGGAGGACTTCCATGTGAGGCGCTGATTAGTTGCAATGATAGGATAAACTTTCGCAGATAGTTTTTCTGCGGCCCCAATTGCAAGTTCGCCTGCTCCCCAAACGTCAATACCTGTCACCGGTATGTACCCATCCTTTTCAATGGTAGCACCTGTGTCTGTTTTTAGGCCCTCCTCCATGTCATCAAGATTCAGTTCAAACCCTACGCCGCTGGTCAACTGAACATCCCGGAATGCCTTACCGCTAACTGTGCCATTTTCATCTGTTGTGACCACCGAAATGACCACCGAAATGCTCATCGTGCCATCGCCATATGGAATAATCTTGGCATAATATGCATCTGAGTTGAGAACAAAGCACTTGGTTTCGTTGTTTTCGCCCAGTAAGTACATCGTCCCGTACTCGCTGGAGGGCAGCGCAGTGTCCTCACTGGACAAAGATGCTACCAGAGAGTTGGTGGCTGCATTATAAACCTCTACCATCACAGGGCATGATGTATTGAACTGGGTCGTTTTTTTGCTGCTGCACTCCGCACTGACATATCGGACCAGAGCGTTCTTCGCGGTATCTGCATCAAACTCCTGCGCATATTGCAAAAGCATGATGTAGTTTACAAGGTCGAACCGCAGTTGCCTGCATTTGTCTCGATACGTGTCCTCTCCCGATGTCAGAAAATATTTAAACCAGTTGCTGAGGACGGGATCATCCTTCGAAATTCCACTATACAGCAAAGAAAACATGCTTTTCTTCGTTTGGTCAGGAAATCCCGTGTCATCAAACATTTGGTTATAAAAGTCCGGGTATTTATCTTGAATATAATAATCAGAGATAAAATAGAACGCAGCATTCATGTGTTTCGCACGCGTCTCCAGCTTGTTATACAGCTCAATAACCATCGGGAATGCGCCAATGCTGTTTCCAAGAAATGCACAAAGCTTCCCTGCCGTCATAGATGTGTCGATGTTGTCCCATGCGGTGCTTACCTCCTTCAAAATTTTGTTGTCACTATCCTTGAAGGTATCCCGCAGCAGGTCCACACCTAAGCGAACGATGACCTTGGCACTTGACAGACCGGTGTCTGTTTTTGCGAGATACACCGCTTTGCCTTCGGCCTTCAAGGTCTTTACCAGTGTGCTAAAATTTTTTGTGGCGTTCTTAAAATCAATATAATCTGCATATTGGGTCAGGCCCGCATAGGACTCTTGCGCTATGCTTGTATCAAGTGTTGCCTTCAGCAAAGGCTTTGCATAGGAATACACCGTTCCTCCGGCTGCATCGGCTGCGGTCAGCAGTGTTTGATAGGCCAAGGCCGCCGCGCTGGAGTAAAACGGGCTGCATTCGCTTCTCTTCTTCAGATATTTGTTGATTTGTGGATACCAACTGATGATCTTCTCATACAGATCTGTCTCCTGACGAATTATATTTTTATTGATACCACCCTTGTACTCTGTAACCTCGCCCAGTGCATCGTCGATCCCTGTGGCAAACGGCTTCAGACTGTCAAAAAACAGAATATCCTCCAGAGCCTGCCGCACCGTTGTCTGCTTATCGTTCAGCAGCACTGTTGCCCCGTTCATATCTGTCACCGGCAGGTACATCGGCTGATCCAGAATGGCAAGCGCCTTCTCCTTGGTCAGATTACTGATTCCATTTTCTTTTGCCCAACGGAGCAAGATTTCGGCATACTGATCGTCGGTGCCGTCGGGGATGCCGGGCTTAGTGGGGTCATCTCGTCTCCAAAACAGGACCCCCTTTTTGGAATAATCCAAAACATCATCTTCATCTGCGTAGCTGCAAACATCAAACTCCCATTCCGTCTTATCGTTCAGGCCGAAAAAGTAAATTCCATCCTTTGTCTTAAAGGCCCGTGGAGTGATGGTCGCCGTATAGGCACCGTCCTTCAGGTTCCACTCAGAAATGTCAATGGTAACCTTTTTCCCATCAATAGAAATATTGCTCGCACTGGCAGTCGTTAGGTATTGCGCAACAATGTTGTCATCCCCATCCCGCAGGTTGATAGTTCCCAGGCCGAATTCGACTTCCTTATTGAACAGTATTTCAATCTTAGTATTGGGGCGGATCGTGGCGTGGTTGGGTGTGATCTTGACGATCCGGAGAAGATTATCCCGAGCCTCCATTCCCGGATCCCACGGACACTGGTCAAGGGTCTTGAAGGTGTAGCCATACTTTTCCGCATAATCCTGCGCCGTGGAGTCGATGTAGCCATAAATCGTGGTCTGTGTGGGAGAACCAAGAGTGTCTTTATCTTCATATATTTCGCACTCTGGATTCAGCATCGCAAGAGCTGTTAGATTATCACAGCCTTGGAATGCATATCCATCAATGCTCGTCACGCTGCTCGGTATTGTTACACAGTCTATACTGCTGCAGTATCTAAATGTAGCCCAGCCAATGCTCTTTACGCCATTAGAGATTGTCAAATCAGACAATCCGCTGCAGCAATAAAACGCGCCAGTACCAATACTCGACACGCTGCCCGGAATCAATATGCTGGTCAATCTGCTGCAGTAAGAAAATACTCTATCGCCAATGTATTTCACACTGCTTGGAATCGACATACTGTCTAAGTTGCACCCCTGGAAGGTTTCCTCATAAATATCTGTCAAGCCGTTCGGGAGCTCCACATTGGTTAAACTGTTACAACCAGAAAATGCTCGATAACCGATATATGTCACACCACTCGGAATATCTATATTAGTCAAGCCCCTACAACCATAAAATGCACCAGCCCCAATGGATTTCACACTGCTTGGAATCGTCACACTTGTTAGACTACTACATCCATAGAACATGCAGTACCCAATAGTCGTCGTGCCGTTCGGAATCTCTACGCTGGTTAGGCTGGTGCAACGACTGAATGTAGATTCTCCAAATTTTGTCACGCTGCTTGGAATCGTCACATCCGCCAAGTTGCTACAATCATAAAATGCAGCCCCACCAATGCTCGTTATGCCACTTTTTATAACAACCCTTTTAATTTTGGTTCTTTCGGTCATCCATGGGGCCTCATCCCCATGATAGCAATCTTTCATCTCCCCCGTTCCCGAAATCGTCAGCGTACCATCCGAGTCCAGCTCCCATGTTAGGTTGTCGCCGCAGCTGCCGCTGGAAACGGTTTCCGCCGCCATTGCGCTCACGGGCAGCAGTGTCAGCAGTATACATAGGCACAGCAGTGCACTAACAAGTCTTTTCATTTGCGTTCCTCCAAGATTATATATGTTTCTCAAGTGATCAGCGTCTGAGTGGAGCCAAAGAAGGCTATTCCACTTTTTCAGACCTTGCCGCACACGCCGCCGGACAGCAGCATGCGCGCGTCAAGGTTTCTATATTTCTAACCCCTCCTCAGCTTTTCCAGAATATCCAGGTATTCCTCCGGTAAGGTCAGCTGCGGTTGATCGGCGATTTTCCAGCCCAGCGGATCCGTGCTGCGGCGCACCTCCTCCAGCATATCCGGTATAGCCAGCAGCTTTTCCCGGCAAACCTGCGCGCTGGCGTCATCTCCCGACTGCCAATAAAACAGCATGGCCGTATACAGCTTTTGAAAATAGTCGCCGTATTCGGCAAGCGTATAACGGCTGCAGGCAATGGCCGACTCCTTCTCCTGCATCATGGCTCGTATATTCCCCGACGCATACGCTGCGTTGGCCTTGGCGTCATGGCCCAGCGCTGAGTATGGGCTGCACGCCAGCAGCTGGTCCGCCACCGCGTTCAGCTGCTCCGCGTCATCCAGGGTGGTAAGCTGTTTTTCCAGCGCCCGCGTGTAAAACGGCGTAACCCGTAAAGCGGCCTGTGCGTTGCCCGTCAAAAACAGGAGGTCCCCTATGCTGAGCCAGAAGCTCACAGCAAGAAAGCAGTAGGCCAGAAGTGTGACAGACATGGCTCCCGTTCTTCGAAGCCGGCAGCACTTCCCACCGTCTATTTGCAGCGCAGGCAGCAGAAGAAGCCAAATCGCCAGAAATTGCAGGTCAAAGTCAACCAGCGCATGTCCCAGCAGCACGACCAACAGCATACGCTGGCGCATGGATGCCGATCGGCTGAAAATCCCGTGTATACCCGCGGCAGCGCAAAGGCCAGCTGGGAGCCATCCCACGTCGATCAGTAGCTGCAGCAATTCATTGTGCACATAGGCCACGCTGTAAACACCGTGCTGGAAGCTTCCCTGCAAGGCATAATAGCCCATATAGCCTACGCCAAAGGGTTGCTTCAAAATAACAGGAAGCAGGTCCTTTGCATACAGTATGCGTCCCAGCAAGGTACTGGAACCAGCCGCAGCCGGGTCGTAATGCTCACCCCCACTGAGGAAATATGTCAGCACGGCATACAGCCCTGCGGCTGCTGTCAGGCAGCAGAATAAGAGAAGAGCACGCTTCCCGCTGCGACTCACTATGCCAATTGCCGCCAGTACTGCCACCAGGAGCAACATAGCCCCGCGGCTGCCGCTTTCCAATACACCGAAAATCAGTAACGCGCAGAGGGTATATTCGCACCAGGAGCGATTCTGCTGTGTGCAGACCAGCACCAGTGCGGCAATCAGAAACACCGCGAAGGTATTCGGATATTCAAAAAAACCGGCCAGACGCTGATTCACCAGAACCATATCCTGCAGGCCGGGGATCTTTCCCATCAGAAAACTCAGCAATACCATTTCCCCCGCTCCCCAGGGAAGCAGTGCGTAAACGGAATCGCGTTCTCCCGGAGCAACTTGTAACAGGGCCAATACATACAAAAGCAACGGAAATGTGTGTACAAAGCCAAACGGAGCCATTCCCTTGTCTGCGGCCCAGGCCACGCTGCACGCATAGGCCAGCGGCAGCAGCAAAATCGCCACAGTTGATAAATTCCAGCGGAACGTGAGCTGACCGTTTCTTTTGAATGCAGACGCGATGTACCAAACCAGGTAAATACCTACCGGAACAGCGGCAAATGAATAAAAACCGCCGGAGGCAAAGGGAAGTACGAATCCCAGCCATGCCAGCGATTTTGCATCGCCCGGCACGGCGACCTTCCGCCTATGCAGAATAAGCCACCCCAGAACACCGTTTACTAGGCAGATCGCCCCATACAGCAGGAGCTTGCGGGCAAGGGGGTCGAGCAATGTCTGAAACAGCATAATTTCCTCCGAAATCTGAAAATACAGAAAGGGAACACCCAGGTCAGGGCTTTTGCACTGGGTGTTCCCTTTTCCGCTATCTTGGAAACCCAACGATTTCCTTACTGCGTTATGTTATACGGTGTGCTTTTTCTTGTTCAGCACCACTGCCCCGCCCATCGTTGCCAGGACGGCCATGGCGGCATAGAGGACTACGCCGGCATCTCCGGTTTTCGGAGTCGTGGGTTGATCGGGCTTGGCGGGTTGATCGGGCTCGCCGGTCGCGGGAATGGTCTCTGTGCGGGTCACACCGCAGATGGTGCAAGTGAAGGTTTTTTCGCCCGTCTCTGCTGCAGTGGCCTCCTTGGTGATCTTCCCCTCATCCCAATGGTGACCGGTGGCGGGGATCGTCACATCAGCAGCCTCTTTTTCACCGACCTCATCAGTGAAGTTCTTCTGGCAGCGAGCACAGCTCCAGTATTCCGTGTTGCCATCTTCGGTGCAGGTGGCAGCCTTGGCGGCATGGTGGGTCATGTCGTGGCCCAGAGCCTTGATAACCTGACCGTCAGCGATCTTTTTACCGCAGTCCAGGCACCAGGTATCGCCGCTGTAGCCGTCCTCGGTGCAGGTGGCAGTCTTCTGACCCCGCACCTCGGTGTTTCCGGCATGGTTGTCGGGGTCCACCGGCAGCGTCACATTCTGCACCTCACGGGTACCGGCTTTGTCAGCAAAGTCCTTCTGGCAGCGAGCACAGGTCCAGTATTCGATGTTGCCCTCTGCAACGCAGGTGGCAGCCTTGGCGGCATGGTGGGTCATGTCGTGGCCCAGGGCCTCGATAACCTGACCGTCAGCGATCTTTTTACCGCAGTCCAGGCACCAGGTATCGCCGCTGTAGCCGTCCTCGGTGCAGGTGGCAGTCTTCTGACCCCGCACCTCGGTGTTTCCGGCATGGTTGTCGGGGTCCACCGGCAGCGTCACATTCTGCACCTCACGGGTACCGGCCTCGTCAACGAAGCTCTTCTGGCAGCGGGCACAGGTCCAGTATTCGATGTTGCCCTCTGCAACACAGGTGGCAGCCTTAGCGGCATGGTGGGTCATGTCATGACCAAGAGCCTCAAGGACTTCCTCCTCCGTGGCCTGGCAGCGCAGGCAGGTATGATGTCTCAGGCCCTTTTCCGTGCAGGTGGCAGCCGTGTCCTCGATCCACTGATCCCAATCGTGGCCCAGAGCAGGAGCCACCAGAGACGTCAGCTCCAGTGCACCGGCAGCATCGCTGTAATCCTTGCCGCACTTGGTGCAGTGCCAATACTCTACGGTACCATCGTTCGTGCAGGTGGCGGGCACAGCGTCATGATGGATCATGTTGTGGGTGTGATCCAGCTTGGGAATCTCCACGCCCTCCTTGGCATACTGGCAGACGGTGCACTCCTCATGCTTCATGCCGGTGCTTTCCTCGGTGGGCTCTCTGTCGATTACCCACTGGAAGTCATGAGCGGCCACATCCGTCTTGCTGCCGCAGTCGCAGGCGTGCCAATGATTTTCCGCGTCACTGGACCAATTCTTGCTGTAGTTGTGGCCCTGGGCGGGCAGAATGGTGTCCGCCTCTGTGATCTCCTTGGTGCAGGCCTGATCGCTGAAGAACTTGCCGCAGCGGGCGCAGGTCCAATACTCGATGTTGCCGTTTTCCTCGTGGGTAGGCTCCACGCGATCATGGTGCCGGCTGTCGTGGCCCAGGGCATCGACAACGGGGATCGCATCAATGGCGTTGCCATCCTTATCCAGCATCTGGCCGCAGGCATCGCAGGTGTAGTACACCTCGCTGCCCGGCTCAGTGCAGGTAGCGGCAACTGCCGGATGCTCCGTTTTCGCGGTGTGGGGGCATGTAATGGTCAGCGTGGCAGTGGCTACCGCCGTATCCTCCCAGTACTCGTCGCTGCCCTGGAAAATATCCGCTGTGATCAGAAGGGTCTTCAGGCCAAGCGTATACGTTCCTGCAGGCGTGTTTGCCGGGATGGTGAAGGTGATGTCGCAGATGTGGTCCGTCTCGTAGTTGTCCGGGGTGAAGGACATCCACGCGACCTTGCCGCTGCCGATCTGGAAACCGGGCAGGTCCTGCGACGAGACAGCGGTTCCTTTGATGCCGCCTTCCTCGACGACGTCGGCCTCAAAGGAGTCCAGGGTAATCTTCTGATTGACCTTGATGGAGACGACGACGGTCTGTTCCTGATCGGACACATAGACAGTCGGCTTGTCCAACTCAGCCGAGAAGACGGCCCCTCGGTTGTTGCTTTCGTTGGCGGCCAGTGCCGGCACGCAGAGCGAAACGCTCAGCAGTGCCACCAGCAGCAATGCCAACAATCGCTTGCTCAGGTGTTTCATGCTGTGATCTTCCTTTCTGTTATTTTCCAACACGCTTTCCGCGTGTATTGGACAGTTTTACATGGGTGGAAGCTGCCGCTCACCACTTCACGGAGGCGCTGTTGGTGACGGCAGAGAGGATCTGTCGGGCTTCCATGGCGCTGATCTTTCCGTCGCCGTTGAGGTCGGCGCAGAGCATTTGCAGAGCGTCCAGGCTGCCGGCGCGGGTAACGGCTGTCATGACCCGCCGGGCCTCCTTGGCCGTAAGCTTGCCGTCCCCGTCCAAGTCGCCGCGCACTGCCACAGTGACCTCCGACACGCCCTCAGGCAGGGTATAGCTGTAGCTGCCGTTGGCGTTGGCGGTAGGCGTCAGACGGACATAGCTTCCATCTGCGTCCTTATACGCCGCCACACAGGCCCGGTCACAGGTCACCGTCAGCGTCTGCCCGTCCACCCGGCACACCGGCGCGTTATCCCCGCCGATGGGATTCACGACTACAGGGTCTATCCCACCGAAGTGGATGGTAGCATTCAGCAGAGGATCGTTGTTATCATCGATTTCCATTTTCTGCCACCGTCTCTCCGTTCCGGGGTAATAGACATCTTGGAGACCGGTGCAGCCGAAAAAGGCACCGTCTCCAATACTAGTCACACTGCCTGGAATATTCACGCTGGTCAGGGAACTGCAATCGTAAAAAGCGTAGTTTAAGATGCTGGTTACACCTTCCGGGATGTCCGCGCTTTTTAGCGAACTGCAGCCATAAAAGGTGCCCCACTCAATGCTGGTCACACCGTTTGGAATGTTCACACTGGTCAGGGCGCTGCACCAGCCAAAGGCACGGTCTCCAATACTAGTCACACTGTCGGGAATTGTGATTGCATTCAGCGACTTGCAGCCGCTGAATGCAGCGTTGGAAATGGCAATCAGACTCTGCGGCAGGGATATACTTGTCACAGCCCCCGAAGACGCAAATGCACTATCCATCATCACACGCGTTTCGTCCCGGACGGTATAGCTCGTAGCAGAATCCTTGTTTGCCACCGCCACTAGATACGGCCCTACGTACAGGATATTGCCCTCCCAGTTATCGGCGTTATTGTAGTAGACGGTTCCGTCGAGGATTCCGGCTCCAAGCTTCGTGATCTGCCCGGGCCATACAACATCTGCAAGGGCAGTACAATTATAAAAGGCGTCCTCCCCAATACTAGTCACACCGTCCGGAATGTTCACACTGGTCAGAGAGTGGCAGCCTCTAAAGGTGGCTCTCTCAATGCTGGCCACACCATCTGGAATGTTCACACTGGTCAGGGAGCTGCAGCCGCTAAAAGCACCGCTCCCAATACTAGTCACACTGTCCGGAATCCTTATATTAACCAGGGATTCGCAGCTGTAAAAAGCCCAGACTCCGATTCCTGTAATACTTTCCGGCAACTCGATTTCCTTCAGCGATGTACAATTAGCAAAGGATAGGTATGTTATATCCGTTACACTGTCCGGAATATTGATTTTTCCCAGTGATGTACAGCCTTGAAATGTTCCGGCTGGAATAGCAGCCAGTCCCTGGGGCAGAGTTATGTCTGTCATGGTTTTTAAGCCAGAAAATGCTTCGTTTGCCATTATGCGAGTTCCAGCTCGGACCGTATAGCTTGCGGCAGAATCTTCGCCTGCCACTGAGATTAGATACGGCCCTGCATACAGGATGTTTTCCACCCAGTTATCAGCGTTATTGTAGTAGGCCGATCCATCAACGACCCCTGCTCCAATTGCTGTGAGTTGTCCCGGCCAAGCAATATTCGTCAGAGCTTTGCAATTCGCAAAAGCACAGTCTCCGATTATAGTCACATCCTCTGGAATGTTCACACTGGTCAGAAAACTGCAGCCTCTAAAGGCATAGTCTCCGATACTGGTCACACTGTTTGGGATTGTCACACTGGCCAGAGAACTGCAGCCCTCAAAGACACAGTTCCCAATACTAGTCACACCGTTTGGAATGTTCACACTGGTCAGAGAGCTGCAGTCTCTAAAGGTATCCCTCTCAATGCTGGTCACACCGTCCGGAATATTCACACTGGTCAGGGAACTGCAGCCGCTAAAGGCATCGCCACCAATGCTGGTCACACCATTTGGGATGCTCACGCTGGTCAAAGAACTACAACCGTAAAAGGCTCCCCACCCAATGCTGGTCACACTGTCTGGAATGCTCACACTGGTCAGGGCGCTGCAGTCGCAAAAGGTATAGTTTTCAATGCTGGTCACACCGCTCGGGATTGTCACACTGGTCAGGGAACTACAGCCGTAAAAGACCCGCTGCCCAATGTCGGTTACGCTGTTAGGGATTGTCACACCGGTCAAGGAACTGCAGCCGCTAAAGGTACCGTACCCAATGTAAGTCACGCCATTTGGAATATTTACGTTGGTCAGAGAGCCGCAGTTCTCGAAGGCACCGCTCCCAATGCTGGTCACACTGTCCGGAATTGTCACACTGGTCAGGGAACTGCAGCCGTAAAAGGCATAGTACCCAATGCTGGTCACGCTGTCCGGAATACTCACACTGGTCAGGGAACTGCAATCGGAAAAAGCATAGCTCCCAATGCCAATCACGCCATTGCCTATTATGACCGTCTGGATACGATCGGCATATTCATGCCAGGGTGCGAATTCCGAGTAGCTATAGTAGTCCGTCATATCCCCCGTGCCGGAGATGGTCAGGACCCCGTCGCTGGACAGCGTCCATGTCAGATTTTCGCCGCAGGTGCCGGACGCAGTGTCGTCCGCCCAGCCAGCGGTGGGCAGCATGGTCAGCAGCATCAGTGCCGCCAGCAGACAGGATAACAATCGTTTCATTTTCTTTCCTCCTTATATTTTTTCCCACCGCACCGGCAAGCCGGTTCTCACCGGTGCGGCGGAGATGCTCACCACTTCACGGCGGCGCTGTTGGTGACGGCGGAGAGGACCTGCCGGGCTTCCATGGCACTGATCTTCCCGTCGCCGTTGAGGTCGGCGCAGAGCATTTGCAGAGCGTCCAGACTGTCGGCGCGGGTAACGGCTGTCATGACCCGCCGTGCCTCCTTGGCCGTAAGCTTGCCGTCTCCATCCAGGTCGCCCCGCACCGCCACAGTGACCTCCGCCACACCCTCAGGCAGGGTATAGCTGTAGCTGCCGTTGGCGTTGGCGGTGGGGATCAGGCGGACGTAGTTCCCATCCGCATCCTTATACGCCGCCACGCAGGCTCGGTCGCAGGTCACCGTCAGCGTCTGCCCGTCTACCTGGCACGCCGGCGCATTGTCCCCACCGATGGGGTTCACAACTACCGCGGAGGCCTCTGCCCGGATGCCCGTAACCTTGAAGCCCCACTCGCTGCCGGAACCGTCGCTGTTTATCTGAATCTTCACCATATCACCGGGGACCGTGACGGTGGTTCCGGCCAGCTCTGTGCCGGTGTATTTGCCGATCTGCTGCCCGTTTCCATCATAAATGTACAAATAGTCGAAGCCGTCCTCCATGCGGGTCCGCTCATCGAAGGTCACATACAGCTTCTGTGCCCCGGGGCTGGTGTACAGCCAGACATCCGTGCAGCTGTCCGGATAATCGTGGGGACTCTCCATCTGCTCCGGCTGGGTGCAGATATAAGCGGTGTTGCTGACGGTAACCTGGCAGGTCCTCGTCACGCCGCTGCCGTCCAGTGCGGCGGCCGTAACGGTAGACGTACCTTTTTTCAGCGCCGTCACCAGACCGTTTTCATCCACGGACGCCACGGCGGGATCGGAGCTGGTCCACTGGACCCGTTGATCGGCGGCATTGGAGGGATACACGCTGGCCTGAAGCTGGAATGTATCCGTTGCCTCCATCGTCAGCGAGGACCGGTTCAGGGAAATGCTGGTCACAGGCTGCAGCACCGTTACCTTGCAGCTGGCGCTGGCCTTGCCCACACTGACCTTGATGGTGGCGGTGCCCACGCCCACGGCTTTCACCAGGCCGGTATCGCTGACCGTCACCACAGCGGTGTCGCTGCTTTTCCAAACCACCTCGTCGGTGAAGTCCTCCGGCGTTACCGTCAGCATCAGTTGGCCGGAGGCACCCTTGTTCAGGGTCAGGGCCGTCTGATCCAGGCTGGCAGAGGTGGCAGAGACCTGCCGGTCCACGAATTTGATGCTGTTGGTTTTGGCGAAGGTCTCGGCATATGTTCCGGCCACGCCGTAAATCGTCAGCTTGTCCAGGTAGCTGAAAGCGTTGGCGGAAATGCTGGTGACGCTGCGGGGGATGGTAATGGAGCTGAACTTGACAGAATCCTTGAAGGCGTTGTCCTTGATGGCTGTCACGCGCCGGGGCACCGTCAGCTGCTCCAGTGCGTCGCAGTGCCGGAAAGCGGAGGCGAGGATGGTCGTGATGCCGGCGCCCAGCTTCACATCCGTCAGAGCATCGCAGTCATAGAACACGGAATCGCCCAGCGACGTCACGCTGTCGGGGATGGTGATTTTTGTCAGCCCATCGCAGTCGTAAAACGCCTGATAACCCACAGAGGTAACCGTGGCCGGGATGTCCATTTCCGTGATGGCGTCGCAATTGTAGAACGCATTAGACTCGATGAGCTCCGGCGCCTTGCTCCACACGAGTTCCTTCAGCGCGGTGCAGTTTTTGAATGCACTGTCCCGGATGTTCTTCACAGACTCCGGCAGCACCAGCTTCTCCAGCGCCGTGCAGCCCGCAAAGGTGGAGGCCATGATATTTTCGCGGCTGCTGGGCAGGGTCACATCTGTAAGGCTGGTGCAGTTGGCAAAGACTGATTTGCCCATACTGGTCATGGAATCAGGAATCTTCACCTCAAGCAGACTGGTGCAAGTGTTGAAAGCATTGGCGTTTATCGTTTTCACACCCTTGCCAAAGTCGACATGCTTCAGTCCCGTGGCTTTGAAGAAAGCGGAATCGCCAATCTCTGTTACGGAATCGGGAATGGTGATGGTTTCAATACCCGGGCAGTTCGCAAACAGGCCACCGGCCACGACGGTTGCGCTGTCCTCAATAGTAACGTCTTTCAACCCATCACAGTTATAAAAAGCGCCGGACTGATAATCATAGACATATTCAGGTATATATGCCGTGCCTGATTTCGTGAGGGTTTTGGGAATCGTAATAGACGTCAGGCTGTCGCAATCGAAGAACGCATGGGCGTCCATCTGGACCAGCCTGCGGGACAATTTCACATCAGAAAGTGCGCTGCACTTGGCAAATGCTCCGGCGCTGATTATTTCCACAGAGTCAGGAATTGCGATTTTTTCAAGAGCACTGCATTTTGCAAAAGATTGCTTTCCCAGCTTCGTCAGGGAATCAGACAGCTTAACATCCGTTAGGTGCGCACAGTTGCCGAATGCATACTCTCCTATAGAAGTCACGGAATCGGGAATAGTAATGGCCTCGATACCCGGGCAGTTTGCAAACAGGCCACTGGCCACAACAGTTGTCCCGTTCTCAATGGTAACGTCCTTCAACCCGTCGCAGTTATAAAAGGCGCCGAACTGATAGTCATAGGCATATTCAGGTATATATGCCGTGCCTGATTTCGCGAGGGTCTTAGGAATTGTAATAAAAGTTAGCTTGTCGCAGTCGAAAAACGCATGGGCGTCCATCTGGACCAGCCTGCTGGACAATTTCACATCAGAAAGCGCGCTGCACTTGGCAAATGCTCCGGCGCAAATTATTTCCACCGAGTTGGGGATTGTAATTTTTTCAAGAGCCGTGCATTTGGCGAAGGACTGCCCGCCTAATTTTGTCAGGGATTCAGAGAGTTTAACGTCCGTTAAATGGATACAGTTGCCGAATGCATAGTCGCCAATCTCTGTTACAGAATTGGGAATAGTGATGGATTCGATACCCGGACAATTTGCAAACAATCCACCGGCCACAATAGTTGCACCATCCTCAATGGTAACGTTCTTCAAACCATCGCAGTTATAAAAGGCACCGTTTTGATAGCCGTAGGCGTATTCATTGATATATGCATCCGATGATTTCGTGAGGGTCTTAGGAATTGTAATAGACGTCAAGCTGTCGCAATCAAAGAATGCGTGGGCGTCCATCTGTTCAAGAGTACTGGACAACTTTACGTAATGGAGCGCACTGCATTGGGCAAATGCTCCGGCGCTGATTTTTGTTACAGTATCCGGTATATCTATTGCCCATAGGGAGGTGCAGCTGGCAAATGCTCTAGTGCCTATGGTCGTTAGCCCATCATTCAATGTAATACTCGAAAGGCTGTTGCATCCGAAAAATGCCAAATCGCCGATAGCCGTAACAGTATCTGGGAAAGATACTGCCCGCAGCAGTGAATTCCCTTTAAACGCCTCATTCCCAATCGCTACCACAGTATACCTATCCAGCTTAGACGGGATAATGAGGCTGGTGGCATTGCCTTTATAGCTAGTGATGGTAGCATTTTCGTCGTCATCCAGCGAATACGTATAGATCACAATGGGCTGCCCGTCCCGGCCATAGCCGGTGCCGCCGAAGCCGGAGGACCAGCCGCTGGACATATAGGGTGAGTCACCGGAAGTATACCAGTCATCAAACCCACCCAAGACTCCAAACCAACTCGCTACATTGTCCCGTGTACACTTCGGAACATTTTTTCCATCTTCGTAGTGATGCACGATTCGAATAGGACTATTTTCGTCTGTGTAAATCGGGTAATCAAGGCTTGTTTCGCGTGAATAATTAAACAGTTTGACGCTAGCCTCAAAACCGCCGTTAGCATACAGATACGCCGCAAAGTGCACACATTTAAGAGGGGCGTCATTATATGTCATCTGTTTCAATTCGCAGGTAACACCGGCCTTAAGATATCCGTACGCATTAAGTACTGGCATTTCCGTGATGCCCAGTTTGGCAACCAAGCCAACTTTTGCCGTTCCTTCCGTAGAAACAGTAAAGCTCTTCGCACCAATTTTAGGCACAAACCGCACACCGTTTGCTTTGCTGAAGGACAACTCTTGTGAAGCGTGCCCCTTCTCAATACTATCAGACGCAATAGATGCTTCTGTTTCCACAGAAAATGTTACGCCGCCCACGCCGGGGACACCCAATATGGCCAGTCTGATATCGTCAAGTTCAAAGGCGCTCGGATAGTCGAGTTTGACAACGTGATGCAGTTCATAGTCGAAGTCCAGTTTTACGGACGCAATGCCGTCAAAAACACTGACATTATAGGAAACTACTGCATTTTTTGCCTTAAAATTCAGCTCAATACTGCCTCCGTTGCCAAGGTCAACTTTCCTTTTAACGTTCAGCTCCGCCTTAGACTTGATGGTTCCGGATGCCTGAATTGCCGCTTGTGCCTGCGCATAGGTAGGGAATTCCTCACCTAAATCCTCCACATAGTAGCTGACTTCGGAGCCATCCAGCGGGATGACACTGCTCAGGTCCGCCTCTATTACACCCTGCGCATCCACATCCTCAAAAATAGCGCCGTCCTCCGCGCGAACAGCAGAGATGACGGTGTTCTGCCTACTGACGGCAACGCTGGTTGCCTGGTAGCCCACAGGGATCGTATTCTGATAAATAACAAAAAGGTCGCCAGACTGAATAGTCACCGGGCAGTTTACAATGGTGACGGTATCATCCTGTACGCTGACGTCCGTACCGTCCGGAACAACGATCACACCGTCCAGGAATTTGTATACGCTGTTATAGTCCTCGGAAACAGCGGATAGGCCCATCACCGCCGCGGCGTCCTTGAGCATGGCGGTGGCCTCGGTGGAGGTCAGGGTCTGCTGGGGCAGGACCTTGCCGTCCTGCAGGGCGAACCAGCCGCGGTTCACGGCCACCTGCAGGTCATCCGGATAGCTGACCTCGGCGGACTCGGCGTAGGTATATGCCGTTCCCTGGTCCAGCTGGAAGCCCAGGCAGAAATTCAGGGTGTGGGCTGCAAATTCACGGGTGGCTGGCTGGTCGGGTTCAAATGCCGACCCGGCCTCCAGATCAATGACGCCGAACTCCACCGCTACCAGCAGGTCGCGGTATCCTGCGGACGTCTCCTCCATGTCGCTGTAATAGTTGTCGGGGTAGTTGTTCTCCTCCACGGTCATGTCAAAGGCCTTGACCAGCTGCTGCACCCATTCGATGCGGCTTACCGGCTTCTCCTCAGCCATGACCTGCGGCACCAACAGCGCTCCTACGCTGCACAGTACCAGTATGAGTGCGATGAGTTTTTGTTTCATGTGATATCTCTCCTTTTTTCTTATGGTGTAGTGCTATGTATTTCGAAATGCTACGTATTATTGCTATTCATATACAAATCATCATTTTCTGAATGTGCAAACGTGGGGAGCAAAGTACAGGTTAGTGTCCACCGCTTTTTTTTAGCAAGAATTTTGGTATATGCTTGAAACTGGCAGTTCCCAATGGTATAATTATATAAACTAGAGTAGGTTTTACGACAAACGTCTTTATACTTAGCGGCCGGGTAAAAATCTGTACTTTATTTACCGTCATTCGCTAAATTTCGCCCAGCTCTGAAATGTCTGATGGGTAATACCGAGGCATTTTGCCGCTGCTCTTGCGGATAATTCGCCGCTTTGCCACGCTTTCAAAACCGCCGGATATTCCGGCGGTTTTTCTTTCGGCCTCCGCCCGAACTTCACACCCCGGGCCTTGGCCGCCGCAATTCCCTCTGCCTGCCGCTTGCGGATCATCTCCCGCTCCGTCTGCGCTACATAGGATAAAATTTGCAGCACCAAGTCGGCGATGAAGGTGCCTGTCAGGTCTTGGCCCCGGGCCCGCGTGTCCAGCAAAGGCATGTCCAGGACAACGATGTCCACCCGCTTTTCCTTGGTGATGACCCGCCACTGCTCCAGAATCTCCCCATAGTTGCGGCCCAGCCGGTCAATACTCTGTATGACCAGCAGATCGCCGGGGCGCAGCTTTTTTACGAGACGCTTGTATCGGGGGCGGTCAAAGTTTTTTCCGGACTGCTTGTCCATATAAATGTTCTTTTTGGCAATCCCAAACTCCGTCAGCGCAATCATTTGACGCTGTTCGTTTTGCTCCTTTGATGAGACCCTTGCATAGCCATAGTTCATAATCTGACCTCCAATCCATTGAATAAATAGATTGTAAGCCAGCCGCCAAAACTTCCAATTAACCCTTTTGAGATAATTATAACTCAAAAGGGTTAATCTTTTCAAGTGCTTTCGGATATGCTTTCTCTGTAAGAGGAGAGAGTGCTATGAATATCGGAGAGGCTGTCAAAGAGAGAATTATAGAGTTATGCCGGGAGCGAGATATTTCCATCAACAAACTGTGCAACATGAGCGGTGTCACGCAATCGACTGTCAATAATATTGTCAGCGGACGCAACAACAGTGCCACGATTTCAACCATCAAAAAGCTATGCGATGGCTTGGGTATCACGATTCAGGAGTTCTTTGCTTCAAATCTTTTTGCCGATCTGGAGCAGGAGATCGAATAACATGGACGGCGACTGCTACGGTGCAGCCGCCGCCTGACGTTATCTCTCCCAATGCTCTTTTTTCTTGGACTGATTCTGCGGAACTGTTCTCTGTTCTTTCTGCCGCTGCATAACCATCTGCCGCGCCTGCCGATTCTCCGCATCCTCTCCAAGCAGACGAGACGCTTCCTGCTTGGCGCTGAGCAGCATAATAAGGGAAGGCTTCTCGTGCATGGTATCCTCTAACTGCTGTTCTGCCGCCTTTTCCTGCGCAGGACGGATGGCCTGCCGTGCTTTGTACAGCTCTACCGGGTCAAAATCCGCAGCCTGCGCTTTCAGTTCTGCGTATTCGTCCAAAGCCTTATCCAACTCGGCAGAGTATTTTTGCTCCTGCGCCTCCAGCTTTTTCAGGCCAGCCTCCATAATAGCAATATCCTTACGGAACGCCTCTGCGCCTGCATCCTCCGCATACTCAAATTTTTGCAAAAGGAGCGCCTTTTCGGAACGCAGTTCTTCCAAATCCTCTATCAGCTCGGCAATGCGGACAGTCAGCGCCTTGTGGCGTTTCACATGGTATATTGGCAATTCCTTTTTCTCAGCAACCAGCGCCTTGCGCTCCTTGCTCTTTTCCTTGATTTGCTGCACCAGACCGGTGTAACGCTCCAGCTCTGGCCTCCATACGGCGAGGGATTCTTGAATATGCGATTTGCCGCTGCGAATGTGAGAGAGTTGGTAGCAGAAGATCAGCACACGGCTGCGCAGCTTTTCCAGCCCTTCCGCAATGGCGGGGACAGTACGGACGACCAGTGCGGCCAGTTTTTTAATTTCAGCTTTTAATTTCCGCAGCAGCGCATTGTCTGCCCTGATCTGCCGGTTGATCTCGCAGCGGTCAGAGATGATTCCCTTGCGCTCCAATGCCTGCGCTGCCACACCCTCATGGATGGTGGGGATCTCATCCAGCCCCCGTGCGGCGTTGCTGCGGTGGTCGATGCGCTCCGCCCGTCCGGCACGTTCCAGATAGAGATTGGTCACATCCGCCCACGCCTTGCGCCATTCTACGAGCTGTTCTTCGCTGTTCCAGCGTTCGGAGATAGGATTCTGCCTGCCGTAGCGGGTGCTTTTCGGATGCTTGTCTGCGCGGACAAATCCTTGCGCCTCGGCAGCAGACGGCGTCATATACACCTTCTTCTTGCCGACCTTGTAGGGATATTGTTTCTCCCAACCCTCATTCTGCGCCGTCCGGAACTCAGCGGCAGTAAAACCGCGTTCTTCGCCGTTTTTCATGCAGAGATATTCCTTCTCGGTCTTGTACTGCCACTTGCCTTGTTCGTCCAACGGGCGCACCGTCAAGAGAATGTGAGCATGAGGATTGTGACCGCCCGTGTCGTGGATAGCAGCATCGGCGCACATTCCGTCCGACACAAACTGTTTTTGGATGAACTCTTGCAACAACTCGATTTGCTCTGTGCGAGACAGCTCTAGGGGCAGGGCAACGACAAATTCCCGTGCCAACCGGCTGTCCTTGGCAGTCTCCACTTCCTCTACGGCGTTCCAGAGCTGTTCCCGGTCTTTCCATTCCTGCGGGGCGTATTCCGGCAGAAACACCTCCTGCCAGACAAGCCCCTGCTTTTTTGTGTAGTCGTGCTGTATCCCGTCGTAATCGTTATACAGGCGGGAACAGCTCAGATAAGCGGAGGCGGCCACTGCGGAGCGTCCCGCGCCCCGGCTGACCACCTTCGCTTCCAGATGATAAATCGCCATCGTTCGTTCACCTCATTCTTTCTTTTTCTGTTTCTCTTTCGCAAAAGAGAAAATGGACGGGCAGGAGGCCCGTCCATCTCTGCGGCAAAGCTGCCGGTGGCAGGTTTGCGCAGGCGGTTGGAGAAATAGCGTCGGTTGAAGCGACGGTATTTGCCCAATCGCGCAGACGATGACAACAGCACTCGCAGGTGCTGTGGCATTGTCTGGAGGCTGCCGCAGCAGCCGCAGTCCCCCTCGGAGAGCGCACGATGCCGCAGGCATGCCACCGCCTGTTTTACAGGTGGTGAGTAAGTGCGTCCTTCGGGAGAAAAGAGAGCCCTTCGGGAGAAAAGAGAGGAAGGCCCCCGGTTCCGCCAGAGACCTCCCATCTGAAATTTAAGTTTGATTTCCCAGTTTTTGTGAAAGATACCCCTCCAGCACAGGCAGCTCCATCGTCCGTACCTCCGGCAGCACCTTTTCCAGAATCGCACCCTCCTGAATGAGCCTTCGCGTTCTGGCTTTGCGCTCCTTGACTCTGTCTCTGGCCTGCGCTTCCTCCAATCGGTGCTGTGCCTGCAACAGCTTCTTTTCCGTATCTGTCATGCGAAAAATCCTCCTTATCTTCGTTTCTGCCAGACGATCTCATAGCCCAGCGCGTCGGCAAGCTGGACAGCCTCGACATAGCGCAGGGACTCCCGCTGGAGCTTGTTTGAAAGGTTGGAAACGCTGTCAGACCAGCCGTGTTCGTCCCGCAGCAGATCGACCACCTCCTGCATGGTCATGCCCTGACGGACGATGTACGACTTGATCTCATTTCTCAGATTGGATTTCATCAACTTTTTACCTCCATTTTTCGTGATATTGGTTTTTGAGTAAGTGAACTGTGTGCGCTTTGCGGTGAAAAATCTGCCGTGCCGCAAATCCGCTCAGATTTCCGTCCGTGATGCCCTGTACACAGCAGCACCCTATCGGCTTCATCGTCCGGCATGAGAACATACAGAACAGCAGGATATGTCACAGTCCGGTGCAGCAGCTTCACGCTTTGGTAAATCACCGGATGGTGTATTGCGTTCGACCTGCGGCGAAAATCATCACGGATTTCACAAGCATTGATTTTGAAGCCGTTAAAATAGGCTGTCCGTGTACGGCTCGGTACGGCAAAGCTGACCTCTGTACGCTGCTGTACGCCGGTTTTGCGTACCGGCCGCCGATTCAGCGGCAAATTTTACACCCTGCCGTGAATTGCTTCACGAAATACACAGGCAAAATCATATTTTGCGGATGAAGTTGAAAAATGCCGTACAGAGTGTACAGCGTGTACGGCATTTTTGAAGGCCATTCCTCGTTTTCAATACGGCAGCGGGTTGACCACCTCAATGCCCACAAAGCCACGCACCCGCTTGCCGCCGACATGGACATTGTTGGTGGCCTCCACATTGTAAAGGCGTTCGTTCTGCGCCAGTTCGGAGCTGAGCCTGTTTGCAGACATGGGCTTCTGCGCATTGTCCTCGCACCAGCGCTGATATGCCTCATACAGTGCTTTGGAACTGGCTTCACTGTCGGCCTTGAAGCGGATGTAGCCCTCGGATTGCAGGAACTCGATCACATTGTTGCTGCTGCGCTTGACCGTCTCCATGTTCTCTCTGGCCTTGCCGGAAATGCTGAACTGATAGTTGTTCCCAATCAGCCAGTGCAGACCCTCCAGACACCAGAGAAAAATGCCTTCCTTTTCCCGCAGCAGCTTATCCACCAGAAACGGATCGTCCGCTCTGCCTGCGGGCCGGTCTTTGGTGGTCAGCA
>ERZ894217.408-NODE-408-length-25080-cov-9.580859_pt1 | contig 25080 bp, 26 predicted proteins | sample MGYA00380291_ERZ894217 | MGnify/ENA primary metagenome ERZ894217 (study PRJEB32331, sample SAMN06328480) | human gut metagenome | biome: human gut microbiome; feature: stool | host: Homo sapiens | collected 2013-07-05 ...
GCTGTAGGTAAATGGTTTACTCCGGGTATCGGATTACGTGTAGCTTACAACGGTCTTCAGGCTAAAGGTGCTACTCCTAATGCTAATGGTCCGCTTGTAGACGGAGGACAGTATTCTAATGGCTACTACAAAGAAAAGTGGAATGTGATGAACTTCCATGGAGATGTAATGCTGAATCTTTCCAATATGATTTGTGGTTATAGAGAAGATCGTCTGTACTCATTCATTCCTTATGTAGGAGCTGGATTCGTACATTCAGGAAAAGGCGCAGGTTATGACGAACTGGGTATCAATGCCGGTTTAATCAACCGTTTCCGTCTGTCTTCTGCTTTGGATCTTAACGTTGAATTGCGTGGACTTTTGATGAAAGGCGCATTCGGCAATTCAGGTCCTGAAGGATTGGCTGGTTTGACTGTAGGTGTTACTTACAAGTTTAAGAAACGTGGTTGGGATGCTGTTCCTACTGTACCAATGGTTCCGGAAAGTCAGTTGAACGACATGAGAGACAGAGTGAACGCTTTGAAGGGTGAAAACGAATCTTTGAAACGTGACTTGGTTGAAGCTCGTAACAAGAAACCGGAAGTGATCGTTAAGAAAGAAGCTGGATTCGTTCCACGTCTGGTTGTTGTATTCAATATCGGAAAGAGCAACATCAGCAAGAGAGAATACATGAATATTGAAGCTATGGCTAAGGGTATCAAAGCAACTGATAAAGTGTTTACTATAACAGGATATGCTGATAAGGGTACTGGTTCTGCTGAATACAACATGAAGTTGAGTAAGAAGAGAGCTGAAGCTGTTCGTGACCTGATGGTTAATGAATTTGGTGTTCCTGCTTCTCAATTGAAGGTTGATTACAAGGGTGGTGTAGGCAACATGTTCTATGATGATGCTAAGTTAAGCCGTGTAGCTATTGTTGAAGAATAATATACATTTGAAATAATAGAATAAAAGAGACGTTTCCTTTCACGGGAAGCGTCTTTTTTGTATTTTTGTACCCCATGAGCAGAATAGTAGCAATAGATTATGGAAGAAAGCGTACCGGAATAGCTGTGAGCGATACAATGCAGCTGATCGCAAACGGATTGACGACGGTGCCCACGCATGAACTTCTGAACTTTATCGGTGAATATATAGCTAAAGAACCGGTGGAGCGGATTATTATTGGATTGCCCAAGCAAATGAATAATGAGGTTTCGGAGAATATGAAGAATATAGAGCCTTTTGTTCGTTCGCTGAAAAAGCGTTATCCGGACCTTCCGGTCGAATATGTGGACGAACGTTTCACTTCTGTTCTTGCACACCGTACCATGCTGGAGGCAGGTTTGAAGAAAAAAGACCGCCAAAACAAGGCATTGGTGGACGAAATAAGTGCTACTATTATTTTGCAAACATATTTGGAGAGTAAACGTTTTTAGTATAGGACATAAGAATAACTTAATTTTTTAGTAGAGTATAAAAGTATGATTTTACCTATTTATGTATATGGTCAACCTGTATTGAGAAAGGTTGCAGAGGACATAACACCGGATTATCCGAATCTGAAAGAGTTGATTGAGAACATGTTCGAAACAATGGTACATGCGGACGGTGTAGGATTGGCTGCTCCACAGATTGGTTTGCCTATTCGCGTGGTTACGATTACATTGGATCCGCTTTCGGAGGAATATCCTGAATTTAAAGACTTTAATAAGGCGTATATCAATCCTCATATTTTGGAAGTAGGAGGGGAAGAAGTGAATATGGAAGAGGGATGCTTAAGCCTTCCCGGTATTCACGAAACAGTGAAGAGAGGTGATAAAATTCGCGTGAAATATATGGACGAGAATTTTGTGGAGCATGAGGAAGAGGTGGAAGGTTATCTGGCTCGGGTGATGCAACATGAGTTCGATCATTTGGATGGTAAGATGTTCATCGACCATATCTCACCGCTTCGTAAGCAGATGATTAAAGGAAAGCTGAATACGATGTTGAAGGGGAAAGCGCGCAGTTCATATAAGATGAAACAGGTGAAATAAAGATAAAAAACGTTTATATCCCTGTTAAGTAAGCGAAAAGCATTATTTTTGCTTCGTTTACAAGCATAAAATATCAATGATAAAAAGAATCTTAACAGTTTTATTACTGTTCCCAACGCTGGTGTGTGCTCAAATAAATACGGATCGGGTGATGACTATTGCCCGAAACGCTCTTTATTTTGAGGACTATGTACTTTCTATTCAGTATTTTAACCAGGTTATTAACGCTAAGCCTTATCTGTATGAACCTTATTTCTTCAGGGCATTGGCTAAACTGAATCTGGAGGATTTTCAGGGTGCTGAAGCAGACTGTGATGCAGCTATCCAACGCAATCCATTTGTGGTGGGTGCTTATCAGATTCGTGGTTTGGCAAGGATTCGTCAGAGTAAATTTGATGGAGCGATTGAGGATTATAAGAAAGCATTGCATTATGATCCGGAGAATATTACTTTATGGCATAACCTGACATTATCTCATATCCAGAAGAAGGATTATAATGCTGCGAAAGAGGATTTGGAAAGCTTGTTGAAGGTGTCTCCACGCTATACCCGTGCTTATTTGATGAGGGGGGAAGTGTCTTTACAACAGAAAGATACGATTGCTGCCTTGAATGACTTCAATAAGGCGCTTGAACTGGATAAATATGATCCGGATGCTTGGGCTGCAAGAGCGATTGTTAAATTACAACAGGCTAAGTATGCGGAAGCGGAAGCGGATTTCAACCGTGCTATTCCGTTGAGTGCTAAGAATGCTGGAAATTATATAAACCGTGCATTGGCTCGTTTTCATCAGAATAATTTAAGAGGTGCCATGAGCGATTATGATCTGGCATTGGATATTGATCCGAATAACTTTATCGGTCATTATAACCGCGGTTTGTTACGTGCACAGGTAGGAGATGATAACCGGGCTATCGAAGACTTCGACTTTGTTATCAAGATGGAGCCGGATAATATGATGGCTGTCTTTAACCGTGGTTTGCTGCGTGCGCAAACGGGTGATTATCGCGGGGCTATACAAGATTACACAACTGTTATCAATCAGTATCCGAACTTCCTGGCCGGATACTATCAGCGTTCGGAAGCTCGCAGAAAGATTGGAGATAAGAAGGGTGCGGAGCAGGATGAATTTAAAGTCATGAAGGCGCAGATCGACAAGCAGAACGGTGTGACGAACAAAGATGTAGCACAGAACAAGGATAAGGAAAATGATGAGGAAGGCGGAGAGAAGACCCGTAAGAAATCCGATAAGAATATGAATAACTATCGTAAGATAGTGATTGCGGATGATTCTGAAGCCGAACAACGCTATACAAGTGATTATCGTGGTCGTGTGCAGGATAAGAACGTAAATATAACGCTGGAACCGATGTTCGCTTTGACTTATTATGAGAAGATGAGTGACGTAAAACGTTCGGTGAACTTCCACAAATATATTGAAGACTTGAACCGTACGGGTATACTTCCGAAACGTCTTCGTATCACAAATATGGAAGCTCCGTTGACGGAAGAACAGGTGAAGGTGCATTTTGCCTTGATTGATACACACACATCGGCGATTGTGGAAGATGACAAGAATGCTTCGAAACGTTTTGCCCGTGCGATTGATTTTTATCTGGTGCAGGACTTCTCGAGTGCGGTTTCTGATTTGACCCAGACGATCTTGCTGGATGGTGATTTCTTCCCGGCATATTTTATGCGTGCATTGATTCGTTGTAAACAGTTGGAATATCAGAAGGCTGAACAAGCTGTCGAAACAGATGTTGTTCCTGGCGATAATAAGCGTAAAGAGATTACCGCGGTAGATTATGAGGTGGTGAGAAAAGATTTGGATAAGGTGATTAATCTGGCTCCGGACTTTGTGTATGCATATTATAATCGTGCTAATGTTTCTGCCATGTTGAAAGATTACCGTGCCGCAATTATTGACTACGATAAGGCGATCGAGCTAAATCCTGATTTTGCGGATGCTTATTTCAATCGTGGACTGACTCATATTTTCTTAGGAAATAATAAGCTGGGCATTTCAGATTTGAGTAAAGCCGGTGAGTTGGGGATTGTTTCTGCTTATAATGTTATCAAACGTTTTACAGATCAATCGGAATAACATTTTTTTGATAAAAAATAGAAAACTCAAAAGATTTAGTTACTTTTGCGTTCAAATTATGAAAATATAACATCATCATATTATGATAAAGATAACATTTCCCGATGGCTCCGTTCGTGAGTATAACGAAGGAGTGAACGGTTTACAGATTGCTGAAAGTATCAGCTCGCGTCTGGCACAGGAAGTGCTGGCATGTGGCGTGAACGGCGAGACTTATGATTTAGGACGTCCTATTAATGAAGATGCTAATTTCGTTCTTTATAAATGGGATGATGAAGAAGGTAAGCATGCATTCTGGCATACAAGTGCACACTTGTTGGCGGAAGCTTTGCAGGAACTTTATCCGGGTATCCAGTTTGGTATCGGACCGGCTATTGAAAACGGATTCTACTATGATGTGGATCCGGGTGAAGCGGTAATTAAAGAAAGCGACCTTCCTGCCATTGAAGCTAAAATGTTGGAACTGGCTGCAAAGAAAGAAGACGTAGTCAGAAAAAGCATCGCAAAAACGGATGCTCTGAAGATGTTTGGTGATCGTGGCGAAACATATAAATGTGAATTGATCTCCGAATTGGAAGACGGACACATTACAACTTATACCCAAGGTGCATTTACTGACCTTTGTCGTGGTCCTCACTTGATGACGACTGCTCCGATCAAGGCTATCAAGTTGACTTCAGTGGCTGGTGCTTACTGGCGTGGTCATGAAGATCGTAAGATGCTGACTCGTATTTATGGTATCACGTTCCCGAAGAAGAAAATGCTGGATGAATATCTGGTATTGCTGGAAGAAGCGAAGAAGCGTGACCACCGTAAGATCGGTAAGGAGATGCAGTTGTTTATGTTTTCTGAAACTGTAGGTAAGGGACTTCCTATGTGGTTGCCGAAAGGTACTGCATTGCGTCTGCGTCTGCAGGAGTTCTTGCGTCGTATCCAGACACGTTACGATTATCAGGAGGTGATTACTCCGCCAATCGGTAATAAGTTGCTGTATGTGACTTCGGGTCACTATGCAAAATATGGCAAGGATGCTTTCCAACCTATCCATACTCCGGAAGAGGGGGAAGAGTATTTCTTGAAACCAATGAACTGTCCTCACCACTGTGAGATTTACAAGAACTTCCCACGTTCTTATAAAGACCTTCCGTTGCGTATAGCTGAATTTGGTACGGTTTGTCGTTATGAACAAAGTGGAGAGTTACATGGTTTAACTCGTGTTCGTAGCTTTACGCAGGATGATGCGCATATCTTCTGTCGTCCGGAGCAGGTGAAAGATGAGTTCCTTCGTGTGATGGATATTATATCTATTGTGTTCCGTTCTATGGATTTCCAGAATTTTGAAGCACAGATATCTTTGCGTGATAAAGTGAACCGTGAAAAGTATATTGGTAGCGATGATAACTGGGAAAAAGCGGAACAGGCTATTATCGAGGCTTGTGCGGAGAAGGGCTTGCCTGCTAAGATTGAGTATGGAGAAGCTGCTTTCTATGGTCCTAAGCTTGACTTTATGGTGAAAGACGCTATCGGTCGTCGTTGGCAGCTGGGTACTATCCAGGTTGACTACAACTTGCCGGAACGCTTTGAACTTGAATATATGGGCTCTGATAATCAGAAGCATCGTCCGGTGATGATTCACCGTGCTCCGTTCGGATCAATGGAACGTTTTGTTGCTGTATTGATTGAGCACACTGCCGGTAAGTTCCCATTGTGGCTGACACCGGAACAGGTAGTTATTCTGCCGATCAGTGAGAAGTTCAATGAATATGCAGAACAGGTGAAGATGTATCTGAAAATACACGAAATCCGTGCGATTGTAGATGATCGTAACGAGAAGATCGGCCGCAAGATTCGTGATAATGAAATGAAGCGCATTCCTTATATGCTGATTGTCGGTGAAAAAGAGGCGGAAAATGGTGAAGTTTCTGTTCGTAGACAAGGCGAAGGTGACAAAGGAACCATGAAATTTGAAGAATTTGCTAAAATTTTGAACGAAGAAGTTCAGAATATGATAAATAAATGGTAACTTTGCAGCCGTTTCAGAATAAAATATTTAGTATAACAATAAAAAGATCAAACTAGGAAGTAAACGTTTTTAATGAAGAATGACACTCTAAAAGGGCAATACAGAATCAATGAACAGATTCGTGCCAAGGAAGTTCGCATAGTAAGCGATGATATTGAACCGAAAGTATATCCAATCTTTCAGGCTCTGAAAATGGCTGAAGAGAGAGAATTGGATTTAGTGGAAATTTCTCCTAATGCTCAACCCCCTGTTTGTCGTATTATTGATTATTCTAAATTTCTTTATCAATTAAAGAAACGCCAGAAGGAACAGAAAGCGAAGCAGGTTAAGGTTAATGTGAAGGAAATCCGTTTCGGACCCCAGACAGATGACCATGATTACAACTTTAAGTTGAAACATGCTAAAGGATTTTTGGAAGATGGCGATAAGGTGAAGGCTTATGTATTCTTTAAAGGTCGCTCCATCCTTTTCAAGGAGCAAGGTGAAGTGCTTTTGCTTCGTTTTGCAAATGATCTGGAAGACTACGCTAAAGTAGATCAAATGCCGATACTGGAAGGTAAGCGCATGACTATTCAGCTTTCTCCGAAAAAGAAAGAAGCTCCTAAAAAGCCGGCAACAGCAGGAGCACCGAAACCTGCTGCTCCTGCACAAAAAGCAGAGAAGCCGGAAACGAGCGAAGAATAAGAAAAGGATGCGTAACGCGCAGGTATAGTGCGTTGCCATTATATATTTAATAATTTAAAAACAAGTAAGATGCCAAAGATGAAGACTAACTCCGGTTCTAAAAAAAGGTTTACCCTTACCGGAACAGGTAAAATCAAAAGAAAGCACGCTTTTCACAGTCACATTTTGACTAAGAAATCCAAGAAGAGAAAAAGAAATCTGTGCTACTCTACGACTGTTGATACAACAAATGTAAGCCAGGTTAAGGAACTCTTAGCAATGAAGTAATCAAAAGCGTAAAAGTATTATTAAAGTATTAACCGAATGCATTAGCCTGAAGTTCGCTGCGTGAAGTAGCGGCGCTAACATTCAAAAAAAGTAAAACTATGCCAAGATCAGTAAATCATGTTGCTTCAAAAGCAAGAAGAAAGAAAATTTTGAAATTGACCAGAGGTTACTTTGGTGCAAGAAAGAATGTATGGACCGTAGCTAAAAACACTTGGGAAAAGGGTTTGACTTACGCGTTCCGTGACCGTAGAAATAAGAAAAGAAACTTCCGCGCTCTTTGGATACAACGTATCAACGCTGCTGCACGTCTTGAAGGAATGTCTTATTCTAAATTGATGGGCGGCCTGCACAAAGCCGGTATTGAAATAAACCGTAAGGTTTTGGCTGATTTAGCTATGAATCACCCGGAAGCTTTCAAAGCTGTAGTTGCTAAAGCTAAAGCTGCTTAAGCATCAATAGTTTACGAGTTACAAAGTGTCAGTTACTAAGCTAGTAACTGACACTTTTCTTTTGTTAGGTGGATAAAAGGGAGTGAAAAAAATGTTAGTAGGTAAACAAATTCCTTTTTTTTCTTGTTAGTCTCATAGATTCTTATTACATTTGTGATACAAAAATATTAGCCGTATCGACTGGATCGGGAAACTCTTCAAATTAATCTGATGCACCGAGAAAGCTTCGTTCTTCAATGGCGGGCCACATCCTTCGGGACAGCTTTAAGCCGGTGGATTACAAAGAGGGCGAGCGCTCAAATCTTGTTCTATCAGAGTTTCATCACATCGTCGATGCGGCTTTTTTATATACTCTTCTATGATATTTTATTTCTCCGGTACAGGTAATTCTAAGTGGATTGCAAATCATCTTTCCAAAGAGCAAAAAGAAGAGTTGGTTTTTATTCCCGATGCGCTAAAGAATGGAGCATTGGAGTTTAGTTTGCAGGCAGATGAAAAGATCGGCTTTGTATTTCCTATCTATTCGTGGGGACCTCCTGAAATTGTGTTGAACTTTGTTCGACAGCTCTCTTTAAGGGGATATAAAGGACAATATTTGTTTTTTGTTTGTTCCTGTGGTGATGATACCGGGCTTACCCAGCAAGTGCTGGCGAAGGCGTTAAAGAATAAAGGTTGGGAATGTCACGCTGGTTTTTCGGTGACTATGCCTAATAATTATGTCTTGCTTCCTGGTTTTGATGTGGATAATAAAGAGTTGGAAGAGAAAAAACTAGCGGATGCTGTTTCGACTGTCAGTAAAATAAATGCTTCTATAAGTAGAAGGGAAGAGCTGTTTCTCTGTCATGAAGGGAGTATGCCTTTTATCAAGACGAGGATTATAAATCCGTTGTTTAATCGTTTTCAGATGTCTCCCAAGCATTTTTATGCTACCGATGCTTGTATTGGGTGTAAGCGTTGTGAGAAGAGTTGTCCGATGGAGAATGTTACAGTTGTGGACGGAAGGCCTGTTTGGGGAATGGATTGCACCTCATGCCTGGCATGTTATCATGTTTGTCCGCAGCATGCGGTGCAATATGGAAAAAGGACGAAAGATAAGGGGCAGTATTTCAACCCCAATCAATCTACTCGTCTTTGATTTTAATACAGCAGTTGGATAAGTCTTCAATGATGGCCAGACTTTCTACTCTGACACCTTGTTCCTCGAGCATTTTGCGGCCATTCTGGAAGGCTTTTTCAATAATGAAGCCCATTCCTACCAAATTTGCTCCGGATTGTTTGATGAGGTCGATAATGCCCAATGCGGCATTTCCGTATGCGAGAAAGTCATCCACGAAAAGAACATTGTCGTTCGGGGTGAGGAAATCTGCACTGATAACGACTTCATAATCACGGTCTTTGGTGAATGAGTGCACGGTGGTACTTAGTGCATTCTGGATGGTTTTAGGAGACTTTTTCTTTGCAAATACAACTGGTAAATCCATCAGGTAGCCTGTCATGATAGCAGGAGCGATGCCGCTGGCTTCGATCGTCATAATCTTATTTACGTTTGTGGCTGCAAAACGACGGACAAACTCAACTCCGATTGATTTCATCAGGACAGGGTCCATTTGATGATTAATAAAACCGTCTACTTTCAGGATACCTCCTTCGTAGCACTTTCCGTCTTGCAGAATTCTTTTTTTAAGTAATTGCATGCTGTATGATATTAATTAAATAATGTGCTAATATTCCATTCCGCATGGTGAACAGCGGTTGGTATATTAGCACATGGAAATTTGAATTGTTACTTGTTGTCTCTTAAGTCTTTTACTCGGACGGCTTTTCCTTCGCTTTGCGGGAGAGAGCCTTTTTTTACCAGTTTAACTTTGGGAGTCACCAATATTTCATCCTTTAATTGGCGGGTTATATCCTTGCGGATCTTCTCCAGTTCAATATAATTGTCAGTGGAAAGGTCGCTTAATTCTACTTCGACGATCATCTCGTCTTGGTTGTTGACTGTTTCCAGTGTAATCAGGTAATTGCTGCCTAATTCGGGAAATTGTACGAGTATCTTTTCTACTTGCATCGGGAAGATATTTACTCCCTTGATAATGAACATATCATCACTGCGTCCCTTGATACGATCAATACGGATGTGCGTGCGGCCGCAGGGGCATTTTCCCGGAAGAATACGGGTTAAGTCACGGGTGCGATAGCGGATTAACGGCATCATCTCCCGGTCGAGAGTCGTAAGTACTAATTCTCCGATTTCTCCTTCCTGAACGGGTTCTCCTGTTTCCGGATCGATAATTTCTACCAGATAACAGTCTTCCCAGAAGTGCATTCCGTTTTGTTCCTGACATTCGAAAGCAACACCGGGACCGTTCATTTCTGTCATACCGAAGCTGTTGTATGCTTTTACGCCCAGCATCTTTTCTATTTTCCGGCGTTGTTCGTCGGTGTGAGGTTCAGCACCGATAACCAGCGTTTTCAGTGTGGTTCCTTTGGGATCAAGGCCTTCTTCCTGAAAGACTTCGGCAAGGCGGATGGCATAGCTGGGGATAGCATGTAAAGCGGTAGTCTTGAAGTCGTTGATGAATTTAATCTGTCGTTTACTGTTTCCGGCTGCGGCAGGGACTGTCAGACAGCCCAGGCGTTCTGCACCGTATTGGAAGCCTAACCCTCCTGTAAACATACCGTATCCGGAGCTGTTTTGGAAGACGTCGGTCTTGCGTATTCCTACTGCGTACAGGCAGCGGGCTACCAGGTTGGCCCAGGAGTCGAGATCGTGCTGTGAATGAACAATAACTGTCGGGTTTCCGGTAGTACCACTAGAAGAGTGAATACGTACACCATCATTGCTCATATCACCTGCTACCAGCCCGAAAGGATAGTGGGCACGCATATCGGCTTTGGTAGTAAAGGGCAATTTGCGGATATCGTCTAATGATTGTATGCTATCTGCAGTGATGCCATGTTTGCTGAAAACTTCTTTGTAATATGGGGAGTTTGCAGCTATATTGATTGTTTTCTTAAGCCGTCGAAGTTGTAATTCCTGCAACTTCTCTCGGCTCATGGTTTCTAGTTCTTCTTCCCAATATTGTGTATTCATGATAATGTCTGTTATTACATTAGCTTTTCTGCAATTTCCTTGCCGGCGGCCAATGCTTTAAGATTCATTTCTACAATTGCTTCTCCCTTGCGCAGGAAGATTTCACGGATGCTGTCTTGTACTTTTTCGTAGTCGATGTCAAGGAATGGAATGGTTGCTCCCAGTAAGACTATGTTGGCAACGCGGGCGGAGCCTACTTCTTTGGCTACTTTGTCTACGTTCAACACTATTTTGTGAGGCAGCTTATTGATTTCTGCCATTACTTTGTCTGCTTCCGGATAATTGGGGATATTGACAAACGGAGTTTCGTTAGTCACTAACCAACCGTTAGGGCTAAGATAGGGGAGGTAGCGCAATCCTTCCATGGGTTCCAATGAAATGATAAGGTCGCATTTACCTGATGGGATCAAGTCTGAAGCAATCGGCTGGTCGCTGATACGGAGGTTGGATTGAACATCTCCTCCGCGTTGGCTCATTCCGTGCACTTCTGCTTGTTTCATATATAATCCTTCTTTCAAGGCAGCTTTGCCGATCACTGTAGCAATAGACAGAATTCCCTGTCCACCGACTCCTGATAATATAATGTCTTTCTTCATGGCTTACTTACTTCTTTTTTTGCGTGCTAATGTCTGGATACACTCTCTGCGTGGAATAATGACAGATACACCACGATATTCGATCTCTTCGCGAATGATTTGCTTCATCTCCTCATAGTTTTTCTTCAACGGAGTAACGACGCGGATATGAGCCGGATCTACTCCGATACCTGCACAGATCGCTTCGATGCGTCCGGTTCCGGCAGAGTCCTGTCCACCTGTCATGGCGGTAGTTTCATTGTCGGAGATGACGATGGTTATACTGGCATTCTCGTTCACACAATCTAATAGGCCGGTCATTCCGGAATGGGTGAATGTGGAGTCTCCGATTACAGCTACAGCCGGGAAAAGACCTCCGTCAGCCGCACCTTTCGCCATCGTGATGGAGGCGCCCATGTCTACGCATGAGTTGATTGCATTGAAAGGAGCATTCGCGCCTAGCGTGTAACAGCCGATGTCGCTGAATACTTTATGAGATGGGTATTCTTCTTTCAGAACTTCGGTCAATGTGATATACATATCGCGGTGTCCGCAACCTTCGCAAAGTGCGGGCGGGCGCATTTCTACGACAGAAGGAATACCGAATTCTGATTTATTTTCTTTACCTACGGCGCGGGCTACAGAGTCAGGATTTAGTTCTCCATCCTGTGACAGGGTACCGTCCAAGCGTCCTTTTACTTTAACGCCGATGCCCAGATAACCTTTCAATTGTTTTTCTACAAATGGTTGTCCGTCTTCCAGAACGAGGATTTCGTCACAGGATTCAATCAATTGATGTAATTGCTTTTTAGGCAATGGATACTGGCCGATTTTAAGTACCGGATATTCGCAACCTTCAGGATAGTTTTCCATCAGATAGTTGTAGCCGATGCCACAAGCGATAATTCCTAACTTTTTGTTAGGACCGTCTGTGTATTTATTATAAGGTGATTCTTCTGAAGCTTTGATAAATTCGTCTTGGCGGGCAAGCAATACTTTGTAGCGTTTGCGGGCATTTCCCGGCAACAAGATGAACTGACGCGGATCTTCGCTGAAAGAGATGCTGTTCTGCGGCTTTTGCTCTTTGCGTTCTACTCCTGAACGGGAGTGTGCCAGGCGGGTTACCATACGCATCAAGATCGGTTCGCCTAGCTTTTCAGAGAATTCGAAGCCACTGTATACCATATCATACGCTTCCTGCTGATTGCTTGGTTCGTACATCGGTATCAGTGAGAAATCTCCGTAGAAACGGCTGTCCTGTTCGTTCTGCGAGGAGTGCATACTGGGATCGTCTGCAGCTATCACAATCAATCCGCCTTTCACGCCTGTGATGGCAGAGTTGACGAAACAGTCGGCAGCTACATTCATACCTACGTGCTTCATACAAACTAATGCCCGTTTACCTACGAAAGACATACCCAACGCAGCTTCCATCGCTGTTTTTTCATTGGCACACCAACGGTTGTGTATATTCTGTTCGGTCGTTATAGGGGCCATTTGAATATATTCCGTAATTTCAGTTGAAGGAGTACCCGGGTAGGCATAAACGCCTGAAAGTCCGGCATCCAGTGCAGCTTGTGCAATGGCTTCATCGCCAAGTAAGAGTTGCTTGCTCATATCTATTTCTTTTATTTAGTGTTGATCACAGTTTGTTAATCTATCGGGCAAAGATAGGCTTTTCCGTTCGTTTTATCACAAATTTACTTGAAAATCTTTCTTTCATTCAGGGCTTTCCAGTATTTTCTTGCATTTGCCATGTGGTCGGCGTAATTGGAGGCAAAGTTGTGAGTACCGGAAAAATCTTCTTTGGCACACATGTAGATATAGTTATGTTTGGTATAGTTTAGTACGCTATCTATTCCCTTTTTAGAGGGAATACGGATGGGCCCCGGAGGTAATCCGGTATTTATATAGGTATTGTAGGGAGAATTGACTTTTAAATGCTCGTTAGTAATTCGGCGCAGACCAAAATCCTGCAGGGCAAATTTGATGGTGGGATCTGCTTGTAAGGGCATATCTTGATGTAACCGGTTGATATACAATCCGGCTACTATTGGCTTTTCTTCGTTGTTGTTGGTTTCTTCTTCAACGATGGAAGCAAGTGTGCTGACTTCTTCCGGTGTCATGCCAATGGCGGTAGCTTGTGCCAAGCGATCTTTATTCCAGAAGCGTTTGTGCTCGTCCTTCATTCGTTTGAAGAATTCGTCTACGCTCATGTCCCAATATACCTGATAGGTTTCCGGTATGAAAAGGCTGGGGAGTGTTATGTTGGTATATCCCATTTGCGCCTGGAAAGTAGAGTCGAATAACTGGCTGGCGATTTCGGCAGAGTCTATCATGAGTTGTTTTCCAATGCTTCGTGCTAACCGGTCTAATGTCCGGACACTTCCTATGGTAAGGTTGATCGCTTCCTGATAGCCTCTGGAAAAGCGACTATATACGTGATAGACATTGTCATTGGGGCGAATGGCATAACGTCCGGTATGGATATTCTGATCGAAATCTTTGTATTTTGCCATCCACTGGAAACCGGTGAACTTATTGACATGCCCGATTTTTTGTATTTTATGATAGATAGAGTCGGCTGTATCATCCCGGTCTACATAAATATATACGGTTTTAGATGGATGAAATTGAGGAGCAAACAGATAGTAATAAAAGGTGCCTCCGGCAATTGCACAAAGGAGGAATGCTCCGATTAGAATTGATAGTAGAATATTTCTCTTTTTTCTCTTCATCTTTTGAGGTATATTTAAAAAGTTCGTCAAAGATAAAAAGAATTTGGATAGGTGTAATCCCTTTCTATAATGAATCGTTGAAAAGAGGATGAATTACTCCGGACTTTTCTAATATTTAAAGATTGAATGTGCTGATTGTATTAGGTTGTATTGCGATTATTAATTCGTTCTACAATTGTGGAACGAATCAGAATTTGTATGTAGATAAGTTAGTCTTAGTGAAGCGAGTTGTTAATTAGTTCGGCCAGAGGGAATAATTTGCATTTGCTTCTATTTTGTTTTCTATCTCATCGGGTAAAGGTGCGAAGAAATCCATATTAGTCAGGCTCTCGATGCTATCCACTGTGACTACATATGAAGATAGAGGTTCTACTGCCTGCTCATTGTTGAATAAGAAGCCGATAGCCCGTATCGGTTTGGCAAAAGGAGATAGGACTACTTTGAAAAACCGTTGAGGTACTACGACCTTATTTTTCCCAATCGTTTTAGGCTGTTTTTCAATAATAGGTCCACATATAATAATAATGGCACTATCTGCTATAGCCCAATTCCGGATTTTTTCTTCCAGATTTTTCCATCCTCTTCTATTTAACTGGGGATGTTGGGGACACATATTGCTGAAATAGAATGATTCTTTCATGGCTTCAGGACTCCATTTCATATCTGCAGCAGGCGCCATGTGTCCTTTGTCGTATCCTGAACGGGTGTAGTCAGCATTGGTTGCAATCGGGCCTGTCACTAATGGGTCGGCAATAAAACGATTGCCTCTTTTTTCTTTTCCTTTGGTTTCTTCCCGGGTTAATTCGTAAGAGACCCAGTTGGGTATTTTTAAATCTTTGTTATATGATACGGTATATCCGCTATGCCGGATTATTTGTTCTTGCCGGGGAACTAATGGTATGGGTGTCTCCAGATCTTTGCCAAGTGGAATTTGAAGGGAGATATCGGTTTGCGGTTCATTATTATTCTGGGTATTAATCTGTTGGCAATATAAATAGACGCCAAAAAGAATAGGAATGAGCACAATGATGGCGATGATACATCCTAATCTGTTATTGGAATGTGATTTCTTTTTGAATAGCTTTCTGTTTTTACCTTTTTTACTTCGATTCATTGGTTAGCTAGTAATGGCGGGTTTGTTTTATTCTTCTTTTCTCATGCTGAATTCACAACCGCAATATTGTTGGTTGTAGAAGTTATACTCTTTAATGATGGCGATACGTCGTTCGCTAAGTCCGCCTTTCCGCCAATTCTGTTCCCAGTATGTGACATCCGGGTATGAAGCGGTGGCATATTGTCCGGCTTCATTAATCTGCTCCAGACTTTTCCAACGACTGGAAGCAAGCGTTGTGGTTATTACGGAAAGGCCATGTTCATGTGCATAACGGGCGGTCTCCAATAAGCGTAGTTTAAAGCAACGTAGGCAGCGTCCTCCTCTTTCGGGTTCCTGCTCCATTCCTGCTATATGGCATCGCCAGTTTTCATGATCGTAATCAGCATCTATTATTTCCAATCCCAATGATTGGGCATAGCGTGTACATTCGTCTTTTCTTATCATATACTCTTCCTGCGGATAGATGTTAGGATTGCAATAATAGATAACAGGGGTGATGTGATGTTGCATCATACATTCAATAATGGCTGATGAACAAGGAGCACAACAGGTATGAAGTAAGACTTTATCGGCTCCTCCCGGAACTTCGAGTTGGAATTTCTTTTTCATGCTGTAAAGTTAATACATATTTACGATACGAGTCAATGGTTTATGCTTTATTCAGAATAGTTTTTTATAAAAATAGGAGGGAGGATATCTCCTTTATACTGTTTTTTATAAAATCTTGTTTATTGAACTAATTCACTAAATGAGTATGAATTAACTAATTAATCTCATCTTTTTTACTACTTTTGTCCATTCAAGTTTATAACAACTCAATAATGGATGAATTAAATTGCGGGCAAGGAGAGCAAAATGCAGGCCCGGAGAAGAAAAAAAGTACCTCGAAAATAGTGAAGAGAACTTTAGTTGTGGCTGCATTGGCTTTGGCGGTATATGTTGTATATTCCGTAGTTTATTTATTTGTCTCACCTGATCGTAATATTCAGCAGATCTATCTGGTTCCGGAAGATGCTGCGTTTATCATTCAATCATCGGCTCCGATTGAAGATTGGGAAAAGTTTAGTGGAAGTGAAACATGGCAATGTCTGAAGAAAGCGAAATCTTTCGAGGAAGTAACGAAGAGCGTAGAGAAGCTCGATTCGGTTGTCAAAAGCAATAAGGTGCTATTGTCGCTTGTCGGTGAACGGGATATGCTTATTTCGCTTCATAAGACTCGTGCCACAGAGTGGGATTTTTTGCTTATCTTGGATATGCAGAAAACATCGAAGATGGATTTATTGAAAGACCAGGTTGAAACCGTATTGGTCATGAGTGGTTTTACTGTGACTAACCGGATGCATAATGGTATTAATATCCTTGAAATGCGCGATTCCGAGACGAGGGATATTTTCTATATTGCTTTTGTCGATAATCATTTGGTTGGTTCATACACATCCGGACTTGTCGAGTCGGCTATTGATTCGCGTAATAAACCTAAAATCGGGCTTGATCAGTCTTTTATTGAAACAGAGAAGTTGGTTTCCGGTAAGGGACTTGTCAGAGTCTTTGTCAATTATGCGCGTGTACCTCAATTTATGTCTATTTATTTAGGTACAAGAAATGAGTACATTGATCTGTTTAGCAATTCCATGAATTTTGCCGGACTTTATTTAAATACGAATAAGGAGCGGATGGAAGTGAAAGGATATACATTGAAAAAAGATTCTGCCGATCCTTATGTCACTGCTTTGTTGAATTCGGGAAAACATAAAATGAAAGCACATGAGATTCTGTCCGGGCGGACAGCTCTTTATACGAATATAGGTTTCAATAGTCCGGTGACCTTTGTAAAGGAACTGGAGAATGCACTGTCGGTTCACAATAAACAGTTGTATGATTCTTATCAAAGTTCCCGGAAAAAGATAGAAGGGTTATTCGGTATATCTTTGGAAGAAAACTTTTTGAGTTGGATGTCAGGAGAGTTTGCTATTACCCAATCCGAACCAGGTTTGTTAGGACATGATCCCGAACTGATTCTGGCTATCAGGGCTAAAAGTATTAAAGATGCCCGTAAGAACATGGAATTCATTGAAAAGAAGATTAAGCGACGTACTCCGGTTAAGATTAAGACTGCTAATTATAAGGATTTCGAGATTAATTATGTCGAAATGAAAGGCTTTTTTTCGCTTGTTCTTTGGAAAGCTATTTGATAAATTTGAGAAGCCATACTATACTTATGTTGACGATTATGTAGTTTTTAGTAATAAAGCTGCTTCTTTACTTTCCTTTGTAGAAGATTACGAGCAGAAGAATTTATTAAAAAATAATCCGGGTTTTGAAAATGCACTGTCATATTTAAAATCAAGTTCTACTATTTTCTTATATACAGATGTGCGCAAGTTTTATTCCCAGTTGAAACCGATGATGAATCCTGCTACATGGAATGAAATACAATCAAACAAAGACGTTTTGTATTCATTTCCTTACTGGACTATGCAGATTATAGGAGAGGATCAGTCGGCTTCTTTGCAGTATGTGATGGATTATAGCCCATATCAACTGGAAGAGGTTGACGTTGCTATTGCTACCGATGAAGATGATAAGGAAATGAACGAAGATGCAGAGACCGAAAAAGAGCAGATGAGCGAACTGAAACGTTTCTATATCGAAAAGTTTGAAGGAAACGTTTTACGGGAGTTTTATCCGGAGGGAGCATTGAAGAGTGAAGCGGAAGTAAAAGAAGGGAAACGCCATGGTCGTTACCGCGAATATTATGAAGATGGGACATTGAAACTTCGTGGAAAGTATGCAAATAATAAACCGAAGGGTACATGGAAGTACTATACCGAGGACGGAAAATTTGAACGCAAAGAAAAGTTTTAGATAACGTCAACAAAAGTTGATTTAAAAATTAAGCTCAAAAAATAATCGGATTCTTTTTGTTTTCTCAAATAAAGCTGTAATTTTGCACGCCGTAAACGAGAGACAAACGCCGCTATAGCTCAGTTGGTAGAGCAACGCATTCGTAACGCGTAGGTCGCCAGTTCAAGTCTGGCTAGCGGCTCTCAAATAAAACGCTGATTATTAGTTCTTTAATCAGCGTTTCTCTTTTCTAAAAATTCAATTCCGAATAAAAAAAACATAAATCTGCGTATATATTTGCACAAAATTGTATAGTAGAATTGTGTTTTGATTATTCGACTATGGCAACAATCAGATTAACAATTTTAAGTTCCATTAAGGAACATGATGGTAGGCTTCCCATCTTAGTCTGCATCTCCCAAAAGAAAGAACGTGCCTACATAAAAACAGAGTTTCTGTTAGATGATATTGCAGAATTCGATAACGGTAAAGTCGCTTACCGGAAGGATGCGAACGTCATGAATAAAAGGCTTGAATTTGTGTTTTCACAATACAAAGAGAAATTTAATTCTATTGAATGTATAGACTATTTTTCTGCAATTCAGATAAAGCGGATTATAATGTCCAAGGAACGCCCTTCACATATTTCGTTTCTGGAGTTCTGGAAACAGCGCATAAATGAAATTAGGGAAGAGGGGAGGGAAAGCTATGCAAAAATGAATGAGGAGACTGTACGGGTGTTTACTAATGCGGAAGGAGATGTACCTATTCCTGCAATTAATACTTTATTGGTAGAGCATTTTAAAAAGTGGATGATAAAGAAAGGTTATGCTAATGGAAACATCGGATTGAGATTAACCCATCTGAAAGCCCGGATAAACGAGCTGATAAAAACAGGTGTTCTGAAAACGGATGTGCACCCATTTGTGTACACGAAAATACCAACAGCAGACCCTAAAGAGTGCGATCTTTCAATAGAAGAATTTCAGAAAATACAAAGGGCGGAAGTTGAAGGAAAACGATTGAATTTAGGTAGGGATATGTTTTTACTATCTTTCTATTTGTGCGGTATCAATCTGAAAGATTTATTATCTGTTGATTTGTCGGTGGATATACTTTCTTTTGAAAGAATCAAGACTGTTCATGCTAAGACTGGGAAATCAGTCATAACGATACCTATACATAGCGAAGCGAAAGCAATTATCAGTAAGTACATAAATAAAAGCGGATTTTTGGATTTGGGGTATTCTTATACCTATTCTAACTTGCAAAAGTACATCAATCTTTGCATGAGGGAACTAAAAGAGCACTTGGGAATCAAACAGACATTGTGTTTTTACTCCGCCCGTAAGACCTTTGCCCAATTCGCCTCTGAACTTGGTATTCCAGACGGGGTGATAGATTATTGCCTTGGTCATTCAGACAAGAATCGAGGAATCATCCGATATTATACGAAGGTAAAGCAAAAGCAAGCAGAAATAGCCATAAACAGGGTAATCGATTACGTGAACAACCCGGACAAATATAAGGACTATATAGAGATGAGAGCAGATATTATGCTGATGAAAGGATAACCGAACCTTTTTCTTATATTTGCTGGAAAATAATCTATATGACATTTGAAGAAGCAATTGCTCTCATTGAGCGAATAAAAGACCAGGTTGTCGGTGCTCCAGTTAAAGGTAGGCTCATTGAATCTTTGTTCATCGGGCCTACCAACTGGGATGAAATGCATGTCTTTATGAATATCAGTTTGCAAAAAGGAGAGGATGAAGCTATCAACGAGTTTATCGGAAAAAGTTTCTCTGTGTATGGCAGGTCAGTAACTTATATTAATCCGGATCTTCCGCGGTGGGATGTAACCGTGTTAGACGATTGGGAAAAGACGATATACAATTAAGAGGTAGCTTATTGGGCTACCTCTTTCAATTTCTCCCTGAAGAATCTCAACTGGTTTATGGTCGGGTAGAATGTAGGATTCTCCCAGTTCCTCGTAATTACCGCAATCATTGAATCAAGATACTTTCCACAATCGAGAATCTTGGCGCAACTGTCAAGCTGAAATTCTCCGGTAGGGTACTTCTTGCTATCAAGCGTATCTTTCGCCCATCCGAGTAACTCCTGAATGGAGTCATGATCGTAGCTAGTTTCTTCTGACATATAGTTTCTATTTTAATGGCTTACTACTATCTTCAAACTCTATTGTATTATATTGATTTAAATAGGATGTCCGGTTATTTGTAAGTGTTTTCAATTGCCAAATAATGTCATCATACGCATCTTGTCCATAATGGTAAAAAACAAAACTTTTACTACGGCAATCCTTTTTCGTTTGATTTAAAAAAAAATCGTCAAAATAAGAATGATCTGTTTCTCCTAATGAATAACCAAAAAATATAATTTTATCTGCATTCTCTAGAATTAGAGGTAATCCTCTTACTTCTTGACGTTTATTGTGAGATTTATATAAAAAAACATGTTCTCGCTGTAATTCCATATTGTCCTGTACTCCAAAAACAATATCATCTTTTAAAGAACCATGTATCTGTCGAATTTTAAAATTCCTACAATTGTCAAAATGATTGATTATTATCTTTGCAAATTTCGTATAGTTAAAATTTACAATATAGCATAATTTTCTTTCATCCGAAATCATTTGAATAAGCTTATATGCAGGAGACTTATCATAACCTTCATTAAATCGATTTTGACTCTCTAATCCCTTTAAATATTCTTTTAGAGCAATACACAGTTGAATATACTCCTTCCTAAAAGATTCCATTATATTTGTATAACTTTTATCTTCTCTAAGTTTTTTAGGCATTTTATGCTCTATCGAAGGAGCAGAATTTATGATGTTTGAATAAGTCGCTAATTCTTTTTCAACATCTATCCAATTACCAGTAGTTTCCCTTTTATATGTAAGATATCGAGCTAAACAATTATTATTCTTTGAAACCAAATTTGTAAAATATTGGCTTTCCATAAAATCTAAATATGATGTCGGATATTTTAAACTTAAATCAAATCCATTTCCTACAATTAAAACGGTTTTATAGTCTTCTAAGTTATTCATTTTCTACTATTTTTTTTTGATATAAAGCAAATATATAGATAAATATTCTTTTCGTAAAATATTTGCTTTAGAAAACAAAAAAGCCCCGACTATTCAGTCAGGGCAAAATTCCGCCGTCGCGGATTTGGAATTATGGGATTCCACGACAAAGATACTACTTATTCCTACTGATGTACATAAAATGAGAAATTATTGCTATTCTATCGAACTTTCCAGATTCTCATTAGTAATAGTAGATAAAAAAGCCCCGACTACACTTAGTCGGGGCTCATTCCTTTTGGAGTAAATAGCGTATTGTCTCCCGCTTTCGAAAATTAGCAACTTTTCCGTAGAGAGATGATACAACAGACATCCACGTCTGTATACAAATATAATAATTATAAATGAGATGAGCAAGAGAAAAGCCCCGAATCATAGAGACGGGGCGATTATATGTCACTGCAAACAAACTTCTACAATGAGAATATAGTGATTTAATTTTTGTGGGCAAAGAAAAGCCCTGTTGAGAGACGAGTCCCAAGTAAGCTGTTTTTTGAATTAGTAAAACAATTCACCTTAAACGGAATACTCAAAGAGATTTATCAATTTCGTCTATGACCTTATAAAACATCTCCTTATGCGTATCTACATTATCAGGAAAATCGTTAAATTTGGAGTATCTCATATCCCACACCCCCAAAAAAAGACATGCAACACTCCATAATTGGCTCTTTTCATCAGGTTTTATATATTCCAGATAAATCTTAATTCGATGGTGTGCCATAGGATGACTTCCACCTTTTACAGGCTTTGGAGTCAACATCAGTAAAGAACACAATGCCATTAATATTCCCATTTTAATACTCATTTCATTGTCACCATCACAACCATCTAACATTAAGTCGTAAGCTCTTTTATCTGCCTCATTTTCTATTTCTTGTGGATCTTTTTTGCCTCTACATTCAGCATGTTTCAATTCTGCATGTGCAAACTCATGGCACATAATATAATTAATGGCATTTAAAAAAAGCTGATTTGCTTTTAAGTGATAGTCATTTCCCGTAATATCATTCATAGGCGAAGGGTATTTCTTGGTATCCCACTCAGAATATCCATAAACCAAGGATATTGCATATTCAAGAAATTCCTCACAAATATTAACTAATTCTTTATTGATAATGTTATTAGCTCCTTGCTGCTCATTTTCATAATGCTTAACTACGGCTTCGTCATAAATGACTAATCCATAATAGCAAATGATCCATTGGAAACATAAAAATAATTCTTGGATATAAATTGATCCATCTAAGATATGTGGACTCCTTATGTTACCATTGGAATAATCCCATCGAATACCTCTTTTAATAATACTTTCATCGATCATCTTAGCCGCTAATTCTAAAAATTTTGGATTTGTATTTTCAAAACGAGCTATAATCTGATCTTTTAAATCTGAGATTGGAGTCTTAATTGTATTTTTCATTACTTTTTTTATTATTTGGTGTAAAGTTACGACTTATTTCTTACCTTATTCACTATCCCTACAATTATTATTAAAACTAGGATACCTACGTAGACTTTATCTTTATGTAAATCCCACCATGATAGTTCTACGACAGTTTCTTTTTGATTCAGCATAGCATCTACTTTATAACTAAATGAATCTAATCTATTAGAAAACTGTTGCAAGGTAATAAATAATGTTTCATCAACTTCTACCCTCTCTTGATCCTGCTTGGATGCAGTAGTAGTACTCTCTCGCATTGTATACTGTTTCCCTGTTGAATCCGGAGGCGACAAATAAACTGTTTTATTCTCAATCTTCAGATCACTAAATTTGTCAGTAGTAATTTTCGTTTGCTTATTCACATCCAGCTGTAGGGATTCTATTAAGTTTCGCAGATACAAAAAGTCCCCTGAATAGTCAATCTGCTTTTGTGTATCGATGTTACGAGAAGTTTTGCAAGATGACAACCATATTCCTGACATCATGAATATGGTTATATAAATTAGCGCTTTCATGGCCGGATCACTGTATTACGAAGAAAATTAGAAAATTCACTCCTGACATCGAAGCAGGGACAAGCCTTGATATATTCCGCTGGTTCCACTTCCCCGTTGCCGTCCAAGTCCGGTGATGTATCACGATGGCCCAACACTTCGATAATAGGATACTCCTTGCAGAGTTTAGCAACCAATTCACGCAAAGTTACCTTTTGAGCGATCGTTCTTGTGTCTGCGGGCTTTCCGTTTGCATCCAAACCACCTATGTAGCAGATGCCAACACTATGCTTATTATACGAAGATTCGCTAAAACCTTTCGTATTGCAATGTGCCCCGTCAATGGATAGCGGGCGACCGTTCTCTATCATTCCGTCCAGGTCAATGACGAAGTTATAACCGATCTGATTGAAACCCCGAGCCCGGTGCATCCGGTCAATATCTTTGGCTCGTAAATCCTGTCCGGCACGCGTGGCCGAACAATGGATGATAATTGCATCAATAGTTTTCATTTTGCGTCTCCTTTTTGTAAGTAGTTCGTTAAATAGGGGATGTTCTTTATAAACTCAACACTTAATACATAGTGCAAGAAAGCTACTACCTTATGGCCATTGCTAGAGTTGGGTAGAATTTCTTTGATATTCCTTAGAATGTTCACCCCGTAGAAATAGAAAACGCTATACGTAATAAATGAAACACATTGTAGCGCACCTTCCGGATTTCCTTTGTGTTCACCAATAAAGTAGATGCAGCTAACCAAGGCAAAGAAAATAGTTGCTTCTACGATACACCTCCAAGCCTTTTTAAAAGAAAAACTCTCATGATTGATAAGGAGTGCAGTAAGCAGCCCACAGATGAAATTAAGAGCAAATACTGCAATAAGACTTTTGATCTCCCCAGAGATAGGATTGAGATAAGCAGCTATGCCGGTAATCAATCCAATAAGTAAGTTTTTGAAATAATCCATAATCATTTATCTAAAATATTAATACTTCATTTCAAGACCTCACCACAATCGTCAATGGCTGTCTGAAATACCTTCTTCACTTCGCCAGAGGTTAGCCCATGATCCTCATGTAGCGAGAAGCCGGTTACTCCATTTCGCGATGCATTGAAGAATCCGACAGTCGTTTCATCCTTAATGATTTCGGCAGTAATATCTTTGACTGCCTCGGTGCCACGGGTTGACATTCTGTATTTAACCCTGATAGCTTCCGTAACCTTAGTTGTAGCGGTACTGTTAGTTGCTGTGATGTTCATTCCTTGTTTCCTCCTTCTATTAAATCATAAATTTGTCCGTATGCGCCAGATACAAAGAAGTCTGCACAAATTTCCTTCAATAAGGTTGCATCTTCTGTCTCTATATCAAGTACACCACGATTGTTAATAATCTGTTGTAACATCTTGTATGCACGTAACTTTTTCGACATATCCAAACCCTGTTGAGGATTAGAACCTGCTGCATAAAGTGCTTCTGCAACCACATCACGTAGAAACTGTTTTACCTCTTTACCGTTGACTGCTTTAATAGCCTCATTGCCTTTAAAATCAAGTAAAGGCCTGTTTAAATTTACCTTCATAATTGTTTATATATTAAGCGATTGATACCAATAATCCTTTTCTAAATTTCATATTACTACCAAAATCGAAATCAATACCTTGGTAATAGTTAATCCCACCATTTCCATCCCTAGATGTAATACAGCCAAAATTATCAGCTAAGCACAATTCACTTGACAATGTTCCTTTCACGTAAACACCTCCATCAAAGAAGCCGGCATACGTTGTATTTGCCTGTGGATAGTTTCTGTCTGATGCATTTAGATTCCTGGAAGCATAAATACATGCTCCACCGAAGTTTGAACCGATTGCAGCGACCCCAAAACGCCCATCTGTTTCTGCATTGAAAGTTACATTAACAACACCTTCCTTTGCCGTTCCAGAGCCTAATTTCAAACTACGAGATGTTCCACCGAAGTACCCTGAACGCGTCCAAACAAGACGACCGCTCTCAATGGTAAAACCACCTATAAAACCGGAATCTGCATCAATTCTACGAACTTTTATCAATTCAGTATTCAGGTAACCACCTACAACAATGGTAGTGCCTAACT
>ERZ894217.434-NODE-434-length-24128-cov-14.911602_pt1 | contig 24128 bp, 20 predicted proteins | sample MGYA00380291_ERZ894217 | MGnify/ENA primary metagenome ERZ894217 (study PRJEB32331, sample SAMN06328480) | human gut metagenome | biome: human gut microbiome; feature: stool | host: Homo sapiens | collected 2013-07-05 ...
GAAGCACAAAAAAGCTAGCGCTGCGCCAGTCGGCGCTATCGCTTTAACGCTTTTTTCGCTTCTCCATCCATAGCCCCTCAGTCGCTGCGCGACAGCTCCCCCGAGGGGGAGCAAGCGCTCGCCCGCAGCGCCGCGCTTTCGTAGAAAGCGGCGCTGCAAATGCTGCTTCCCGCCACGACCCCTCCCGTGAAAATGCAATGCCGGAGCGTCCGCAGACGCTCCGGCATTGCTCTATTTAAAATAATTTTTCCGCTGACTATGGCCAGAGCGCAAGCGGAGGCCATTCCAAATCGTCACGCCCCGTCAAAGCTGTCTCCATCAGCGGGCAGGGCAGCGGCTTGCGCGTCTGCGCTGCCGGTGTCTGCTGCCCGGGGGACGCCTTTGTATACCAGCGTCTGCTCCAGTACCTCGGCACAGACCGGTGCTGAAAGACTGCCGCCGGCAGTGGTCCAGCTGTGGGGCTCATCCAGACAGACCAGACACAAAAACTGCGGGTCATCGATGGGCGCAACCGCCACAAAGCTGGCGATGCGCGCCTTCTCGTCGGCGCTGTCCAGCTTCTGGCTGGTGCCGCTTTTGCCGCCCACCCGGTAGCCCGCGATCTGCGCGTTGCGCCCGCCGCCGTACAGCACCACTGCCTCCATCATCTCCCGCATGGTGGCAGAGGTGGCGGGCTGGATCACCTGCCGTTTGCAGACCGGGGCGGTGTGCTGCAAAACGCTGCCGTCCGGCGCAAGAATATCCGAGACCAGATACGGCTGCATCAGCTTGCCACCGTTCACCACCGCGCAGACGGCAGCAGCCATTTCCAGATAGGAAATCTTACTGCTCTGCCCGAAGGCGCAGGAGGCAAGCTCTACCGGCCCCATGCGGTCGGCGGTGTAGTACAGGCTTTTTTTCGGCTCGGCGGGCAGGTCGATGCCGGTGGGCTCCCGCAGGCCAAAGGCGGCAAAATAATCGCAGAAAGCCTGCTTGCCCAGCCGCGCCCCGATCTGGATAAAGCTCTGGTTGCAGGAGTTTTCCAGCGCCTGCGTCACGGTCTGGCTGCCGTGACGCTTGTGGTTGGCGCAGTGGAACCGCGTGCCCGCCACCGAGATAGAGTCTCCGCAGTAAAAGGTGGAGTGCCGGGTGATGGCTCCGGCATCCAGCGCCGCCGCGCAGGTGATGAGCTTGAACACGCTGCCCGGCTCGTACAGGTCGCTTACCGCCTTGTTGCGCCACTGGGTCTGCTGCGCCAGCTGCAAGGCAGCGGCGCGCTCTTTACCGGAAAGGGCGTCCACGGCGGCGCGCGCGGCCTTGTCGGCGATGACTCTGGGCTGGTTGGGGTCGTAGGCCGGGGTAGTGGCCATGGCCAGCACTGCCCCGGTGTTCACCTCCAGCACGATGCCCACGCTGCGGGCAGCTACATGGTGCTCCTGCACCGCATAATTCAACGCATTTTCAAGATAATGTTGAATATTTGCATCGATGGTCAGCCGCAGCCCGCAGCCCTCCACGGGGACAAGCTCGGTCTCGTAGCTCTGCGCCAACGTGTAGCCCCAGGCGTTCACGGCGGTCAGCACCACTCCATTCTGCCCGGTAAGGGTGTCGTTGTATTCGAGCTCCAGCCCGCTGACCCCGGCGTTGTCTACGTTGGTGAACCCCAGCACCGAGGCCAAAAACTCCCCCTGTGGGTACCAGCGCTTGGAGTCCTGATTGATGCGCACGCCGGTAATGCCGTTCTCTGCGCAGAAATCCCGCACGGCATCGGCAGTTTCCCGCTCCACCCGGTAGCGCAAAAGGCAGTCGTTGGAGCGCCGGTCGTTGAACTTTTCCAGCAGCTTGGCCTCGTCCAGCTCCAGAATCTCCGCAAGCCCCTTGGCGGCAAGGGCAAGCTTTTCCTCCGGCATCTCCCGGGGGCTGGCGCGCAGGGTCCAGCAGCTGCTGTTGGCGGCAAGCAGCGCACCGTCGGCGCTGTATATTTTGCCCCGGTCAGCGGGCACAACGGTGTCCCGCAGCTGCTGCCCCAGCGCTCGCTGGGTGTACCAGCCGCCGGTGCATAATTGCAGCCAGAACAGCCGCCCGATGAGCCCTGCAAAGCAGACGGCGCACAGGCCCACTGCAATGAGCCGTGCCCGTAGACGGAACGCCCGCTCCGGCAGGGTGCGCAGGGCGTCCATGGGTTTTGAGCCGCGCATGGCAGCACCCCCTTTGCGGGCAGTTTATGCGCCCGGGGGCGGTGCGTATGACTAACCGCCCCCGCATCCGCGTACAATAACAGAAACGGAGGTGACCGGGATTGCACAGAACTGCTGCCCGCAAAGGGCTGCTGCGGCCGCTGCCGCCCATGGACCTGCCTTTTCTGGTGCTGGTGCTCACGCTGGTAGCTTTTGGGCTGGTGATGCTGTGCAGCGCCAGCAGCGCGGTGGCACTGTACCGGCGGCAGGACGCCTTTGCCTATGTGCGGCCGCAGCTGCTGTACGCCGCCATGGGACTGGTGGCCATGTGGACGGCCAGCCGGGTGGACTACCACATCTATCATAAGCTTGCGTGGCCGCTGTTGGCGCTCTCGCTGGTGCTGCTGACGGCGGTGCTGTTCATGCCGGAATATAACGGCTGCAAGCGTTGGCTGGTGCTGCCGGGGCTTGGCACATTACAGCCCAGCGAGATCGCCAAGTTCGCGGTGGTGCTGGTGTTTGCCCACATCATCGCTTTGAACCACGACCGTATGGGCAGCTTTGCGGTGGGGGTAGTGCCCTTTGCGCTGGTGCTGGGGGTGGTGGCGGTGCTCATGCTGCTGGAACCCCACCTTTCCGGCACGGTGCTGATTTTGAGCATCGGCGCGGTGCTCATGTTCGTGGGCGGTACCGGGCTGCGGTGGTTCATGCTGGCAGGAGCGGGCGGCGCTGCCGCCATCGGCATGGCCATCGTGCTGATGCCGGAACTGGTGCCCTACGCCGCCGACCGTCTCAACTCGTGGCTCGACCCCTTTGCCGACCCGCTGGGCGACGGCCACCAGACCATCCAGAGCCTGTATGCCATCGGTTCCGGCGGGGCGGCGGGGTTGGGGCTGGGCAACAGCCGCCAGAAGCATCTGTTCGTGCCTGAGCCGCAGAACGACTTCATCTTTTCCATCCTCTGCGAGGAACTGGGCTTTCTGGGCGCGTGTGCGGTCATTCTGCTGTTCAGCGCGCTGCTGTGGCGGGGCATCACACTGGCGGCCTATGCACCGGACCGTTTCGGGGCACTGCTGGTGGTGGGCTTTGTGGTGCAGGTTGCATTGCAGGCGGTGCTGAACATCGCGGTGGTCACCAACACCATTCCTAACACCGGCATCAGCTTGCCCTTTTTCTCCTCCGGCGGCACTAGCCTGATGATGCTTTTGGGCGAGATGGGCATCGTGCTTTCGGTGTCCCGGGGCGAAAGCTGATGAAAGGCGATATTTCCTGCCGCAGCGGGACAAAACCGGCGCGGAAATGCGGAAAAAAGCGGACAAATGACCGGACAAATCCCGCAGACGGCGGGAAAGCCGTTTCCGGCGCATTTTGTTGACCAAAGACCCTCGTTTTGCATACCATGGGGTATCTTTTGCAGAACGGGGGTCTTGGCATGGCTGGGGATTGGATCATTACGGGCGGGCGGCCTTTGCAGGGCAGGGTGGAAGTGCCTGCGGCCAAAAACAGTGTGCTGCCGCTGCTGGCAGCTTCGCTGCTGTGCAGCGGGCCGGTGCGGCTGCAAAATGTGCCGCGCCTGACGGACGTAGAGGACTGTCTTGCCCTGCTGCGGGGCGTGGGCTGCACGGCAGGCTGGCAGGGCGCAGAACTGGTGGTGCAGGGACAGCCTATGCGCACCGACCTTGCACCGGAGGCCGCAGGCCGGATGCGGGCGTCCATCCTGTTCTGTGCGCCGCTGCTGGCGCGGCTGGGGCGGGTGAGCACTGTACTGCCCGGGGGCTGCCGTATCGGGGCAAGACCCATCGACCTGCATTTGCAGGGGCTGGCGCAGATGGGGGTGCGGCAGCTGCCCGCAGCGCCCGGACAGCTTACACTGTACGCCCCGGCGGGGCTGCGAGGCACGGAAATTTGTCTTAGCTTCCCCAGCGTGGGCGCTACCGAGACGCTGCTGCTGGCCGCCGCCACGGCGCAGGGACAGACCGTGCTGCATGGCGCTGCAAAAGAGCCGGAGATCGCGGATCTTGCCGCCTTCCTCAACGCCTGCGGCGGCTGCGTGGAGGGCGCAGGCACTGACACCATCCGGGTGCAGGGAAGGCGCTGCCTTGCGGGCTGCACCTTCATGCCGGTGGCAGACCGCATCATCGCCTCTACGCTGGCTTGCGCGGCAGCAGCGGCGGGCGGCAGGGTAGAACTGGCGGGCTGCGCACCCGGGCTGTATGCCCCGCTGCTGGAAATTCTGGAACAAATGGGCTGCACCGTAGAGCGGGCACGCGATGCTGCCGCCATTTCGCGGTTCGGGGCACTGCGCGGCGCGGGAAACGTGCACACAGCACCCTACCCGGGCCTTGCCACGGACGCCGCCCCGCTGCTGGCGGCGGTGATGCTCTACGCACAGGGGGAAAGCTGCCTGCAGGACAGGGTGTTTGAAAATCGTTTTGCCTGTGCCGAGGGCTTTGCGGCGCTGGGTGCGAATGTCCGGGTGGCAGAGCGCACCCTGTATGTGCAGCCGGGCGGGACGCTGCGCGGGGCAAAGCTGACTGCACCGGACCTGCGGGGCGGGGCGGCGCTGGCGCTTGCGGCACTGGCTGCCCGGGGCAGCAGCCGCCTTGGCGGGGTGGAGTTTGTCCGGCGCGGATATGCAGACCTTGACCGGCTTTTGGCGGGGCTGGGCGCACAGATTTGGCAGGAAATACCCGCCCGGAGTGGGGTTGTGAAAAAAACACCCACGAAAAAGCAATTTTGTCTTGCAATCGGAGCAAAAAAATGATACGATACAGTTATATAAATATCGTATGATAATTTCTGTGCGGCATTTGCGCAGTTCCACATAAAAATCCGATGGAGGACAAAGTTATGGCATTGATGCTCGATGAAGAACTGGACGAAAACGTTACGACGATCAAGGTGATCGGTGTGGGCGGCGGCGGCGGCAACGCCGTGAACCGCATGGTGAGCGATGGCCTGCAGGGCGTGGAGTTCATCGCCATGAATACCGACCAGCAGGCACTGGCCAAGAACCATGCCTCGGTCAAGGTGCAGCTGGGTTCCAAGCTGACCAAGGGCCGCGGTGCGGGTGCAGACCCGGAGATCGGCCAGCGCGCCGCTGAAGAAAGCAAGGACGAGATCGCCAATGCCCTCAAGGGCTCCCAGATGGTCTTTATCACCGCCGGTATGGGCGGCGGCACCGGCACCGGTGCAGCACCCGTTGTGGCCGAGGTGGCACATGATCTGGGCATCCTGACTGTTGGCATCGTTACCAAACCCTTCTCCTTTGAGGGCAAGCGCAAGATGGGTCTGGCCGAGCAGGGCATTGCCAACCTGCTGATGCACGTTGACAGCCTGATCGTCATCCCCAACGAGCGCCTGAAGATGATCAGTCAGGAAAAGATCACCCTGATGAATGCCTTTCAGGCTGCCGACAACGTGCTGCGTCAGGGCGTTGAGTCCATCTCTGCCCTGATCAACGTGCCCGCCTTCATCAACCTGGACTTCGCCGATGTGCGCTCCATCATGAAGGATGCCGGCTACGCCCACATGGGCGTGGGCAGCGCCAAGGGTGCCGGCAAGGCCGAGAACGCCGCCAAGGCTGCTATCTCCAGCCCGCTGCTGGAGACCAGCATTGCCGGTGCACACGGCGTTATCATCAACATCACTTCCAGCCCGGACATCGGTCTGGAGGACGTGGAGACCGCCGCAGGTCTTATCACCCAGAGCGCACATCCCGATGCAAACATCATCTGGGGTACTGCATTTGATGAGAACCTGTCCGATGAGATGCGCGTGACCGTTGTGGCCACCGGTTTCGACAATAAGAGCGCCAGCGACCTGCGCAACAGCATCAACAACGCCATGGGCGGTGCACAGTCTGTGCCGTCTGCGGTGTTCAGCAGCGACACCGGTGTAGCAGCAGCCCCGGCAGGCAATACCGCCCCGGCTGCTGCTCCGGCTGAAAAGAAGGCCGTGGAGGAGGAAAGCAGTGACAACCGTTACTACGACGAGCTGCTGGCCATCCTGAACAAGCGTAAGTAAGATCAGGCTACAATGGGGCTGGCAGCTGCGCCCATGCGGTCAGCGCCGGTTCCATGCAAGGTGTGCATGGGAGGGCATCATGGTGCAGACAGAGCGGGAGACCGGTGCCTTGCGCGGACAATTTGCCCGGCAGGTCACTGTACAGGCATCTGCCGCAGCTCAGGCGGAAAGCGCCCGGGCGCAGGCAGAGCAGCTGAGCCGCAAGCTGGCTGCGGCACGCGCCGAGGTGCGCCGGTATCAGACCCGGATGTTCGCCTTTGAGCGCACTCTGCTTGCCCTCAAGCACGATAATGCAGAGCTGGAAGCCGCCTGTGAGCAGGCGTGGGAGCAGCTGGAACAGGCCAACGCCCGGGCAGAAAAGGCTGAAGCCGCCTGCCGCAGAGCCGAAGCTGCCCTTGCAGCCATACAGCAGACTGCCCCGGAAACACCCGCACAGCCGGACACAATCCCCGAGGCTGTGCCGCAGTGCGAAGCGGTGGAGGAACAGTCTGCGCCGGAGACGGAAGAGACTCTCTGTGCCCCGGAACAGGCGCTGCCCCCGGAGCCCGCACAGCCTGTATGGCAGCCGGAGACCCGGCTGGAGCAGATGGCTGCGGAGCTGATGGGCTGGTTCGATGCCATGATGCCCCAAGAGTGAACCTAGAAAGGACTGCTGCGTGTTTTGCGCAGCAGTCCTTTTTCTTTCTGCGTGGAACGATTTAAAATGCGCTCCGCTTTGCTCTGCGCATCATCAGCGGAAATAAGGTTTATATTTCGCGGTTGCCGCGCTCTGCGGAGCGCGGCAACCGCATTTTCACAGGAAGGGCTGTAACGACAAACGGCTTGCTTTCGAACAACGTTTGCAAAGGGTACTGTAAAAATTGGATTGCATTTATACAACCGGGAATGAAAACGTTTGCGGAAAATACCGGAAAATGGCAGAAATGTTGCACGCAGCCTTGCATTTTGCTGTAAAATCCAGTAAAGTATAAATGAATGCTATAAAGCGGATGCCAGGGAAAACCTATTACATCCAGTCAGTGCGGACGGTGTGCCCGGAACAAAGCCGGGGCAGAAGGATGCGCCGCAAAAGGAGAAACATGGCCATGAACGAGAAACCGAAGATTCTGATCGCGGATGATTCCGAGATCAACCGTGCCCTGCTCAAGGAGATACTGGGCGATGGCTATGACTATCTGGAAGCCGAGGACGGCGCAGCGGCGGTGGAGCTGATGCGGCAGCGCACGGATATCTCCCTGCTGCTGCTGGACCTGATGATGCCGGGCATGGATGGCTTTGACGTGCTGCGGGTGATGAAGTACCACGCATGGCTGGACGAGATCCCGGTCATCGTCATTTCGGCGACAGAGGACACCGCCAACATCGAGCGCGCCTACGATCTGGGCGTAACGGACTACATCCGCCGCCCTTTCGAGCGCATCATGATCCTGCGCCGGGTGAAGAATGTCCTCATGCTGTACGCTAAGCAAAAGCGGCTCACCCGCCTTGTCACTGATCAGGTGTACGAAAAAGAGCACAACAGCGTGCTGATGATCAGCATCCTGAGCCATGTGGTGGAGTTCCGCAACAGCGAAAGCGGGCTTCATGTCCTGCACATCCGCACTCTGACCGACCTGCTTTTGCACCGGCTGGTGCAAAAGACCGATCGCTATCAGCTGGACGAAAGCGATATCGCCCGCATCAGCACGGCCTCGGCGCTGCATGATATCGGCAAGATCGTCATCCCGGAGGAGATCCTGAACAAGCCCGGACGCCTGACCGCCGAAGAGTTTGCCATCATCAAGAATCATACTGTGGCGGGTGCGCAGATGCTGCAGGATCTGGGACAGGCTATTGCGCAGGACGAGCCGCTTTTGCAGGTGGCGCACGCTATCTGCCGCTGGCACCACGAGCGCTGGGACGGCAATGGCTACCCCGACCGGCTGAAAGGGGACGAGATCCCTATTGCGGCGCAGGTGGTGGCGCTGGCAGACGTGTACGACGCCCTGACCAGCGAGCGCTGCTATAAGCACGCCTACGACCACGACACCGCGCTGCGCATGATATTGAACGGCGAGTGCGGTGCTTTTAACCCGCTGCTGCTGGACTGCCTGCAAAAGTCCTCGGAGCAGCTGCGCACCGAGCTGACCCGCTCGGAGTGGGACAGGGGCTTCCGGCAGGAGACCCACCGCCTTTCTGAGGAGATTTTGCACCGGGAGGCGCTGCCCCGGGAGAACCACGCTCAGCTGCTGCTGGAGCAGGAAAAGGAACGCACGGATTTCTACGCCGCCCAGTGCGGCGGCATCCGGTTCGACTACGACCTGCTGGCTGGCAGCGTGACGGTGTATGACTACCACGCCGAGCCGATGCAGCAAAAAACGGTAACGGATTTTGCACAGGGCAGGGGACTTGGCTTTTTGAACGAGCAGGATCGGCGCAAGCTTTCCAAGGCCATCAGCCGCGCCACGCCGGAAGCGCCGGACGTGGTGCTGCCGGTCATGGTGCAGCGAGATGGGAAGCCGCACCTGCACCGGATGGCGCTGCATACCATCTGGAGCGGTGCCGGGGTGCGCCGCTGCGTGAACGTGCTAGGGCACCTCACCGATGAACAGCACCGCGTGGAGCATCAGGCAGAGCTGCTGACCGCCATCGACCCGGAGGAAGATCCCGCCCGGTTCCTACGGCGGCTGCAGGGCATCTTTGATGTGGTGCGTCTGGTAGACCCGGAGCACCGCAAGGTGCTTGCGCTGGACAGTGACGGCATCCTGACCGAAAAGCCCGGCAACTGCCACATGGTATGGAACAAGGATACCCGGTGCGAAAACTGCATCTCCGCCAAAGCCTACGCCCGCAAGACCATCCTGAATAAGATCGAGTTCAAGGACGAGGAAGCCTATTTTGTCATTTCCAAGTATATCGAGGTAGGCGGCAGGGGTTGTATGCTGGAAATGGTCACCCGGCTGACGGATGGCCGCTGGCTGGATATGGGCGGCCACCGGCTGCTGCTGGACCGCTGCAACGGCATGGAGCGCAGCGCCTTCGTAGACCCCCTGACCGGGGCCTACACCCGCCGCTATTTTGATAAGTTCCTTGCCGGGGGCGAGATGCACGGCGGTGTGGCGATGATCGATGTGAACCAGTTCAAGTCGGTCAACGACAGCTTTGGACATCTGGTGGGAGACGAAGCATTGCAGACCGTGGCCGCAGCCATGCAGAGCTGTCTGCGTCAGACTGATATCCTGATCCGCTATGGCGGCGATGAATTTCTGCTGCTGATGCCCCAGAACTGCCCTGACGGCGTAGAAAGCGTCATCCGACGAGTGCAGAACGCTGTGCAGGCAGCGCGGGTGCCCAGCCACCCGGAGCTCCGGCTTTCGGTAAGCATTGGCGGCGTGTGCAATGTGCAGCCCTTGACCGAGGCCATCCGGCAGGCCGATGCCCGGATGTATTGCAATAAAGAAAACGGTGAGCCGGTGTTATAACCGCAGCCGACAACAAAAAAGAGACAGGCGACCTTTCCGGGAAGCCTGTCTCCTCTTTTTTTCAAAGAAATCTTTTATTTCCGCTGCCGGGCAGCGATCTGCGCGGCAGTGGGCGGGATATCGCCCTGCGCGGCCTTTTCCAGCTGGCTCAGGCGGCGGTCCAGATCGGTGAGCCGCTGCGAGACGATGTCTGGCAGATCCTGCTGGTCCAGATCGTCGGCGGGGTTCACCGCCTTGTTGTTGATACGCACCACCTCGGCGGGCACGCCCACGGCGGTGCAGTTGGCGGGCAGGTTGCGCAGCACCACGCTGCCTGCGCCGATGCGGGCGTTATCCCCGATGAACACCGGGCCCAGCACCTTGGTGCCTGCGCCGATAAGCACGTTGTTGCCCAAGGTGGGGTGGCGTTTGCCGGTATCCTTGCCGGTACCGCCCAGCGTTACTCCGTGGTAGATGGTGCAGTTATCCCCGATCTCGCAGGTCTCGCCGAACACGATGCCCATGCCGTGGTCGATAAACAGACACTTGCCGATGGTGGCACCCGGGTGGATCTCGATGCCGGTGCGGTGGCGGCCATGCTGGCTGACCCATCGTGCCAGAAAAAAGTGCTTGTGCTGGTACAGCCAGTGCGCAATGCGGTGATACACCAGAATGTGGAATCCCGGGTACAGCAGCATTACCTCCAGCACGCTGCGTGCGGCGGGGTCCTTGCGCTGGATGTTCCGCGCGTCCTCAAGTAAACCCATGCGGAAAACCTCTCTTTCCCATAAACACCCGCCCACGCGGCGGGGCTCTCCCTTTTACCGTATTATAATAGCACAGCAGGAGACGAAAGTACAGTGCTGTACTAGGGATTGTGGAACAAAATGGCATTTATTTTGCCGCGTGGCCCGGGTTTTGGGTAGAGTGTCCAAAATTCGGCGAGAGATGCCAGAAACCTTTTAGCACCTGATTTTGCGCACAGCCATTGACACATTTTGCGGTTCTATGATAAAATAATACGAATGAAAACGCAACCATCAAGAAAAGGAGAAACACCATGCTGTGCAGCGCCCAGAACCCGAAACTGAACAAGCAGTTCGCGTCCGGTTTTGCCGTGGCTTCGTTGTTTCCTTTTTTTGCGCAATGAGCTTTTCCCTTTGCGGGGAAAAGTTTTTTTTTGCCCGTTTTCGGGCGCCTGATATACAAAAATACCATTACAGGAGGGAACCGCGATGCTGCTGACAAACGCTGTGAACACCGAGGGACGGCCGCTCGAGATCTATGTAAAGGATGGCAAAATCGCTGCCGTAGGGCAGGATCTTTCCGCCCTTGCCGCCGAGAACGAGACGGTGGTGGATGCCGGTGGGCTGACTGTGCTGCCCGCATTTGTGGACCTGCACTGCCACTGGCGCACCCCGGGCTTTGAGTACAAGGAGGATATCGAGACCGGCAGCCGCGCCGCTGCCGCCGGTGGCTACACCTTTGTAAACCTGATGCCCAACACCAAGCCCGTCTGCTCCTCTGCCGCACAGGCCATGATGGTGGAGCAGAAGGCTGCCGAGGTGGGGCTGTGCGATGCAAACCAGACCGTCTCCATCACCGAGAACTTTGACGGCGTGAGCATCGACCACCTCAAGACCCTGCCCGCCAGCGTGAAGTTCATCACCGAGGATGGCCACGGCGTGCAGGATAACGCCACCATGGCACGGGCTTTTGCCATCTGCACCCAGAAGGACATCACGGTCATGAGCCACGCCGAGGATATGGAGATCAGCCCGTGGGACTACCGTTTGGCCGAGGACATTGAGACAGTGCGCAACTGCTGGCTGAGCGAGTACTACCAGACCCGGCTGCACATGTGCCATGTGTCCACCCGGGGTGCGCTGGACGCTATCCGCATGGCAAAGCTGCGGGGTGCACCGGTCACCTGTGAGGTGACCCCCCACCATCTGTGGTTCACCAACGATACCTGCGACTACCGTGTCAACCCGCCCATCCGCACCGCCGACGACGTGGAGGCGCTGGTGGAGGGCATCCGTACCGGCATCGTGGACGCCATTGCCACCGACCACGCACCCCACTCCGAGGAAGATAAGCTGAAGGGCATGGCCGGTATGGTGGGCAGTGAGACCGCCTTCGGCGTGTGCTACACAAAGCTCTGCAAGCAGGAGGGTCTGCCGCTGGAGCTGCTGGTGCACCTGATGAGCACCCGCCCCGCCGAGATCCTGGGCCTTGCCAAGGGTCAGCTGGAGCCGGGCTTCGATGCCGATTTTGTGCTGGTGGATCTGGACACCCCCTACACGGTGGAAAAGGAAAAGCTGCACTCCAAGAGCCACAACACCCCCTTTGACGGCGCACAGCTTTACGGCAAGGTGTTTGCTACCATCAAGGCCGGTAAGATCACCTATCAGGCCGAGGAGTAAAAAGAACGAAACCCTCTCAGGCAAAGCCGTCAGGCATTGCCTGAGAGTACGGAAAGCAGTTCGCATATTACGAAAAGAAACAGTTGCCCTCAAGAGAAAAAGCTCCTCCCTCGGGGGAGCTGGCGCGCAAGCGCCTGAGAGGGTTCTACAATACGACTTACAGGAGGACACCCAAATGACGAACATGGACAAACTGTACGAAGCTGTGGAAGCCCGCGGCCCGGTGTGCGTGGGTCTGGACACCGACTTCAGCTACCTGCCCGCTGATTTTGTGGACAGCACCCTGACCAAGGGCGAGAACATCGTGCGCTTCAACAAGAAGCTCATTGATGCCACCAAGGCTGTGGCTGGCTGCTACAAGGTGCAGATCGCTTACTATGAGTCGCTGGGCATGGAGGGCATGAAGGCCTACGCCGACACCCTGAAGGCTGTGCGCGAGGCCGGTGTGCCGGTGATTGCGGACATCAAGCGCGGCGATATCGCCAAGACCGCCGAGATGTACGCCATGGGTCACTTCACCGGCGATTTTGAGAGCGATTTCGTCACGCTGGCACCCTACATGGGTCTGGACTCCATCAGCCCCTACCTGCCCTACGCCGAAAAGCAGGGCAAGGGCATGTTCGTGCTCTGCCGCACCTCCAACGGCGGTGCCAAGGACTTTGAGTACGAGAAGCTGGCTGACGGCCGCCACGTCTACGATCTGGTGGGCGACAAGCTGAATGCGCTGGGCAAGGACTACATGGGCGAGCACGGCTACTCCTCCATCGGTTTGGTCATCGGCGGCACCCACATCGAGGAGGCCACCGAGATCCGCGCAAAGTATCAGGACAGCTTCTTCCTGATCCCCGGCTACGGCGCACAGGGCGGCAAGGCCGAGGATATTGCCCAGTATCTCACCAAGGGCAACGGCGGCGTGGTCAACTCCAGCCGCGGCATCCTGCTGGCTTACAAAAAGCAGCCGGGCGTTGCCTTTGACGAGGCCGCTTACAACGAGTGTGTGAACATGAAGGAGGCCATTGCTCATGCGTGCAGCCTGCTGTGAAGCCACCGTCCTGCGCAATGAGGTCATTGCCCCGGACATCCGCCTGCTGACCGTGGTATGGCCGGACCGCGACCACGCCCCCCACGCAGGCCAGTTCTTCACCCTGCGCTCCTGGGGCGCAGACGAGGCCCCCTTCCTGTCCCGTCCCATCAGCGTGCACCGCTGGAACCCGGACAGCAGCACCATCGAGTTTTTGTATCAGGTGGTGGGCGAGGGCACCGAGAAGCTGGCACAGCTCAAGCAGCGGGATACCTTCCAGCTCACCGGCCCTATGGGCAACGGCTTTGATGTGCCGGACATCCTGAGCAAGTATAAAAAGATCGCCGTGGTGGGCGGCGGCATCGGCACCGCGCCCATGTTCCAGCTCACCCGCGAGCTGGCCGCTGCCGGGGTAAAGCCGGATGTGTTTTTCGGTTTCCGCGACACCCCCTACTGCATGGAGGAGTACCGCGAGATCGCAAACCTCGTCAAGGTGTCCACCGACACCGGTGCGGTGGGCTTCCACGGCTTTGTCACCCAGCTGTACGACCCCGCCGATTACGACGTGGTGCTGGTGTGCGGCCCCACCGTGATGATGAAGAACGCCGCCCGCCTGTGTGCGGAAAAAGGCACCCCCTGCTTTGTAAGCATGGAAAAGAAGATGGCCTGCGGCATTGGTGCCTGCCTTGGCTGCACCTGCGAGACCAAGGGCGGCGAGGGCAAGAGCGTGTGCAAGAACGGCCCTGTATTTGACGCAACGGAGGTGTTCTTCTGATGGCAGACCTGAAAACCAACCTGCTGGGCTTTGTGATGAACAGCCCGGTCATCGGCGCATCCGGCACCGTGGGCTACGGTGTGGAGTACGAGGAACTGGCCGATTTTGCAAAGATTGGCGGCATCTCCGGCAAGGGGCTTACCCTGTACGGCCAGTACGGCAACAAGGGCGAGCGCCTGTGGGAGACCCCCTCCGGCCTCATCAACAGCATTGGCCTGCAGAACCCCGGCGTGCAGCACTTTATTGACGTGGAACTGCCCGAGATGCTGGAACTGAAGCAGAAGTACGGCACGGTGGCCATTGCAAACCTTGGCGGCCACAGCGAGGAAGAGTATGTGGAAGGCGCTGCGATGCTGAGCGAGAGCGCAGTGGACATCGTGGAGCTGAACATCTCCTGCCCCAACGTCAAGGTGGGCGGCATGGCCTATGGCGTGAAAGCCGAAGCTGCCGGTGAGGTGGTGCGCATGGTGCGCGCTGCCTGCAAAAAGCCCCTGATGGTCAAGCTGAGCCCGCAGGCCGAGAACATCCCCGAGATGTGCAAGGCTGTGGAAGCTGCCGGTGCGGACGCCATCAGCCTGACCAACACCTTCCAGGCCTGCGCCATTGATCTGGAAAAGCGCCGCCCAGTGTTCAATAACATCTTTGCCGGTCTGTCCGGCCCGGCGGTGCGTCCCATCGCTCTGCGCATGGTATGGCAGGCAGTGGGTGCCGTGAACATCCCGGTGGTGGGTCTGGGCGGCATTGCCACCGGCCGTGACGCACTGGAGTTCATCATGGCAGGTGCCACCGCAGTGCAGGTGGGCGCCGCAAACTTTGCAAACCCCCGCGCCATGGAGACCATTGCGGACGAGATGGCAGCATGGATGGACAAGAACGGCGTGAAAACGCTGGATGAGATCCGCGGCTGCGCCCGTCATGCAGAATAAAAACTGATATATCCATAAAATATCTACAATTATGCGCATAAAATAAAACTTAGCGCATAAATTTGCAAATAGTGTAAAAGCGTGGTACAATACCACCCAAAGGAATATACACCACTGAAAAGAGAGGGAGAAGTACAATGAGTGAAGCACTTGAAATTCTGAAGAGCTGTGACGCATTTCTGGAGGGTCACTTCCTGCTGTCCTCCGGCCGGCACTCCGGCGCATACTGCCAGATGGCTTATCTGCAGCAGTACCCGGACCGCTGCGCCGAGGTGATGAAGGCTGTGGCTGATAAGGTCAAGGAGATGGATGTGGACGTCATCGTCGGCCCTGCCATGGGCGGCATCGTGTACGCCTACGAGCTGGCCCGCCAGACCGGCAAGCGCGCCATCTTTACCGAACGCGTGGACAACGTGATGTGCCTGAAGCGCTTTGCCATCCACCCGGGTGAAAAGTGCATCATCGCCGAGGACGTGGTGACCACCGGCATCTCCTCTCTGGAGACCAAGCGCGTCATCGAAGAGGCCGGCGGCATCTGCCTTGGCATCACCTGCGTGGTGGACCGCACCAAGCCCGAGGCACCGTCTCCCATTCCCATTCTGGCCAGCGCCCTGAAGCTGGACCTGCCCAACTATACCCCGGAGGAGTGCCCCATCTGCAAGGAGGGCAAGCTGCCGCTGGTGCATCTGGGCAGCCGCAAGATGAAGCAGGAAGCAAAGCAGACCCTGTAAACTGAAAGCTTTTGTTGAAACGAGGAAAACTATGAACGCATATCTTCTTTTGGCAAACGGCATGGTCTTTGCCGGACAGTCCGTGGGCGCGCAGGGCGTGACCGTGGGCGAGGTGGTGTTCTCCACCGGCATGGTGGGCTTTCAGGAGACCCTGACCGACCCCAGCTACTACGGCCAGATCATCACCCAGACCTATCCCCTCATCGGCAACTACGGCATGAACCACGATGATATGGAGTCCGACCGCATTTGGGCAAAGGGCTACATCGTGCGCGAAGCCTGCACCACCCCCTCCAACTGGCGCTGTGAGGAGACGCTGGACAGCTTTTTGAAAAAGAACAATACCATCGGCATCGAGGGCATCGACACCCGCCACCTGACCCGCATCATCCGGGAGAGCGGCGTGATGAACGGCGCCATCCTGACCACCTTTGACCCCGCCGACCCGGCCAACAAGGCCGAGACCGAGGCCTTGCTGGCCGAGATCCGCGCCTACGCCGTGACCGATGCTGTAAAGAACGTGACCTGTGCCGCACCCGAGGTGTTCAACCCGGAAGGCGAGACCCACATTGTGCTGATGCACTACGGCTGCAAGCGCAACATCGTGCGCTGCCTTGTTAAGCGCGGCTGCAAGGTGACCGTGATGCCCGCCTTTGCAACGGCGGAGCAGATCAAGGCTCTTGCCCCGGACGGCATCATGCTGTCCAACGGCCCCGGCGACCCCGCCGAGCCGGTGGAGGTCATCGAGAACCTCAAGCACATCTTTGAACTGAACATCCCCACCTTTGGCATCTGTCTGGGTCACCAGCTGTCCGCACTGGCAGCCGGTGCCAAGACCATGAAGCTGAAGTACGGCCACCGCGGCGCCAACCAGCCTGTGACCGACTTTGAGTCCGGCCGCACCTTTATCACCAGCCAGAACCACGGCTACGCGGTCGTGGGCGAGGAGCTGCCCGCCGAGATGGGCGAGGTGGCACAGGTGAACGCCAACGATGGCACCTGCGAGGGCATCAAGTACAAAAAGTGGAACTGCTTTACCGTGCAGTTCCACCCGGAAGCAAACGGCGGCCCCAAGGACACCGAATTCCTGTTCGACCGCTTCCTGAACAACGTCAAAGCAGCAAAGGAGGCACGCTGAAATGCCGAAGGACCCCAGAATCAAAAAAGTGCTGGTCATTGGCTCCGGCCCTATCATCATTGGTCAGGCTGCGGAGTTTGACTACTCCGGCACGCAGGCCTGCCGCGCCCTGAAAGCAGAGGGCATCGAGACTGTTCTGCTGAACTCCAACCCCGCTACCATCATGACCGACCCGGACGTGGCCGACCATGTGTATATTGAGCCCATGACGCTGGAAGTCGTGGAGCGCATTCTGGACATCGAAAAGCCGGACTCCGTGCTGCCCAACCTCGGCGGTCAGATGGGCTTGAACCTGTCCATGGAGCTGGCACGCTCCGGCTATCTGGACCGCACCGGCATCCGTCTGCTGGCCTGCAAGCCCGAGACCATCGACCGTGCCGAGGACCGCGAGCTGTTCAAGGAGACCATGGAAAAGCTGCACCAGCCCATCATCCCCTCTGAGGTGGTGGAGACGCTGCAGGACGCACTGGACTGTGCCGACCGCATCGGCTACCCGGTCATCGTGCGCCCGGCCTTTACCATGGGCGGCACCGGCGGCGGCATCTGCGAGACCCGCGAAAAGCTGATCGAGATCGGCACCAACGGCCTGCGCCTTTCTCCCATCCATCAGATCCTGGTGGAAAAGTGCATCGCCGGCTGGAAAGAGATCGAGTACGAGGTGATGCGCGACCACAAGGGCAACGTGATCACCGTATGTAACATGGAGAACCTCGACCCCGTGGGCATCCACACCGGCGACTCGGTGGTCGTGGCTCCCTCCCAGACCCTGACCGACCACGAGTACCAGATGCTGCGTACCGCCGCACTGGATATCATCACCGAGCTGGGCATCGAGGGTGGCTGCAACTGCCAGTTTGCCCTGAAGCCGGACAGCTTCGACTACGCGGTCATCGAGGTCAACCCCCGTGTGTCCCGCTCCTCCGCACTGGCCTCCAAGGCTACCGGCTATCCCATTGCCAAGGTGGCGACCAAGATCGCCATCGGCTACACGCTGGACGAGATCACCAACGATGTCACCGGCAAGACCTGTGCCTGCTTTGAGCCTGCGCTGGACTACATCGTGGTCAAGTACCCGAAGTGGCCGTTCGATAAGTTCGTCTACGCCGACAAGTCTCTGGGCACCCAGATGATGGCTACCGGCGAGGTGATGAGCATCGGCAACAGCTTCGAAGCCGCCATGATGAAGGCAGTTTCCTCCATTGAGCTGGGCATGGACACCCTGACCCACAAGCCCTTTGAGGAGCTGACCGACGAGGAAGTGGTGGAGCACATGCACGTTCAGGACGCCGAGCGCGTGTTCTGCGTGTACGAAGCGCTGAAGCGCGGCATCGACCACAAGGTCATCTACGATATCACCAAGATCGACTGGTGGTTCCTGGATAAGATGCAGCATCTGGCAGATTTGGAAAAGGGTCTGGCACAGTGCAACGGTGTGCTGTCTGTGGAGCAGTACAAGACTGCCAAGAAGTACGGCTTCCAGGATAAGACCATCCGCCGTCTGGCACAGGTGGACACCCTGCCCGTGGAGAACTACCGCGCCGGCTTCAAGATGGTGGATACCTGCGCCGCTGAGTTCTCTGCCAACACCCCCTACTTCTACTCCACCTACGACGGCGACAACGAGGCTGCAAGCTTCATCGCCGAGAAGGAAGCCGAGACCGCTGCCAAGGGCGAGCCTAAAAAGAAGAAGGTTCTGGTCTTTGGCTCCGGCCCCATCCGCATCGGTCAGGGCATCGAGTTCGACTACTGCTCTGTGCACTGCGTGTGGACCCTGAAAAAGAACGGCTGCGAGGCCATTCTGGTCAACAATAACCCCGAGACCGTTTCCACCGACTTTGATACCGGCGACCGCCTGTATTTCGACCCGCTGAACCCGGAGAGCGTGGACAACATCATTGCCACCGAAAAGCCGGATGCCTGCGTGGTGCAGTTCGGCGGTCAGACCGCCATCAAGCTGGCCAAGCACATGGACGAGATCGGTCTGCCCATTCTGGGCACCCCGGCGGACGCCATCGACGAGGCCGAGGACCGCGAACGCTTTGACGAGCTGCTGGAGCGCTGCAACATCCCCCGCGCCCCGGGCCGTACCGTGTTCAATCTGGACGAGGCTCTGGCCGCTGCCGAGGAGATCGGTCTGCCGGTGCTGATGCGCCCCTCCTATGTGCTGGGCGGTCAGAACATGATCGTGGCCTACAACAAGGCAGATATCATCGAGTACATGGGCGTTATCACCGAGCACGTTGACATGGATCACCCGGTGCTGCTGGATAAGTACATCATGGGTACCGAGTGCGAGGTGGACGCCATCTGCGATGGCGAAAACTTCCTGATCCCCGGCATCATGGAGCAGGTAGAGCGTACCGGCGTGCACTCCGGCGACTCCATCTGTGTCTACCCGGCACAGCACCTGACGCAGGACGAGATCGACACCATGGTGGACTATACCGGTCGCTTTGCCCGCGAGCTGCATGTCACCGGTCTGGTCAATGTGCAGTACGCCGTCTCCCATGGCCGTGTGTACGTCATCGAGGTGAACCCCCGCTCCTCCCGTACCGTGCCTTACATCTCCAAGGTCACCGGCGTGCCCATGGTGGATATGGCCGTGCGCTGCTGCTTGGGCGAGAAGCTGACGGATATGGGCTACGGCACCGGTCTGCACCCCAACGCCCCCTATGTGGCGGTAAAGGTACCCGTGTTCAGTTTTGAAAAGCTGCACGCCGTGGATACCCAGTTCGGCCCCGAGATGAAGTCCACCGGCGAGGTGCTGGGTATTGCGCCCAACTACCACGATGCCCTGCTCAAGGGTCTGATCGGTGCAGGCTATACCTTCAAGACCCCCGGCCCGGGCAGCTGCTGCATCTTCACCGTGAAGGACAGCGACAAGCCTGAGTTCGTGGATATTGCATGGAAGCTGAAGGATATGGGTTATAAGCTCTACGGTACCTCCGGCACCTGTGCATGGCTCAACAAGCACATGGTCCCCTGTAACGAGGTGCGCAACATCTCCGGCGAGGCACCCAACATCGTGGATCTGCTGCAGAGCGGTCTGGTGGACTATGTGTTCTCCACCAGCGCCAAGGGCCGTGACCCCCGGCGCGATTCCGTCCGCCTGCGCCGCAAGGCCGTGGAGCTGAGTATCCCCTGCATCACCGCAGTGGATACCGCCGCTTCTCTGGTGGACTGCCTGCGCAGCGAGCACAGTCTGGCAAACATCCCGCTGGTGGATATCGCCACTCTGTACCGCGGCAAATAAGCCCTGAGACCCGCATAAAATAGTTCTGTACAGCGCCTGCCGAAACGGTGGGCGCTGTATTTGTGCGGAGTGCACGGAACTGAATACGGTTCGTGTGCAATAAACTGCATTTCGTGCGCAATCCATCGAAAACAGTGCGATAAATATGTTATACTCAACAACGCAAAATTTGCCAAAAGACGTTACTTTTGGACATTCCAGGAGGATATCGATACATGACCCGTTCCCAGATGATCGAAACCGTGGCACGCAAGACCGGCTTTACCGAAGCTCAGGTCGAGACCACGATGGATGCAATGTTTGACCAGATCGCGGACTGCCTGCGCGCTGACGAAAAGGTGACCATCGCCGGCTTTGGCCGCTTTGAGATGCGTCCCCGCAAGCCGAAGGCTTACACCAACCCCAAGACCAAGGTTTCCAGCCAGCTGGAGTCCACCTCCATCCCCGGCTTCAAGGCCAGCGGCCGCTTCAAGCAGAAGCTGGAGGCCGGCAAGAAGAGCGTGGAAGAGACCGCCTGATCCCTGCATAATGAGAACCGTACCCGTGACCCCGGGTGCGGTTCTTTTTGTTTCTCTGCTGACAAGCGCGGCATTTCATGCTATACTTGTTGCAACGAGAAAAAACGCCACAAAGAACGGAGTTGTCCAAATGCTTTACAGCGAGTTGCAGTGCAGCGAAGCCATCCACAAGGCTGTGGAACGCATGGGCTTTGCCGAAATGACCGAGATTCAGGAAAAGACTATCCCCCTCATGCTGGCCGGGCATGATGTCATCGCCAAGGCACCCACCGGCACCGGTAAGACCTGTGCCTTCGGCATCCCGGTGGTGGAGCATATCCAGCCGGAAAATAAATACCCGCAGGCCGTCATCATGGCCCCCACCCGGGAACTTGCCCAGCAGATCGCCGAGGAGCTGACCAACCTCACCTACTTTATGCCCGAGGTGCAGGTGGCCTGCGTGTACGGCGGTGCCAATATGGAAAAGCAGGCAAAGCGTCTGGCCGAGGGTTGTCAGATCGTGGTAGCTACCCCGGGACGGCTGATGGACCACTATAAACACCACAGCATTGATATCTCCCATGTGACCCAGATCGTGCTGGACGAAGCCGACGAAATGTTGAACATGGGCTTTTATAAGGATGTGCGCCACATCATTGAGATGATGAAGGCACGCAAGGCGCTGTCCATGTTCTCCGCCACCATCAGCCGCGAGGTGATGGATATCGGCTGGCTGTACCAGCATAACGCCGAGGAGATCACCGTGCAGCCCCGGGAGGAGAGCCAGCCCAAGATCACCCAGTATATGCTGGAGACCTCCGGCCGCAACAAGCTGTCGGATCTGGCACAGATCATCATCGGCGAGGGCTACAAGCGGGTGATGGTGTTCTGCGATACCAAGTTCAACACCGCCACGCTGGCAAACCAGCTGGCACGGCTGGGCTTCTCGGTGGACTGCCTGCACGGCGACCTCTCCCAGAAGGAGCGCAACCAGATCATGCAGGCCTTCCGGGACGGCAAGCTGGCCATTCTGGTGGCTACAGATGTGGCTGCCCGCGGCATTGATGTCTCGGATGTGGATGCCGTTATCAACTACGATGTGCCCAGCGAGAACGAGCACTACACCCATCGCATCGGCCGCACCGGCCGCGCCAAAAAGGAGGGCGTAAGCTACCTGTTCTATGTGCCGGAGGAAAAGAAGCGCGTGCAGGAGCTGCTGCGCCTGACCCGCAACACCGACCTGTGCACCCCGGTGCACTTCGACTTCAACCACGAGCATATCGTGGTGGAGAAAAAGCAGGACAACGCCGACCGTTTCCAGATCAAGTGCTATTTTTAAAGGAAGGAGCCGCTGTACGACCTTGTGCGGCGGCTCTTTTTGCAAAAAGGCTTGACCTTCCCCTTTGTGGAAGGTGTAGAATACTCCCGTAAGGAGGGGGTCGTGACCCATGAAGATCAACGAAGTGGAAGCCGCCGTCGGCGTGACCAAAAAGAACATCCGTTTTTACGAGGAAGAGGGGCTTATCAGCCCCAGCAGGGAACCGGGCAACGGCTACCGCAGCTACTCGCAGGCGGATGTGGAGCGCCTGCGCCGCATCAAGCTGCTGCGTAAGCTGGACGTGCCGCTGGCAGAGATCCGGGAGATGCTGGAAGGGCAGCGCACGCTGGCCGAGGGCATGAGCCAGCAGCTGGAACGTCTGCGCAGCCGCCGCGCCGACTTGGAAGAAGCAATCGGTTTTTGCACGCTGCTCCAACAGGAAAACGGCCCTCTGGAACAACTGGATGTGGAGCAGACGCTTGCGCGTCTGACCGCACGGGAAGAACAGGGAGTGACTTTTGTGAACATTGAACGTACCGACCAAAAGACCCGCCGCATCCGGGGTGCCTGTATCGGTGCCGCCCTTTTTGTGACCATGATGGCTTTTGTAATGGCTATCATGGGCTGGGCGATCTACACCGACCCGCAGGATGCCCCGCCGCTGCCGCTGCTGGTGGTGATGTTCGGCATCCCGGCGGGCTGCATCGTAGGCACCCTGAAGGTGCTGCTGGATCGGATCGAAGAGATCGGAAAGGGAGAAGAAGATGCTTATCGTAACTATTAATGAGATCCCGGGCAAAAAGCTGGAAGCGCTGGGCGTGGTGCGGGGCAGCACGGTGCAGAGCCGCAACCTCGGCCACGACATGATGGCCGGTTTCCGCACCCTTGTGGGCGGCGAGGTGACCGACTACGCAGATATGCTTACCGAGGCGCGGCAGATCGCTACCGGACGTATGGTCAAGGACGCAGAAAGCCTTGGCGCGGATGCCATTGTGGGCATGCGGTACGCCTCTGCCAGCGTCATGCAGGGCGCAGCAGAGGTGATCGCTTACGGAACGGCGGTGAAGTTTGTATGACAGTCAAAGAAAAACAGGGCTTCGGCCTGTACTTCCTGTTTGCTTTCGGCATGGCGTGGCTGTGCCAGGTCGGCGGCTGCATGGCACTCTTGCAGCAGAATAATGCCGTGCTGTATCAGCTGGCGCTCATCGTTACCATGTTCTGCCCGTTGCTGGCGGTTCTGCTGGTGCAAAAGGCATTCCTGCGCCAGCCCACCGGCATCGGCTGGAAGGTGCAGGGCAAGCGGCGGTTCTGGCTGGCGGCATGGTTCGGCCCGGCGGTGCTTACTCTGCTGGGTGCGGTGCTGTATTTTGCCGTGTTCCCCTCCCGGCTGGACTTTTCCGGCAGCTGGCTGGTAGCCGCCTACGGCGGCGAGATGGACGCCCAGACTCTGCGCAGCCAGCTGGGGGTCTCCACCCTCAGCTATCTGCTGCAAAACGGGCTGTTTGCGGTGTTCCTTGCCCCAGCTATCAATATGTTCCCCGCACTGGGCGAGGAGGTCGGCTGGCGCGGCTATATGATGCCCCGCCTGAAGGAGCAGTTCGGCCTGCTGAATGGCCGCCTGCTGGGTGGCGTTGTGTGGGGCATCTGGCATTGGCCGCTGATGCTGCTAGTGGGCTACGAGTACGGCACCGACTATTTGGGCGCACCCCTGCTGGGTCTGGTGGTGTGGTGCGTGGTCTGCTTTGCCCTGAACACCCTGTTGGATATTCTCTATGAAAAAACGGAGAGCATCTGGGTGCCCGCCATTGCACATGGAGCATTCAACGCCATTGCGGCGCTGCCGCAGGTGCTGGTCACCCCGGCGGATGCTTATTATAATGTACTGGGTCCCATGCCCATTGGCCTGATCGCCGCGCTGCCGATGCTGGCAGCGGCTGTCTGGCTGACCCTGCGGGAGATGAAGCAGGAAGAAAAGAACTGAATCCCAAGGCAACAGCCGCTGCACTTTTTGTGCGGCGGCTGTTTTTGCGCAGAAATGGTGGAAGAAAGGTCAAAACAGCCCCCGAAACCGAGCAAAAAACTAGTTGATGTATACAAAGCGCAAAAAAAGGCGAAAAAAATGCAAAAAAGGCTTGCAAAAGTGGTTGCGGTATGGTACTATATGTGAGCGCCAAGCGCTGAGACAAAAGAATGACTTCTGAAGTCTCAGCAGGAAGCCCTTGAAAAGAACCAATGAACGTTCAAATGTTCCGGTTAGCACCGAGAAACTGCTGAGCGATTTAAGTTCGCAAAACTTCAAAAGCTTCTCAAAAAAGTGCTTGACAATTTATCACGAAAGTGATAAAATGAATAAGCTGTCAGCCACTAAGGCTGAGGCGCACAGGACCTTGAAAATTGAACAATATCGAAAGAACTTGTAAC
>ERZ894217.441-NODE-441-length-23924-cov-64.307219_pt1 | contig 23924 bp, 29 predicted proteins | sample MGYA00380291_ERZ894217 | MGnify/ENA primary metagenome ERZ894217 (study PRJEB32331, sample SAMN06328480) | human gut metagenome | biome: human gut microbiome; feature: stool | host: Homo sapiens | collected 2013-07-05 ...
AAAGGTGGTTGGTGAGTGCGGATTGAAATGGAGAACAGGCGGCCCCCGGCACCTTAGAGCCTCTGGCCACCGTGACCAGAAGCAGGGGCATATAAAAACGCCCGCACAGCATGACGCTATGCGGGCGCAAGCAAATAAATATCTTGTTACATGATGTTTAATTTCATATTCAGAGACGAACTGCTCCGATGGAGGGGCTGCGCTTTTTTTAGCTGGTGGAGATCATGAGTACTGTGAAAAGTCAAAATGAACACGGCGATACCTCCCGGATACCGCCGTGTCCTCAAAAAAGGGCAACTTTAACACGCCCCCCGTATTCCAATTTTCAAAACGGAAAACGGCGGCTGAAATGAACTATTTCAACCGCCGCGACATCTCAAGCGCAAGATCGTTGTAGTGCAACGGTTTTGTGTTGGGAACGCTTATTTTGCAGGAGCAAGAGCAAAGAGCCGATAACACGCAGATTTATTTCCTGCTGTTATCGGCTCTGCGTCTATGCGTCTGGCTCTTTGATAACTGTCATATTGAATTTTGTTACATTTATTAGCGATACTTGTCTACATTTTGGACAGAACAGAGGAAAATTTTTTAATTCCGTGTTATACCTAATCTGCACCCTTGTTTTATTCCCACAAACTGGACAGCGGATAAATTGTACTTCTTGCATGAGCTAATCCACTTCTCAATTTTCTGTGTTAAGAAACGCAGCAAGTGCATTATGAACTTCAACCGGGTCTTTAACACTATATGTGAAGGATGAAGTCGCATTTGTTTCTATCCAAATTTTAGAATAGTCGGCGGTAAAACTGATTATGGAATCCATAGAATTGTCCAAACGGTAAAATGTGATCTTGTTAGTGTCTTCACTATCATCCCAAGAACCTTTCTGGACTTCTTTCTTGTTTACCTCAATCCCTTCTATAAATGTCAACAGTTGATCGAGTTCCGCTTTGTCTGTAATGGTTTTGCTTCCATCAGCAATCTTTATTTCAGAATATGTTGCAGACGGAGTTGCTATTGCGGGAATGTTGGTAATGGTTTCCTTTACCGTTGAATACTGAGGGCGGTTGGGGATAAGGCAAACCGCAATAACTGCAATCAAGATTATTGCTCCTAACCCGGCAAAGCCAATTATTTTCTTTGTGTTTGATTTCATAATATTTATTATCCTTTCTTTCGGGCTTCCCTCAGCAAATGCCATCGGTACGCCAAGTGTACTTTTTTCGATTGAAAGATCCAAAAGTGACTGGCTGTATTCTTTACGGATATCCGTCTTTGCCTTTCTGATAACTCTTTCATCGCAGGACATTTCCATATCAGTAACAAACAGCTTAAATGCGATCCATACAAGCGGATTAAACCAATGTAAAACAAGGATTACATACCCTATCACTTTTGCGAGATTATCATGGCGGGAGAGATGGGCCTGTTCGTGAGCGATCACATATTCCTGCGTACTGGCTAAATTGCTCGGCAAGTATATTTTAGGATTTCGTAATCCAATAGCAAAAGGTGTGCTGATTGTTTGAGTGATGTAAATATTGTCCCGTAAAAGGACGGCATTCTGTAATTTCTCTTTGAGTTTGAAATACGAGCGTATGGTATGTAGCAAAAATATGAAAACACCAATATACCATATTATCTTCCCACAAAAGGTAAAGGCTTGATATACATTTATAGAAGAGCCAAAAATCTCAGTCGCTACGACCGGATTGATTACATTATCTATTACTTTTATACCCGTTTCCACACATGGCGTTTCAATATAAAGCATATCGGTGGACAAAGGCATAGTATTAAACGGTAATATGCTTAAAACACTTTCAAAAGAAAAGGGTACAAGTAGGCGAAAGAAAGCTACGAACCACAATGTATAAGAGAAAACTTTGGGAGCCTTTCTCAACAGCAATCGCACCAATATAATTATCAAAATGGCAAAGCTTCCGGTAATGCTCATGTTTACAACATCGAAAAATATTTTATCGCTCATGGTCATTCCTCGGTGTTCTGCTTGATGATTTTTTGTATTTCAGCTATTTCCTGCTTTGAGAGCTTCTTTCGGCGGGTAAATGCAACCAAGAACTGCGGCAGCGATCCGTTGAAATTATCTTCTACAAATCCCTCGCTTTGTTTTGTAAACCATTCCTGTTTTGTAAGAAGAGATGTAACACTACCCGAATTATTCTGGAAAATTCCCTTGTTGCAAAGGCGTTTCAGCATCGTATATGTTGTGGATTTTTTCCATGAAAATTTCTGATCACAAAGTTGCACTAATTCCCCAGAAGAAATTGGCTCATGCTCCCAAATCAAGTTAGCAAACTCCAGTTCCATATCTCCAAGTCTATAATTCTTCATTTACAGCCTCCTTGTAGGTCTACATACATTAGACTTTCACTTATAGTCTAACTCTTGTAGACCTATTTGTCAAGACCGTCCACAGAAAGTTTATAAATTAAGGTACAGCAGCAGACGGGAGAAAACAATCACAGAGTAAAATATCCTTTTTATAAACACGAAATAAAATATGAGCAAAAATGAAATTATAAATCGTTCAAATACTAATACATGAAATGTAAAATTACATTGGGTGATGTCTGTGCAATTTGAACGAGATGAACGCAAATTTGATTTCCATGATATAGGGCTTGCCATCAAGCGGGCTCGTGAAGCCAAGGGGATGACACAGGAGCAACTGGCCTGTATCATTGACCGTGATCCGCGTACCATTATGTATCACGAAAATGACGGACAGCATCCGAGCCTAAACGCCTTTTACCAAATGGTAACCATGTTCGGTATCTCCGTGGACGAATACTTTTATCCCGACATGGGAGCCGATGAAGCCGCAAAGAAGCGGATCAATATTCAGCTTAATTCTCTCAACGAAAGCGAACTGCGGCTCGTCGAGGGTATTATCAATGCAATCATAGAAAACCGTGAAACGGAGGGAGCGTAAGAAACGGCGCTGCCTCCGTTTTTTCGTGGGGTTTCCGGGGTACGCACTAACGGCAAGCAGGGCAAGTGTAGCCACACTTGCTATTTTTGCATCCCGGCGGGCTGCAAAAACGCTTGTTGGGGAGCCTCCCCAAACCCAGCTTTGGGACATTTTGTCCCAAAGTAATTTGTCTGCGTCACCGTGCGCTATCGCTCCTGTTCCTTTTTGCGCTGGCCGTCCGTGACGCCCAACAGATGGTCAATGTTGGCCTTGACCGCCACGGCCTGCCGCATTTCCTCCTGCGCCGAGCGGTACTCGGTATAGAGCGCCTTTTTCTGCGCCGCCAGTTGGCGGCGTTTTTCTTTTAGCTCTGCCATCTTAGGCAGCTTCTCACCGCCCAGCAGCTCGGCCATCGTAGCCTTGGCTGCCCGGTAGTCCGCCAGCTCCGCCTCATGCTCGGCAAGGTATTTCCGGCTGTACTTTGTAGCCTTGTACCCGTCAAAGACGGGGCGGGTCTTGGCGTACCGCACCACGGCTCCCATCAGCTCGGAGGTTACGGACAGGTCAGCTTCCGTCCGCCGGAGCTGCTCGGTCAGCGCGTGAAAGCGGGAAACGGCGTCCTCGGCCTTGGCGGAGAGCTGGTCATACTCGGTGATATTCTGCTCCTGCATGAATTGAAGCGCCGCCGCCATCTGTTTTAGGTTATAGACCTTTGCCCACCGCGCATAGGCCGTACCCTTACCGGAGCGCAGCCGCTCCCGTATATCCACGATCAGATTGACACGGCGAGGGGCAGCAGGCACGGGAACAGGCTGCTCCGGGATCGGTCGCGCCCCGGCGATGACAGCCTTGATGTCCTCGGGATCGTAGCCGTCCCCGAGGGTGGATGCCCGCAGCCGGGTAGCCCGCTCCTGCCCCGGAACAAGAAAAGAGATCGCATCGCCGCGCCCATGCTTGACCGTGAAGCCGGACGCCTCCATGAGCCGGAGGAAAGCATCAAAATCGGCGGGGCGTTTGGCAAGAGCTTCATTGATGGCAAGCCGTAGCTGCTCCTTGTATGGGGGCTGCCGCTCTGTCCCCAGCCATGCCCCATAATGGAGAAATCGCCCCTTGCTGTGCAGCTTGGGGTTGGTGATGACGGACAAATCATTTTCAAGACAAATGCGGTCAGAGAGCCGCCGCACCGCACGGCCAGAGCCGATGAAGTCTCGGAACTTTCGGGTACAGTCCAGCGAGGTCGAATTGTAATAAATGTGATTGTGGATGTGTGCCTTGTCTGTGTGGGTAGCAACGAAAAAGGCGTACTTGCCCTTTGTCCAGCGCATCGCCGTTTCATAGCCGATGCGGTTTGCCTCCTCCGGCGTGATCTCCCCGGGCTTGAATGACTGGCGGATCTGATAGCAAAGCACATCCGCATCCCGCCGCTGCTCCCGGCCTGTGGCGGCCTTGTACTTGGCCTTGCTCAAAAGGAACTCGGCATCAGCGGTCATGTGGTCGCAACCGTAGGACGAGATCAATTCGCCTCCCTCAGTCTTGTCCGGGTTTTGTCCGTAGTCAAACCGTTCTTTCAAGGACTGTGCGATGGTTTCGCCCTTGCTGATTTTGTGCTTTTTGTAGTAGGTTGTGGCCGTAGGCAGCCCTCCTTCCGATATGGCAAACGGCGGCTGTGGTCAGCCGCCGTCGTTTCAGCTTTGGGACATTTTGTCCCAAAGTATCAGCCGGTGATGAAATCCCGCAGGGCGAACTTGGCCGAGTGCAGCTTGTCCACCAGCCACTCAGCGATGGTGGGAACGCCAAGGGGAGAAACGAGGAACGCAAGGACGAGGAACACGATCCCGCCCACCGTCTGCCCGCCGATGAACAGGATCAGGGAGAGCAGCGTCAACACGATGCAGCCCAGCTCGCACACGGCGGACGCCACGCAGAACAGAAATGTGACCATAGCGGCCAGCAGGGACAGCGCCACCATCACGGGGGCGGCAAGGATTTTGAGAACGATCATAGCAACTACCTCCATCAAAAAATCGGGTTGGTTTGTCTTTCCACCCATATTATACCGCTGGGAAAATAGGCACACAAGGATGTCGAACAAGCAAAACTTTAACCACAAATCTCAAGCAATAATCAAAAGCTCTTGCTTTTCTTCGATAACCGCTATATAATGACAACATTAAACTTGACGTTTTTCGACAATTTGTTTTGCATAATAAGAGGGATAATCTTATGAAAGCCTTTATCACAAAGCCTACTACACGAGCGATAATTATTGCCTCGTTGACTACACTTATTGGTTGGATTACTTCCCTGCTCGGAAATTGGGATAAAACGCAATCTTATTTTATTTTTAAAAAGATTGCGTTTTTTATATCTATTGGCGCATACGTATTTCTCACAGGTTTCTATGCTAAAAATGATGTTAATCAAAGACGTTCGAATGAGGTGTTACAGCATCAAGTAGACACTTTTGAAGATTTAGTAATTAGCATTATTTCTATTTGTGAAACTACTGCATCTGACGTTAATACGTGTATTCATTTAGTCAACGAAAGGCACATTATTGACCCTAATATATGGAACTATGAGAAGGCTTGTAAACTTGTATGTGAACGGATTTATGATAATATATGCAGATTATCCGGTAGCAAAAAATATGGGGTGGCCTATATTAGGCTAGTCGAAGGTGGAAACATTGAGGATGAAGTTGAAATGATTGCTTATGCCAACCAAAATAGGCATAAGCCAACAATCTTCAAAAAGAGAAGAAAATTCAAAGGTGTTGATTTAAAAAACGCATATCATGATCTCTGCCTATTTGACAGAGCAAAATCCGACTCGGATATTCGGGTTGGAACTGATGAGGTTGATGAGATATTTGCTTATAATTCCAAAGAGGAGTCAAATAAGAACCGCGGAAAATACCATCTGTATGTTGGAATCCCCGTTTTTTGCGACAACAAGAAAATGGTCGGATTATTAGAGATTGTAGGATTGGATAAAACAACATTCAAATGTATTACAAAAGACGAGGTTGAAGAAGTTTCCAATAAATTCCTAGTCCCCTATGCAAACATTTTCTTACTATTACATAAGATGGAAAAAGCTCTATTGGCCGGAACACAGTCCACCTAGTTAATGTAGGGGGGATAAGAGGTAGCTATATGAAAAAATCAAAAAAGGTAGTTATTTCTGCAGGTGGCAAAAAAGCCCTTATAGACGCAACAAATAAGCAGTCTATTTCTATTGTGCCTATGCATGAAAATTCATCGTTTCTAGAGTTGGAAAAAGAGCTCCAAGAAATGAACGATTCGATTGAGAGAATCCGTCAGAAGTATTATACAACAGATGCAACATTACAGCGAATCCAATCGCGAACATTGAGAGAGATATATAGTGCCAAAATTAGGCAACTTGTTGTACAGTCAAAAGGTGGCAAGAAAATTAAAATTTCAAAAAAACCAAGTAGATAAATCGGCTAATCAAACAGCGTTATCTGCATTTAATAGCAGAGCCTTGCGATGCCGTCTTGCGACATCACAAGGCTCTAAGTATTTTGATATTTACATTTCCACCACAGCTGACAGCTTTTTCAGCAGCTCGGACAGCGGTTCCCATAGGTCGGCATAGTCCTTTTGGAGTGCCGCGATCTCCGAGGGATAGATGCCGTAGGTGTTGGCATGGACGGCCACTTGGTTCAGGTTGTTGGCACACCGCCGCTGCAAGGCCACCAGCTCCCGGATGTCCGAGAGGTCAACATGGAGAACATAGCCGTTGAGCGCCATTTTCCGCATATAAGCTCCCATGTTGGAGATCCCCGCCTCGACCATGCGGTCAGCGATCAACGCCTGTTCCTCCGGCGTCACCATCACATGAAGATGGACAGAGCGCCGCCGCTTTTTTGTCAACGCTCCTCACGCTCCCGGCTGCGGCGCTTGGGCGGGTGTTCCCGTACCTTGTCCAGCGGCTTTTCTGCCGGGGGCGGCGCAGGCAGATTGTTGATGATGCCGTCGATCATGTTCCCGTTCTGCTCCATAGAAAGCTCGGCGTTCTTGTTGGGATTGCGTTCCTGCTCCATAAATGTCCTCCTATCTGTCGCCCCGGTCAGGGGCATTTTTCTTTGGGGCAGCTTGGCCCCGGTCAGCCTCGGCCTGCTTTGCGGCGGTTTTCATCTGTTCCCGGATCGAACGGGGCCTGTCGGGATTGTCAGGCGCAGGCCGCAGCTCATAGTCAGACGCCTGCCGTTTCGTCAATGGCCGCGTGTAGGTCAAATGCCCCCACGCCAGAAATGATCCATTTTCAACCGGGACGCGCTGATCGTAGTTGACGATCTCATCCGGGGCGTTACGGGGCGGCTTGGGGAATGTCCCAATGTCCACAGGGCGCTGGGTAGAGTAATACTTGTAAAGGCCGGGAGCCTCGACCTGCCTGACATCGACATTGTAAAGGCGCTGGTATTCCTGCACCCGCGCCGCAAAGTCCTGTTCCAGAGCGGCACGGTCGCTGCCGTAATGCCCCCATTCATACTGCCGCTGGCCGTTCTTGTCGTCATAGCAAGCCCATGTGACATAGGGCGAGGGGGCTGCTGGGTTATGCCCCAGCGCAAAGCCCCTGCCATTTTCCAGCATGACGGCCTGAATGATCTCATAGCCTTGGTTTTTGTCCATACGACCTCCTTTCCAAAATGTTAGCAATATTTCTGCAAAACCGGGCGGGGCTATGAAATCATACACCCCGCCCATGAAGCGGCCCCGGAAAGCCCTGCAATCAAGGGTGTTTTCCGGGGCCAAATGCTCACGGTCTACCCCCGGTATTTCCGCATATAGCCGCGCTGCTTCTGCCGCCTTGCAGCCCCGGCACAGGCCGGGGAGCAATACCGCTGCCGCCCGTCCGGGAGAAAAGCCCTGCCGCACACCGGACAAGGCCGGGTTTCCGTGATACGCTCCACGGTCAGCGACCTTTCCAGCACCGGATCAAGGGGCAGCACCGCAGAACGGAAATAGCGGCAATAAGCGCCCGTCCAGCACTTGCCCAGCATATAGCAGGGACAGTCCAGCGGCAGGCAGCCATAATCTTTATCGTAGTTGGCGCACCATTTTGTCACCAGCTTACGGATCGCCGTTTTTTCCTGCCGGGTCAGCTCACGGCTCATTTTTGCCCCCTGTCTTGGACTTGAGCTGTTCCCGGTAGCAGAACACGCAGCCGATCCCGCGCCAGTAGAAGCAGCCGTCACAGCGGGAGCCTTCGGGCGGCAGGTTGGGCGGGACGCCCTTGAAGTAGCTCTTTTCTTTCATAAAGTCCTCATAGGGGCTGTCGGTAAACCTCATTCTTCACAGTCCTCGTCCCACGGCGGCCCGTCATCCTCGGGAGCGGTTTCGTCATAGTCCTCCGCGCCGTCATACTCGCCGCCGTAGTCGGCCTCGGACTCAGCGGCCCGCTGCTTCTTGGAACGGTAGATTTTGAAGTACCAGCCAGCGCCGCTGCCAATGACCACCACGGCCAGCGCCAGCAGAAGCATACCGCCGTTGCCCGTGGCCTTGGGCTGCTCCGGCTCGGGGTCAGGCTCCGGCTCTACCACGGGCGCAGGCTCGGGAGCCTTGCCCTGGCACTCGCTCATGTTCACGGCGCAGACGGTGCAATCCGTGTTGATAGCACCAACGGCGCATTTATCGGCACAGGAACACTCCGGCAGCTCACCGCCCGCCGCCTGCATCGCCGCCAGCAGGTCAGCCTCGTCCACCATGTTCAAAAAGTAGGTCTGATACTGCTCGCCGTCCTCGTCGGTGGGCTTGTCGTAGTCGATGACGATGTAAAAGGTATTGCCGCCGCTGGTCTGCACCGTGATGAACTGCTTGTTGGTGGCCTCATCGTAGAGCAGGTCACGGGTCACAAGGTTGCCGTCCTCGGTAAAGCCCTCGCCGGGGTCAACGGTTTCGGCGGGCAGCGGCTCCACCGGGGCAAGGCCGTCCCATTCCTCGCCGCCTCCGGCGTAGGCCGTAACCGCCATACTGCCCATGAGGGCGGTCACACAAAGCGTTATCAGCAAAAGCCGCAGTTTTTTCATTCCGTCACCTCCGCCTGTTCTGTCGGCTTCTGGCCACTGTGACCAGAAGCGCCGCCCCGGAGCTGCTGGAGCACCAGCGGCAGATCGGCAAGGGAGATACTCATGCCGCGCACGATCTCCACGATCTCGCTGTTTTCCGCCTCCAGCTTCTTCTGCTCCAGTTCCTTAAGCCGTGCCTGTTGCTCGGCAATTTTGGCCTTGACCTTTTCAATCTCGGCCTCGATCTTTGCGCTTTTCGTAATTGCCATATCAAAAAACCTCCTTTACGGTAGTCGCCCGTAGGCGTAAAGATGGGACTGCCAATAGCTGCTGTTCAGGTTGGCATAGCTGATAGGGTCGCCACAATGGAGCATCCAGCCGTTGCCCACATAGATGCCCACATGAGAAATACCCGCTGTGTCATAGGTGCCGACAAAGAACACCAGATCACCGGGCCGGGGGCTGCTGGTCCGGGAGCAGATGTTATAAAGGCCCTGCGCCCCCAGCCGCCCGAAGCTCCAGCCGCACTGATTGTAGACATAGCTGACGAAGCCGGAGCAGTCAAAGGACGTGGACGGGCTGCTGCCGCCCCACACATAGGGGAAACCGAGATACTTTTCCGCTTCTTTCAGAATGGCGGCAAAGGTTTCATCGTCCAGATAGGACTCTGGGACTTCATGCTCCGGCGGGCGGTTGGTGATATATTTCCCGATATAGCCGGACGAGGGGAACAGATCAGGCCGGTTTCCCAGCGTGGACATATACAGGGCATACATGGAAAGCTGCTCCTCGGACATCATGTAAACCGGGACGTGGGAGAGATTGAAGTTTTCCAGCGTGACATAGCAGATGTAATAGTTGTACGGCACCTCCACCTCATAGTCGTTGCCCTCGCTGTCCGTCCGGGTAACGGTACGGTAGCGCACCTCCACCACCACATCCTCGGTCAAAATGTACTGGCGGTCAAAGAGGTCTTGCAGCGTCCCGCGCACCTCGTCCAATGTCCACGCGCCCTCATGGAGTGCGGAGATCATGGAGATCAGTACATAGGGATAGTGTTCAATGGTGTCGAGGTCAAAATGGTATTCGTCGTAATCGTGGGTGCGGGTGTAGGTGTCGAGGTAGCGTTGCAGCTCGTCCTCCAGAGCGCAGTAGGCGGCCTCGGCTCCCAGCATATCCGCGTCCTCCGCCTTATAGGTGCTGGCGGCGATGGCCGCAAGGGTGCTGTTTCCCACGGACACCATCGAGGACATACACGATTGCAGGGTCAGCACCACCAGCAGGCAGCCCAGCGCAAGCAGCGTCCCCACGGGATGCCGCTTGACGAACGCCGCCGCTTCCCGGACAAACCGCTCTGTGGCCGATACGGTTTGTTCGGCGGCTTTGGCGGTCTGCTTGGCGGTTTCCCGCGCCTTGCGCTGATACTCCCGTTTCAGCTTGTGGCGGTGCCATAACCGGGCGGCGGCGCTCTGCGCCTCCGGCTGCTCCTGTGCGAACTTGCGGGAATGGTAGTCCGCCGTGGCCTTGATGTACCGGGACTCCGCACGGGCGGCAGCCTTGGCCGGGTGTTCCCGGATGGCCCTGCGTACCTTGTGCCGCCCATAGTGCAGCGCGGCCTCGCCGGAACGCTCCACAAAATGGCCACCCTCCACACCTACATTGTCGCGCTCCTCCCGATACACCTTTCCATGCAGAAAAGCATGAGTTTCATGTCCGGCGATCCGGGCGATCCGCTTGATGGGGCCGGGCTTTTTCGGCGGCTTCTGCTTTGCCAGCCTTTCACGGGCCTTGTTCAGCCGTTCCTCCCGGCTCTCCATGCGGAGCTTGGACTTGTGGAGCTTGGCCTGTTCGCTGTCGGTATGGAACTTCTGGCCACCGTGACCAGAAGCAGCCCCGCCCTTGGGCGGCTTATTCTGCCTGTTTTCCATTGGCAGCGTCCTCCGGCTTGGTAGTCAGCAGGTCGTAAATCTCGCCACGGGGGAAGCGGTCAACAAACGGGATGGTGACGCTGCCATAGAACAGCAGGCCCTCGCCGGAGTTGGACTGCGTGATATACGATAGCTGGTGCTCTGAAATACCGATCTGCTTGGCAAGAATGGCGCGGTCACTCTGCGCCTGCGACAGCAGGATCATAAAATCCGTGTTGTCCAGAATGTTCTAGATCTCCCGGCTGGCCAGCAGGTCTTTCACATTCTGCGTCAGGGCCGAGGGGACGCAGCCCTGTTTGCGGAGCATCTTCCAGACGGTCACGAAGTAACTGGCGGTCAGCGGATCGCGGAGCAGAATATGGAACTCGTCAAAGTAGCACCACGTCGCCACGCCGTTTTTGAAGTTGGTTCCCACCGCAGAGGTGACAAAATCGTTGGTGATGTGCATGGCGATCTTGCGGAGGTTTTCGCCCATGCCTTTCAGCACAAAGCACACCACGCGGGAATTGAGGTTGACGTTGGTGGGATGGTTAAAGAGATTGAGGGAGCCTGTGCAGTAAAGTTCCAGCGCCGTTGCGATCCGCTTGGCCTCCGGCTCCGGCTGGCGCAGCAGCTCCTCATACAAATCTTGGAGCAGCGGCGTTTTGGCCGTTTCCAGCCCCAGCGCCATCTCCCGGTACACCTGACGCACACAGCGGTCAATGACGGTTTTCTCGATAGGCTGCAAACCGTCCCGGCCTCCCACCACCAGTTCACACAGCGACAGCAGAAAATCCGCTTTCAGGGACAGGGGGCTGTCTCCGCCGCCCATGTCCATCTGGACATCCATCGGGGAAATGTGGTTGGGGCTGTCCGGCGCGATCTCGATGACCTGACCGCCCAGCCGTTCCACCAGCGGGGCATATTCGCCCATCGGGTCAACCACGATGATGCGATCCTGCGGGATGGCAAGAAAGACGTTCAGCAATTCACGCTTGGCGGCAAAGCTCTTGCCGCTGCCCGTGGAGCCGAGGTAAAGACCGTTGGCGGATTTCAGCTTTTTGCGGTCAGCCATGATGACGTTATGGGACAGGGCGTTCATGCCGTAATAGAGGGACGGGCCATCCATACGAAGCTCCCGCGTCATAAAGGGAACGAAGATGGCCGTGGAGCTGGTGGTCATGCCGCGCTGAATTTCAATGCCGTTGTAGCCGAGAGCCAGCGAGGACATATAGCCCTGCTCCTGCTGCCAGTCCAGCCGCTTGACGGCACAGTTATATTTCTGCGCGATGCCGTTCACGGTGAAAATGTCGTTTTCCAGCCGCTCCCGCGTGGGGGCGGTGTTGACGATCAGGAACGTCAAGAGGAACATTCGCTCGTTGCGGCTTTGCAGGTCGGCCAGCAGCCCGGCGGCGTCCTTGGAAAAGGTGACAAGATCGGGCGGAAGAATGTCAGGGTCATATCCGGCGCGGGTGGCCTTGCGCTGCTCCTCCACTTTCATCTTGTCAATGTCGGAGATTTTACCCTTGACCGTTTTAATGGCCTTGACCTGGTCCACCGTCTGAATGTGCATGGTGACAGTCAGCTCGGCGTCCAGCTCCAAAATCTCCAACAGCAGCTTGTCCGACAGCTCCGACGCCATAATCTGCAAGTAGGACACCGCGCCCCATGTCTGGCCCACGCGGAACGAGCGGCTCTGCCGGAAGTCAAAGCTGTCCGGCACGATAAAGTCTTTCGTTCCCATGCCCGTATGGGCGATGTCCGCCCACTTGAAGCGGAACGGCTCCCGGCTGCCGGGGTGAAGCTGGCCGTGCAGCAGGGCCAGACGCTCCCGCCCGTCAAGGGGCTGGCTCTGTACCCCCAGCCGCTTAAAGTTGCCGATCACGTCCGCCTCTACACGTTCCAGACGGGGACGGGCGGCGGCCACATTTTCAGCGGGGATGCAAAAGGTGACGTACTTGGCCCGTTCGATACCGTTGTTGCTTTTGGCGATCTGGTTTTTCAGCATCCCCGTGTATTCCGTGCGGACGCTGTTGAAGCGGTCATCCGCCTCGGAGATATTCACCTTGTAGCGGCTCCCGGAGCGGCTGCGGCGGTTGACAAAGGAAAGCTGGAACGGCAGCGAACTGTCAAAATAATTCAGCCACGAACTCCAGCCGCCGAAAATGGCCGTCTGATCCTCGGCGGACGCAACGGAATAGTTGATGTCCTCATATTCCAGCGTTTTTGTGTAGACACCGCCGGGGAGCTGACAAATGCCGTCTGGCAGCATCCGCACATAGGGAATGGTCTGCTGGGCCGATATGGTCGCCGGACGATTACAGGCCCGCGTCAGGCTTTTTGACTTCTTGGGGCTTTTGCTCAAGTGTGACCTCCTTTCCCGCAAACGGGGCGTAGATATTCTGCGTCTGATAGGGCCTCACACCAGGCCGCAGGAACTTGGCCCGGATGATATTCCGGGCCACCTTTTCAAAGGGCAGGCCATCACGCTCATACATCGCCATGAAAAAGGCCGGGAGCATGATCGCGATCATCAGGAACATCGCCCCGGTGCCGCCCAGCGCGTGACGGGTCAGCAGATACACGGGGATACCCACGGCAGCCGCGCCGCCGAAGCAAATAAGCTGGCGGCGGGTAAGGTTAAAGGCAATTTTCGTCTTGATCTTGGAAAGATCGTTGGGAACATTCACATAGGGCAAGAAACATCCTCCTTTCCGCTATCTTCTGGCCACCGTGACCAGAGGCCCGCTGTCGGCTCCACCTCGTTGCCCCACACGTCCCAGCCGGGAGTGGTCTGCCGTGCGAACAGCTCCACGCGGGGCCTGTCGCCCATGAGGGCAACAATCTTGTCCCGCGTTTCGTCCGGCTTTTTGCTGTGGGCCTCGATGGGGGAAATGATAAATTGGTGAATATCGGCGGCCTGCCGCTTGGGGTGTCCCTTGGTCGCCAGCAGGCAGACCTCGGCGTTGGCCCTCGTCCAGAAGCCCAGCCCATAAAACCAGCTATCCGCCTTTTTGTTCTTTTTGAGCCAGACAAAAGCGACGCTTTTATAGGTGAAGCCCCACGCACGGATGAGCCGCAGGGCCTCCGGGAGCTGTGGGAACGTGGCCCACATGAAAAGGGCGCTGTCCTTGGCCGCAAGCTCGGCCACAGGCAGCGCGCACAATTCATCAATGCTCATGGTGGGGTAATGGTTTTCTGCCGCCCCCTGCACTTTCTTTGCGGAGTAGCGCCACGGGGGATCGGCGTAAATAATCTCGTAGGTTCCTGTCATCATTCTCCTTTCCCGCCAGATACCACAGCCTCCCGCGCCCGCCGGATGCGCTCCGTGGCGGGACCGTAAAAGGCCGGGGCGGTTTCAAAGCAGACGAAGCGGCGGCCCGTGTTCAGCGCGGCCACGGCAGTTGTGCCGGAGCCAGCGCAGATGTCCGCCACCACCTCGCCAGGGCGTGTGTAGGTGCGGATCAGGTACTCGCACAGGGCCACGGGCTTCTGCGTGGGATGCACGGTGGTTGTCACTGTGGGAAACGCCAGCACATTCCCCGGAAAGCGCTGCCCATCGGACTCGCCGCTGGTGCGTTCAAACTTTCCGTAGTTGGGGCTGTTCCCGCTGCAACGGTGAATTTTCTTGTACGGCTTGCCCTGTTCAAACTGCGGAAAGTAGGCCGGGGACTTCTGGTAGAACACCAGAATATTCTCCGTCTTTTTCAGCGGAGCGCGGCGGGCGTTGAGAAAACCCGTGCAGCGGCTTTTGTACCATACCCACTCATAACGGAGCATGGCGAGGTTGGACGCGCCCAGCACCTTGTCATAGGGACATTGTGCGAAAAACAGCACCGCGCCCTCCGGCTTGACGGCCCATTTCACCGCCTCCCACAGCTCCGGGAGCGGCAACGGCACATCCCAAAAGTTCCGGGTCGTGCCGTAGGGCGGATCGGTCAGGAGCATATCCACGCTATGCTTTGGCAGGGAGCGCAGGCCCTCAATGCCGTCGGAGAGGTGCAACCCCTCCGGGATCGGCCTCTGGCCACCGTGACCAGAAGCGGCGGTATCAGCGATAAGATCACCTTTCCTTTCTCAATGGGCGCTGAAGATGCTTTTGGAGATCGTCCCGGTTTTCATCAGCATGAAGCACAGAAGCACCGTATAGCCGATACAGCCCCAAATCGCCCCGATAGGATCTCCGCTTGTGGCGATCCCCTGAATGAGCACCGCATAGATCGCCACGCAGACAAGGATCAGCATACCCTGAAAGCCCACGGCAAACAGGGAGCGCAGATAATTCTGGCCCATCGCGCCAAGTTCCCGGTTGGAGAGCGTCGCCACGGGGATGGGGGCTAAACTGGTCAGCAGATATATCTCGATCATGCGGCCATAGACGATCACGAAAATAAAAATGTTCAGCGCCAGCATGGTAAACTTAATGAGGAACGATTGCAGAAACAGGCCCAGCAGAGGGCCAAGCTCCATCACTTCAAGGGTCATTTCCAGATCGGCCAGCATATCCGGCGTGATGTTGGTTGCGCCTGTGACGATGCCCGCCGCGCTTGCGATCACGCTTTGGGACACGTCAAAGACTGCCATGACGATATTGAACGTGTTGGACAGGATCAGGATGGCACAAGTGGTTTTGAATACCCATTTGTAGATATTCGCCACGTCGAACTCGTGCATATTGTTCTTTTCCAGTATCATCTGGATCAGCTCATAGGTGGCAACAAAGGTCAGGATCAATCCGGCAATCGGCAATATCACCGTTTCGGAAAGCTGCCGTATCAGGGAGAACACCCCGGCGTTCCATGCCGCCGGGGTAGTCCCCACCTGTACGGATATTTCCCCGACGCGGGTATTCACCGTGTCAAACAGCCCCTCGAGGTTTCCCATGATGCCCTCGATCAAAAGCCCTTTGAGCCATTCCGTGATCCATTCGGTGAGAATACCCATCGGCAGCTGCCCTTAAAACAGGGTGGACAGCAGAGGGATCAGGGTCGTGCCCAGCACGATGATGCCGCCGCCCGCCATGAGCTGTTTCATACCAAAATAGGTGTAAAACTCTGCTCGATGGCGGGCGGCGGCGTGTCAAGAAATTTATGGAATTTTTTTAGAACCGCCCCGGCGGGAACAGGTCAGGCCGTGACCTGTTCCACCTCCGGGATGGGTTTGAGATTAAAATGAATTTCAATAGAAATGTGTCGTGTCTTATCGCTGTCGATGTGTTCATGGACAACGATTTCTTTAATCAGACGGTTGAGGGTGGCAGCGTCCAGCTCCGTGATGTCGGCGTATTCCTGAATGGCGTCCACCCATTGCTTGGCGTCCACGGCAAGGCGGATTTCATCAGCCAGCTTCCTGCGCCCCTGTTCAACCCGTTCCTTTAGTTCAGCCTGTTCCTTCTGCGTCTTATCCAGCATGAGATTGAAGTTTGCTTCGCTGATACGTCCGGCAACCATGTCCTCATAGAGCCGCAGCACCATTTTTTCCAGTACCTCAATCCGTTCCTCGTGCTTCGTCAGGGAACGCTCCAACGCTTCCCGCTGGCCTTTCTGCTCGGCTTCACAGGTGTTGGTAAGCCGTCCGGCAACAGCTTCCCCGTCCATCAGGGCGGCCTTCGCACATTCCCGGATTTTGTTCAGCACAAGGCGGTAAAGGGTTTCGTACTCCACACGGTGCTGGGTACAGTGCTGTTTCCCATAGGCATTATAGGTCTTACAGGAATAAATCTGCTTCGGGTGCTTGTCGTTGGTGTAGCGGATAGTCAGTGATTTCCCACACTCGCCACATTTGAGAAGCCCCGCAAACAGGCTGATTTCCCCGGTCTGGCGGGAACGCTGCCGGGATTTCAGCTTGTCCTGCACGATGTCAAAGCTCTTGCGGTCAACAATCGGCTCATGCCGTTCCTCCACCACAATCCAGTCCTGCGGCTTTTTTTCCCCGATGGTGCCGATTTTGAAGCGGTAGTCCTTCTTCTGGGAAGCGATAGCCCCGGTATAGACGGGATTCATCAGGATGTCCTTGATTACCGAAAAATCCCACATATACCGCCCGTTTACCGGGTCTTTCTTTTCCCATTTAGTGCGGACATTGCGGAAGCCCCGTTCCCGGTTCCACCATGTAGGGCAAGGCACCTTCTGTTCTTCCAGCCTGCGCCGGATAAAGTTCGGGCCGTGTCCTTCCAGCGCCCAGCGGAAGATTTGCCGGACAATGGGGGCGGTTTCCTCGTCCACCAGCAGATGGTTTTTGTCCTCCGGGTCTTTCTGATACCCGAAAGGGGCGATACAGCCGGTAAACTGGCCTTGCTGGGCTTTCAGAAGGTAAGAGGAATGTACCTTCTTGGAAATATCCTTGCTGTACATCTCGTTGAGGATGTTCTTGAACGGCGCAATGTCGTTATTCTCCCGCATGGTGTCGATACCGTCATTCATGGCGATATAGCGGACGCCGTGGCGGGGAAAGAAGTCCTCAATGAGTGTGCCGGTCTGCAAATAATTTCTGCCCAACCTCGATAAATCTTTCGTTATGACAAGGTTTATCTGCCTGCGCTCGATGGCTTTGAGCATCCGTTTCAGGTCGGGGCGCTCCATGTTCAGCCCCGTGTAGCCATCGTCCTGATAGACTGCCACAACCTCCCATCCCTGCTTTTCGCAGTATTTTTCCAGCATATCCCGCTGGTTGGCAATACTGGCGCTCTCCCCGTCAAGGTCATCGTCTTTGGAAAGCCTGCAATAGATGGCTGCCCGGAAGCTGCCTGCCAGTATTGCGTCCATGTCTGTATATTCATATCCGTTCATCATAACCGTTTACCCGCACAATCCAGACGGAACACGGTTCTTCTGAACCTCATCCTTATTATACTCTAAATCTTGTGTTTTCGCAAGATTTTCTTTGCTGGTATTCTGCCCATATTTTTGGGCAATCAGGCTCACAAAGACGTCTGTGGCGTCCAGTTCGCCGTCAAAAACTGTGGTAACATGAATCTCTGTTTTCGTTTTTGCCATAGGCAGTTATCCTCCATAATAGAATAAGCCAGACAAGGAGAAGGTCGGCAACGAAGTCCGGCAACGGGCTTCAAAAAACCTGAAAACTATCTCTGTCTGGCAGTTTGGCTCTTATTTTTATTTTCTTTTATTTTTCTGTTGTTTTGGTTGCTGATAAGGGGAAAAGCCCGCAGTTACGGGGGGTTTCCCGGCAACCGGCTCGGCAACGGGAGTGCAACAGGGTCGGCAACCGGCTGCATTTTTCAGAAGGGAAGCTCCATCTGTTCCGTGACTTCCTCAAATCCTTCCGGGATTTTTTCAGCTCCGTTGCTGATGTCCGTTGCTTTCGTTTCACGCTCCCAGCCCTTTTGCCTGCCGTATTCCGGGAACACACGGGGGTTGGAAAAGTAATTCCAGCCCGTCACGCAATGGTTCATGATGTCGTTGACTTCCCGGATTTCCCATTGCTTCGGCTCGTCAAAGGGGTGGTTCAGGGCTTCCTTGAAAAGCTGCTTGGAACACACCATGCCGCCGGTATAGCGGTCAAGGTATGCCTGTATCATCCCGGCCTTGGTGTCCTCCGGCATGAAATCCCGCTGGTGTTCTTTGAGATAGCGCACCATTTCCGGGCTGAAAGACAGCTTAAAATCCCCGCTGCGGTAAACCGTCATAGCTTCTGCCCAGACCTGTGCAAGATAGGCTCTGGAAGCGGCTTCGTCCTCCAAAATGTGAACCTCGGCCTGTTCCGGGTACACCATGACCGGCAGGAAGCGCCGGTTGCCGGAACGGTCAAGGGGCAGGAAGTCAAGGGCATTGGAAGTGCCGCCGAACACACATTGCCGCAGCCTGTCCTCCGGGTGGGTTTCGTATGGGATTTTATAGACCTCCTTCTGTCGGCTTAAAAATGACTTGATTTCCTCAATGCTCTTGGCATTGGCGGTGGCAATCATCTCCGACATCTCGATAATCCAGTGGCCTTGCAGCTTGCGGTACACGTTATCATCATCCAGCTTCCGCAAATCATCGGAAAACCACTCGTCTTTTACTGCCAGCAGCCGGAAAAAGGTGGATTTCCCGGCTCCCTGACCGCCCACCAGACAGAGCATGACTTCAAATTTACAGCCGGGGCAAAATGCCCGGTGGATGGCTCCCAGCAGGAACAGCCGCAGGGCTTCATAGGTGTACTGGTCGGTGTCGGCTCCCAGAAAGTGGCGCAGGCAATAGCGGATACGCTCCTGCCCATCCCATGAAAGGCCGTTCAGGTAGTCCCGGACGGGGTGGTAGCCGTTTTCATTGGCAACAATCCCGATGGCGGCGGTAATCTTTTTCTCACTGGTAAGCCCATAGGTTTCTTCCAGATACAGGAGCAGATAGTTCATATCCGTGTCCGTGATGGCGGTGCCGATGCGGTGGTAGCCGATGGGCTTTACAATGTCCACTCGCTCGGTCAGCAGATTTTTTGCGATTGCCCCGGAAAGCAGCGGGTCATTCTGAAAGACGGTCAGGCAGTTGCGGATACTGTTGCGGACGCTGCCTTTCTCGGTGCTTTCCAGCATGGCCTTTACTTCCTCAATGCTCCGGGGCGGGGCTGCTTCTTGTATGGTCTGTTCTGCGGCCTGCCGTATCTTGGGCGGCAAGCTCTGCCATTCGTCTTTCAAGATTGCTCACTTCCTTTCCATAGTCAACGATAAGGACTGCCCGTTCCTCCATATCCGGGGAGAGCAGCACATCCAGCAGATATTCCACATGGGATTGCTTCTGCAAGGCTTCCACAAAAAGCGGGTGCCATGCTTCTTCCGGCATCTTAGGGGCATAGTCCCGTTTCCAGCGGCGCAGAAGATGGTAATAATCGGACAGCACCCGGAAGCAGTAACGCTCCATGCGGCAAAACCGCTGTTCCGGGGTTTCCTGCCGGGGTTTGGGTTTTCTCCTGCCGGGTGGTTCCCTGTCCTCATAGGGGATGGAGAACTCCTGCGCCAGCATGAGGGCGGCTTCCTTCGGACTGACAGCTTCCAGACGGGAAACAAAGTCAATCACATCCCCGTCTGCCTGACAGCCGAAACAGTGAAAGCGCCGGTCAACCTTCATGCTGGGGTTTTTATCAGCATGGAAGGGGCAGACACACATCCCGTTTCGTCCCACCCGGATTCCAAAATGCTCCGCAGCCTGCCGGGTGGTAACAGACTGCTTGACAGCTTTAAATACATTCAAATAAATCCTCCTGAAAATAAGAAAAGCGCCTGTCATTCTCGAAAAAGAAAATAGCAAGCGCCTATTAAAGTTCCATATCCTGTTTTTTCTCTGTGCGGGGCTGCTTCCGTTTCTCGGCCTGTTCTTCCCGGATACGCTGCGTCCGGCCTTTGACTGCCTGCTGGATGGACGGTTTCTTTCCCGGCTCGGCGGTCTGGCGGTACTGTTCAGACGGAAGAACCTGATTGAGCCAGTGACGCACATCCCGGAGAATCTTCACATCCTCCTGTAATGCGGACAACCGTTCCTTATATCCGGCAACTTCTCCGGCAAGCTGTGTCTGTTCCTCATTCAGCTTTTTAATGCTGTACTTCTTCTCCTTCAAATGCACCTTGAAATAACGGATAGCGGCATTATAGGCGTCCAGCTCGTCCCGATGGGCGGCGGCAAACTGTTCCCGTGGCTTCTTAAACCGGATGGCAGCATACTCCACATGAACCGGCTTATGGGCTTCAAAGTTGGCGATATGGGAAAGCAGGGTGTTGATTTCTTTCATACGCTGTTCTTTCGGCTTCATCTCTGCCCGGATGGAAACGGCCTGCCCGCTGACGGTATCCAGATAAGCGTCCAAACTCTGCACAGTGGACAGCTCCTTTTCCCGCAGATAGCGGATAGCTTCCATAACCTTGTTGAAATCGGCAACGCTGCCTGTAAGCTGGCCTTTGCTTGTCCAGCCTGTACGTTCCTCCCGGCGCAAATCCAGATATTTCCCCAGCAGCTCCGGCAGGGTGGGTTCCTTCGATTCCTGCAAGGCTTCCAGCAGGGCGGCTTTTTTCTCCTTCAGGTCTGCAATCCAGCCTTTCAGGTGGCGTACCATCTGCCGGATAGATTGCATAAGGGAATTGGCGGCTTTGATGTCCCGGTTCAAGTTGCCGATGTTGGTCTGTATCCCTCGTTTCTCCATCTGGCTGACTGCTGGCCCCATATGGACGGTGGGGATTTTATCAAGCCCCTGCCGTTCATAGGAACGAAGGTCAAGGCGCTCCGGGCGTCCGTTGGCTTCCAGATAGCGGTTAGCGGTAGCCGCCCAGCCCTGCCGCCAGATCTCTCCGTACTTCTGGTCGTTCCAGTCCACGGTATCCTCCTTGTGGCTTTTCCAGCTCCCGGACGGGAGCCGGATACGCTCGCCGTTCTCGTCAAGGTCATAAACCTTCCGGCTCTTGGGAAGCCATTTCCCGTTTTCGTCCATTGCCCGCATGGTCAGCAGGATGTGGGCGTGGGGATTCCCATTCCCTTTGTCGTGGATGGCAAAATCGGCAATCATGCCTTTAGAAACAAAAAACTCCCGGCAGTAGTCCCGGATAAGGTCGGCGTGCTGTTCCGGGGGGATTTCCCTCGGTATGGCAAGCACGATTCTCCGGGCAAGCTGGGAGTTCCATTGCTTCTCGATAGCTTCGGCGGCGTTCCACAAAGTATTGCGGTCTGCATACGCTGGTGGGGCGTGGGGCGGCAGCATGATTTCTGTATGGACAATCTCGCTTTTATGGGAATAGTATTTCTGCTTCTGGTCGTACTCGGAAAACAGCCGTTCCCCACTCTGGTAGGCGGCAGACGCAACGGCTGACTGGTGGTTGCTGCGCTGGATTATTTTTATATCATGGTGTGGACAGGGCATAGCGTTCCTCCTTCCTGTGGTTGATTTTGGGCAAAAGAAAAGCAGGAAACCGTTTCTGATTTCCTGCTTAGTGGTGTCGCTGGTAGGCGATTAGTATTCAGTTTTGAAGGTTCGGGTCAGGTTGGCTCGATGATGGAAAGCTGTCTAATAGCTTAAAAGTTTTTGTTCGCAAATTTACTTGTAATTCCAGTTTCTGTTTTATAAAATCCAAAAATCAGAAAAATAATTCCAACAACTACTCCTGCAAATACGGTAGTCTGTGTAGAAATATTAAGAAGAAGTAAGGATATACACAAAACGATTTCTACCAAACCTAATGTTTTGCCAATACCAATAAAAATATTAGGTGCTATGCTTTGTGCATAATCCCAATGCTCTTGTGACTTCCGAGATGTAGGCGTATTGTATCCGTTACCGGATGTCATATCTTTTACCGGGTGCTTCTTTAAGATATATCCTACAAAAACCATAACAAAGGGTATGATGAAATTCAAAGCAATCAATCCATACATAAAACCATCTCCTTAGATAGTGTTCGTCATTAGCTTTATTATACTACGGGCAGTCCTGTTTTGGAATAGATAAATTGTAAACTTGCTGGACGGGAACAGCTTGCAGCGCAAGGTGTTCCCGGGCGGCAAGTCCACAAAGGGGTAGCTGGCGCAGCCAGCGCAGGGGAAGTGTAGCGTCCCCTGTGATGATTGGAAGCAGCCGCAACGGTGCTGAAAATCATCCGCTTTCCGCAGGAAGCCCCCGGCAGGGCGCAACGCACCGGCTTGACCGGTGTATAGTTGCGCCCTTACTCCGTAAGGGATTCCCCGGCTACCCGCCCTTTCACGCTTTCTGCAACTATTTCCTTCATGCCACTTTGAGAAAATGCCTGTTTCAGAATGTCCATCACATCCTCGTCTGTCAGCACTTCCGGCCTTAAAAGGAAACTTTCCAGCATAGCTCCTCTGGTACAGAGCCGGTGCGTCCGTTCCTTCCGGGTAAGCTGCTTCACCTGGTGTTCCAGTATTTTTTCTTCATGCTGCGCCCGCCGCAGTCTGGCTTCGCCTTTGGCAATCTCCTGATTCAGCTTTTCCAGCTTCTCATTTATCATGGCAGCCCTCCTTTGGGAAGCAGCGTGTAAATGCGGTTTGGTTCTCCCACACCCCGGCGCACCCGCAGGATAAGCCCGATGTCCTCCAATTCTTTCAGGGAACGCTTCACAGTGACGGGGCTGCGGGAGAGGGCTGCCGCTAATTCCATGATAGGAAAACGGACAAACAAAATGCCGTTGCTATCCTCTATCCCTGCCGTAAGGGTGGTGTTCAGCAGACGGGCATACATGACTTTTGCTGTGCTGCTGATCGGCAGCCGAAGCATTGCGGCGGGTAGCGGCATACAAGGCGGCAGAACCGTGTCTGCGCTCATAAATTCAAATTCCATTTAACTGATTTTCTCCTTTCGCTTGGCTCGTTTTGACAGGTAATGGGGGCAGTCTATCACGACAGCCCGGAAACTCTGCTTGCACTTATGCTGGCACTTCCGGCACAGGTCGTTGTAGGCCACACGCCCCCGGTCATTGAGGAAGAAGGAAAGCTCCAACTTCCGTTTCTTGCTCATTCTCGGCATAGTGCCTCCTATCATAGAAAATCCGCCCATTTCAGCCGTAACAACGGGAACAGGCGGATAAAGGTTTTTGGTGTCATGTTTCGGGGCGATTTTCAAGGAAAATACGGCCATAGAGCCGCTTTGAAATGCCCCATAGTATTACGGACGGGGCAGACTACACCCCGCCGATTTGTCGTGTTTGGGTAGCGTTTTGGTATCAGTTCTGCCGGGTTGTCCTGCTGTCGTTCCTGCCCCTGAATCTCACAGCGGCGTTTCGTTCCCGTTGGTACGCTCGCTGCGGTCAAGGTTCCTCCATTTCCTTGCCGCAGGTCGTTGCGCTACATCGCCGGGGAGCATATCCCATCAGGCCGGTCATTCGATTGGAAATAATCCATCGATGAACTGACTTAATCATAGCTCATTTTTGAACCCTTTCCCGTATGTCCATAAAATAGGAAAACCGCCCCAAAATCGAAAAATTCCACGATTTCGGAACGGTATATGGTATAATAAGGAATAACAGCGGCAGCCAGCCGCAGGAAGGAGCGATGTGTTTATGAAAACCCGCATTTCCGTACAGGAACGCCTGAAAGATTTACGGGTGGAACGG